>UPTG01000088.1_pt1 | contig 76226 bp, 60 predicted proteins | sample 2160121 | NCBI WGS metagenome assembly UPTG01 (sample SAMN06266255, study PRJEB28933) | marine metagenome | isolation source: Columbia River Estuary | place: USA:Columbia River Estuary, USA | collected 2014-07-27 | reverse complement strand
TACGGTTCCGGGCGTTCCTTCAGATATAACGCTGCCCATCATCCAGGCTTCCGGGAGCGCGTTGTCCATTTTCGGCGACCTTAATTCAAGCGAAGCGCCTTCCCCGTCCGCCGTTCGCGGCCACCGTCCGCGGTCCCCGTAAAAGACCGCGTCCACCACGTTCCCCAGCGCGTCGCGCAGGTTCAGGTTTTCGCCCCGGTTGGAAAGCCGGCGCGAGTCAAAAGGGCCCAGCGAATCGTCTAAGGAATACTTCGCATTTACCGAGTCCGGATTGTGAGCTACCACCAAGTAGGCTCCGGCTGCGAGAGTCTCGCCCTCTGGAAAACTGTAGCGTATGCCTCCGTCAATGCTCCATCCGGTTAAATCCACTTCGTCGGAGCCCACGTTGTAAACTTCGATGAACTCCTCCGCGTCGTTGTTGCCGGCCGGGTGATACATGATTTCGTTAATAATGACGGCGGCTGTCGTCGGTGGCTCATTTAATTGGCCTGGTGTACCGTTGGCGGGATAGTAGCTCCAAGACGGTGAGCCGTCCGGATAACGGCCCCGCGTCACATCGGCTTGCTGGGCGCCGAATGCGACCCTGCTTTCCACCGTGAGCCCGTCGGAACGGGTCAGGAAAACTTCCTCGCCTTCGGCCGATATTCCGAAATTGAGCGAATCGAAAAAGACCGATTTTCCGGGTTGTAGGACCGTGTTCGGAGGGATGATCCATTCCGTCAGCGTTGCTGCGTCGTCCGTCAAATACCACCCCGAAATATCCCGCTCCGTGTCACCGCGATTGTAGAGCTCAATCCAGTCCGCTGTTCCGAGATCCGAAGACGCCAGAAACTCGTTGATCACGACGGATCCTTCCGCCACATCGTTTTTACGCCCGGGAGTCCCGCCCCGTTCCACGCTTTCAGCCCAGTGAGATCCAATGTTGTTGTCGCTGTTTGCGTTAATCAACTCTAGGGAGGATCCGGAACCATCCGCCCCCAGGGGCCAGCCGTCCGCGTTCCGGTATTCCACCGTGTCCACGTCGCCGAGGTTCCCATCGACTAGGCGAGCCACCGCATACTCGTCGCTCAAGTTACCCGACCAGGGGCCTAGGACGCCCGAAAGATCGTAAGCGGCCTCGAGCGAGCTTGGGTTCGCCGCTACCACCAGAAACGAACCAGGCAGAATCGTCGTCCCAACCGGGAAGTCGAAAAAGGTTTCATCCACCAACTGCCAACCCGTAAGATCGACTGCAGAGTCACCCCGATTATACAATTCTAGATACTCCAGAGCGATGGCATCGTTGTCGGGACGATACATGATTTCATTGATGATCACCGAAGATTCCGCCGGCGGGTCCGTCACATTCAGCGAGTTGAAGGGCAAGCCATCGGCTGCGTCCACCTGGCCGTCCCCGTCGCTATCGTAACCGGTAGCCACATCTTCGAACGCACCCGCGGTGGGCGTGGTGGAGCGGGTGACTCCGTGGTAATCGACCGTGGGGGCGAGACGGGACGTGCCCGCGTTTAGGGCGGGTGAGCCGAGTTGAAGTAAGACGTTTTCGGTATTCAAATCCACGAATTGGGGATCCGCATTGGTATTCCCCTCGCCGGGCCAAACTTCGGCACCACCGATCACCGAATATCTAACATCCAGAAACGATAGGAGGTCCTGCCGGATGCTTTCATCGCAATTCCAAATAATCCCGTTCACCCAGTGGCCCCGCGCCCCGCCCATGCCAATTTCTTTTTCGTAGGCGCTGACGCCGACTGTGCAACTTACGACGCTATTGTTCGCCATCACTGGGGCTGAACGATCCTTCACCGCGATTCCGATCGTGCAATGTAGCACCACGTTGTTCTCGACACGGGCATTGGAGCCTTCACCCAACGAGATCCCTTTATCCGCGCAGCGCCGGATCAGGTTCCCTGAAATACGCGCAGCGCTACTGCCCAGGTCGATTCCGTCTCCGGAACAATACTCAATAATGTTCTGCGCAATGTTAGCGGGCTTCAATCCTTCCCCGCTGTATTCCAAGTCCACGTCGATCGCATCAGCGCCGTTGCGAATGTGATGAAAGTGGTTGCGTGAAATGTCTGCGTCGCACCGGACGGCGTTGACCCCTTCTCCACAGTTCCGAAAGAAGGAATCCGCCAGCTTGAGCCTTCCGTCATGGCAGCGAATCACCGTGTCCGCGATCTTTTCAAATAAGCAATTTGAAAACTCCAAATCAACTTCCCAGGCTTCTAAGGCGACCTCGTTTGAAACGTAATCGAAATGGCAGAACTCGAAAATACTCCTGCTTGAAAAAGTGTTCCAAACCCGGGCTCCAGAAAATTCAATCCCCGGCCATCCGCTCGATCCAGTTGCGCGAGTGAAAAGGATGGGTTGGTTGGCTGTGCCATTGGCGAGCAGCGATCCCTCAACCAAAATCCCAGCATCCTCGGCCAGCATTACCGTCACCCCGGCATCGACAACGAGGGTTACGCCCGGCCGGATAATGACCTTCTCGGTTAAGGAAACAGGGCTGTCTGAGAGAGTCCATTGCGCGTCCGACGTAATTTCGGTTGCGGACGAATGCCCGAACGCAAGCATAAGGCATAGAGCCTGTATTCCAGGCAGTTGATAGAGGACTGATCTCGTTCTCATTGCGTTCCCTTTGGATCTATGGCCCCGCCACAGATAGAGTTCTATTGAGGTGCTTAAGCATTTCGGGCCTTGTGTAGGGGGTTCCTAACCCGCTCCATGGATTCGGCATAATATTGGCGCGGCGATTGTTCCTCGTCGACCTTTGCTGAGGATCATGACGCGCTGAAGAAAAAAAAGTTACAACAAAAAAATCGAGCTGCGGTAAGAGAAAGCAAATCAAATTTTGGGGTAGTGCATCCTAGAAGCGTAATGTGACTTTTTATTAGTTTTTGGACCCAATGGTTTTCTTTAACGGCTGAGAACAATTTTGCTGGCTTGTTCAACCGTCTTCGATGCGCTAGCGCTAGTCCGTGAGATTTCGCGGCGTTTTTTCTGCCATGCTGTACTTTTTAGGTCGGTTCCTCGACGCGGCGGAAGATCCTCCGGACTTTAACCGTGAAATTAGACCTATTTTGGCGGAAAATTGTTTTCATTGTCATGGGCCAGACAAGAAATCCCGTAAAGGGGGATTACGATTGGATACGTTGGAAGGAGCAAGAGGCGGAGGGGAGTTTGCTGAGGCGGTGGTGCCAGGGAAGCCAGAGAGGAGTGAGTTAATTACTAGGATTCATTCCGATGATCCGGATGAGTTGATGCCACCTCCTGATTCCAAGCGAACACTCACCAGCAAAGAAAAGGAGCTTTTGCGAAAGTGGATCGTATCCGGAGCTAAGTACGAAGAACACTGGGCTTGGGTGGCGCCGGTCCGGAAGGGGATTCCTAAGGTTGAAAATTCAGCAAGCATCAATAATCCGGTAGATGCCTATTTACTTCATCGACTTGAGCAGGAAGGATTAAAGTTTTCAGAGCGCGCTTCGGCAGGGAATCTTTTACGTCGTCTTTCCTTAGATCTGATCGGGCTCCCTCCCACTCCAGAGGAATTAGAACGGTTTTTGACGTCTGAAAATTACGAAGGTGAGGTGGATCGATTACTTGATTCGCCTCGGTTTGGGGAACGGTGGGCCCGGCATTGGCTCGACTTGGCGCGCTATGCCGATTCAAACGGTTTTCAGGCAGATCAACTTCGACCGTCTTGGGCTTATCGTGACTGGGTGATTAATGCGCTCAACGAAAATATGCCCTACGATCAATTTACGATCGACCAGCTGGCCGGAGATTTGCTTCCTGATTCAAACCTAAATCAAAAGATTGCTACGGGTTTTCATCGAACGGTCACTTGTAATGTGGAAGCGGGAGTGAGTCCTGAGGGGAATCGAGTGAATCAGGTTTTTGACCGTGTTAATACCACGGCTACGGTCTGGTTGGGGATTACCTTGGAGTGTGCGCAGTGCCACGATCATAAGTTCGATCCATTTTCGATGAAGGATTATTATTCGTTGTTTTCCTTTTTTAATAATACCCCTCTTGAAGTTCAGCCTCCTTCAAACAAGAAGGATGTCTCGCATGATTTTATTGGGCCGTATTTGGATTTACCACTTTCACCAGAGCAGGCAGTAGAGGCCCAAAAAATTGATGGGGAAATTGCTGTTTTGGAAAGAGAACGTGATGAGTTGAGTAAAGTTGGAGGTTCGAAGTTTTGGGCGTGGCAGGAGTCAATGGTAGCGGCGCTGGAAAATCAACCGGAGTGGAGGCCTCTGACGGTGAAGTCGTTTGGTTCCTCGAGTGGCGGAGAGTATTTAATTTTAGAGAATGGCTCTGTGTTATTGACCGGGGAGGTTCCAGACAAGGTGACTTACACCGGGGAATTTGAGACCGATCTTCAATCGATTACTGGTTTTAGATTAGAGGCTCTAACTCACCCTGATTTACCGGGGAGAGGGCCGGGCCGGGGAGATGCAGCCCGTCCCAATTTTGTTCTCAATGAATTCAGAGTAGCGATAAAAAAAGGCGGGAAGGAAAGCCAACTGAAACTTCAGAATGCGGAGGCTGATTTTTCACAAAAGAACTGGGATATCGCAGGAGCTGTTGATGGTAAGGTAAAGACCGGTTGGGCGATAAGCCCCCAGTTTGGAAAGCCGCATTTTGCGACTTTTCAATTGGATCGCCCAATTGAGAGTCTGCGTGGATCAAGTTTAGTTTTCCGGTTGGAACAAAACTTTGGTCAAGGAAGGGTGATTGGGAATTTGAGACTTGCTGCAATTTCTGACCCAGTTGGAGCAGTGGCTTTACCGCAGGAGGTTTTAAGTGTTTTAAGAAAGCCTGAAGGGAAGAGGAATGCGAAGGAGACAGGAAGGCTGAAGGCTTACTTTTTGAAATCTAATGTCAGGTTTTTGACGCTAGAAAAAAGGTTGGCTCTCCTTAAGAAGGAAAAAGCTACCCTCAAGCCCGATCGGACTTTGGTGATGGTTGAGTTAGCGAAGCCGCGCGAGACCCGGATTCTGAAGCGCGGTAATTTTCTTTCTCCTGATCAGCTCGTTAGGCCGGCAATTCCGGAGCGGCTTCCGAAGTTAGAAAGACCTTCTAATCGGTTGGATCTGGCGAAGTGGCTCGTGCGCCGGGATAATCCATTGACGGCGAGGGTTACTGTGAATCGTTGGTGGGCCGAGCTTTTTGGGGGTGGGATTGTGGCGACTCTTGAAGATTTTGGAACTCAATCTGAACCACCTACTCATCCCAAGTTGCTGGACTGGCTTGCAGTCGAGTTGATGGAATCTGGCTGGAATATGAAGCACGTTTTAAAGACCATCGTTCTGTCTCAAGCGTATCAGCAATCTTCGCGGATGGCTCCTGAATTGTTAGAGAAAGATCCCATTAATCTTTTGCATGCACGGGCCCCGAGGTTCCGGATGGATGCGGAACGGCTTCGTGATAATGCTTTGGAAATTTCGGGGTTACTTTCGAGTAAGATGTATGGGAAGCCAATTATGCCATATCAACCGAATGGTTTGTGGAGACAGACCGGTCGCAACGAGCCAAAGTGGGAGGAGCAAAAGGATGAGAATCGCTGGCGGCGAGGTGTTTATATTGTCTATCGTCGTGCGGCTCCATACCCTAGTATGGTGAATTTTGATGCGCCGGATCGCAGCTCTTGCACGGTGCGGCGTCCCCTTACCAATACTCCAAGCCAAGCTCTTACGATGCTTAATGATCCAGCTTATGTCGAGATGGCTCTAGCTTTTGCAGATCGAATTTTGACCGGAAGTCGGGATGTGTCGGGGCGCATCGATTATGCCTTTCGTTTGGCTTTGGCTCGATCAGCGTCGCCAAGCGAGGTGACAATTCTTGAAGAGTTGATTCGGGATCGTAGCGAACATTATCGGGATCATCCGGAGAAGGTTTCCGCCATCTTGAAGAATCCTAAGTTTTTCTATAAACCAAATCATAAAAATCTTATTGAATTGGCGACATGGTTTCACGTCGCCAATGTCCTTCTTAACCTTGATGAGACACTGACTCGGAAATAAGAGATGAATCCAAACCCATTTCTCACTCAGAACCGTCGGTCTTTTCTTCAAAAGAGCGGATTTGGTTTTGGGGGTGCCGCACTAGCTTCATTGATCAATCAGGATGCTGCGGCTATTGCTGATGATCCCTTAGTGAAGCTCGGACTGCATCATGCGCCGAAGGCGAAGAGGGTGATTTACATTCATATGGTCGGAGCTCCGTCGCATCTCGATCTGTTTGACTTTAAGCCGGAGTTGCAGAAGAGAACGGGTAAACTTTGCCCTGATGAGTTCTTTGATCTTAATCAACTGGCTTTCATTCGCGAGCAACCCAATCTTTTGGGTACGCCAAAGGATGAGCGTTTTTCGTTCAAGAAATGTGGTCAATCGGGGACGGAAATTTCGAACCTTTTGCCAAATCTTCAGGGCATGGCGGATGAAATGTGCTTCATCAAAACCCTCCACACCGAACAGTTTAATCATGCTCCTGCTCAAATGTTTACGCTGACCGGGTTTGAGCGTTTCGGGCGGCCCAGTATCGGGTCCTGGGCGAGTTATGGATTGGGGAGCGAGAACCAAAATTTACCCGGATTCGTTGTTTTAATTACCGGTCAGGTTCTCGGAGCCGGAAATAGTGCTTTTGGGAGTGGGTTCCTTCCAACAATTCATCAAGGAGTGGAGTTTCGTTCGAAGGGAGACCCAGTCCTCTACTTGTCTAACCCGGATGGGGTGTCCCATCTTGATCGAAAGCTGGTAGTAGATGCGGTGAAGGACCTTAATCAGGTCGCGTTGGATGATGTTGGAGATCCTGAGATTGCGACCCGAATTAGCCAGTATGAGATGGCTTATCGGATGCAGACCAGCGTGCCTGAGCTAATGGATATTAAGAGTGAGCCTAAGCATATTCATAAAATGTATGGAACGAACCCCGGCAAGAGCAGTTTTGCCAACAATTGTTTGCTGGCTCGTCGTTTGGTGGAGCGCGGTGTGCGATTCGTGCAGCTCTTTGATCAAGGCTGGGACCACCATGGAGGAGTCTTCGATAATCTTCCCAAAAAGGCTAAACAAGTGGACCAGCCGATTGCTGCTTTGCTCAAGGATTTGAAAGAGCGGGGTCTTCTTGAAGATACGCTTGTTGTGTGGAATTCCGAATTTGGACGAACCCCGATGGCTCAGGGTATATCGGGCGATGGTTCCAAGATGTCTAAGGCGGGCCGGGATCATCACAAGGAGGCTTACACGGTATGGATGGCTGGCGGGGGAACTAAGCGGGGACACGTTTACGGAGAGACCGATGAACTGGGATATGGAATCGCTAAAGATCCGGTCCACGTTCATGATTTTAACGCGACGGTTCTTCACTTATTGGGAGTTGATCACAAGCGGTTGACCTTCCGCTATCAAGGAAGACAGTTTCGGCTGACTGATGTTCATGGGGAGGTGAAAAAAGGGGTGCTCGCATGATAGCGGTCTCTGGAATGAGAGGTGAGATAGGCCTTGTGACAGAAGGTCGGTCTGTTAGACCTCTATAGAGCTTCAAGGACACATCTTACCGTTTTTCAGAATTTACCCGAACTAACTTAAATGGATAAATCGGGAGTGGTTTATTATTTGCCGAGTCTTGAGATTTTTCCGACGGATTTTCATGGCCTTTTTTAGGGCATCATCAAAGGTTGCGAAGAGCTTCTAGGCGTCATATTCTAAAAAGTGATTAGGAAAACTAAAGTAAATCGTCTTAATCCAAGAAAATTGCTGAATTCCTCTTGCCAGCGAGGGGATCTTTGATACAGAACCCCTCCCCGTAACGGTGCATCAGGCATTTTCCGGGCTTTTCTGAACATTTACGATCATGGCACGACTCTTCGGCACAGACATTCCTAATGAGAAGCGTATTGAAGCCTCTCTCCCTTACATTTTCGGCATCGGACCCTCGACTGCTTCGAAGATTCTCGATCACGCGGGCGTTAGCCCTGACATCCGCACTGGCGAACTTAGCGAAGAACAGCTAGTGAAAATTGCGACGGTGATCCAAAATGAGGGAATTCTCATTGAAGGTGACCTTCGTCGTGAGAAGCAGGGCCAAATGAAGCGCCTATCGTCCATCAACTGTTACCGTGGAATCCGTCACAAGCGTGGTCTCCCGGTCCGTGGTCAGCGCACCCGCACAAACTCTCGCACTCGCAAGGGTAGGCGCCGCACCGTTGGTGTTATGAACTAAGGTCACGGCTGACCTGAAACGACTTTCCATTCCATTAACATGGCTGAAGAAGAAAACAAAAATGAGGAGACCGAGGTCGATGCTGCTGATGCAGTGACCCCTGCGGAAACTCCAGCCCCTGAGGCGGCTGCTGAAGAAGCAGCCCCAGAAGCCACCGACGCTCCCGCTGAAGGTGATGCTCCTGTTGAGGGTGAAAGCACAGCCGAGGGCGAAGACGTCCCGGCACCGAAGGAAGAGAAGAAACGCGATATTTTTGCGGAGCTTCTCGGAGAAGATGATCCTGACAAGGTCAAGGTCCATAAGTCGAAAAAGAGCAAGAACGTGACTAATGGGATCGTTCATGTCACCGCGACATTCAACAACACTACCGTCACAGTCACCGACGAGCGTGGGAACACCATCGGATGGTCTTCCTCTGGTAAGATGGGCTTTAAAGGGTCTCGTAAGAGCACTGCCTATGCTGCACAGGTTGTTTCCCAAGACGCTTGCCGGCAGGCAATGTCCCACGGGCTCAAACAGGTTTTGGTTCGTGTGAAGGGACCGGGCGCTGGACGTGAGTCCGCTGTTCGTGCCGTGCAAGGTCTCGGTGTGGAAATTAGCGGAATCCTTGACGTTACTCCAATTCCTCACAATGGATGCCGGCCTAAAAAGGCGCGTCGTGTCTAATCCTTCTCAACCCTAAAATTTTAGAAAGACAGATCAATGGCACGTTATACCGGCCCAAAAGATAAGGTTAATCGTCGCTTTGGAGTGCCCCTCTTTGGGCCATCTAAAGCTCTCGAGCGCCGTAATTACCCTCCAGGTCCTCATGGACTCCGCTCCGGACGTCGTAAAAAGTCCGACTATGCAATCGCGCTTGGCGAGAAACAAAAACTTAAGTTCATCTATGGTGTTCTTGAGAAGCAATTCCGTGGATACTTTGCGGAAGCCAGTCGCCGTCGTGGAATCACTGGTGACATCATTTTGCTTCTTCTTGAGACTCGTCTCGACAATGTTTGCTACCGTCTCGGATTTGGAAACTCCCGAAATGCGGCTCGTCAGCTCGTCAACCACGGTCACGTGACTGTGAATGGCAAGAAGCTCGACATCCCGTCCTATCAGGTTCGCGCAGGAGATGTCATCAAGATTGGTGACCGCGCTCCGTCGCAGCAGCTTGGACTTCGCATGCTTGACTTAACACAGTCGGTTCCTCTTCAGGACTGGCTCACTTTAGATCGCGAGAAGATGGAAGGAACCGTCTCACGTCTCCCTGAGAAGGAAGATGTCGACCCACCGGTCAATCTTCAGCTTATCGTCGAACTTTACTCTCGTTAAAGTTCTTCAACCTTTCCAAGCTCCATCCCGTTTCGGTGGGATGGGGCTTTTTTCTTTTAGGGGTGCCGGAGCAGTCTTTTTTCTGCCGAGGGGTGGTGGCTATTTGACGAGATGGTCCTTCCAAACCATCACTCCAAAATTCTGTTCTTGTTCTGTCGCAGAATACACTAACTTCGCCTCATGAATGGTTTTCTGTGGTTGATTTGGCTGACGGTGATTATCGGCATTGCGATTTGGGCATTTGGGAGCCAAAAACGGTTAAGGCACACGGCGCTTTTGCAGGCTGGGCCTCTAAGTGATGAAGACCTCAGTTTTCTTGAAGATCATTTCGATCTTTATAAGAATATACCTCCTGAGATTCGGAACCGTCTGGAACCCATAGTTCAGGTTTTGATTGCTGAGAAAAATTTCGAGGCCTGTGGAGATCTTGAAGAAGTAAGCCGCGAAATGAAGGTGGTTATAATGGCGCAAGCGGCCCTCCTTTTGGTCGGACGCGATCACCGACTTTTTTCGAAGCTACGCACAGTTTTAATTTATCCAGAGGCTTTTTCTGGTGGCCGTGAAGATGGAGATAAAACAGTCCGGTTGGGCGAGAGTTGGCAATCGGGCACAGTGATTCTTTCTTGGCGCAGTGTTCAGCGTGGTGGCGAAGATGAACGTGACGGGCGGAATGTTGTCATTCACGAATTTGCGCATCAATTAGATCAGGAAAATCGTCACGCTGACGGCTTCCCGGTATTAGAAAATGGAAATGACATTGGGAATTGGTCACACGTATTTTCCGCTTCTTACCAAGATTTATGTCAGGATTTAGATAAAGGTCGTAAGACGGTCATGGACCCTTACGGGGCTACGAATCCTGCCGAGTTTTTCGCGGTGGCGACCGAAGCGTTTTTCGAGAAAGCCAAACAACTGAAGCGCGATTATCCTCAGCTTTACGTTCAGTTAAAAAACTATTTTGGGCTAGACCCTATCGCTTGGAAGTAAGCTTGAACTATCGATGGTATGGTTCGCCTCTTTTAATAGTGTAGGCCCGATAAATTTGTTCTAGTAAAACAACGAGAGCAAGTTCGTGTTGCAGTGTCAGTGGGGAGAGGGCCCAGACCTCATCAGCTTGGCTCCTGAGGTCTTTGGTGTGGCCGTCGGAAGCTCCGATAAGGAGTGAGATAGTTTTGATGCCTGGATCCATTTCCCAAGTGTTGATTTTTCCTACTAGCTCTTCAGTGCCCCAGGCTTGGCCGCGCTCATCAAGGGCAATACGAAAAGTCCCTTTTGAACGCTCAAGAAGATGGGCCGAAACTGATTCAGAATCGCCGGCCTTAAGATAGAGGAGCTCAATTTTACTCCCTCGTTTTAATCGTTTGAGATATTCTTCGATTCCACTTTTGGCATAAGCCAGAGCGGGTTTGCCCGCAGCGAAGATTCTCCAATTCATGACCTAAAAGTATCAAGAACGACGAGGGTTAGCGAATTTTCTCTGACTCGTCTTTTTAAACGCTAGTTTTATCCGAGCTGTCATTGTTTGAAGAGGTAATAGCAAAAAGGTTAGAGAGGTAGATTGTTATTTTTTTGGAGGAAGGCTTGATTTGACGGGTTTGATTCTGAGTAAAATCGGGGTTCCAACTTTGGGGAGGTGGGTAGGATTGACTTCCCATCGAAGGGCGTGGTTTTCGTGTCCGTAGATTTGAGGTAGGCAGAGGAGCTCATCGCCGAAGGTTGAAAGACTGATGACGCTCCCGCTCTGATCAGCGAGGTAAGTTTTTGGGGTATCGTCCTGACCAATGAGATGTGAACCTGCGAAGAGGAAAACTTTAAGGCGCTTCCTTGTTTCATCCTTATCAGGCTCCCCTGCATCATCAAGGCGATGGACGAAGTCGGAAAGTGGGAGTTCGGTGGGGTTTTTATCTTTATTGGGGATGACCAAGGATACCGTGACGCCACTACCCTTAGGGGGGAGATCAATCCAATGTTGATCGTCGCCCTCTCCGACGATTTTCCTGATTGCGGGATGACCAGCCTTTGCTCCAAGAAGAAGAAGGGCCGTGTGAATATGGCTGGGCTTGGCTTCTACAGCAATGATGGCTTCGTGTTCTTTGGTGCCTTTGGTGCAAGCAATAAACTCAAGAGAGCCTTCGTCGAGAGTAATGGTCGAGGTCACGTCAACCGCTTTAGCTTCAAGATTAATACGGATGCCGGGTAATTTTAACTTTTTCAGGGTGTCTTGATTAACCTCTGTTCCGTCACCTAAGAGAGGACCGGTTAGGAGGAGGCTGGTAATACTACGAAGGAGAAATTTCATCTAATTGAGGCTACGTAACTTCGGAGAATCCTTCGAGGTTTCAATTTGTTTAATGAGTTGAGCAGCAGTATTAATAATCCCCTGAAGATTTCGTTTCTCACGATGGGCGAGAAGATCTTTTTTAAGCTTCTTTAGCTTTGGAATTACTGGCTTAGCAGCACCGCGGTAGCTTGCGAGGGCCTTAAGACATCGTGGAATCCGCGCAGCCTTGCCCCATTTTTGAATCTCCATCACTTCGAAGCAAAGAGCCATTCCCTCCTTGATGCGATGCTTCGCGAGAATATCGAGCCCGGAAAGACGAATCCCGCTCGCGAACATCACCCCGCTGGGAGAGGGGGTCTTAATAGCTCTTTCGATAGCAGGAAGTAAGGGTTTGATCTCTTCATAAGTTAACTTGCCGTAAATTCGCCCAACCTCGCTTCGCGCGCGGCCATCCTCATTTTTCAAAGTTGCTGCGATGGCTTTATGAAGAAGGTTTTTGTCGACACTATCGAGTGAGTTGCGGAGCATTTTACCGAAAACTGCAAAGCTGAGGTAGCGTTGCTCCATACCGCGAGGATCATCTTCGGAGGGGGGCTGCGCTAGCAGGGTGAGAAGCTTTGGAAGAGCCGACATCGCAGGCTCGCCGATTTTGGCGAGTGCTTCGGCCGATTCAATTCGTAACCAAAGATCTTTATGATCGAGGTTTTTGCGAAGAGCGTCCACAGCTTCGGGGCTTGGTTTTTTTGTGTGGGCAAGAGCTTGGGATGCGCCGTAGCGGGCCTCAAGGTCGTTTGAGGCAAGCATTCGAATAAATTCCTTATTCGGGCTTACTCCTTTGCGGCCCAAGGCCATAGCTGCTCTTTCGCGGACAATTGGAGACCACCGACTGAGAAGCTTGAGTAGATCCTTTTCGCTAAGCTTATCGTAGGTTTCGTTTCGATATTTATTGGACCATCCTCGACCATCGGCAACTGTGTCGGAAGCTTGAGGTTGGTCGAGCTGTGGGATTAGAGGTTTGGATTTCCCCGTGATATACAGCTTTTTTAAAGGGTGTGCGTAGGCGAGAAGGTAAGCTCCGGTGCAGTCCCAATTCGCATAGCTGTCGTTGCGAGTGCTGGGTGGTCCTTGATGCACAAAGGACCCCTCGTGAGTTCGGGCTAGATCGAAATACCAGGAGCCAAATTCTTGCATCCATGCCCCGGTAGCATGTGGCCCGGAGAGTGCAACGCCTGGAAGTGACCAGAGGATGTTAAAAAAGTTTCCGGTGTGGCCGGTGTCTCTTTCCGATCCGTGGGAGGCAAGGCTCATACGGGAGAAGAATCTTGCCCCCTCCGGTTCGTTGTTGAGATGGAAGAGAACTGCGGCTATACCGCATTTTCCATTATCTTCATGGGTTTGATACCAAGGTTGGTGATCCCCATAGGGAATTGCACCTTTGCCAATGTAAAATCTCAGTAGCTTCGTACTTCTTTCGACCGCGATTTTCACCTTGGGATCAGTAACGCCGGCCTTTTGGGCTAAAATCAAAGAGTTGGTTAGCGTAAGCCCGGGTGCATTCATCATTCCGTAGCCGACGAGGCGTCCGTCCGCCCCCGCAAATTTATGTCCCCAAGACCCAACGATACTCTGGCCTTCGGAGGCTTCAAGAGCCAGTCGTTTGAGGCCTGGAAGAAAGGCTCTGTCTCCGGTTGCCATAGTGTATTCGGCAAGCAGGGTGATGGCGTAACCATAATACCACGTGGCCATAGAGTCGGCTCTGTAGTTCGAAGCCCATTCCGCCTCTTTCTTGACAATGCCAAGGTAGGTTTGATTTCCGCTTGCGAGGAGGGCGAGGGCATTGAGAGAACGGATGATTGGGTTTTGTCGGCGATTTGCGGAATTTGAAATTTTTTCAGCCAGCTGTTTGCAGCCTCTCTCTAGAATTCGTTTTGATTTAGCACAGTGGTAGGGTGCGGTTAAACTGTAGCCTCCAAGAACAGTAAGCTTGAGCGAGACTGTTTCGCTCTTGCCATCGCGCCATCGTAAAACCTTTAGGAGTCCAGACTTTTCTTCTGCTACTGTTAGTGCCTTGCCGAATTCAGTCCGTGGATCATAGGAAAACTTTTTGCCTCCGACTCCCAGGATAACATCGCCAACCTTGAGGGGGCCATCGGCAGGAGAATTAGGGCTAATCTTTGTAATGGCAATTTGTCTAGCAGTAGATGTTTCCATTTTTTCGCTGAACATCCATCCACGGGCGCCGGTGGACCCAAGGTTCCAGTCGTGTGTCGCTCCTGCAGGAATCGAATCTCCCTTTGTGAAGTCGGGTAAGGTTATTTTTACTTTTGGGCCAGCCGCCCAAAGTAGTGGGGAAGATGCAATGAGTAGGGCAGGAAACAGAGTGAGTTTTGTCATCATGACAGGTGTGATTACGAAAGAGAAAGGGTCAACTTTTCTCTTATTAGAAGATTCTCTTTTGCACAAATGGCCGAATTAAATAGAAACTGGACACCTGCCCTGTGATGGGTAGGTTTAGGCATGCCTCCTCTCAGAATTCTCTCACCATCTGAACAAGTTGCAGACCATCTTAAGGGTGAGCTCTTGCGTGGAAGGTGGATGAATTCGATTCCGGGGGTGCCGAGCCTCGCTGCGGAAATGGGGGTTAACCGAAAGACTGTGGATGCGGCTTTGAGGCAATTGGATTCAGAGGGGGTTCTGATTCCGCAGGGGGCAGGCCGAAAACGCTTGATTGGTTTACTACCGGAAGATCGGAGTCCGGCGCCGCTGACGCTTGGGATCCTTCTTTATGAAATGTCCGATAAGCGGATCGATTATATTCTCGAGATCCAGCACATGTTAATGGAGGCAGGGCATGCCCCTTTTTTTGCTTCAAAGTCTTTGGTTGATCTTTCTTTAGACGCGAATCGTGTCAGTCGGCTGGTGGAAGCCACAGAAGCAGATGCTTGGATTGTGGTTGCGGGTTCTGGACCGGTGCTCGACTGGTTCGCTTGTCAGAATTTCCCAACTTTTACACTTTTTGGAGGCTCGCGTGACCGGCGTTTTGCAGGTGCAGGTCCGAATAAGAATCCAGCGTATCGTGAGTGTGTTAGCGCTCTTATTGAGCTTGGCCATCGGCGAATAGTTTTGCTTGCGAAAAGCCAGAGGCGGAAGCCAATTCCTGGCGATTCGGAGCAAACTTTTTTAGATGCTCTAGAAGAAGGGGGAGTTGAAGTCGGCGAGTATCATTTGCCGGATTGGAGTGATCGAAAAGAAAGTCTCCTATCTTGTTTAGACTCGCTTTTCAAGGTGACGCCTCCAACAGCTCTCATTATTCAGGAGGCAACGGTGTTTGCAGCGGTCCAACAGTTTTTGGCCAATCGGGGGCTAAAAGTTCCCGATGATGTTTCGCTTATTTGCTCTGATCCCGATCCAACCTTTGCTTGGTGTGAACCGACTATTGCTCACATGACTTGGCGTTCACGGCCGATTGTCCGGCGGATCATTCGTTGGGCGGATAAGATCAGTCGTGGTAAGGAAGATTTGGTGAAAAGTTTTGCAAACGCGGAGTTTATCGAGGGTGGTTCATTGGGGGTCGCGAAGGATTAAAAGAAGGATTACGCTCCAGAAAATTCTGGACTGACGCACTAAACTCCGTCGGCCTCTGCCATGGGACGCGGTGACCTGATCCTGATATAATGAGGTGCTCGCTGTTTGGTAGTAGTGAAGTTGCCTCCTTTGCGAGGACTGTGAATTTTGGATCATGGCTTCCTGTGATCCAGAGAATTGGGCAGGTGATTTTAGGTAATTCTGATCTAAGGTCCCTCTGGTTTCCGAGCGACCAATGAAGAAAGCTTTCAGAAATAATCTCTTGGTCTTTAATATCAGCTTGGTGGAATTCTTCAGGGGATGATAAGAGGACGTCTTGCCTATTCCATTGATCGAGGAAAGAGGTCCAATTCCCCCTTGAAAGACTCGCCCATTCACGGTCTTCCTCTCTCCGTTCTTGTTGCCCTGACACCAAACCTGGGTGAGCGCTAACTATGATGGCGGCCCTCCATTTTTCAGGCGCTGCAGTCAGTGCGTGGAGAGCGAGTCTCCCGCCCATCGAATAGCCGAGAATGACATCGCCGAATTCCGCATCTTCGGAAATCACTCGACCGGCTTCAATGAGAGTGGGTGTGGAATGATCAAAGAGGCGCCAAAGATCAAGAGCGTTGACCGATTCATTCAGTTCTTGGCTTAAAGTTTCCCAAGCTCGGAAACTCCCAACCGCTCCATGGAGACAATGAATCATGGGTTCCAAAATCCGAAAAGTTGGCGGGCGCACCCGATTCCAAAAGATAATCTATTTTTCCAAGGCTTATTCGGTTCGAGGATACGCCAGTTGTTTTTTTCTCCAATTCTTCGCATGTTTGGAAGTGGATTTACGAGGGTCTTTTCCTCACAAAGATAAAGAAGGGGCAGATCTGCTTTCGAGTCGGTGAAGCCCTCGAAACCGTCGGTTATGCCAGCTTCTTTTAGTCGAATAACTTTTTCTTTGCCTTTATGATTCTCTCCGATGATTTGAGGGAAGAGAGGGGTTTGTTCACTCCAATCGAATAAGGTGCCATAACTTTGGTCAAAGCCCAACTTGAGTCCTATTCCCTGGACCCAAAGTTCAGGACTGGCAGAAGACAGGATCAAAGGGTTTCCTTGTTTCTTGTAGTAAGCGATCTCTTTCAGGATTTCTGGGTAGGGGAGCTTTGGAAGCCACTCACTGAGAAATCCTTCAACATGTTCTTTTAGCTTAGAGTGGGGCATCTTCCATAGATATGAATGAAAGACACGTTTCATTCCACCTGCTCCGAGGACTTTATTGAGGGGTAAAAAGCAGAGGAAGATAAGAGTGAGAAGGCGGCGTGCTGGTTCCTTTTTAAGAACGTAACAACGAAAGACCAATTGGGTGTCCCACGGAATGATGGTTTGATCTAAGTCGAAGAGGATGGGGCTACAGCTTTTCTCCACACCCCGAAACTTAAAGAGTTACGGACAAAATGGAATTTCAATCTGAAAATGATAAGGTTATCGTTCATCCGTGAAGATAATCTTCTTTCTACTTATGGTCCCAATTGGAGGTTGGGCTCAAAATCCTGTAGTGCCCGTCTTAAATCAGCTCTTTCCTGATTTAGATAAAAACCCTGGTGATGCAGAGGAACGATTTACGCTTGCGAGTCATTTCGGTACAGAGAAAATCCGTGATACTGCGGTGAGGTTGAAAGCTGAGTGGGCTCTTCTTGATGGCACGGAAGAGTCGTCAGAAATCGATTTTCTTTTGTTTCGTGAACGGACCCCTATCACGATCGCAAATTTTATGGGTTATGTGGACAGAGGGGATTATACGAATATGATCGTCCATCGGTTGGTTTCAGGATTTGTGATTCAAGGTGGGGGTTTCACGATGTCGAGTGGGGTTGATGGCCGGATCTCTGCCGCCTTTGTTTCAACACAGCCGACGATTAAAAATGAGTTTGGAGTGTCGAACACTCTTGGGACAATCTCGATGGCTAAGTTGGGTGGAGATCCTGATAGTGCGACCAGTCAATGGTTCATCAGCACTGGGGCTAATTCGGATAATCTTGATTCACAAAATGGTGGATTCACTGTCTTCGGCGTGGTGAGCCGAGATAGCTTTGAGGCAGCCCTTGAGCTTGATCGACAGCAAAAATTTACGATTTACGATCTTGGTGGTGTGTTCGGGAATTCAGCATTAGGCAGCACTCCTTTGATCCGAAATACCACTAACGCCAACTTCACGGCTGAGAGGTTCTATCGTTTCTCAAGTGTCGTTGAGGTTCCTTTGCCGGAGGGACAAGCTGGAACCGATCCTAATTTGAGCTACTCGCTCATTTCTGGTTCTGAAGAGGGTGATCCGGTAGTGGAGCTTTCAGAGGGAGAATTGGTAGTAGGCTTTCCTGATGCGACGTTCGGTGGAAAGAAGACAGTGGTAGTGCAAGCCGAGGATTCTGTAGGAAATACGGTAGTGGATACCTTTGAAATTGTGATGGAGGCTAATTACGAGTCGTGGCGGAAAGCGGTATTTCCAGCTGAGGACGTCGAAAATGATCTCCTCACCGGACCCGCTGCAGATTTTAATAGTGATGGCGTCGACAACTTAATAGCTTTCGTTCACGGATTGAATGGTAATACCAACGCGATAAGTGGGCTAGGGGGGCCAAGTTTGGTGCTTGGGCTCTCAACGGTGGGCCTCGAACTTAAGACTGGCTTAATTGAAGGAATCAATTTTGGCGTGGAAGTTTCGACCGATGGTAAGCGTTGGGTAGCTATTGAATCTGCACAGACCACGAAAGAGAGCGCGAATGGTAGGACGGAGCTCTTTACGGTAGCGAGGTCGGACGGTGAGGTTCCTCGATCATTCTATCGTCTGCGTTACACACTCAACTAGTTGATGCTCTTAAAGCTAAAAATTTCACTTCTTTTTGTAGGGGCTATTCTGTCAGGAAGGGCTGATTTTATCGCCGCTGACTTTAGAACCACTAAGGGAGATTTTACGGTTTTTCTAGATTATGTGAACTCTCCATTGGCGGTGGCTAATTTCATTCAGTTGGCAGGGAAGCCCGATGATATCATGGAGACTCCGGCGGGGGTGCCTTTTTTGGAGGACGCTGGGCATTATACACAATCGTATTATCGCCCGACCATTGAATCCGATGTTGCGAGGCTCCCACTGCGAGTTGAGAGAATCGAATCAACCCCGATCATGAGGGGATTCTATGCGATCTTTCAGAGTAACACCTACATTGGTGGAGTTGAAGGCTTTGCTTTGCCAAATTACCACGCGGATATCACGGGGGAAGACCGCATCCGATTACAGCAAGTAAGCTCTAATCCGACGAAGTATCAGATCACCTTGAAATATCCGAGATCATGGTTGGATTCCCGTGAGCTTAGAGTGAAGAAAGCGCCGATGTATCGAGCGATACGGGTGAATCGAGTTGAGACAGGTGTCCGTTTTTTTGCTGGAAGTATGACAAACGATCCTTTGGAGCATCCGGGATATCATTTCCAAGACGAGTTGGTTCGCAATTCAAATAACTTAGCTAATCCTTTTGGCTTTCCGTTTAACGTAGCGGGGGTTCTTGCGATGGATACCCTAGCCCCAAATCGGAATGGAAGTAGATTTTTCATAACTGCGGTCGCTGTCCCTTCGTTTAACGGCCAATACACCGCCTTTGGCCAAGTTGCGAATATCCCCGGATTAAATGTGGTGCGGAGTATTGCAGATACTCTTAGTGGCGTTGATGGGGCTCCTGATGAAGAAATGGTCATTCTTGATATTACGTTTCGCCGTGGCGGAATTACGGCAAATGCCTTTATGGAGGGTTATCATCAGGGGTTTTTACCAGGTGAAATCGAGACGCTGCCTTTATCCATTGAGCAAAATGAAGATGCTTTGGAACTGGTGATTCCACTTCGCCCTAAGAGCCAGAATTCTCTCTACTCGACTTCTGACCTGAGATCGTATTTGGGTGGAACTATCGAAGCTCAACCTCCAGAGCAAACCTCCCCGGAAAGAATTGATCTTACGGAGATCCTTGCGTTTGCTCCTAAGACATTCTTTAGGGGGTTTTCAACTGCTATGCCGACTTGGCCTTCCGCAGAGATTGAGCTTAAAAGGGCTCGCCTGTTGCTAAGTGCGACATCGGCTGGCGACCGAGGAAAATTGAACATGATCTTCAACGAAGGAGGAACCGGAGGCACTTATTCGATTGATATGAATATTGAGCAAAACGTCTTTGGGGATGATCCTCAAGTGATTCGTTCTGCTGGGGCGGGCACTTTTGCTGCCATCTATGATTTTTCACGCAGTCCGTATCTAGGTGTTTTAAAGATCACAAGTTTTACAGGCCCCTTAAATGCTGAGCAATTTTCTCTGCATTTCGATTCAAGTCGATTTACTAATAACCCGCAGGTTAATCCTGCGACCTTGGTTCGCCGTTTCGATGCTCGTACTACCGACTCGCAAGTTCCTTTTTTGGGCTACAGTGGAGTGTTTCAACAAATTCAGTAAAATGATCACTAGAGGAAAATTTATCAGGCCAGCGGAGCCCAATGAACTGGTCCCAAAGGACTACTTCTCAGAAATCAAAATCAGCGATTATTTTTTGAGGACATGTCCATTGGAGATCGATCTCGGATGCGGTGATGGGAAGTTTACGTTAGAGATGGCGGAACATTATCCCGATCGAAACTTTTTGGCAGTTGAGAGACTTTTGGGGCGTGTTAGAAAGGTTTGCCGTGGTGCCGAGAAGCGGGGGCTTAAAAATGTTAGGGTCCTTCGCTTGGAAAGCTTGTATACTCTGCAGTGGCTTTTGCCGCCGTCTTGTGTCGATCGCCTTCATTTGCTTTGTCCGGACCCTTGGCCCAAAGCCAAGCATCATCGTCGCCGGCTTTTCCAAATTCCTTTTCTTGATTCGGTTGTCCGGGTGCTGAAGCCGGGCGGGGAGCTTTTGTTCAAAACGGACCACGACGACTATTTTGAGTGGAGTCAGGAACATCTTGCAGAATACTCCCGATTAAAAAAGTTGGCTTGGCCTGACGATGCTTTCTTTTATCCAAAGACCGATTTTCAAATTCAATGGGAAGCGGAGGGAAAGCGTCTTCAGGGGCTTAGGGCTCGAAAGGCGACTTCCTAAGCTTGTTATCATGGTCCTCTAAATCGTTGCTATCTCCGGTATAAGATGCCGGTGCTACGAGCCCGGCGGAGAGGATCATTTTCCCCGCTTCTTCGAGTGTCATATCACTTGCGAAGACTTTCTCGTCATCCATAAGGACTACGAATCCCGTCATAGGATTGGGTGAGGTAGGGATGAAGATGGAAGTTGTTCTTTTGCCAGTCTGCGGATCAACGAAGTTGCCGGTAATGAAGCCGATAAGCCGGCAGCCAGGGCTCGGGTATTCGACATAAGCAACCCCTTTGAATTTTTGAGGTCCGCCAAGATTTCGGACCGCATCAACGAATTGCTTAATGGTAGAATAGATGAATCCGAGGAGAGGGATCCGGATCATAAAATCATCGATCCAGCTGCTCGCTTTTTTGCCGGGACGGTTTGTGACAGCAATTCCCACCAAGAAAAGTAGCGCGAGGGGAATGAGGAGCCAGAGAAAGTCGTCACCTGGAAATCCCTCAATCGACCAAGCGCCTCTTTCGGATTCGGGCACTCCCCGTAGAAGATTGAGTCCTTTTAGGATTCCTATGATGATGGTGAGACCGATCTTGTGGAGGAGGTGGAAAACGAGAACGACAATCCAACCGGTTGCCAAAATAGGAACGACGGTCGCCATTCCTGCCAAAAAAGGTTTTAGGACTTTCTTTATTTTGGGGTGACGGGTTTCTCGCGGACGCCCAATCGGGTCGATGTTTTCTTCACTCATTACTTTGGTAAACCTGACCATGGAGTTTGTCATCTGACAACCATGAGATTTGTTGGATGACAGATCTTCTGTTAAGGTGCTAATCTTTCTAGGTGAGCCAACGGATTTCAATCACCGTTTTACAGCGAGTGATCGTGTTGGTGTTTCCTTTATTAGTTGTTTGTTTTTTTGGGCTGGATGTTGCTCGAAATAAACGCGGTTCAACACCTAAGGATGCGGGGTTGGACCTTGGAAAGGTTGGGAGTGCGGAATCTTCCGTAGCTTGGCAGAGGGTAGGGAAGGGACGTGATAATGTTTCGCCAATAACGAGTCTAATCAATCGGTCCGACCATTCTAGGTTGTCTTACCAAAAGCTCGAAAATACAACTGTGCCAGAAGCCTCTTTTCATTCGCTGTATCCCGATCTGCTTTCTCAGCTCTGTGAACAAGAGAGAAGGCAGCTTGAAGGTTATCTTGTGCACTTAGAGTCGGCGAAGAGAATGGATCAGCCTTGGTTATGTTGGGATGAAGGTGTTCAGCGGGCTAAGCTAGAGCTCTACCATGAAGTCGAAAAGCTCACTGGCTTGTCTGGGGGGGGGTATGAGGTTTTGGCTAATCAATTTCAGCCTGAAGGACGTTGGACTAAGACAGCCACAGATGGCTTTGCTTTTTCTGCTCAGGGTGAAGCCTCGATTGTCACGTGGAGTATTGTTCCTGATGATACGACAATACCCGGTTTGATGAATCAGTCTGCGGTTGGATCAAATTTCCGATCATGGATGGCCTCTCTTTATGGAGGTTCGATAAGTGGAGCTGCTGCAGATCAACCGTGGTTTGAGGTTTTTGAAAGTGCTTTCGAAGAAATGGCAGCGACCTGTGGGTTGACTCTAGTATACGAACCAATAGATGATGGTGTGGAGGTGAAGTCATCGAACCCAGGTGAATTGGGGGTCCGTGGTGATATTAGAATTGCGGCGAGAGGCTTGGATGGAAATAGCGGTAATCTAGCAATCGCTTTCCCGCCTGATCATGGAGACATGATCTTCGATTCGAGTGATGGAATATTTCAGATTACCTCGGGTAGCTCGGTTCGCCTTTTTAACACAATTACTCATGAGCTGGGGCACAGTCTCGGGTTGGCGCATGTGTGCCCCATTAATCGAACTAAGTTGTTGGAACCAAGTTTGACTACTATTTTTCGGGGTCCGCAGTTTGATGAGTTTCAGTCTTTGCAGCGCCTTTATGGCGATCGTTTCGAATTACATGGAGAATTCCGCAACAATGACACGGTGCGAGCGGCTAAACCAATTGAACTAATTGAAGGCTCGCGGGTCGAGTTTTTGAGGTTGAGTATTGATGATGATAGAGACCAAGACTTTTACCGCTTTGAAGGGCTAATTGGGCAAAGGTTAAATGTTGAAATTGTTCCTGGTGAAGGCGCTTATCTAGAGGGAGGAGAGACTGATGCTGGCTGCTCGCAAGGAACCAGATTTGACTCTGGAAAGGTTCATGATTTATCGGTCCAGATTTTTGCCGAGGACGGAGAAGAAATTCTTTTTGAAGCTTCATCGGGAAACCTTGGAGAGTCCGAAAGAATTGAACAATTCCGGTTGCCTGCGACTGGTTGTTTTTATCTGAGGGTTTCTGGTGACCAAACGAATGCAGCACAGATCTATGAATTAGGGATCGAGCTGATGGCAAGGGTGCCGGCGCCGTGGTTAAAATTGGTTGATCATAGAATTCTCGAAGAATCAGGAACGATTAAAAATAGTCGTCTGGATCCCGGTGAGACGATCCGCTTGGCGATTCAAGTTGAAAATAGTGGGGAACTAGCGAGTGGGCCAATTACAACTAATGTTTTAGTTTCGGATAATGCGGTGCTCTTTAATAAATCATCACCCCCACAATTGGAGCCTGGTGAAATGGCTGTTATTGAGGTTGTGGTGGGGACGACTGGAAGTTGTGGAGAATTCTTGACGATTGATCTTAAGATTGAGGGTGAGTCAGGAGGTTTGCTAAAGGAGAATCTGGAATTCGAAGCCGGGGTGTTGACTCGACCAGTCGTCTTCGATGTTGATTTTGAAAATCTGAAAGGTTTGCCTGTCAACTGGGAATCTAAGACATCTGGATCAGGTGAAGAGTGGAATGTGGTTTCTTCTCGTTGGGATTCTCCGATCCAGTCAGCTTTTGTTCCGGGGCGCGGTTCAGCTGGCGAGGCATTTCTCCTATCTCCTGTCTTTGAGTTGGCCTCCGGTGGAGGTGACTTATCCTTCACCCATCTTTATCGTCTGGAAGCAGGTTTTGATGGGGCCGTGCTTGAGGTTTCAAGGGATGGTGGAGAGTGGGTTGATCTATTACTTGATCCCAGTGTTATTACGATAGGAGGATATAATCGCAGCATTCGTGAAGGGTTTGGTTCTGCGATTATGGGGCAGCAAGCTTGGTCGGGTATCCTTGAAGGGTTCACTCCAGTCTCGGTTAAGCTTCCTATAGCGTGGGCTGGTGAGATGCTTCAATTTCGATGGCGAGTGGTTCATGATGCTTCATCGGCGCGCGATGGATGGTGGATTGACGATGTGAAAATGGAAATGTTGGTTGAAGATTGTGAACCACATCGTCCCGAGGTCACGCTGGCTCTCAAAATCGGAAAGCTTGACGAGAATTATCCAGATTCTTCGGCGATTTTAGCACTTGAAACAAATCTGCCACTTGTTTCCTCGTTGAGTATTCCACTTGAGCTTTTAGGAAGTGCGACTTTTTTGGAAGATTATTTGATTAATCCTCAGGTCGTTTTTCCCGCGGCAAAGGTTTCTCTCGAAATTCCGGTTAGAGTGATTCCAGATTCTATAATCGAAGGTGCGGAAACAGCTTTAATTCAGATAGCATCGGGAGACTCTGCTTTTGTTAGAGGGCGTAATTTCTTTGTGCCATTAATGATTTCTGACCTGTTGAATGTCGATGCTTGGAGTGCTTCTTTTTGGGGAGGTGAGGTTAATCTTTTGGCTGATTCAGATGGTGATGGTTTTAATGAACTCTCAGAATATGTGCTCGGAACGAATCCAAGTTCGGCCAGTGATAGACCAACCTTTGAGTTGGTTGTAAGAGACGAGAAGTTCATTTGGCCCTTTGGGATACTCCCGAATCGGCCAGATGCGACTATGGAAATTGAGGGCTCAAGCGATTTGGAAAATTGGGAGGTTGTTGAAGTTGTCAGAGTTGCTGAGGGGCTCGAGATTATACCAAGGACCCAAAAGTCCTATTTTAGGCTTAAATTCTCGCTCAACTGACCGAGTTCCGACTTCCTTTCTCTGCGTGATTTGGCAAGACAGTCCCGACATGAATGCTGTTGATCTTGCAAGCTCTGCGCAATCCGACCCCGAACCACCTGCTGGAATCTCTCTTGGCCAACAAGCTCTTTGGCTAGTTAAGGCGGGACGCTGGGATGATTCACATGATCTTTGTCAGAATGTTCCCGATCCTGAGGGAGCCTGGATTCATGCCTACTTACATCGAGAGGAAGGCGATCTTGGAAACGCGTCATACTGGTATCATCGTGCAGGCAAGGAGATTCCGTTACCGGGAGTGACTTTTGATGACGAATGGTGTCAAATCGCCCAGGTAATTTCATAGTCTAAGTAAATTATGCCAAAGTCTGATAAGAATGTTCGCCGCGCTGCGGTTTCTGCCCTTAGAGCTTGGGCGAAGGGTCATGCCTATGCGGACTCCCTTGTGGAACGTCACTCTGAGCGTAACCATTTGTCGTCATCGGATCGTGCTTTTCTTAAAACAATTTTGCTCGGTGTTTTGCGGAATCGGAGTTTGCTTGATCACTGGATAGGAATGTTTCGAAGAGGAAAATTAGATCCTGAAACTCGAGATGTCTTACGGGTTGGGTTTTTTCAATTGCTGATTTTGCGGACTCCGGACCATGCCGCGATTTATGAAACTGTGGCTTGTGCTCGCAAGCCGGTGCAGGGATTAATCAATGCGGTTTTGCGGAAGGCAGCGCACTGTCGAATGCGGTTGTTGCGAGAGCTTCCCGATGTTGAACTTCCGATTCAGTTTTCGCATCCCCACTGGTTGTGGAAACGTTGGAAGAAGCTTTTTGGTCAAAAGGACGCGGTCGCCTTGATGGATTGGAATAATCTGCCAGCTGAGTCTTATTATCGACCTAATCTTTTGAATCTTCCACCTCCCGGGAGTCCCGAGCCGGAGAGCGCCAAGGAAGCGGTGGAAAATGGTCACTATTATGTGACTGATCCCTCAACGACACATGCGCCAGAATTATTGGCACCCAAGCCAGGTGAGATAGTGCTGGATGCCTGTGCGGCCCCAGGTGGTAAGGCGATTCATTTAGCAGGATTGATGAAAAATGAAGGGCGTTTGATCTGCATGGATTCTAATGAGAAGCGACTTCCGCGTCTAAATGAAAATCTTGAACGGTGCGGGGTGAAGATTTCTGAAGTGTCTTGCCATGACTGGACCAAAGCTCCACCGGAAGAATTTCTCGAAGCTTGCGATGCTATCTTACTTGATGTTCCGTGTTCAAATACCGGGGTGCTGCGTCGTCGCGTGGATGCGCGATGGCGGATTCAAAAAATTGATTTAGAAAAATTACTGGTGATACAGAATCAGATTTTAGAACAAGCGATTAAGTGTCTAAAGCCAGGTGGGCGGCTTGTCTATTCTACTTGTTCAATCGATCCGGAAGAGAATATTGATTTAGTGACCCGCTTTTTGAAGCGACACCCTGCCTTTTCGCTTGAGAAGAGTGATCAGCTTCTACCTTTTAAAGATCAATCCGATGGTGCGTTCGCTGCTCTTCTTCGGCAGAATTCCTCCTCTTGACCCCCGTGGTGTTTCGGGATTAGTTTGACTAACCATAATACTTTATGAAGGCATTACTTTTGTTACTTCCGATTGGGATTGTTTCTCAATCGTGCGTTCTTCCAATTTCAGAAGAGGCTGGCGGTGGCTATCTCAATGGCTTTCGTTCAGCGACTCCGACTAATGAACGTCAACCGATGGCTCATGAGCGGGGGTATTGGGATGGCGACTCTGTTGAGGATCCTTCCTTAATCCGAATCAACCGAGATGAGCAAAAGGCTTATTTTTACAAGGGCAGCCAAGTGGTGGGAATGTCCCCGATTTCGACGGGAACTTCAACGCGTGCCACTTCGGCTGGAACCTTCAAAGTGACTGAGAAAGATATTGATCATGAATCTTCTCTTTATGGGGTCATTCGAGATCTAGCCACCGGAGAGATTGTAAATGACGATGCCGATACGAGGAAGCATCGGGCGGGGCCAGGGCAGGTTTTTGAACCTGCTCCTATGCCTTATTTCATGCGCTTTAATGGCGGAGTTGGAATGCACGTCGGGCACCTTCCTGGTTATGCGGCTTCTCATGGTTGCGTAAGAATGCCCAAAGAAATGGCGATTCGCTTTTATGAAGCAGCAAGTGTTGGGACCCCGGTGATCGTTGAATAGAATTGATGAAGATTTCGCTCGAATTTATTTCAATGGGAGGCCTTCCTTTGTGTTTTACCCGCGGAGAAATCAATCTATCTGAAAGGCCTTGTCCAGCCAAGCTTGTCGAAGCGCTTGAAAGTGTGGGTGCTTGCGTCAATATTCCCAATCAATAATTGTGCGCATTGATATTCTAACGCTTTTCCCCAAGATCGCGATGGCTCCTCTAGGCGAGAGTATGATGAAACGTGCTCAGGAAGCCGGCTTAGTCGAGGTTAGGGCCCATGATCTTCGTAAGTGGGCGACAGGAAAACATCGAAAAACTGATGATTATCTTTGCGGGGGTGGTCAGGGAATGTTGCTTAAACCGGAGCCGATTTTCGCCGCTATTGATGAGCTGAGGCAAGAATCATCAAAGATAATCCTTCTCACACCGCAAGGGAGTGTTTTCAAACAAGCAAAAGCGCGAGAGCTCTCGAGCGAAGAGCATTTGATCTTTATATGCGGCCACTACGAGGGCGTTGATCATCGTGTGATCGAGCAGCTGGTAGATTTGGAGCTCTCGATTGGTGACTACGTTTTGACCAATGGTGCAATCGCAGCAGCAGTTGTGACAGATGCCATCGTAAGGCTCCTTCCCGGTGCACTTGGCGATGCTCGATCGGCCGTGGAAGAATCATTTTTTGATCCGAATCTTTTGGAGGCGCCGGCTTATACTAAGCCAATCGAGTTTCGAGGTCTTAAGGTTCCAGAAATCTTGCTCTCTGGGCATCACGCCAAAATCGAGGAATGGAAAGCAGAGATGTCTATCGAGCGAACTCAAGAGAATCGGCCAGATCTTCTCGATCGGTAGCCCGGTTGTTTGGCAAATTTATTATTCTGAATTAGAGGGCTATTTGAGCATTTCGTTGAGTGTGATTTCGTCGATCACCGGAACGCCAAGGGATTCGGCCTTAATCTGCTTTGATCCGCCTCCTTCGCCGGAAAGAAGGAAGTCGGTTTTTGAAGAGATAGAGCCGCTGACCCTTCCGCCATTTTTCTCAATAAGTTTTTTGAATTCTTGTCTCGAAACCGAAAGGGTTCCGGTAATCACAAAGGTTTTTCGAGTGAATGGTAGTCCCTCTGTGATTGCAGTAGGGTCGGATACGAAATTATCGGATTTTGGGTCGATACCAAGCTCGCGGAGTTTTTCTAAAACGGTTTTTCCTGCCTCGGATCGGAAAAAAGTGCGCAGGTGCTGAGCAGCCACTGGTCCTAAATTGTCATCAATCTTGTAATGCTTGAGTCGAGGGTGGTTTTCTTTCTTTCGCTTTGATTTAGAAAGTTCTGCGAAATCTGGAAGGTCGGCAAGGTCAGCAACAATTTGTGATTCGGGCAGGTCACTCAGTTTTTCGTGGATCCGTGAGAGTTCCCGGGCGGCTGACTCACCGATTTGGGAAATGCCCATCGCAAAAAGCCAGCGACTAAGTGGCATTTCCTCACGGGCTTTGATGAGAGAGTTAATCAGGGTGTTTGCTCGTTTTTCCCCAAAGCGACGCTCCTTGGATTGCGTCAAGCCATCGGATGATTTTGCGGGGTCGAGAAGTAAATTGGCGAGATTATCTAGGCTGAGTGAGAAGAGATCGAGCGGGGAAGATGCGAGTTTGGTTTCAACCAGCTTGATTGCGACGGATTCGCCAAGCCCATCAAGATCGAGAGCCTTGCGTCCGGCAAAGTGGGTAATACTAGTCACCGCCTGTGCTGGACATTCAAAATTGACACACCGCCAAGCAACAAATCCATCTGGCTTTTCAATGGGTCCGTGACAGGAAGGGCATTTGTGGTCAAGAGCTGTAGGCAGGTGGAAGGGCGGGGTGTTCTCCGGGCGTTTCGTGACAACAACCGAAACAACCGAAGGAATAATCTCGCCAGCTTTTTCGATAATTACGGTATCTCCAATTCGAACATCTTTGCGTTCTATTTCCTCTTGATTATGAAGAGTGGCTCGGGAAACGGTTGTGCCTGATACGAAGACTGGTTCGAGTTCAGCGACCGGCGTGAGGACACCGGTTCTGCCGACTTGAATCGTAATGTCTTTGAGAAGTGTTTCCTTTTGCTCGGGGGGATACTTAAAGGCGGCAGCCCAGCGTGGCGCACGTGAGGTAAACCCAACGGTTTCGCGTTGCTTGAAATTGAGTAACTTGATGACTGCTCCGTCAGTTCCATGGCCGAGGTCATTGCGCTTCTCGTCAAGTTCACGAATCGCTGTCAGAATTTCGTCTAGAGTATGAACATACCAAACCGGTGAGTTGCGAGGGATTTGGAATTTATCAAGGAGTTTGCGGAAATCGTCTTCGTTCCCCATCTCTGACCCCTCGTTTGCGCCGAGGCCATGGGCTAAAAAGGCAAGGGGGCGGGAGGCTACGACTTTTGGGTCGAGTGACTTTAAAGTTCCGGCTGTTGCGTTTCTCGGATTGGCAAAAGTATCGAGTCCAACTTCGTCGCGTTGGGTGTTGAGCTTAGCAAAGCCCTCTGAAGGCATAAAGATTTCACCTCGGACTTCAAGGAGCGGTGGAGCATTCTTAAGAGTGAGAGGAATATTGCGAATGGTCCGAACATTTTGTGAGATATCGTCACCCCGGCTCCCGTCACCACGGGTTAGGGCGTAGTCAAGTGATCCGTCCCGATAAACTAGGGAACAGGCAACCCCGTCGATTTTTGGTTCCACGGTGAGTGGTATTTCCTCAAGGTTCAGTCCCTTCTGGAGCCGCTTAAAAAATTCGTTTACTTCTTCTTCAGAAAAAAGGTCATCGATTGAAAGCATAGGGAGGAGATGCGCTCGCTGCTCAAAGGTTTCTAGTGGAGCTCCACCTACTCGGTGGGTCGGCGAGTTCGGGTCATGAAATTCGGGGTTTGCTTTTTCAAGGTCCTCTAGTTCTCGGAAAAGTCGGTCGTATTCAGCATCGGAAACTTCCGGTTGGGCGTCTTGATAATAGAGCTGGTTGTGTCGATTGAGCTCGGCTCGAAGTTCAGCAATACGGTTGTCAAAAAGCACACACAATTAGTAGCGCGTCGTCTCGAAGTCGGGGAGAAAAAAAAGACACTTCCGGTATCCTAGGGTTAATGGGCGTCTGCTGAGTGCCTTCACCAACTGACACAATTCAAGCGGCTTAATTTCGCCCTAACTTCGCCAGAATTTGGTAGTGTTAGGAACGAAATGAGGATCTTTTTGAAGCTATGAGCGACCGTGCCTTCTTCCTGAGTCTTCTCTCCTTGTTGGAAGCTACGGGCAATCTATTTCGCCCTGTTTTAAGCGCTAGAAATAGCAGTTAATTCTTTCTGGTAGAAAATGCTGCTGCCTTTATGAGATCAGCTTCGACCGTGAATAGGTCACCGTTGAATTTTAGCTTGCGGGGGTCTTCACAAAAAAGGGTGGTGTAAAAGACACAAGCAGCGAGAAAAGCACCTTTTTGAGAAGGATGGCTTCCGTCGCTACGATAAAGCTCGTTCCCAAGTTTTGGATTCTTCTCTCTTATCATTCTCCAAGTTGAACCGACTGGGGCGACATCTGCTGCGCATTTTAGAGCTGTAGCGCGATAGCTTTTACTGAGTGCTCTCTGCATCGATTCGTAGGTTGGAAATCGTTTTTTGTTCTTCCTGTCTCCATCTCTTCTGCCCCAAGTCTCATAAAGGACGAGTTTGGATCCGGATTTTTTGATAATTTCAGATAAAGCGACCGCAGCTTTTTGAAACCGATCTGGAAAGAGTGCGGGAAACTGACTTTGGTCCTGAATAATAATAAGGTCGAATTGTCCTTCTTTAATTTTATCGATCGTTCCCTTGTTCTTAAGGTGGAATTCGAGAGTTTTTCCTCCAGGATTGATAAACGAGATCTTTGTTTCGGAGTGGGGCGATTGCTTTATCAATTCGGTCACCATTTTTCGGATGCCACCTGTGTAGCTATTTCCAATAAAGAGGAGTTTTTCTGGGGGGGTGGCTGAACAAGCGGATCCAAGGAAAAGACCTAGGAGGGTAAGAAGCAGATAGCGTCTCAGGGGCATTCTTGATTCTTAGCGGTCCCTTCGGGTAACTCAATCAAGATGGGTGAGGAAAGCCTTGTTTTTATTGTTTTTAGGATGGCGAGGGAAGTGAAGATTGCTCTTTTTACTTGGTAGAATAACAATCGGCGGTAAGTAAGATTATAAGAATGAAGAAGATTATTATCTCCCTTTTCTCAGTTTCAATCCTAGGAATCGCCTATTCTGCTCCGAATGTTACGACCCTTGCGAAAGGCAAGGGTCTTTATAACGGGGCTGGCTCTTGTGTTGCATGCCATATGGCTGATGGAAAGGGACAACCTGGGTCGGTTCCACCACTGGCGGGGAGCGATTGGTTGGACAATTCAGATCGTACGATTGCAATCGTTCTGCGGGGGATGGCCGGGCCGGTTAAGGTAAATGGTGACCGCTATTACTCCGCTATGCCACCTCAGCTTCTTTTCGATGACGACAAGATTGCTGATATGATCACTTACGTGAACCATGCTTGGGGGAATAAGGGTGCTGCTGTGACTGCTGCCCAGGTTGCAAAGGCGAGGAAGGCACTTCCTCAGGCTGTTTACACGCCTGAAACTTTGCTGAAAGCTTTTCCCTTTGACAAAAAGAGGCGAAAAAAAAATGGGACTTATACTCCAGATTTTGATGATACCTTGATGGTGATAACGGAACCGGTTGTTTACCGCACTTTTATGCCTGGAGCATCACCTGCGGCCTTTGCAGTGGCTCTTCCGGGAAACCACTATTATTGCTGGGATGCCGGAGAATGTCGTTTGCGCTATGCCTGGACTAAGGGCGGTTTTATCCGCGGTAATCAAGTGCATTGGTCAAGTAATGGTAAACCGGTAGCAAAGTTCAACGGGCTTCCTTATTACCGAGCTCAAACAAGTAAACTTAACCCGGAGGATTATAAGCACTTGGCCGAAACTGCGAGAAGCACCCCCTTCTATGATACGACGGAAGCGGTTGATTTTCCGATCAAGATTGAGGGTGTCGATGGTTTCCCGAAATACAAAGGCTATCGGCTGATTCAAGGATACCCCGAATTTATTTATAAGGTTGGCGATTACGAAGTCCGAGAGTTGATTCGGACTTCGAAGAATAATTTAGGGATCACTCGTAAGTTCTCAGTCTCTCCAAAAATCCCCATCACTTTCAAGCTCACTCCGGATGGATCCTCGAGCTATTCAAGCTCTGCTGGAAATATCTCTAGTGATGGAACTCTAAAGCTCACCGCGAAGCAGGCTATGGAGTTTGATCTCACCATCATTGAAAAGAATCCCGCTGCCCCCGCTGCCACCCAAACTCAAGGATCAAAGAAATGAAAAATTTTATCTACTTATTCATGTTGTCATTGTTTGTGAATTTCGCCTTCGGTGAGACATCTCCCAATTATAAGGTGACTCAAATTCCTAATCCGCCGTCGAAGTTTGGGACCAAGCAAATCGATGGTCTTGATTTCCTCCCTGATGGACGGATGGTGGTGTGCTTACCTAGTGGTGAAGTCTTCTTTTATGATCCTAAAACCTCTGGTTGGCAGATTTTTGCAGAAGGATTGCACAATCCTTTGGGTGTTATTGCTGAGTCTAATTCATCGTTAGTGATTTCCCAGCGCCCCGAAGTGACTCGCGTGAGTGATACCGATGGTGACGGAAAAGCTGATTTTTATCAGGTGATGACAGATGAATTCGGTATGTCCGGGAATTATCACGAGTTCCACTTCACTCCGGTAAAAGACAAGGAGGGAAACTACTTCTTTTCTTTGGGCACCGGCTCTTCGGGAGACGGGATTCGTCCGATCGTTAGAGGAAAGTTCGACTCGCGCGGAAGGCCAGGCCGTATGCACTCATCTACTCCTTTTCGTGGTTGTGTGATGAAGTTGACAAAGGATGGTGTGACAATTCCTTGGTCATATGGTCATCGGACTCCAAACGGACTTGGTTTTGACTTGAAAGGAAACCTTTTCGTCACTGATAACCAAGGTGATTGGGTTGGTTCGAGCAAGCTTTTCCATGTTAAAGAAGGGCGCTTTTACGGTCACGCTGCCAGCCTGACCTGGAAGTCAGGATTTGAAGGTGCACCACTTGAAGCTGATCCCAAAGATCTCGCCAAGATGCGAACCCGCGCCGCGGTCGTATTTCCTCATGGATCAATGGCGAACTCCCCAACTCAAGTTCTCGCGATTTCTCCAGATGCGAGGTTCGGACCTTTCACTGGGCAACTTCTGGTTGGTGAAATGAACACAAACCGCATTGTTCGAGTGATGTTAGAGGAGGTCGGCGGTGAGCTTCAAGGGGCTTGCGTCCCCTTCATCGACGGGGGAGCGCTCGCGCGCGGTTGTAATCGCATGGCGTGGGCTCCGGATGGTAGCCTTTATGTCGGGCACACCAAACATACTTGGGCCGGCGGGGAGGGGATTTCACGTGTTGAGTGGAATGGAGAAGACCCTTTTGAGGCGGTCTCGATGAAGCTTACAAAAACCGGCTTCCGGTTTTCATTCACCAAACCGGTAGATTCTAAGCTGGCAGGAGTGGTCGCTAATTGGCCCTTCAAACGATACTATTATAAATATCATAAAACGTATGGTTCTCCTCAGATTGATGTTAGCCCAGTGAAAGTTAAATCGATAGAGGTTTCGAAGGATGGAAAAGTGGTCGATATTCATCTAGAAGAGCTGAAGGCTTGGCACATTCACGAAGTGAATATTAAGGGATTGAAATCTGTAGATGGAACGTCATTAGCCAACTCCAACTTTGCTTACACTCTGAATCGTCTGCTTGAAAATACTCCTGCTGATCCGCTTCATGCCAGTGGAACTACACAAAGGAAGAAGGCTTCTTCTGGAAAGCCCGCTAAGGTGATTGACCCGCGAGGGAAGGTTTATCAGGTTGCTGATGCTAAGCTCAAAGGAGTTAAAACCTCAAATTCGCACGATGGGTATACAGGGACTGGCTATGCTGATTTTAATACAGGGAACGAGTCTATCGAGTGGGATATTAAGAGTGCGAGGGAGGGTCAGGGGGAAATCGTGATTCGCTACGCCCTTGGTGCGAGTGCTCGGCCTCTCAATTTGATCGTAAATGGTGAGAAACATTCTCTTCTTCGATTTCCTGGCACAGGAGGATGGAGTGATTGGAAGGAAATCGCTGCTAGGGTGGAACTTCAAAAGGGACGGAATTCAATCGTGCTGGTGACCAATGGAGCAAGTGGTGGAAATATCGATCACCTGCAATTCATCGGGCCAAAGAGCGATTAGAGTAAACGTAGAAGATCCTCTTGTCTTGGCTGAGGTTGTTTTCTAAGTGGGGAGACGGTGAAATAGTCCTGTATCGGACAAAAGAAGATAGTTAGGCCGAAGTTAACTCGCTTGGTAATTCTGAGATTGTGCCCTTAATTTCAGTAAAGAATTGATCCTCTTCGCCTATCTTAAGTGGACCTATTCCAGTGAATTCTGAGAAGGCAGGTAAGATAAGATGCTTTTTACGCCGGACCAAAAAGCCGGCAATCTTGAGTGATTGGCGCGGTGCTTCCTTGATTCTGATACCAGGGTGGAGATGCCCTGCTATGCCGTATTCTGTTACCGAAAGATCGTCAGGATCGTGAGTGATAGTCAGCCCCTCTAATCTTAGATACGGACTGATATCGATTGGAAACCGATAACGGGAAAACCAGGAGCGGCGATCGTGGTTCCCTTCGGTGAGAAGTACAGGCAATTCCAAGTTTTTAAGCCACTCCTGAAATAATTCGATTGTTGATGAACTCAGTCCATCCGCGGAGTGAAAGAGATCTCCGGCAATCACAAGTTGTTTTGGTTTCTTTAAATCTATAATGCCCTTAAGCCGACCGAGGTCGGAGGCGTTGGAGCCTTCCGGCACAGCTAGCCCCCGCTCCCGAAAAGTGGCGGCTTTCCCTAAATGTATGTCTGCGACAATCAGGGATTTAGAAGCGGGTAAAAAAGCGGCCCGACCTGGAAGTAATTCCACCTTGGTCGGGCCGAGAGAAATTTCCATGGAAGATCTAGCTTTGAGTGGCGATTAGGGCGCCCTTTTTCATTTCAGCAGCCATTAGGGTGAGGGCGTTTGCGCGAGTCGGAGCGAGATGCTCCTTAAGCCCTGTTTGATCGATGAAGGAAAGATCTGCCGTAATGACATCTTCGGGGGATTCACCATTAAGAACACGAACGAAGAGGGCGATCATTCCCTTAGTTATTACAGAGTCTGAGTCTGCGAGATAGCACATCTTGCCGTCTTGTGATGAGGAATCGAGCCAAACTTGGGATTGGCAGCCTTTGATGAGACGATCTGAGGTCTGCAGCTCCTCGTTCATTGGCGCTAACTTTTTGCCTAGGCTGATGACGTATTCGTAGCGCTCCGTCCAATCTTGAAAAAGATCGAGTTCAGTGAGGAGTTCTTGTTGTTTCTCGGTGATAGTCACGTAAGACCCATAATCGTGGAGACCAAAAAACGCAATGGAATCAACGCAACATCATGAGAGCTTTTTGAAGCGCTTCACCGAACGATTCTACTTCTTCGAGTGTGTTGTAGGCGGCAAAGGAAGCGCGGAGAGTTCCGGTCACACCAAATCGAGCCATCAGCGGTTGGCAGCAGTGGTGTCCAGTACGAAGGGCAAACCCCATTTGATCGAGTAGGGTACCGAGATCGTAGTGATGAATTCCGTCAAAGTTAAACGAAATGGCTCCGATACGATCGTCCGGCCCGTACAAGGTAATATTCTTGAAATCTGCGAGTATTTCTGCGGTTCGACGGATCAGTTTTTTTTCGTGATTTGCGATTTCGGTTATTCCCAAGTTATTAACATAGCTAAATGCCGTTGCGAGCGCGATCCCACCTTCAATATTTGGGGTGCCTGCTTCGAATTTGAAGGGAGGCTCGTTGTAGGTCGTCTTTTCAAAAGTAACTTCTTTGATCATTTCGCCGCCTCCACGCCAAGGAGGTAGTTCACAGAGTAAATCGTATTTGCCAAAAAGGACGCCTACCCCGGTGGGCCCATAAACTTTGTGCCCAGAAAAAGCGTAAAAGTCACAATCAAGCAATTGAAGATCAATAGAGAAATGAGGAACAGACTGAGCGCCATCGACAAAAGTAAGGGCTCCAACCTTCTTTGCCTGTGAGCAAATATGAGTAATGTTATTCACAGTGCCGAAGGCGTTCGAGACATGGTTGACGGAGACCAGTTTTGTTTTTTCGGAGAGAAGCTGGTCGAAAATCTCAAGGTCGAGGGTGCCGTCATCGAGGACTGGGATGATTTTCAAAGTTATTCCCAGTCGTTCACAAAGCATTTGCCATGGCACGGTATTAGAATGGTGTTCTAATCCTGAGATGATGATTTCTTCACCCGCCTTCAACAGGTCAGACCTTCCCAGAGCGGAAGCGACTAAATTGATTGAATCTGTAGTGCCGGAAGTGAAGATGATTTCTTCGGGCCGGGTCGCATTGAGGTGCCTTGCAATCGTATCGCGGGCGGTTTCATGTGCTGCGGTCGCGGCCTGAGATAGCTTGTGAACTCCTCGGTGGATATTGGAGTTTATCTTCTCGTAGTAATCCCGAGAGGAATCAAGGACAGAAAGGGGTTTTTGCGAAGTAGCCGCATTATCGAGATAGACGAGAGGTTTCCCGTTAATCTCCTGACTGAGAATGGGAAAGTCAGACCGAATCTGATAAGGGTCAAAAGCACTCACATTCCTTCTGTAATCCCGCGAGAGCAATCCCGCAAGCGTTGGTGTCTTTAGCGTTGCTTTAAGGTTCTAGATTGAGACCGCGAATGGTGAGAATATCCGGGTATAGCGCTTTAGCCATTGAGGTTTGAGATCCTACGGTTTGCTTTGGAAGGAAGGAGTGAGGTTTGCGGCGGCTTTATGCGCTTTTTGGGTGTCGAGCGAGAGGCCGGGATCGCCTTGGTCTTTGAGGTGTTGGTCTAGGATGGTGGCGAGCGTCTCTTTAATTTTGGCGTGGGTTGGATCGCTGGCTAGGTTGGTCATTTCGTAATGGTCTTCATTGGTGTGATACAACTCTTCGGCGGGGCGCTTCATGAATCGGTTGACAAGCATCTCGTGCTTGGGATTTGAGAAAGAAGAAAACACCCAGCTTGACCAGTAGGGGTTGTGCTCGTGTTTACCCATGAGATGTTTTTCGATGTAGAGGGAAGCGTGCGAAAGGTTGCGAATGTAACGCCACTTGCCATTGGTGATGGAACGAATGGGATAAGTTGGCCCTTCCGGATAATTGTTGTGCATCCCAAAGGCGTAGTCGCGGTGATGAGCGTCTTCTCCCAAAAGGACACCTGCGAAACTGCGGCCATCAAAAGTTTTGGGTTTAGATTTGCTGCCCGCGAGGTCAAGAATCGTAGGGAGAATGTCTGCGTATTGCACAATCGCGTTGGTGCGGCCTGATGTTATTTTTTTAGGCCAACGAGCTACTAGCGAAGTGTGAAGTCCGTTGTCCCAGTTTGTCCATTTGCAGCCAGGGAATTGAGCGCCTTGCTCGCTCGTAAAGAGAACGAGTGTGTTATCGGAGTTTTTGGTTTCCTTGAGGAGTGCTAGGAGCTCGCCCACTTGGGAATCCATGTAGGTGATCTCAGCAAGATAGTCGGCATATTGTTGCCGCGTCATTGGCGTATCGGCAAGATAGGGAGGGAGTTTGATTTTTTCGGGTGGGTAAGCTGAAGCGTCGCCCATGACCCAAGGTGCGTGTGGTTCGGTAAGCGCCACGACAAGGCAAAATGGTTGATCCGGATCTCTGGTGACAAACTCCTTGCTCCCCGTGAGATTGTGGGGTTGGGTCGGGTTGCGAACACAATTTTGATCGAAGCCTGGAATTTTTTCGAAGGGAAAAGCTGCCTTCGGTTTGATGTGAGTTTTCCCTGCTAGTCCGACTCGATACCCTTGTGGCTTCAAAATGTGAGGCATGCTTTTGGTCCCGGGGCGGCAAGTGCCATGATTCCAAGCGCAGCCATTTCGGTGAGGATATCGTCCGGTGTAGAGTTCGGAACGACATGGTGAGCACATTGCCATTCCTAGATAGGCCCGATTAAAGATAAGTGATTGTTTTGCGAAAGTATCTAGGTGAGGAGTTTTGGCATTTTGGCCGCCATTTATTGGGAGGTCACTGAAGGTGCAGTCATCTGCAATAATGATGAGAATGTTCGGTTTTTGAACCGCGTTCAGAGAGACTGAGAGACTCAGGAATAGAGTGAGTAAAAATTTAGTCATATGATTATGTTGAGGTTTTTTTAGCCGCGAATGAGACGAATTACTTTGTTGTTTTCGATGATGAAGTTGAGGCATGATTTCTCGGTTTTACGAGGGACGGAAAAAGTTTTCCCATCTTGAGAAATAATACGGCATTTGAGGCCTTGTTTTTTGGCAAGGACTCGGGCGGCTTCTGGGGTAATGTTGAGGTAAGCCTGATCCCCTTTGTTGGCGGGGCTAGCTGGGCCGGACAAGGGGACAATGCGTCCGGCTGCAATGGTGTTTTTAAGGTTTAGAGAGCGGTGGAGGTTGCTTTTAAAACCGTTAAGATTTCCCTCTTTGTCAGCGCTCAGCCAGATGTTGCCGGAGCCGAGGCCGGGGGAGTGTTTGGTTCGACTGTCATTGGCATGGAGCCCGGTGGTGGAATCGATGATGCGGACGAGGTAGAGCCCGTTTTTATCAATCTTAGGATTACTTGCGATCATGAGAACGTGGCCGGTACTTTTGCCTTTGACGATCTTAAGGCTTTTCCAAGCCAAGATGTCACCAGGGAGGAGGTCGCTGACTTTGGTGATTTCCCTCCAAGGGCTGCCATTGTGTTCGTTTTGACCATACTTGATGAAAGTTTCATAGTAATTGGCCGCGAGAGGGCGGACTCGATTTGGGAAAGTGGGTCCATCCACATAGAGATAAGCTTCGGGGAAATGACGGCGAAGAATGTGGCCGATGAGCCCTGAACAGTCACAGTTCCAAACACCTGCTTTTTCGTTGATCTCGGTTTTATGCTGATATCTCGAGGATTTCATCAGAGAGAGATGGGTCTCGAGAATTTTGGCGAATCGGAAGGAAACTTTATTCGAAGCTTCTTTTGCACTTGCGTTAAGAATCGCTGCAGAGAGAAAAAAAAGAGCAGGGGCGATGAGATTTTGAGAAGTCATTTCCTTGATGCTTGAACAAAGGCCTTCAGCAGTTTTGCTTGCAGGGGATCGCTTGGGGCCATTTTTTCGGGATGCCATTGGACTCCGATGAGGAAACGATCTGGGTTTGTTGTTTCAGTGGCTTCAACGATGCCGTTGGGGCTCTTTGCAACGAGTCTGAGTCCTTCGCCGAGTCGGCCAACCGCTTGGTGGTGAAGTGAGTTTACTAAGAGCTTTGTCTCGCCGAAGATTTTGCTGAGCCGCGAGCTGGATTCAAGTGTGACCTGATGGGTGACTCCTCGATGGTTCACTCCAAACTCAGATGGAATATCTTGAATCAAGGAGCCGCCGTGAACGACGTTGATCCATTGGCTCCCCAAGCAAATTCCAAGCAAGGGTTTGTTAGTCTTTTTGATCCAAGCGGTTATGAGTGCTTTTTCGAAGAGGTAGCGATTCTCTTCGAGAATCTGTGTGGTTGGATGTGGTTCTTCTCCCCACTCCGATGGGGGGATGTCAGCACCTCCTGGCATGATCAAGCCATCTAGAAGGTTGAGGTATTCTGCAATCTTATCGGAAGAGCCATCCCCGTTTGGGAGAACAATTGGAACTCCGCCTGCCTCTTTTACGGCGAGGACATAGGTGTCACTGGTGAGGCTGGCAATTCCGATAAGTGGGGCATTGAACTCCTCTTCTGCGATGGGACGAGAGTCCCGAATTGGATTGAGCTTGGCGTTTTGACCGACAAAGAAGCCGAGGCAGATCGCAGCGAGAATCGAGGTGGAAGTGAGGAAGGTGCGACGTGTCATCTTGAGTTTAGCCCGATTGAGTCTGTTTCTTTACCGGCCAATTAGACCAGTTCTGTCGCTCACTCAGCCAATGGGCTTAACTTAAGATGTAAGTTTCTTTAACTCTTGTTCTCTCCCACAGATTTTCGAAGAGATCTATAATTGATGGCGATTTGATTTCGTCAGGGTCTATTTGACGATTACTAGTAAGTCACCAGTGTCGGCAGCTTGGCCCTTCTTAAGAAGAATCTCATCGATCACTCCATCTACCGAGGCACTCACCGTCGTAAGCATTTTCATGGCCTCTAGAACGACTAATTTTTCACCTTCCTTGACTTCGTCGCCCGGTTTTATCGCAACTTCGCTGATCATTCCGGGGAGTGGTGCGATAATATGCTGATTGTTGCCGGGCTCTCCTTTGAGGTTGGCTGCGGACTCCTTGCCAAGAGCTTTGTCGATTACGACGCACTCACGAGGCATACCATTCAGTTCATAGAAAAGAGTGCGCCGACCTTCGTCGTCAGGTTCGCCAATTGAGATGAGCTTGATGAAGAGGGTCTTTCCTGGGCCAATGTCAACATGGACTTCCTCTCCAATTTGAAGGCCGTAAAAGAAAGCTGGAGTGGGTAAGACAGTGAGGCGGTCGAAGCTCTTCAGTGAATCCAAATAATCTGAGAAGACCTGAGGGTACATGAGATGGCTATAGAGGTCATCGTTGTTTGCCTCGCGATCGAGTTGCTGGCTGAGTTCAGCCTTAGTTTGGTCTAGGTCACATGGAGGTGCGAGTTCACCGGGGCGGACTGTGACCGGGATTTTATCTCCCAGAACTAGTTTCTGAATTTGCTTGGGCCATCCACCGTCGGGTTGACCGAGCCCCCCCCCCAGCATATCAATAACACTTTCGGGGAAGTCAAGGTTGGGCGCGTTGCCGTTAAGAAGGTCTTTGGCTTTCAGGTCCTGTGTGACGAGGAGCATGGTCATGTCTCCAACTACCTTGGAAGAGGGAGTGACCTTGACGATATCGCCAAAGAGTTGGTTTACGTCAGCATAGGTATGAGCGATTTCCTGCCAACGGTGGCCGAGTCCCATGCCGTTGGCTTGTTCCTTGAGGTTTGTGTATTGGCCGCCGGGCATTTCGTGGAGGTAAACCTCAGCGGTGCCGCTTCGGGGAGCGGAATAGAAAGGTTCGTAGTGGGTCAGGATTTCTTCCCAGTAATCGGAAAACTCGTTGAGGGTTTCTATGTCGAGGCCGGGGTCTCGCTCGTGGCCACCCATCGCGGCGCAGACAGAGTTGAGGTTTGGTTGGCTTGTTGATCCAGACATGGAGGCAAGAGCCATATCTGCGATGTCGACTCCAGCGTCAGCGGCAGCCATAATAGAAGCAGCGTTGAGCCCGGATGTGTCGTGAGTGTGGAAGTGGATGGGGATGCCGATTTCTTGTTTGAGTGTGGAAACAAGCTTTGTGACGGCGGCAGGATGACAGAGGCCAGCCATGTCTTTAATACAAAGAATATGTGCACCCATTTTTTCCAACTCTTTGGCCTTATCGATGTAATACTTGAGTGAGTATTTGGCCCGGTTTGGGTCGGTGATGTCACCGGTGTAGCAGACAGCAGCTTCGCAGACAGATTTTCCATGTTCGCGAACGGCTTCCATGGCGACCTTCATGTTCGGCAAATAGTTGAGGGAGTCGAAAATACGAAATATATCCATTCCGGAGTCAGCTGCGTGTTTAACGAATCCGGCGACAACATTGTCAGGATAGTTCGAGTAGCCAACAGCGTTCGATCCGCGAAAGAGCATCTGGAAGCAAATGTTTGGGATGCGTTCGCGGAGCTCGCGAAGACGGTCCCATGGGTCTTCCTTAAGAAAGCGCATCGAGGTGTCGAAGGTGGCTCCTCCCCACATTTCCATTGAGAAAAGATCAGGAGTTCTCGTCGCGTAAGCTTCTGCGATATTAAGCATGTCGAAAGTACGCATGCGAGTGGCGATGAGCGACTGGTGGGCGTCGCGCATTGTGGTGTCAGTGCAGAGCAGGCGTTTTTGTTCACCAATCCATTTTGAAAAGGCTTCGGGGCCTTGGCTTAGGAGGATTTCTCTGGAGGAAGGGGATGCAGGCGAGACACCCGTGCTACTTGGGATACGCGGTTGTGCGAATGGTTTAGCGGGGCGCCAGTCTTTAGCTCCTGGATTGCCATTCACGGTCAGGTCGGAGAGGTAGTTGAGGAGCTTGGTTGCTCGGTCGCGTTTCGGTATAAAACTGAAGAGACTCGGTTGGGTGTCGATCAGTTTGGTGTGCGCGTCACCAGATCGGAAAGTGGAATCTTCAATGACGTTTTCGAGGAAAGGAATGTTGGTTTTGACGCCTCGAATACGGAATTCACGAAGGGCACGGTCCATTCGTTGGCAGGCGGTTTCGAAGTCACGACCGGTGGCGGTGAGCTTAACGAGCATCGAGTCGTAGTATGGAGTAATAACAGCTCCAGCGTCTCCGTTTCCGGAGTCGAGTCGGATGCCAAATCCGGCAGCGGATCGATAGTTAGTGATACGGCCGTAGTCGGGGGCAAATCCCTTTTCAGGGTCTTCAGTCGTGATCCGACATTGAATGGCGAAGCCATTGCAGGGGATTTCTCTCTGGTTAGGAATTCCAATTTCGGGTTCGTGAAGTTTCTTGCCTTGTGCTACGAGGATTTGAGAGCGGACAAGATCGATGCCGGTAACACATTCGGTGACGGTGTGTTCGACTTGAATGCGCGGATTCATTTCGATGAAGAACCATTCTTTTGAATCCATGTCGTAAAGGAATTCGACAGTGCCGGCGTTGTTGTAACCGATAGATTGGGCTAGGTCGGCAGCTGATTGGCAAAGATCCTGGCGAAGGGTTCCCTCGAGGTCGATGGAGGGTGCGATCTCAACCACTTTTTGGTAGCGGCGTTGCACAGAACAATCGCGTTCGTGGAGGTGGACAACATTGCCGTGTTGATCTCCGAGGATTTGAACCTCGATGTGTTTAGCCCGTTTAATATACCGTTCGAGAAAAACGGCAGGGTTTCCGAAGGCGTTTTGGGCTTCTTCTTGGGCTTCGGCCAGGCGGGCCTGAAGTTCGGAAGGTTTTTCAACGATCCGCATACCACGACCACCACCGCCAAATGCGGCTTTGATGATGAGAGGGAAGCCGACCTCATGGGCTACGGTAAGGGCTTGATCGGGATCGGAAATGGCGTCGTCTGTGCCCGGAAGAACCGGAACTTTGGCTGCGATTGCTTGTGCGCGAGCAGCGGTTTTGTCGCCCATCGAGCCTAGAAGGTCCGCGGATGGACCGATGAAAGTAATACCTTCGCGTTCGCAGGCGCGGGCGAAGTCGGCATTTTCGGACAGGAATCCATATCCGGGATGAATGAGAGTGACGCCTTTTGATTTTGCGAGGGCTACGATACCTTCGTGGTCGAGATAGGCGCCGACAGGACCCTTAGTGGCGTCTAGCTGGTAAGCCTCGTCAGCTTTAAAGCGATGGCGGGAAAAGCGATCTTCCTCGGCGTATATTGCGACGGTGCGGAGCCCGAGTTCAGTGGCAGCGCGAAAGACGCGAATGGCGATTTCGCCTCGGTTGGCGACAAGGAGTTTTTGTTGGATAGCCATGTTGAGTTGTGTGGAGGAGCTTAGAAGTCTGGAGGCGGGTGAGCCAACTACGGAATTTGCGAATATTGATTTTTTGAGAATATGGCCCGTCTGCTGAAGGCTCTCACTTGAAGAAGCGAGGTGGGAGATGGAAAAGGTGCTTCTTGGGGTCTGGAGATATTTTGTTCAAAACAGGGGGAGATCCCTAAGCTGACTTGGTAGAGCTTGTATATTTTTGAAGAAATGAGAAGGGTGATGTGCGGACGTCTGATTAAAGATTCCAGAGTTTAGGGGTGACGGACCCAAGTCCAAACCCCGTAGTGCTTGCTTGGGGGCAGGGAGTCAGCTACTCCTCCGTCACGATGTCTGAACTGCCCAAAGCTTATGAGCCCACTGAAGTCGAGAAGTCCTGGTATCAGGCTTGGCTTGATGCCAAGTGTTTTGAAGCGGATCCTTCTTCCGAGAAGCCACCGTATTCAATTGTGATTCCACCACCGAATGTGACGGGAATTCTACACCTGGGGCATGTGTTAAATAACACAATTCAGGATATTTTAGCACGTCGGGCGCGACAGAAAGGCTGCGAAGTGCTGTGGCTTCCGGGGACCGACCACGCAGGGATTGCGACCCAGACGAAGGTTGAGCGTCAGCTTCGGGAGGAGGAGGGGAAGACGCGCCGAGATATTGGACGCGAAGCTTTCTTAGAGAAAGTGTGGGATTGGAAGGACAAGCATGGTGGTATTATAATTAAGCAGCTGAAACGGTTGGGTTGCTCGTGCGACTGGAGTCGGGAGCGCTTCACAATGGATGCCGACTATTCGAAATGGGTCTCGAAAGTTTTTGCGGATCTCTTCAACGATGGGCTCATTTATCGTGGGAAACGGATGGTGAACTGGTGTCCGGTTTCGCGGACCGCTTTGTCGGATGAAGAGGTGATTGCGAAGAAACAGAATTCAAAGCTCTACTACATGAAGTATGAGTTGGTTGAAGAGCCGGGAAAGTTTTTGGAAGTAGCGACGACGCGGCCGGAGACTCTAATGGGTGATGTTGCAGTGGCGGTAAATCCTAAGGATGAGCGCTATGGAAAGTATGTGGGGAAGCTGGTCAGGCGGCCCTTCCCAGCGGCTGAAATTCCCGTGGTGGCGGATGATCATGTAGATCCGGAGTTTGGAACAGGTGCGCTAAAAATTACGCCGGCCCACGATAAGGCGGACTTTGAAATCGGCGTGCGGAATGATCTTGAGATTATTGATGTGTTCCACGCGGATGCGACGGTCAATTGCCCGGAGGTTCCTGATTTGGATGGGCTAGATCGGTTTGTGGCACGGAAGAAAGCAGCCGCGATGCTAGAGGAAATGGGCTTGTTGATTAAAGTGGAGGAGCACGAAAATAATGTGGGCTTTTCCGAGCGGGCGGATGTCCCAATTGAGCCGCGGATATCGATGCAGTGGTTTTTAAGATATCCAGCCACCGAAGAGACTGCGAGAGCGGTTGCAGATGGAGAGATAAATTACCGTCCGGCACGCTGGGCTAAGACACATGCGAATTGGATGGACGGAATCCAGGATTGGTGTGTTTCGAGGCAGCTTTGGTGGGGACACCGGATTCCTGTTTGGTATCGAAAAGAGAAAGTCGAAGTGTTGCAGGAATCAGAATCTTTGACGCTCGAAAATCTGGAGGCGGGAGATTTGCATGTGAGCGCTGAGCCTCCGGCTGATCCAGAAAATTGGATACAGGACGATGATGTGTTGGACACTTGGTTTAGCTCATGGCTTTGGCCGTTTGCGACGATGCAAAATCTCGATCAGGAATCTAGCTTGGTGAAAAAGTTTTACCCGACGGCTGATTTAGTGACCGGGCCAGACATTATCTTCTTTTGGGTCGCGCGTATGATTATGGCAGGATACCGCTTTAAGGGGCAATTGCCTTTTAAAAACGTGTTCTTCACCTCGATTATTCGGGATATCCAAGGTCGGAAGATGAGTAAATCGCTCGGCAATTCGCCTGATCCGATTGACCTCATGGAAAAATATGGCGCGGACGGTTTGCGTTTCGGTCTGATGAGAACCGCGCCGATTGGTGCTGACCTTCGTTTCGATGAGGCTCAGGTTGAGGAGGGGCGAAACTTTGCCAATAAAATTTACAATGCCTGTAGATTTCGTCGTATGGCCGGGAGTGATTCTAAGGCGGATTTCAAACCGTCGGAGTGTGAGATACTTCGGCCGTATCATGTAGCTATCTTAGCGAAGTGCGATCAATTGGTGAAAAATCAAGAATCTGCCTATGACGATTATCGGTTCAATGAGATTGGTCAGCAGCTCTATGATTTCCTGTGGAGTGAGTTTTGCGACAAATTCTTGGAGGCCGTGAAGGGAGATCTGCGTGATGACGCAAGCAAGTCTCAGCGCGAGACTACGCTGGGTGTTTTTGACTCAGTGATGGTTCGTTATCTTCAGTTGCTGCACCCTTACATGCCGCACTTGACCGAAGAGTTGAGCTCGCGAATGGGTTACATCGAAGAGGGACAGTTTGTGATGGAGAAGCAGCTTCCCGTTTCTGGTTTGCTTGATGGAGTCGATGTCAGAGTGATTTCGGAAGGTTGCGAGCAAGCAGCAGCTGTTTATAAAACAGCTGCCCAGTTACGTAATTTAAAGGCTGAATACCGGCTCGCGGCCCGAAAGGATGTGAGGTTTGTCGCTAAGACCGGCCCTTCGTGGTTGGAGGCAGAGGCTGCGACCTTAGCGCTCCTTGTGGGCTCAGAGGGACTTACTCGGGATGAGGATTACATTCCCGAACAGGGAACGCCGGGAGCGGTCACTGCCTCTGGAGAGTTGTTTATGCCTCTGGAAGGATTGATTGATGTGGAGGCAGAAAAAGCTCGTCTCGATAAGGAGATCGCGAAAATTCAGAAGGAAGTTGGCAAATCGAAGGGTAAGCTGGGAAATGAGAAATTTGTTACGAATGCCAACCCTGAGGTTGTGAGGGTTGAGCGAGAGCGTCTTGGCGAGTGGGAAGGCAAGCTTTCCCAGTTACAAGAAATGCGCTCAAATTTAACATAAATAAAACTTAGGTTGGAGCCATCGCTCGAATCGTGTTTATTTCAGAAAACAAAGATGCAGGTGGCCGATTTACTAGACAGTCAAGTTATCAGCGGGGATAACGCGCAACTTCTTGGTGCGGTTGGCGTTGAAACATTAATGGCTCTTTCTCAAAGTGAGGCCGGAGTTTTGCTCGAGGAAATCGAGAATGCGAATTCTCATCTTGGATTAGTAGAACAACTGCCGGATCTTGATCAGCTGGTGACGTGGATCGAGGAAGCACGTAATCGGTTGGATGAGGCTGAGGCGACGTCGGTGACTCGTCTTGATGAGGTTATTGAATTAATTCCCATCTCAGCGGTGAAAGCTTATCCGGTCAGTAAAGAAAGTATTCTAAAGAATAAAATCGAAGTTAGAGATGTGCCGGTGATGGACGAATTCCTCGAGGGGAGAGATCTCTACGTGGAAGAGGTGAGGAAGATTGATTCAGAATCTTCCGAGATCAAAGCAACGGTTCGTGAGATCTCCTCTAAAACGCCTACCCGAAAAATTAGCTCAAAGGAAGATATCAGGGAGTCTATATCTGGATCAGAAAAGTTAGAGATCCAGCCATTGGAGCGTAACAAAGAGTTCGATCTTCGTAGGACGGCAACTCCGGAAATCAACGCGGGTAGAACATTGCACTCGCGAGCTTATATTCGTGGTGTTCTTCACCCTCAACCGTTTAGAGTAAAGCTTGGCGCTTTTTTGAGCGTGTTAACGATAGTCCTGATTCCGCTTTCACTTATGGCAGGTGGGGCTCTTTTATTTTTCAAAGATGCTCATGAACTTGTGATTTGGTCTGCAGCAGTTCCCGCTGTTTTGGTGATTTTAGCGTTAATGTATTTGATGTTTGCGCGTCCAGTAAAATGCCGTGTTTGTGGACAACCCTTGTTTCAGGCGAAATCTTGTCGTAGGAACCCTCAGGGCCACCATATTCCCTTTTTGGGATACATTTTACCGACCAGTCTTCAGTTGCTAATTTTTCACTGGTTCCGCTGTATGTATTGCGGTACTTCAATTCGCTTAAAACAATGATTTAGTTGCGATCTTGCGAATCAATCATGATAGTGACTGGTCCATTGTTGACTAGGGAAACTTCCATCATTGCTCCAAAGAGCCCTCGTTCAAGCGGGTGACCGGTTTCCCGTGAAAATGTTTCGCAAAACGATTGGTAGAGAGGTTTGGATATTTCGGGAGGAGCCGCCTTGATGAAACTAGGTCGATTTCCTTTTTTAGTCGAAGCGTGGAGGGTGAATTGGCTAACGACCAAGGCTTCGCCATGTTTATCTTGAAGAGAGAGGTTCATTTTTCCATTTTCATCGTCAAAGATCCTCATGTTGATAATTTTTCGTATTAACCAATCGATATCGCTTTGATCGTCAGAAGATTCGATTCCAAGAAAGATGAGTAAGCCTGGCCCGATTTCGGAGATCTTATTCCCCTCAATCGAGACAGAGGCCTCAGTCACTCTCTGTAACACAATTCGCACGGGGGGATCTTTTACAATGGAGGATTTGTTTCAAGCGATCTTGCCAACGAGTGTAAAAAATCTGAAGCCAAGAAAACCTGAGCTGAGAGTCATGAAGGGGAGGACTCTATACGAAGGGCAAGCTTGACGATTCCAACCAAGCTAAGGTGCTTGATACTGAAGGTAAAATCGGGCGAGGCAATGGATCAAAAGTATTGGCTCCTGAGGAAAAGGTTAGTGACTCGACAAGATTACGAAGGATGGGAAAAGCTCTTTGTCGGTGATCATTTGTGCTCAAATTCGCAAGCAGAAACCGTGAGCCCTTTTGGATTGATAGATCTCCAATAAACATTGATTGAATTGATGAAACGCCTTGAATAAGATCCCTGAAAATGAATATCCACCATCTTGAATTGTTTTACTTTGTGGCAAAGTTTGAAGGGATTACCTCAGCGGTAAGAAAGATGCCTTATGGGATTCAGCAGCCAGCGGTGAGTGGTCAAATCTTGAAATTGGAAGAGAAGCTTGGAATTAAATTATTCAATCGGCGTCCTTTTGCTCTGACACCGGCGGGAGAGGAACTTTATGATTATATTTACCCTTTTTTTTCCGGGCTTGGAGATCTTGAAGAAAAGCTGCGAGGGGACGACGGTCGGCATCTACGGCTTGCAGCGACTGCATCGGCACTAAGGAACCATCTCCCAGATTGCTTGGAGACCTTGAAGAAAACAGAACCGAAACTTAAATTATCACTACGCGAGGTGGCACCGTCAGATGTTCACGGGCTCGTCACTTCTCAGCAGGTAGATGTCGCGATCGGCGTGATTGGCGGGAAGATGTCGGAAGGTTTAAAAAGCGAACCTTTGCTGAAAATACCGACAGTTCTCTGGGTGCCTGCTAACTCGAAAGCCAAGTCCTGGGAAGAATTTCTAGAGAAGGATCCTTATTCAAAAACGGGACTGATCGGTAAGGAACCCTTAATTGGGTTACCTCCAAACGAAGTTTTACAGCAACTTTTTCAAAAGGAATTTGATCGGCACGAGGTTAAATGGCCAGTTTCGGTAGAGGTGAACTCTACTGATGTGGTGCGTGATTTTGTGGTGCGAGGTTTTGGTGTCGGGGTTGGGATTTTTATTCCTGATCTCCCTAATCCTAAAGGCGTGAAGCCCCTTGTTCTGCCAAATTTCCCTCCTTTGGTTATCGGGGCGATGTATCAAGGAAAAGCTAAGGGTGTGGTGGAGGACTTTCTCGCGATTGCAAAAGCGCATGTAACGAGATTTTCTAAATAAGATCAAAGCCGTATTTTAAGTCGGTTATTCAATAGATTTTCTGATACCGGGCGCTTTTATCTTTGGTGTCGAAGCGGATTTGTGAGGGTCGGGCTTGAGCTTTTTGATCTATTGGTCCAAAGAGCGCTGATGCGCGAGGGTCTTATTTTGAAACTTAGTTGTCCCGACAAACATGGCTTGGTAGCTCAAATTGCTAATCATGCTTCCGAATTCAGTGCGAATTTGGTCGAATTTAATCAATTTACTGAGCAAAAGCGTGGAGTCTTTTATTCGCGGCTCGAGATTGATACCGAAAGCCTTGAGGTTTCGATTGATGATTTTATCGCAAGTTTTGAGGTTTTGGGGCGGGCAATTAAAGCTGACTGGCACTTCCGCCGATTACCATACAAAATGAGAACGGCAGTTCTGGTTACAAAAACCGACCATTGCCTCAACGAAATTCTCTGGCGGACCAAGTTAGGCGAAATGCCGATTGAGATTACCTCGGTCATTGGGAATCGTCCAGATTGTAAAGAGATCGCTGAGAACGCTGGGCTTCCATTTCATTTAGTTGAGATGGGCGAAGATAAGGAAGTCGGTTTTCGTGAGATACAATCATTGCTTGAGGAACAGCAAGTTGAGCTGGTCGTCCTAGCTCGCTTCATGCAAATTATGCCGTCTTGGATGTGTGAGAAATACAGTGGGCGAATGATTAATATTCATCACAGTTTTCTTCCGGCATTTATCGGCGCTAATCCTTACCGGCAGGCCTACGAGCGGGGGGTGAAATTTATTGGTGCAACCTGTCACTATGTGACTGGAGAACTCGATGCCGGGCCTATTATTGAACAGGAAGTCGAGCGGGTTCAGCACCATCACAGTGTGCTCGATTTAGTCCGCTTAGGTCGCGATTGCGAGAGGTCTGCCTTAGCACGAGGCATTCGTTATCATGTCCACGACCGCACTATTATCGACGGAAAGAGAGCTATTGTTTTCCCTGATTAAATGGGAGCTTTACGTTAGGTTAATGCTCGATAGCGTCTAACGCTAGTCCGATGTTAGATCCAAAGCGGCGTATTGATACTCTCCAGTTGGTGGAACTCGCCGAGGGGATGGAAATCCATCTTCGGACGGCTGGGCCATTTTTGCGCCTAATCGCGTGGCTTCTCGATTTGATCATCGAAGGGGTCGCTTTGATCTTTTTGTATTTGATTATCAATTTGATCTCTCCAGTGCTGGGGGAGGCTGTTTCGGAGGGGGTTTACCTTCTGGCCTTTTTTCTGATCTGGTGGTTCTACCCTGTGTTTTTTGAAATTGGCCCTTGGGGTGCTACCCTAGGGAAACGGGCTCTTGGATTGCGGGTTGTGAATGAAGCCGGAGCAGGCATCACAATGGGGGCTTCAATGATTCGCAATTTTATTAGAGGTGTTGAAGTGATACTACCGTTTTTACCTCTTATCGTCTTTTTTCATCCGAGGTTTCAACGTCTAGGTGATCTGGCTGCCGGGACTCTCGTAGTTTATTCGAAGCCTCGAATCGACCCGGTTATACCCGGACCTCCACCGTTGGAAAAAGTTCCTGTTAATTTTTCACTAAGTCGGGAGGAGGAAGCGGCGATTCTTGCGTTTCGGTATCGAAGTGGTGGGTGGTCTGAAGCTCGCCGCGTGGAGTTATCCAATCATCTCGAAAAAATGACAGGAGAAGTTGGACTTAAGGGGGTTTCGAAGTTGATGGGAATGGCACACTGGTTGGAGGAACAGCGATGAATCGACACGAATTCGAAAACAAAAACGGCTCCGACTGGAAAGCCTTTGAATTACAGTTGGAAAACTCAAAAGGTAAGAAATCTACTTTGGATAGTCACAAGCTGCCGTCGCGATTTCGTAAGATTTGTTATGATCTTTCGTTGGCACAGTATCGAATGTTTGGCCAACAAATCTGCGATCGCTTGAACGGTTTGGCGATTGTGGGATATCGCAAGATTCATCGTAAGAGAGGTGCATTTGGGGAGGGGTTTCTCCATTTTTTTCTCAGGACCTTTCCTGCTGCTTTTCGCCGAGAATGGAAACTTTTTGCAGTGGTTTCTTTCGTGTTTTTAGGACCCTTTTTTGCGATGTGGTGGTCAGCGGACAAAGAGATTGAGTGGGTTCAGGCTCTGTTGGGTGCCGAGGGGATGTCAGATATCGAAGGGATGTATGGAAATGAAGCTGACAGTGTTGAGTATTTACGACAAGAACATGGGTCAAACTTTATGATGTTCGCCCATTATATTAATAATAATGTGGGCATTGATTTTCGGATTTTTGCGGGAGGAATTTTTTTCGGAATTGGGACTTTGTTCTTTCTGATTTACAACGGTCTCTATCTAGGGGCAGTAGTTGGGTATGTGGAATATGCCGGTGATCCAGAGTTGCTCTGGAAGTTTGTCGCAGGACATTCTTCTTTCGAACTTCTTGGTATGCTGGTGGTTGGAATGGCAGGTTTAAAAATCGGGTTTGCCTTGCTTGCACCGGGACAACTCACGCGAGGCGAGGCGTTGACGCGCGCCGGTCGTGGTGGGCTTCCTTTGTTAATAGGGGGTGCCTGTATGACTGCTCTGGCAGCAGTGATCGAAGGGTTTTGGTCGGCCCAACCGATTGATACCAATCTTAAATACATCGTAGGTATTGCTTTCTGGATTCTTCATCTTCTTTATTTTGGTTTTGTAGGAAGGGGGCGGGCGTGGAACTTGAGAAAGTGACGGCGGAGATTCGACCCCGCACGCAGTGGGAGGCCATCGATTTGGGGCTCCGCTTAACTGGCGAACATTCTATTGCACTCCTTAAAGGGTGGATGACCTCAGTTTTTCCGATGGGACTTCTGATTTTGGGCATCTGCCACCAATCGGTAGGATGGGGTATCTTTTTGATTTGGTGGTTAAAGCCAATTTGGGAATGTGTCGCGCTTCATCCCTTGAGTCGGAGTTTGTTTGGGGAGCATTCGACTTGGCGAGAGAACATGAAGGTGCTACCCGACGAAGTCTTTAAAAATAAGGGACTGGTTCTTATAGGTGTGATTTTGACTGCCCTTGGATGGTTTCTCCACTCGGATAGTGGCGACGAAGCAAATTCCAAAGCTGGTTTCGTGTTTCTCTACTGGTGTGTGGTGTTCGGACTTTTATTTTATCGTTCGTCATTTAGTCGTTCATTAGTGTTACCAATCCGCTACCTTGAGGGCTCGGGGGGTGTTCGATATAAGGCACGCTATCAAACGCTTTCTTATCGCAGTGCAAGCTCGGCAATCGGGCTGACTTGTATCTGCCTCTTGATGGAGCTTCTACTTTGTGGGAGTCAGGTTTACTTCGCTTTTTTAATGTTACCGGACGGTGTGGAAATTAGCGAATTTCTGACTTGGGATGCTTTTTTGGAAGGAGAATCTAAATTCCTACCCAATTGGATTTGGGTAGTTTTAGGAGTGTGCTATCTTAATGCTCTTTCGATCGTCGCTTGGTTTTACACCGGAGCAGGGTTTGGACTTTATGTGAATACACGGACTTGGGCCGAAGGTTGGGATATTGAGTTGAAGTTTAAAGGACTTGGGCAGAGGCTGGGTCTTATTTTGTTGGGTTTAGTGATGCTTGGTTCATCAGCGCGGGTGAAAGCCAATCAAGATGCGCAAAGGGTTCTAAACCAGGAGGATTTTAAGGTAGATACTCGCGCGGTTTATGAGGATGAGGAAAGAGAAGAATCTAGTGATTCAAATTCCAAGGCGGGGGATGGGGTGTTCGCCGGGATCGGACAATTTCTTTTCTGGATTATCGTGATTGCTGCAATCGTTGGCTTGATCTGGGTTGTCATTCATAATCTACATGTGTTTCGTGGTAGGCCTAAAGATGCCGCAAGAGAACTTAAGAAGGTGACTACTGTGGCGGGTCTAAATGTGGAGCCCGAAAATCTTCCATCTGATCTTCTTGTGAAGGCACGTAAGATGTGGGAAGGTGGACAGTATCAAGAAGCCCTTGGGCTTCTCTATCGGGGAGCTATTTCATCGCTCGTGACTCGACAGTTGGTAGAAATCGAGGAGAGTGATACTGAAATGGATTGCCTGCGCAGAGTCGTTTCTAGGGGGGAGATTGCGAGTGCTTCTTACTTTGCCTTATTGACCAATGCCTGGATTTCCCAAGCCTACGCGCGTCGCTGTCCTAATGAGAGAATCATTGATAAGCTTTGGAAAGAGTGGCCATTTCAGGAAGGAGGGCAGAAATGAAATATTTTGTTTTCGTAGCTCTGCTTTTTCTTTTGGGTTGCGGTCAAAAAGAAGGACGCCGAAAGGTTGATGAAATTCCAATGGGCTACGTTGGGAAGGCCCGTGTTAACCCGTATTTGGCTGCTGAGAAGTATCTTGATCAGCAAGGCTGGGATGTTGAGAGTTCCCGAACCTGGTCGAACTACGATGATGAGACGCAGATGATTATTGTTCCGGGTTCCTTTCTTCAGACGAAAGGGATGGCGATGCGGGTGTTGGATTGGGTGAATCAGGGGGGGAACCTCGTGATTACAATCGAAGGAGGAGAACCTGATAGGAATGATTTTACTGAATCAGATTCAGGTATGGGTGCCTTCGAAACGGAAGATTACGCTGGCTTAGCCCATGTCTTGGAGCAATTTAAGATTTCTTCGAGCCAGTATTCTTACCAAGCAGTGGAGGATAATTCAAAAAATCGAGGGCATCTCTCACGTCCTTGGGAGTTGGTGAAAACTAAGGAAGAGTGGGGTGGACACAGTTTAGAATTTGAAGGTGAGGTTGGCCTAAAGATTGAAAAGGGTCGAAATTGGACTCAAAGCGAAGATGGAAAATCTCGAATGGTTGGAATGAATTATGGAGCTGGGGAAGTGCTTGTGCTCGCCCATGCAAGGCCATTCCGAAATCCTTACCTTGCACGGGCAGATCATGCCGAGTTTTTGGATCATTTGTCGGGGAGGTATGGTAGCGCCGGCAAAATCGTTTTTCTTTATGGTTCCGCAAACTCCTTTTTTGGGCTGGTCTGGAAGGAGGGGTGGATGGTCGTGATTGCGGGACTTATCTTGCTAGTTGCGTGGCTCTGGATGCGGATCCCGCGCTTTGGGCCAATTCTCCGGGATAACTTGGTCAAGCACCAACCCTATGGTGAGTCGCTCATCACATCGGCCCGATTTCTTTGGCGGACTGGGGAGCTAGGGCACCTCGTGCGACCTCTTAGAGCTCAGCTTAAAAGCGAAAACCAGGGAGATCCTGCAAGTTTCTATGATCGATTGGCTGAGGAGTCCGGTTTGCCCCGTGATGAAGTCGTTGAAGCTTTTACTATCGATCCTCCCAAAGACCCTAGCCATATCTTAAAGGTGGCGCAAAAACTCCAAGTTCTTTTTAAACGATGACAGAAAATAGCCCCAACCCCCAAGCCATGCCAGAGATTCCTGACCTGAGTAAGATTGGCCAACTAACTGATAGTCTCCGTCTCGAGATTCAGAAGGTCGTCTACGGCCAGAGTGATACTGTAAATCAGATTATCGCGGCTCTTCTTGCCGGCGGCCATGTTCTCTTGGAGGGTAAACCTGGCCTTGGGAAGACTCATATGGTGCTAGCGCTAGCGAGCACATTTGGGGGTGAGTTTGGTCGCCTTCAGTTCACCCCAGACATGATGCCGTCTGATATCACTGGATTTACTCTCTTCGATATGAAGAGTCAGTCTTTCCAAACCCGACGTGGCCCTGTTTTCACCAACCTTCTTTTGGCGGATGAGATCAACCGTGCACCTGCGAAAACTCAAGCGGCTCTTCTTGAGGTAATGCAGGAGCAACAGGTGACGATTGATGGGGAATCACTTCCGGTTGCTCCTCCTTTTATGTGCTTTGCAACGCAGAACCCAATCGAACAAGAGGGAACTTACCCGCTTCCCGAGGCCCAATTGGATCGCTTTTTGATGAAGGTAATCATCGACTATCCAACTATGGCTGAAGAACTTCAGGTTGTTTCTGCCGTGACCTCCGTTCCAGGCGCTAAGGGGTTGGATCCACGTGGCGTCGAGCAGGTTTGTGATTCAGCTTCGATCATTGAGGCGCAACGCTTAACCGCCATGGTCAAGGTTGTTCCTGAAGTAATTGATTACGCTTTGCGGCTGACCCGACTAACCCGAGAATCTCACGGCATGAGTTTAGGTGCAGGAACGCGAGGTGCAATCAGCCTTGTGCAGGTCGCGAAGGCCTACGCCATCATGAGCGGGCGTGATTACGTAATCCCTGATGATGTTAAGCAGGCTTCGATTCCTGTGCTTCGGCATCGAATTCAGGTTACACCGGAAGTCGCAATTAGCGGCCAAAATATTGATGGTCTTTTGAGTTCTTCTCTCGAGACCGTGGTAGCTCCACGGCTCTAATTCCCTGTAATGCCTCTTCGTCCTACGCGCGCGCTCATTGCGCTTTTGAGTCTCTGGACCTTGATGGGTTTGGCTGGATCCTTGTATCCTCGGGTGTCAGGATGGTGGGGGTTCTTAGGTGGAGCCTTGGGGCTCCTTGCTTTGTTCGACGCGCTTATGGTTTTGGTTTCCAAATTACCTTTGGCAGAAAGGACCCTGCCTGGGCGGATGGCAGTTGGAGTAGAAGGGGAGGTGAAACTGAGGATCATAAATCTATGTGATCGTCCTCTTCATCTCGGTGTGTTTGATGGTATTCCTAGTCGCTGTGAATGTGACGTCTTTCCCTCGCGTGGTTGGATCAAAAGAAGTGGCTACCTTGACTTGAATTATCCGATTACTCTTTCTCAACGGGGAGAGATCGATTTCGGAAAGACCCATATTATGATGACGTCATTATTAGGTTTTTGGTCGAGGGGTGTGAAGATTGGTGATAAGGGAAAAGTCAAAGTTTATCCCAACTATCAGCCGGTTTTAAGTTATGCCTTAATGGCAATGGCCCATCGGCAGGAACATACCGGAATCATTCGAAAAAACCGTGCTGGGCTGAGTCGCGATTTTCACCAACTTCGTGATTATCAGATGGGGGATTCACTTTCTCAGATCGATTGGAAGGCTAGTTCCAAACGGCAAAGTTTGATCAGTCGTGATTTCCAAGAGCAGCTAGATCAGTCAGTGATTTTGATGCTCGATTGTGGTCGCCGGATGCGAACAATTGATGGTGAGATTAGTCAGTTTGATCATTGTTTGAATGCGATGCTCTTGATTTCCTATGTGGCTCTGCGCCAGGGAGATCAAGTTGGCATTCTTAGTTTTGGCGGAACCGATCGTTGGCTTCCTCCGGTCAAAGGTGCCAGCTCTATGACGACGGTCCTTAATCATTTATACGATTACGAAACGTCTCCTTTCCCGAGTGATTTTTCCGAGGCTGCTGAGCGATTACTCAAACATCAACAGCGACGCTCTATGGTAGTCGTAATGACTAACCTACGTGGGGAAGATTCAGACGAGCTCCGAGAGCCCCTGAAAAAGCTTCGTCAAAAGCATGTAGTGGTACTCGCCAGTCTCAGGGAATCGGGGATTGGTGAAATGATGGATAAGGATTTGATGAGCTTTGAGGACGCACTGGGATATTTCGCGGCCCATGATTATGCGGCTGAGCGTCAGGATGTGCTCACCACGCTCAAAGCTGATGGTGTCGTTACTCTCGATGAAACGGCCCAACAATTTCCGATCGCGCTAGCGAACACCTACCTCGATACTCGCCATATTATCTAGTTTTCAGGCGAAAAGCGGGGTTGCCATTTCCGTCAGCCTCGACTATCCAACTTCCGTAATGAAAGTCCTATCGGTTCTTATCGCAATGATCGCTCTTGGTTTATGTTCTTGTGAACGTCACGAGTGGGAATCTGAGACCCCTAAGTCCAGCGATACCATCAATCTCTTTAAACACGGTGAGGCTAATAAGCATTCAGCGGAAAAAAAAGATGGTGGGCATACCAAATCTGAGGGTGAGGAAGAAAAGGAATCCGCCGATTCTAACGAGTCATAGTTTCAGATTTTGTCTTCAGAACCGGTTACGATATTTCACGAGACCGTCAAAGGGTTAGCCTTGGCGCTTACCGAAGCTGCGGTAGATCACCATGCGTTTGAAAAGCCGTTGCCGGTCTGCGAGCTTGCGAAGTGTCGCGCGACCTGCTGCCACGATGGGGTGATTTTGTCATCCGAGGAGGCTGAGGTTTTGAGCCGGGATTCCGAGGGCATTATTGAGCTTGGGGATGGGCGATTAAAGACTGAGACGGTAGTGGTTCCATCAGACCGTTTCGCAGATGATTTCCCGGGCCATTTCCCCAAAACTCGCTGTATCTTTCTTGATGAGAAGCATCGCTGCCTTTGGCAGCTTCGAGGGGTTAAAGAGGGAAAGCATCCCTGGTTTTACAAGCCCACGTCTTGCTGGATGCATCCTTTAATTTTAAAGACTGAAGTTGGTCGCCCGCTACTAACTTTACTCTCGCGGGGTGAAGATGAAGCTGGTTTCGCTACTTTTACTCAGTGCGGAAGATCGAAGGTAGGAGCTCCACCTGCCCGTGAATCTTTAAAGATGGAACTTGAAATGCTCGGTCTAATCTCGGGTAGGAATTTTCATGGTGAGCTCAATGGACCACCCGGATTTCTTTAGGAAGCGAACGATATTACTTCGGGATGAAAGCTGCGTAATGCCGTCCTGAAACACTGATAGTGATCCGCAAGATCTTCTTGGGCTCCGATAAGTGGTATGAGGAACGTGCGGCGTTGACTGACTTTACGAAAAGTCAGGGCGAGACTAGGAATGGAGGCATAAGCAGCCAGCCAGTTCTCTTCCTGCATTCATCTGCTGATCTCGTTCACCTCGGGTGGTGATTGGGTTCGTAAACTCTCTGGGGTGCCGCGAATAAAATCGCTAAGTAAAGCTCCAATTCGTGATCCGTCAGCAGGTTGTGCGAGATGGAAGTGGGCAAGGAACTTCAAGGCTTGTTGAGTTCTTAAAGTAAAGCTAAAGGTGTCTCCATGATCGTATCTTGGAATGGCCACCTGCTCGAAGGAGGGGAATTCACCCTTCGGGTTTCGGATGGGGTGTTCTTGCGTGGTGAAGGTGTCTTCGAAACTATTCGTGCAGACAAAGGTGAGCCGTGTCTTTGGAACCAACATTTTGAGAGACTGGCTTATTCAGCGAAAAAATTGGGCTTAAAAATTCCTGACCAGTTAGTTCTTCTCGATTGGATACGCAGGGTGATTGTAGCCAATCAGTTATTGTCGGCAAGATTGAGGGTGACCCTAGGTGAGGGGTGTTTAATCTCGGCTGAATCGTTGCCGGAGGAGCAGGCTGAGATCCATGTTGTGACTTCCGATTGTCCGATAAATGAACAAAGCCCGTTGGCGCAAATTAAGTGCACTTCATATGCTGAGAATATGTTTCTTCTTCGCGAGTCTGGTGTTGATGAAGTGATTCGACCAAATACACGGGGGGAAATTTGCGAAGGTTGTATTTCCAACCTCTTCTTCGTAAAGAGCGATGTAATTTACACTCCTTCTCTTCAAACCGGCTGCCTTCCGGGAGTGATGCGGCAAGAGGTAATACGGCATATCGAAGTTCGAGAAGTGGAGTGGGCGATGGTTGACCTGAAGAGTTGTGATGAGATTTGGCTTAGTAATGCACTGCGACGGTTGAGAGCTGTGACCTCAATTGATGGTCGAGACCTAGCTAAGCCTTCGGAGCTATTCTCGACGGCTTTAGCCTGTGTCTTGGCTTAAGGTTATGCAGGTCCTCTTTCTGCCGTATCGGTTTTGCTGACAAGAATCGCCAAGATTTCCACTGAATTTTTTGATTTGCTCAATCTCAGGGAATTTATAGATCTCGTAGCATAGAGCCCCAAGAACTCGCATTTACTACTCATTTTTGAGAAATGTAAAAAAAACGGATTTTCTTCCAAGAAGTCTTCAGTTGGCGTTTCCTAGCTGGTAGAAACCACATCTTTCATATTGATCCGAAAATTGCGGCGTTGATCTGATGGGTTTGGCCAACAATACGACTTATGAGCAAGATTGAATTACGATGGATATGCCGTCACTGGATTATTGCGCTTTGTGCTCTAATCGTTATGAGCCAAAGCTCCAGCCTTATAGCTCAACAGGATGTTGGGTTCATTGAAGATTTTGCCTTGGCTTCAGATCGGGAGAAAGCACTGCAGCTTTTGATTCCCGGAACAGAAGATTATTACTACTACCATGCTCTTCATTTTCAGAATGAAAGGAAGCTGAAGGAATTAAATCGTATTTTGGGAGAGTGGAAAAACCGCTTTCGTAATTCCGGCAAAAGGAAGCAGATTGAAAATCGTGAAGCCTTGTTTCGATATTCTGATGATCCGGAAGAAACTTTGGCCTATCTGCGGCGCGAAATGGGGCTGACTCTTAATCATCAGCAGGAAGGTAAAGCGAGAGAAGTAAAATATCCCTCGACTCTGGATCCCAAATTCGTCTCTTGGAAATCGTTTCTTGATGATGCCTTGGGGCGTTCAAGTTCACTCCAGAATCTCCAAACGTCAGGATTTTATAGATTTTTAGAAGGGGATCCTAAGTTGTCAACTTCTGAGCTGCGAGACCTTCTTTCCCGTTCTATGACTCCGGATCTGCCCAGATTGGTTTCGCTAATTCACACTGATCTTAAGAGTAAAGAAAGTAAGGGATTTGGTGAATTTCGAATTCATCGTTTGCTAACGAAAGCTCAGCTTGAAGAGTTATTAGCATTAAAAGCTGACCTGATCAATTCAGCTGCGTTTGTGGAAACCTATCTGACTCGCCTTCTTCCTAATGCCGATGAATCTATGGCAGTATCGCATTCGGTTCGCGAGGCCTATCTGACTCGCGCTGAAAGATTTGTCGCTACCTTGCCAGCGTCGTTTAATTCCTTGAAAGTCCATATTCTTTATCAGCGCCTTAGTCATGATCGGATGCGAGGGAAAGAGAATGAGAAGCGATTTTTGGATTATTTAGCTCTTCCTCGAAATGTCAGTTACTTGAATCCCAAGTGGCGCGAAAAAGAACCGGTGTTATGGCGTCATCCTGCGGATTTGGGGCGGGATTACCGTAAGGTGACTACTCTTCCTTCTGCGCAAGGGGGGGATGAGCCTTTGGTGAAATCTTATCTTTTGAAGTTCCTGAAAGATGATCGGGACACGACCAAGTTTTCAGCTTACTTAGGTGAGAATTGGCTTCGACGTGTCTTTGCTGAAAGTAAGATTACCAACGGAATTGGTAAGCCATCAGACTGGGCTGCTTTATTGAGTCCTTCGGAATTTCAAGCTCTGAAAGACCGGGTGGAGATCAAATTTAACGCGATGAATCAGGAAACCTATGCAATCGACGATGATGTGATCTTGAAAATGCATCTCAAAAACGTGCCTAAGCTCATCGTGAAAGTTTTTGAGATTAACACCTTAAACTATTACCGCAGTCTCGGAAACGAGGTCAGCACTGATATTGACCTTGATGGTTTAGTTGCGAACTTTCGCGAATCTCATGAATTTGATGCAGCGCCTCAGCTAAAGACGGAAAAGGATTTCAAGATTGCGGGAATCCCAAATCGAAGAGGCTTGTGGGTCGTTGAATTTATTGGAGGTGGCAAAAGTAGTAGGGCGATCATCCGAAAAGGTGCACTTGGGTTAATTAATCGTACAGTCCCTCAGGGAGAACTGGTTACGATTCTTGATGAGGCCAATCAGCCCTTAAAAGGCGCCGCCCTTTGGATCGGAAAAAACCAATATGAAAGTGACAAGAGTGGTCGCCTGGTGCTTCCTTTTTCCAATAGTCCAGGAATTCGTTCTGTCGTGATTCAGGACTCTAGCGGTTATGCCACGATGGCTAAGCTGGCTCTGCCGCGGGAAGAGTATCGGATAACGGCAGGAATGCACCTTGATCAAGAGTCACTTCGGAGTGGTGGTAAGGGACGTTTAATTCTCCGCCCAACTTTGGAAGTTGCGGGTCAAACGATTTCACTCAGTGAGATTGAAAGTGCTGCTTTAGAATTGAAATCGACCGATCTAGAGGGATTTCCTGCGAGAATGAGCGTTGAAAATCTCAAGTTGATGGGTGACCGCGAATTCGTCCATGAATTCAGAGTGCCAGATCGTCTCGCAAATTTGGTGGCCACCCTTCGGGTGAAAATGAAGGTCGTAAGCAGAGGTAGTAAGATTGTTGAGCTGACTGATTCTAGGTCCTTTAAGGCGAACGAGGTGCTCAAAAGTGACCTTGTAGGAGACCTCTACTTGAGCAAAATTGATGGGAAATATCGCATCGAAAGTTTTGGCCGGAATGCTGAACCAATTGCCGGGCAGAATCTTAATGTGATATTCAATCACCAAGCTTTTAAGAATCAGCGAAAAACCACTCTAAAGACTACGCAAAGAGGAAGCCTCGATCTTGGTGCCCTAATTGGGATATCAAGCCTCACGGTGCAAGCGCCCAGTGGGAAATCGAGAACATGGATTCTTAGAAATGATCGGCGGGATCAAATTGAAAACGTTACACTTTCCGAAAATCAGGAACTCAAAGTTCCGTTCGTAGGTTCTTTGAATCGACGTGAGGTAGCTTTATACTCCCTACAGTTCGGGGGATTTGTTGCTGATGAATTCTCCCGGCTCAAATTAATCGATGGTTTTTTGGTCGCGACTCTTTCGCCGGGGGATTATCGCCTGATTTTGAAGCCCTCGGATCAGAGTATAAAAGTGCTCGTTGGATCGGGTATGGTTTCGCAGGGTTACCTGTTTAACTCAGCTCGCATGCTCGAGCTGCCGGCAAGGCAGGCCTCACATCTGAAATCTGTTAAAGCCAATGATAAAACTTTAGAGGTTGAGGTGAGTGGCTTGGATCCGTTGACTCGTGTGCATGTCATGGCAACGAGATTTATTCCAGAGAATGATCCTTTTGCCGCCCTCGGTGGCTCTCAAAGGGTAGGACTTCGCACTGGAATGGCGCGATTCCTTCCTAGCCTTTATATCAGTGGGCGTAATTTAGGTGACGAACTACGTTATATTTTGGAGCGACGTGATGCTCAAAAGTTTCCTGGTAATATGCTGAGTCGTCCCGAGCTTCTCCTCAATCCATGGGCTGTTCGGGATACTGAATCGGGTGGAGAATTGTTGAGAGCCGGAGATAAATTCAATCGCAAGCCAGTTCTGGCAGCCGCCCCGGGTGCTCCCCGGAGATCGGCCAAAAAAGTAATAGGAGGCTTGGCTAGGTCGATTGGCTCTTCGTCATATGAGTTTTTAGGGAGGAGCCCAGTTGTAATTCCAAATTTAATCCCGAACAAGAATGGTCGGATTAGTGTAAAGATCGATGCCTTTGGTGATCGTCAGCATGTTCACGTTCTTTTGGTGGACCCAGAGGGATCGACCTATCGCAGCGTCTCCTTGCCGGATGCAAAGACCAAGATTCGTGACTTGCGTCTCCTGACTAATGCGCTTGATCCCAAGCGTCACTTTACCGAGCAAGAACAGGTCACTATTTTGAAGAAAGGGAACACTCTCAAGATCCCTGATCTCCTTAATTCAGCATTCGAAATTTATGATCATTTGGGATCGGTTCATCGTTATTTTTTAACTCTCAAAAATGATACAACGTTGAGGGAGTTTTCCTTTATTGCTGAGTGGGATAGCTTGGCGGTCGAGGAGAAGCAGTCAAAGTATTCTAAATACGCTTGCCATGAGTTGAGCTTTTTTATCTCACGTAAAGATCCTGTCTTTTTCAAAGAGGTTGTGCGCCCTCATCTTGCTAACAAAAAAGACCTCACTTTTATGGATGATTACCTCCTGGGGAATCCATTGCCTAAATATTATCAGTCGTTTGAATATGCGCGACTCAATGTTGTAGAGCGTATTTTACTCGCGCAATCCGATCGTGAGAGGATGGCAGCTCTTAGTTTGGACCTTGAGAATAGATTGGCACTTCGTCCACCAAATCTTGATTCGACGAAGCTTTGGTTTGGAGCCGCGGTGGGAGGTGGTGCCTTTGGTAATACCTATGCAGGAGAGAAGCTGGGCATAGTTGCTGAAGCGGATGGAATAGCTGCGTCTAACTCAGTGAATTTATCATTCGGTAACAGTTTTTCGGATGCTAGCGTGTCAAAAAGCGCGGGGAAGCAGCTTAAGAAACAGGAGTCTGCCTTAACAGAGGTTGAGAGCAAATATTCCGCTCGAAAGAGGCAAGCTGAGGTAGATCCATTTGCTGCGGATTTGAATCAGGCATTGCAACAGGTAAAACAGGCTTACCGTGCTCTAGAGCGGACCAAGGAATGGGCTGAAGACAACTATTACCATCTACCTCAAAGCGACCAGACCTATGAACTTGTTAGTGAGAACCGCTTCTGGTTGGATCTTGCCAGGCATGGGGTCGGTCCTGGATTTGGTTCGCGGTATTTAGGGGAAGTCTCAGGCAGCTTCACGGAAATGATGTTTGCATTGTCATTCCTTGACCTGCCATTCAAGGCGCCAAAGCATGAAGATCAGATTGAAGAGGGGGCTCTTGAGTTTACTGCCGGAGGGAATGTTTTATTTTTCCATCGTGAAGTGAAGGAAGCTGGGATGGCCGATAATCGTCCACCTCTTCTTGTGAATCAGAGCTACTTTCAGCTTAATGATCGTTTCCGAATGGAAGACGGGCAAAAGATCGACAAATTTGTCACTCAGGAATTTGTTCGAGGCGTGGTTTATGGGGCCCAGGTGGTCGTGACCAATCCCACGAGTGCGCGCCAGCGACTTGATATTCTTTCGCAGATTCCAAAGGGGGCAATCGCAGTTCGGGGGCTTCGAAACACGGTAACCCAACGGATACAGCTTGAACCCTATTCAACTCATCGCCTTGAGACTTCTTTCTACTTTCCTGGATCTGGACAATTTGCGAGCTATCCGGCTCACCTTTCGAAATCTGGTGCAGTGATTGCTCATGCTGATGGACTCACTTTCAAGGTGGTCGATAAGCCTACGAGTATCGATCAGACATCGTGGGCTTGGATGAGCCAGTGGGGTGATGAGGCTGACGTTCTCGAATACCTAGAGAAACAAAACCTGCATGCGATTGATCTTACGAAGATGGCATGGCGCTGCCGGGATGACAAAAATTTCTTCGGTAAAGCGCTGGAGATCTTGAATGTTCGTGGCCTCTATCATCCTGTCATTCAGGGGTATTCGGTGGCGCATAATCATAAGGAGGGGATTGCTCAGCTGCTTCTGATGCAGGAGCGTTTCCTTGATCAATGCGGGGTCGCTCTTTCATGTGATCTGCTCACGGTTGATCCGGTCAATCGTCGTCGCTACGAGCATCTTGAATACAAGCCGTTGATCAATAATCGTGCTCATGCTTTAGGAGGTGAAAATCGAATTCTTAATCCCGTGGTTCGCGGACAGTATTCGCAATTTCTTAGGATGCTCAGCCAGCAGAAAGATCTTGATGATCTCGATCATTTGGCGACCACTTATTATCTCTTTATTCAGGACCGGGTTGCCGAGGCCTTGGCTCAATTGAAGCAAGTCAAACCAGCAAAGCTTGAAACGAGAATGCAGTACGATTATTTTCAAGCTTACGGAGCTTTCTATGAAGCTGATCTTCCCAAGGCCCGTCGTTTGGCTACCAAGTATGAGGAGTATCCGGTTGATCTTTGGCGTGATCGCTTTGCTGATTTAACGGCTCAAATTAAAGAGCTCCAGGGGGCGCAGCCAGAAGTGATGAAAGAAGGCGATCGCGAGCAGGAACAGCAGTTGGCGGCGGCCCTCGAACCTTCTTTGAGTATTGCAGTAGAGGGGGTTCAAGCGACTCTCGATTTCCAAAATGTGTCCGAAGTGACTATTAATTATTACGAGATGGATTTGGAGTTTTTGTTTAGCACCAATCCATTTGTTTCGAGTGGAACTTCGCGTTTTGCGATCATTCAGCCAAACAAGGAAACATCGATGAAGCTACAAGCTGAAAAGGGAGCGAAGGTATTCCAACTTCCGGCTGAATATCTTGCGAGTAATGTCATCGTTGAGGTGATTGGGGGTGGTAAGAAAGCTTCCGCTGCAGTTTATGCGAATGAGTTGAAGACGACTCTCAGCGATTCGATGGGTTTGCTCACCGTTCATCATAAAAAGACCGGCAAGCCTTTGCCTAAGGTCTACGTGAAAGTTTACGCGGATACCGCTAAAGGGGTGAAGTTCTTCAAAGATGGCTACACCGATCTACGGGGAAATTTTGACTATGCTAGCGTGAGTTCCACCGGAATCGGTGAGGTGCGCAAGTTCAGTGTCCTCGTGATGAGCGAAGAACAAGGAGCGACAGTTCTGGAGGCTTCGGTTCCCCAGCAGTAGAAGTTTTGGGCACGGCGTTTTGATTTATCGCGACCGTGTTGTAGTCTACTTTTGGCCGTAAACAGTATCTGGATCAAAAGTTTTTTCGTCGTCCACGAAGTCTAGGTCGACTGGGTTATTCTGCGGGAAGCTGACCGCTCGGTAGAAGCAGGACCGGCGGCCAGTGTGGCAGGCTCCGGCTCCTTGTTGGGTGACGTAAAGAATGAGAGCATCCTGATCACAATCAGTGCGAATCTCATGGATTATTTGGGTGTGGCCAGAGGTCGCTCCCTTATGCCAGATTTCTTGGCGTGAGCGGGAGTAGTAAACGGCTTCGCCCTTTTCGATCGTCATCTTAAGCGATTCCTCATTCATGTATGCCAACATGAGGGGCTCGCGTGTTTCATGGTCTATCGCCATCGCTGCGATAAGACCCTTGTCATCAAACTTAGGTGCGAAGGCCTTGGTTTCGTCGAGCTCCTTCTTATTTGGACGGGTGGAGAACTGCAATTCGCTCATGATGCCGCAGGTTTGCCATCATCTCCGAGATGGTCCAGACAATACTCATCCCCATTTTCAGCGACACGGAAGTCGAGCTGAGGATCGCTAAGCTCGGTCCGGTTACAAACAACACATCGATGAAGTGTTCGGCCCCGGCTGTCGTTGCTCTGCGACTGGAATTTAACTCGCCGGGCATTCAGCTGGTTCCTGTATTTGCGGCCGTGATAGAGGCGGGGGATTGCCCATACAAGATAGGGGAAAAACGCGAGGCCGTAGGTCAGAAAGAGGGGGGGGAAGCTAAGGCATGAAAACACGATCGTCGCTAGTGAAATCATGGCAAAGATCCAGACTTTTACCGGAAGAACAAAGAAAAGAAGGAATTCTACATTGGGAAAAAGAGTCGCAAACGCGAAAAATAGCGCGATGTAAAACATCTGATTGGTGAGGGAAGCAGGTGGAAGAAATCCAGTAGCCGAAAGATAGAGAGCCAAAGCTTGGCAAATAATCGTAGTGTAAACATAGAGAGAGGTCTGGATTTCGCCCCACGCATTCTCCAGTGAATCACTAAAGAGAAAGGAAATCCTTAAGATGATGAACATAAAGAAGGCACTAAAAAGATTACCATAGCTGTTGGGATCGACGAAGGGATAAAAGATCCAAGAGATTAATCGCCAATATTGGCCGTTTGCGATGCCTTCAGGCGTTACCATGAAGTAACTTGCCGTCTCTGGATTGATAAGGATGACAAAAAAAACCACGCACTGTAGCATGACGATAGCTCGAATGAGGCCAGGGAATGCCAGCCATGAGAAGTTTTTTTCAAGATTTACGTTCAGTCCCATCGGTGATCAAAGAAACTCGCAGATCACCAAGTTGACAAGCTCCATCACCATTCAAAATATTTCGGGGTAAATAGGTTTTTGAGGCTGGGTTTTCTCGATCGAGGAAACTGGGAGCTTTGGGGTCGATGTTCCTGTTTTCAGGAAGGGAAATCGGAGGGATAGATTCATTGGTTATTTTATCCGACCGATATACCGGCGTATTCGTGGGATGCTCGATCTCTCCTAGTAGGGTGGTTCCTAGTCGAGGCTAATGCTGGATTCTGCGCAAAGAAGGAGGGGATGGTCCAGACACTTGACGGGAGGATTAGTCTGGCTTAATGATCCGAACGGTTTTGGTAAGATAATCCTGCGAATTGGTTGCCAAAACGCGGGTCGGTTGGATCTCCGTTCGAGTAATCCAGAGGCTTTTTTACCGAGAATAATTAAAACTCTACGATACTTTCTTCCATTATGATTGCTCCAGCTGACCTCCATTACTCCCGCGATCATTTGTGGGTAAGACTTCAAGGCGATATCGCTACGATTGGGATTACTGATCATGCCCAAGAAGAGTTGGGTGATGTGGTTTTTGTCGAATTGCCGGATTTGGGCGATATCGATAAAGGCTCGCCGATTGGAGTTGTCGAAAGTGGTAGGGCAAATAGCGATATATATGCACCAATCGCCGGTGAAATAATCGAAATTAACACCGATCTTGTTGTCGATCCTGCTAAAATTAACATCGACCCTTATGACACTGGTTGGATCTTTAAAATTCGTGTAAATCATCCTGATCAGGTTAATGACCTCATGGATGCTGCTTCCTACAGCGGGTTGATTTCCTGAATTTTCTGTAACAGAGAATCAAAAGTCCGAGTGCTTTTGAGAGGATTGACAATGTCCACTGAGATCGCAATCTCCTCGCTTTCCCTTGTAGCTTATGCCCAATCTTGAAATCGAAGTTCCTGACTGGTCAACTTGGAAGCCGGACATCCATGCGACCCTCATGTTTGTTCATCAAGGGGATCGTGTCCTCTTGATTGAGAAGCTAACCGGAATAGGCCAAGGCAAGATTAATGGTCCGGGTGGAAAGATTGATCCCGGCGAGACCCCCGAGCAATGCGTGATTCGGGAGTGTCAGGAGGAACTTCATATCACTTGTTTGGATCCAATTAAGCGCGGTGAGCTGTGGTTCGCAATGTCAGATCTGCCTGATATCCACTGTCACGTTTACACTGCAACCGAATTCACAGGGACACCGACCGCAACGATCGAGGCCAATCCTTACTGGTGCCAGATTGACGAGATTCCTTTCGAAAGAATGTGGGAGGACGATTCTTACTGGCTAAGGCAGGTGCTCAATGGCGAAACTTTTGATGGAAGGTTTCTTTTCACGGAGGAGAAGATCATCGCGCATGATGTTGCCTTCGGTAAAGATTCAAGTTCCCGCTGGCGGGGATACTTTGTCCCCTAGTCTCCGAGAAAAGGATTCTTTTTTGAAGTCCCGCCTTTTTGATTGGGCCTACTATTTTGGGTGGTTTGAATCTGTTGACCATTGTCTTGCTGGGGATTGCGTGAGGGTCCATTCATGGTGATGGCCCAGTGCTCCAGAAAGAAACGCTTCTCAGTCGTGAATAGTGATTCAGATCGACCGATCAGGGGGCGAAGAGTGGTCGACATTTGAAGTGTTACAAGGAGGAAGATTCCGATCCACACCCGTAACGGGCCTCTGTTTTTGGTGCCGGATTGCTCTAGCATTTTGAGGAGAAAGCCAGTGCCGAAAAAGAGAGCGATTAACCAAGTTGTGAGAACAAGTAATCCGAAGAAAACCTCGGATGTCGTCGATTGCGAGAAGACCCAAAGGACGGGGGTGAAGCCGAGGAGGAGAGCTGCGATGAGCGCTAGAGCTCCTGCCATTCCTTGAATGATCTCCTTGATCCCGAGCGAGGTCCCGGTCAAGGCAGAGAAAACGTAGAGGCTGGGGAGACAAATAATGGAACTGAAGGTAAGGCCAAGGAGTGTTTTTAATGGAGCTGCCCAGAGTTGTTCGTGGAATGAGAAGCTTCCCATTGTGACTCCAAAAATGACGAAGCCAACAAGAGCGAGAATTAGGAGCTTTGAAGTGAAGGAACCTGATGTCTTACTCTCGTTGATCCCAGCAATAAGATTTTTTGGTGATTTGAGAAGGCCCTCAAATACCGAGGTTAGAGAGGTGTCTACCTGAGGTGTTACGGATTCCGGTTTAGGGATTGGTGGTGGTTCGTTCATGATTGTTTTATGAGGCTTCTGTTTGAATTGGGATAGGTGATGATTTCCGGGATCAAGGATTCGTAATTAGGACTTTTAAAAGGTGAGCTAATATTAGGTGGAGTATTCTGCTGTTTCTGTCTCTCAGCCGATCGGAAGAAAAGGAGAACAACGGTGCAGATTCGTAGGCAACGAAAAGATGGGCCGGAATGCTTCTAGTTCTCAGGATGTTAGTAACTATAATGGAAATTGGAGAGCTGAGGGTTAGTTGCGAATACGAAGAGAAAGGGTTAGGGCTCCCACCAATAATATGAGTAGTCCTGATGATGGTTCTGGAATATCGTTGGGCGACCCATTTCCTTTGACTTTAGCGGAATTTGAAACTCCCAGAGGGAGAGGCTTGGCCTGTTTAACCAACATGCTCTTTCCTTCGGTTTCGCGAATCTCCTCCGTGATTGCGACGAAGGATGTGAAGGGAGTGAGGAGTTGGTATTTGAGCCCTATTTCGGTGACTTGCTTCTTCTCGATATCACGGTCAGTTAGTTGAGCAAAGTCAGAGAGCTCCTTAACTTTGGTCCTTGCCCAAAGGGTCGGAAGAGAGGGATGGATAGATGAGTTTTGAATCTCAAATCTTTGCGTGATTCTTTCTCCGTTTCCGGTGGTTCCAGTCATGAAGATGGTTCCGGACCCCTGCCATTTTCCAACGAGTGAGAGAGTTTGACCGTAAAAGAGGTCGGGTTGGCGAGCTGGGAGAAGATCGCTCAAGGCGACACCCTCCGAAGTGATTTGAATATTTGTCAGAACTGGAGTGGATATGATGTTTTTGAAACGTGTGACGGCGGTGTCTGATTCGGAGGAGTGTGTCACGATAAAGTGGTCACGACCGGTGAAGTGGCTGAGGCCTTCGAGGAGGTGTCGGTTGACACTTGATCCAACGCCGAGTGGGAAAATATTGGTTCCACGCGCTTTATTTTTGATGAGGTCAAAGACTTCAGTCTCGGCTTCGATGTAGCCGTCGGAAATGAGAATCAAGGAGCGCGAATGGTCGTGGTCGTGAGGAAGTTCCAGAGCTTCCTCGAGAGCATTTAAAAGGCGAGTGCCTCCCGTGCCATCAGAGCTATTGAGGAAGTTGATGGCGCGGTCGACGTTAGCGTCGGTGGCTTGCAGTGATTTTCCGGAGAGAACTTTGTTGGCTCCAGCGAAGAGAAGAATATTGAATTGGTCTTCGGGGCGGAGTTCTTGGGCGAGCTCTCTGAAAAGATCTTTGGCGAGATTGAGAGGGAAACCTTTCATGGATCCCGACACGTCGATGACGAAGATGAAGTCGCGTTCTGGAATGTCCTGGGGCTTAATCTCCCGAGGAGGCTCAAGTTGGATAAGAAAAGTGTTTTCTTCGCTTCCTTTGTGGGAAAGAAGACCGCTTAGGATTTTTTGCCCAGATAATTGATAGCGGATTATGAAATCGCGATCAGGCTCAGCTTCATTGAGGTCGAGTGAAGCCGAAGTTTTACTTTTGAAAGTGATAGTGGATTGCTCGTGGCTTGGGCAGGCCAATTTTTGAATGGGGAGTGGACTGCTGAGGTTCACGTTGACTGAAAAACGAGTTCGAGTCTGTTGTCCTTCGTTAAGAAAGTGCTTTTCGATGCTATTTGGGGGAGTGCTTCTTTCACGATAGCGGGGTCCGATCGCAGTTGGGATGACGAACTCGTAGTCGCCAGAATTAGGCTTTAAAATTTCGCTGTAGTTGAGAGTGAGCGTGAGTTGGTCGCCCGGAAGAATTGTAGCCATTTCCATGGAAAAGAGGTTGGGGCGTTTTTGTGTGAGAAGGCTGGCTGACTTTTTTTGGTTCTTAGCTTCTTCAAAGGCCTGGCGTGCTTTTGTCTTCTCCTGGATTTCCGCTTTAATAGTTCGATCTCCGATTTTCATCATAAGGCCGTGAACTGCGGCGCCCGAAGAGGCTGGGAAAAAATAGGTAGCATCGATGGTCTTGTTTCCATCGTTTGTGTAAATTTGGGTCAGGGTAATATCGGCGATTGAACCGGTGATAGTCACTGCGGAATGCGATGACTTAAGAGGAAAACAATCGATCTCATGATCTCCTTCGATTTTAAAATAAGGCGACTTTTTCGAGCCAACCGCAATGGAGATCAGGAAGATAAAAAGGGGTATGCCTCGTTTCATTCTGTCTTTAACTTGGTCCGCTTTTATGAATGCTTCATGATCCCAATGTGAAATTTTGGAGAACTTGTCAGCTTAGGCGTAGTAATTCATGTGGGGTGGACGAAGAAAACCGATAAGGGTTTGATTCGAAGTTTTGGCGAAGTTAACGGCCAGCGATGATGGGGCTGAAATCCCTGCGACGAGCGGAAGGCGTGCGGCAACGGCCTTTTGCATGAGCTCAAATGAGATGCGGCCCGAGAGGAGAAGGAAACAGCGCGTGAAATCGATTTCTTTGATGAGACCTTCGCCAATCACCTTATCAAGGGCATTGTGTCTTCCGATATCTTCGCGAAGGATGAGGAGCTTTCCATCTTGTGAAAAAATTCCAGAGGCGTGGATGCCTCCGGTTGAATCAAAGTTAGCCTGGGCGGCTCGCATGGTATCGGGTGCAGCTTGAAGAACGAGAGGATCAAATTCAGGTTTTTGTCCGATAGGAGGATGGCTTTGTAAGATAGCGTCGACTGTGGCTTTGCCGCAGAGACCACATGAAGAGGCGGAAAAAAGGTGGCGGGTGAGGCGTTCCCAGTCGCATGTATGGCCATCGATAAGGAAAACCATGGCGTGATTGTCGCGGGCCTCGATGTCGATGCGGCGGACTTGTGTCATCCTCTCGATAATTCCCTCGGTGAGTAAAAACCCCATTACGAGAAGTTCATCGTCGCCTGGGGTTCGCATAAGAACGGCGAGTGGCCGGCCATCGACCACGACTTGCAGAGGCTCTTCAACCGCAACAATATCGTCGAGCGGTGTTTCTTTTCTTTCAGACCATCGGGTGATCTGACAGGTGAGGGACGACTTGGGCATAGCCGGACTCTATCAAACTTTGGGAAGAATTCACGCTCGAGTTAAGCGAGAGGAGTTGGATAGTCGCCGTTTTTGATGAGTGCCGCAATACTCTCGACGACATGAGGCTTGTCTTGAGGGTAAGTGACGCCGAACCAAGATGAGGAGGTTTCGAGGACATGACAGTCGGCGATGCCACGATTTACGAGGTCATCGACGACGGTTGGAATATAGCATTCACTTTTTGGTTCAGTGCCGTATTCGGCGAGGAACTTGGTGAAGTGGTCCATGAGTTCAGTGAGGAAAGAAACAGGGAAAGCCCAAAGGTTCATTGAGACCACGACATTTTCCTCAACGAGGCAAGCGTTGCCAGCGATTCCGCGTCCTTCGATTTGGTTGTCGTCTTTGCGGGAGATTTCGACGACTTCCTCGACGCCTTTGAGAAGGCCGTTGTCGATTTGGCAAATGCCGCGATTGACCGCGCCATGATCGGAGAGAGTGTTGACGATATGGTAACCGACAAGGGCATAGCGAGCTTTCAAACTGCTCGAATGTTCACGAGTCAGAAAATTGGCGGCCTGTTGGTAGGCATCGGTCCCGTAAAAATCGTCCGCATTGATGACGGCGAATGGGCGATCTATTTCATCGCGTGCGGCCAGAATGGCGTGGGACGTTCCCCAAGGTTTTTCACGTCCTTTGGGGACAGTGTAAGCTTCGGGTAAATCGTCTAGCTTTTGGAAGGCGTAAGCGACTTCGATGTGGTTGGCAAACTTAGCTCCCACAGTGGTTTGGAAGGCCTCGGCAAAGTCCTCGCGAATCACAAAAATCACCTTTGAGAATCCGGCTTGGATCGCATCGAAGACCGAGTAGTCGAGGACGGTTTCACCATTGGGCCCCATAGGGTCCATTTGCTTGAGGCCACCATAACGGCTGCCCATGCCAGCTGCGAGAACGACGAGTGCGGGGGAATTTACCATGTCGAGCTGATTTGGAAGGGGGGAAGAGTAATTGGCAAGGGAGAATCTCCATTGTTTCCTTGGTCAAAGTGCCGTTGGTGCGCTATTTCGGGGGCGTGAAAATCTGCGTTGTCGGAAAAGGTGGACGTGAGCATGCCCTGATTCGGGCCCTCCGTGAGTCGGCGAGTCAGCCCGAAGTGTTTTGTTTCCCTGGGAGCGAAGCAATCCATGAAATAGAGGGTGCCGGAATAGTGGAAGCCCACGATTTAGACTCTTTAATTTCTTGGATGATGATGACAGACATCGATTTATGTATAGCGGGGGAGGAAAGTTATCTTGTGACCGGTGAAGGTCTCGCAAATCGATGCGAAGAAGCGGGGATTCCTTGCTGGGGCCCCCCGTTTGCAGCGGCGCAGATGGAAGCGTCGAAAGAGTTCGCCAAAGAATTTATGCAGCGGCACGAAATTCCGACCGGTGCGGCTTCGGGTTGTGCGGACGTCGAGGAAGCTAGGGCTGCGATTGGCGGGAAGTATCCGACCGTGCTCAAATTTGATGGTTTGGCCGCCGGAAAAGGGGTGGCGGTATGTCCTGACGAGGCTTCAGCCGAAGAGTTTTTGCAAGAGGTGATGGTGGAACGGAGGTTCGGTCCAGGCCGACTTTTAGTCGAGGAGTGCCTCGTGGGTCCTGAAATCTCAATTTTTGCGGCAGTGAGTGGGCCAGATTACCTTATCCTCACTCCGGCTCGTGATTACAAGCGGATCGGCGAAGGAGATGAGGGGCCGAATACTGGTGGAATGGGGGCAGTAGCGAGTCGTCAATTAGCTGATCCTGAGTTAATGAAGCGAATCGAGGAGGAGATTGTGGGTCCGACGGTAGCAGGGCTCGAAAAGGATGCCTTGAATTACAAAGGTTTTCTCTACTTTGGGCTGATGCTTACTGAGGACGGGCCGAAGATCATCGAGTATAATTGCCGATTTGGTGACCCCGAGTGTCAGGCGGTCATGCCCTTGGTTTCGGGGGATCTTGCGGGATTCTGTCTCGAAGGGGCGAAGGGGAATCTTAAATCTGAGTTACTATCATTTAGTGAAGGGTGGTCAGTATGCTGTATTTTGGCTTCCGCCGGTTATCCCGAGTCATCTCGCTCGAATGATGTGATTGGTGGCTTAGATCTGGTTTTAAATGCCCGAGTTTATCATGCTGGGACGAAGAAAATCGGAAATGACTGGGCTACGAATGGAGGCCGGGTCTTGGCAATAGTAGCCGGGGGAGAGACCCGTCAGGCCGCAGTTGAGCTAGCTCACGCTGAGGCAGCCAAGGTGACTTTTGATGGGAGTCAGCGACGTGCTGACATTGGTCGCTTGCATTTCTAACTCTACTTCCTAGCATCCTTCTAACCGAATGAGCACTGCCCTCGATCCCGCAGCCATGTCGGCGGCTATTGACCGCCTGGCGGATCAAATTCTTTCAGCTGCCGCTGGCCAAGCGATCGATCTTGTGGGGATTCGGAGTCGTGGTGATGAGGTGGCTGAAAGGGTCTTTGCAAAGCTTGTCGAGCGCGGAGCGCAAGCTCGTCTCGGTGTTTTGGATATTTCGCTTTATCGTGACGATTACGAACATCTGAGCAGTAATCCGACCCTTCAAAGTAGTTCGATCGATTTCCCGGTCGATGGCTCGCACGTTGTCTTAGTTGATGATGTGATCTTTACTGGTCGCACGATCCGGGCAGCTCTGGATGCTCTCTTCGATTACGGCCGTCCATCGAAGGTGGATCTCGCAGTTTTGATCGACCGTGGACATCGCGAAATCCCGGTCGAACCTCGATTTGTTGGTGAACATCTTGAAACGGACCGAATGGATCGTGTTGATGTCAGTTTAGAAAAAATTGATGGTAAGGATGCTGTCGAAATTATTACTCAATAGAATAGCAGTTTATGGCCCGAAAAGATTTCCTGGATATTGTCTCACTTGACCGCGCGGAAATCATTCATTTGCTCGATCAGGCGGAGCCCTTCAAAGACCTTTTTACTCGTTCGGTTAAAAAGGTTCCGGCCTTGAAGGGTAAGACCGTTTTGATGTTGTTTTACGAGCCAAGTACGCGGACCTTATCCTCATTTGAAGTTGCGGCAAAACGTCTCTCGGCCGATGTAACCATCTTCGATGTGCCTCATTCTTCGGTTACCAAAGGGGAGTCAGTTCGGGACACCATTGATACTCTCCAGGCGATGCGGGCGGACTATATTGTGGTGCGCCATCGTCTCTCCGGGCAGCCGGCTGCGATTGCCCGGCAGACGAATGCTTCGGTCATCAATGCGGGTGATGGAGCGCATGCGCATCCAACTCAGGCTTTGCTGGATGCATTTACTCTTCGAGAAGTTTATCCTGAATTGCCAGGCCGTAAGGTAGTGATTATGGGCGATATTCTTCACAGCCGGGTAGCGCGCTCTACAAGTACGATTCTGGATAAGCTCGGGGTTGAGGTTGCTTTTTGTGGGCCGGGAAGTTTAGTCCCAAAGACCCGTTTTAAGCGGTTCACCAATTACGAGGAGGCGATGAATTGGGGGCCGGATACAGTTTATCAACTTCGAGTGCAGAAGGAGCGACAAGATGCACCGTTTTACCCTAGCGATCGTGAGTATCATGCGGTTTATGGGATCACGGAGGAACGCTTGAAGGAGATTAGCGATAAAGGGATTTACGTTATGCATCCAGGACCAATTAACCGGGGGGTTGAACTTTGCGACGCCGTGCTTGACTATGATCGCTGCCTCATTCCCCAGCAGGTAGAAAATGGGATCGCGACTCGGATGGCGGTGCTCTTCGGCCTAAAACCAGATTTAAAAAACGAACTCTCATGAATCTTTTTTTACAAGGCGGCGAAGTCGCGACGGAAAACGATGCCCCGCAACGTGCTGATGTTTGGATCCTTGATGGTGTCATCAAGAATGTTGGATTCATTGATGTTCCTGAGGGTGCGCGTGTGATCGATTGCGCTGGCAAGATTGTCATGCCGGGAATGTTCGATGCCCACGTGCATTTTCGTGAACCGGGTCAGGAGAAAAAGGAAACGATTTTAGATGGCACCGAGGCGGCCATCAATGGGGGGATTACTGGGGTGGTTATGATGCCGAATACTTCGCCGTCTGTCGATTCTCCTACAGTGGTGAAGCGGGTGCTCGAGCAAGGTGGAAAGTGCCGTATTCCGGTTTTAACTTCGGCGTGTATAACAGTTGATCGGGCCGGCCATGAAATGGCCCCTATCGCCGGGTTGAAAGAAGCTGGAATCCTAATGCTAACTGACGACGGTGACGCTGTTCCTAATGCCGCCTTGCTCAAGCGAGCGATGGAATATGGTAAGGAG
>UPTG01000087.1_pt1 | contig 76889 bp, 72 predicted proteins | sample 2160121 | NCBI WGS metagenome assembly UPTG01 (sample SAMN06266255, study PRJEB28933) | marine metagenome | isolation source: Columbia River Estuary | place: USA:Columbia River Estuary, USA | collected 2014-07-27 | reverse complement strand
CGGACAAAGAAGGGACGTGACATACACTAAGCTACGCCGAACAACTAACGAGCGTGGCTGTATCAAGCTGGGAGCTTTGGAAACCTGCTGGCTGACAACAACACCACGATGGAAACAAACCTTCCATGCAGATGACGGCAAGAGACATCCCCATGCAGTGCAACTTTGTCAAAGAGGTTACTGTCACCGGCGATGAGTACACAGAGGCTGCAAGATATTTGCCAGATGGTGAAGTCATCGTAGGGAAGGTTACGATTGATTGCATCGATAACCCAATCTCGCCATGGCCACATTGTGCGCTCGCGGTCACCTTGGAAACCGTTTGAGTCGGCGTAGCGGGCCGCATCTAGCCACGGCCAAGCAAAACGTTCTCCGAATGCCGGGTCGGCGAGATATTTATCAATAAGTTGTTCCCAAGCACGAGGGGATTTGTCCTCCATAAAGGTCGAAACCTCTTCGGGGGTGGGAGGTAGGCCGCGGAGATCAAATGAAAGTCGCCGAATTAGGGTTTCTTTGGAAGCACGTGGGGAAAGGTCCAGTTCGAGGGTTTTCAGTTTTTGCCTTACCAAGGAATCGAGGGGGTGTGCGGAAAGGTTTGGAAGATCTGGTTTTTTTATGGGTATGAAAGTCCAGTGCTCTTCGTACTTTGCTCCTTCTTTAATCCAGTGATAAATTAGTTTTTTCTCCTCAGCGTCCAGTCTCAATAGGTGATCGGGCGGAGGCATGATGTCATCTGGATCATCGGAAGTGATGCGCTTCCAGATGAGTGAGCCCTCAGGATCGCCGGGAAGAATAGCCGAACCCGATTTTCGCTTAGCAAAGGCTCCTTCAGATGTGTCGAGTCTTAGATTTGCTTCTCGTGAGTTCGAGTCGAAGCCATGGCAGCTAAAGCAATGGTCTGATAGGAGGGGGCGGATATGACTGTTGAAGCCTATGGGGCCTGCAGTTGCAGTAGCCACAAGGATGAGAATGAGGAGATGCTTTAACATTGAGCTAAAATTGAGGAGAGAGGCAGCTTTTCCAAATTAGAGAGGCCTTGCAAATTCGTTTGGATGGCTCTTGTTTTACGGGAAAGAAGTTAAGTGTCTTTCTTGAGGGAATGGGATTAGCAGGATGGGCAAAGGGCTACCAATCACAATTTTCTGGAGGTTTATCCTCTTCATCAAGGATATGCCTCTGAGCTTTTCATAGGCAAGGTAACTTGGGCCAGTCGCCCCAAGTTGTCATCCCAGCTGATTGGCCGATCTCGGCGTTTTGAATGCCGATCTTGTAGCACTGATTTTTGTAAGAAGCTAGAGAGGTGAGAATCGCTAATTTTGATTGTTCTTATTTCTTTATTTTTGCAGTTAATACTCTGACAACTAAAATCACCAGCGAAGTAGAAATGTTATTTTGTCAACCGCAGAGGAAAAGAGATCAGGGAGCTAGCAGCAGGTTTGCAGGGTTTTTTGGACCAACTAGGTCGAGGAAATCTACTAAGAGGAGGTGGAGAGACGAAAATTGTGCGAATTTGGCAAATATTTCCGGATTTTCGGCTTATCGGGGCTGCCAATCGGCCCTATAAATATGAATCCTACGATATGAGTAACCTTCGACTCAAACTTCAGCGCAGTCTCCTGTTCGGGCTTCTAGTCTGCGGAGCTCCTGCTCTTGCGCAAAATTCGGTTCTTTTAAACGAGGCCGCAGCCCGATCCGCTGATGCTCGCGATGCTGGCTCACTTCTAGAGGAGGGCGATAATGCGTATCTTGAAAATGACTATAAATTGGCGATTGATAAGTATGCCGAGGCCCTCTCGAAGCTTCCGAAAGAGGCCAAGTCGATCGTTGGCATGCGAATGACTGCCATTCAGCGATTTTCACAGGCTTCCTTGGTGCAAGCACAGGATTTGATGAAGAAGGGCGGGGTGAAGAATGCACGGGTCTTGGTCAAAGATGCCCTCACCGTTGACCCAGACAATCCCCAACTTAAGTCGTTTTTGGCTAAGATGGATGATCCGATTCGCTATGAGCCAGGCTTAACTACCGATCATAGTGAAAATGTATCGAGAGTTCAAAGTCTTCTCGAAGAGGGGCAGAGCTATTATAATTTAGGGCAGTTTGATCGTGCCTACATGACTTATGAAGACATTCTACGCATCGACCGATACAACAAGGCTGCTCGTCGGGGAAAAGAGATGGTGATCGCTGCGAAGTCAGGTTACGCGGAGGCATCCCGAGATCAGGCACGGGCAGAGATGTTAAAGAAGGTGGACGCGAGTTGGGAGCAGAAGATTGCCTCCCAGTCCGGGGCTCCGATTGTCGGGGGTGATGATTTTGGAGCGATTGACCAGAGGGCCAATATCCAAGCCAAGTTGAACAGTATCAATGTTCCTGAGGTTCGCCTGAGCGGAGCAACCCTCGATGAGGCTGTCGATTTTTTGAGAGCTGTTTCCGTGCAAGCGGACAAGATGACATTGGACGAAGCTCAAAAAGGAGTTCCTTTCCTGGTCCAGTTGGGAGACGAGTCCATGCCGGAGGTTCAAAAAATTCGTGCTTCGCGGATCAACCTGACCCTTCGTAATGTCTCCTTGGCAGAAGTTTTGAAGTTAGTTAACGAAGCTTCCGGCACAACTTTCCGAGTGGATGATTTTGCGGTGGTGATTAATGCCGCAGGATTCTCGGACCCTACTTTGGTTCGCCGGGAATTTCGAGTTTCACCTGATTTTTTGACAAGTGGAGCGGTCGGTAAGGCCGAAGAGAATGAGGACCCCTTTGCCGCCAATGATCAAGAAGGGGGGCTGATTGCAAAGAAGCTTTCAGCAAAAGAAAAACTCCAGGATTTTGGGGTGAGTTTCCCGGACGGGTCTAGCGCTGCCTACAATTCGAATACTAACATGTTAATTGTCCGGAATACGGTGGCGAACATGCAGCTTATCGAGGCGATCGTTGCTGACCTCGCAAAAAACGAGCCCTTGATCGTGACGGTGCGGACGACAATTGTAGACATCGGTCAAGATCAACTCGATGAACTTGATTTTGATACGATGCTTGGCGAATTTAATGTTGGAGCCAATGGTATTCTTTCGGGAGGAACGACGGGAACGGGCTCTCCAATTGCTGACATGATTGGGGGGCGTCCAGTCACCTCAGGAAACCGGAGCGGTCAGCTTGCTGGAACTACTGAAGGTTTGGATGCTTTGCTGAAGAGAGTGTCGCCACCGACTGCCTCAGGTGTATTATCAAGTGACGGTTCCGGTGGAGGAAGCGCGGATATTCGTTTGCCGTCCACCCCGGATAGCTCAGGGACGAGGGGGTCTGGGATTATTAGCCTACGAGGAATTATCGATAATTCCGCTCACGAAATTTTAATGAGGGGGCTCTCCCAAAAGAAGGGTGCCGATGTTATGGTTCGTCCGGAAGTTGTGACTCGATCTGGTCAGAACGCGATCGTTCAGTCCGTGATAGAATTTCCCTATCCCGAAGACTTTGAGCCTCCTCAGATTCCGAATCAAGTTTCGGGTGGAGGGATCGTAACTCCTGCCACGCCAACAAATTTCACGACTCGAAATCTGGGAGTTACCCTTGAGGTTCTTCCACAGGTTGGCCCAGACCGTAAGATTATCGAAGTTTCGGTGAATCCAGTGGTTACTGACTTCGAAGGTTTCGTCAATTACGGGACTCCCATCGTTGGCTCAAGTAACACCGCAAGCATTGACTTTGTAAATCAAACGGTGGCGACCCGAAGCGTTTTTGGTGAGATCACTGCGAATGCGATTCTCAAGCCGCTCTTCCGAACAACACGCGGAAACACCAGTGTTCGAGTCGTAGACGGGCAGACCGTGGTCATGGGCGGACTTATCAAAGAAATTCGAAAAGAAATTCACGACAAAATTCCGATTCTCGGTGAACTCCCCTTGGTCGGAAGAATTTTTCAGAGTAATGGGATTTCGGTTGAGAAGCGTGCTGTGATCATCTTTGTAAACGTCGAATTGACCGATCCAGCAGGAAAACCCTACCGCGATCGTTAATGAGCACGAACATCCCCCCTCGTTCTAGCCAAGGAGAGAATAAGTTAGATTCTGATCCGCTGGGTCCAGAGAAAGAGCAGTACTCGCTCGATGAAATGATGAAGGCGCTTCGCGATAAGGAGCGTGCAAAGGAAGCTAAAGGTGAAGTGGTGACGCGCTCTGATGGCACGATTGCTAGGAAAGTGAAGCGTCGGAGACGTCGCTCGGAGCAAACAAGCGAGAATCACCCCGAGCGTGAGAAGAAGCGACTCCTCGTGAAGGTTGTTATTGGGGCTTCTCTTATCCTGGTTTTATTCCTCACCGTTTTGTTTTTGATCTTGATGCAAAATAGTAAAGGTCATCGTGACCAACTTGCACAAAGTGCTTCCGAGTGGAGTGGCGCTGAGGTTGAATTCAGGGGATTGAAGCGGATGCCGTTTTCTGTCTCCATGAAGGAAGCCGATTTCACATGGGATCAGAGCAAATTTGTTCGGAATTTGTCCTTAAATAATATCGAAGGGCATGTCCGATTCTTGAATTATTTGGGAGTCCGTCCTAGTGGGCTGCAAATAGGGGCGAGTAAGGGGCAGTTGAGGCTCGCTATGCCTTCGGCTGCCGGAGATGGAAGTGATCCTCTGGATGAGGAGGATTTTCCATTCGATTTTGACGAATACTACTGTAATTCGCTCGATGTTTTTTTTGGATCAGATGCTCCGATTGGTTTTAGGGAGATAGATGCTATTTTTTCCTATGCTGGAGATGGTGGTTACCAGGTGACTCTTGATGAAGGAAATTTTCGAGCTGACGGCTGGGAGGATTTTCCGGTTTCCAAAGGGGTGATGCGCTTCAAAGATGGTGTCTTGAGCTTAAATGCTCTGTCGCTTAAGCATCCTCCAAAGAGTGGGGTTTCTCTGGCATCTGAATTAAAATTGAGTGGAGAGGTCTTGATGGAACCGGGGGAGAAATCGGAACTTGAAATTTCAACAAATCAATTCCCGATGGAAGCTTTGATAGGGACGCGGCTAGCGCGCTTTTTTAGTGGTTCGGTTGTCTCATCATCTGGGAAGGTTCAGTTTACGGTTGGGAACGATTACTTTGATGAAGTCGAAATTAAATTAGAAGCAAGCACCGCTAAAATAAAGCGACTGCCATTTTTGGTGAACCTCCATTCCTTATTCCCAAATCATAATTTGGATCTTCTGGAATTCCACGAGGGTATTAATAGTTCGCAGATCACTGGAACGGTGAGAGTGAAACCGGAAGGTGTAGCATTGGAGAATTTTCAATGTGCTGAGAAACAAAAGGTGTCCTTAAGTGGTAGCTTGCTTATCGCAAATGATGGGAGAATTGGAGGGCGTTTTAAAATTTCCATAAATCGTTTCTATCTTTCTAGTCAGGAACGCTTCAAGTCCAGCCCTCATCTAGTAGGTTCGGATACAACCGGGCTCGTTACTTTTAGCTTTGACGTCGGTGGCACAGTTGACCGGCCCACCGATACCTTTCTTCAGGTGATTGGTGTGGATTCTAAGACCCTTCAGGTCGACGATCCAGTTAACGGTTCAAAGGATAAGATCTGGGAAAATCTTCTCAACCCCCTCGAAGAAAAAGCCCCCTTAGATCCAGATGTTTTAAAACCACTTAACGTCGAATAGGTTAGTTTTTTCTTCTTGGATTTGCCTCTGGCAGTTAATACTGCGTGCTGAGATGAATAATCCTTTCACTTCTAACTTTGAATCGTTCGAGGGTCCGATAAGCCCGCTTGTCAAAGATTTGCATGGGGACAAGTTTGAACAATTGAAAGGGCTAATAAGTGGCGAGGAGGGTGTTCTGGTTTCTCTTCGTGCTCCCCGGGCAGGCTATGGGAAAACTATGCTTCTTTCCCGATTGCGAGAAGAAATGCAGGGTGTTTGTGTGATGGTCCCGATTGATCTTTCAGCCGATTCGAGAATCAATGAGAAAGATATTTTGGTGCGGCTTCTTGATCAGTTTGCTTCTGTGCTGCCGGGTAAAAGAAATCTTACCAGATTAGATTTTAGTGTGCGCCGTATTTTGGCAAATGCCTTGATCCCGCTGGTGGAATCAGGCGAGGTTCCGAGCCCAAATCGAACAGAGTCGCTGCGAAGTCTTCGTGAAAGTCCAGAGCAAGTTTTTGATTTTCATAAGGACTCAGCGGCTGTTGCACAGTGGGTCCGGAATCAATTTCTTGCTCTCTCGCCCCGGTTTGTATCGGTCATTGGGCAAAAGTGTGGGGGGGTGACAAGTGACCTGTCACAATGGTTTGCTGCCTTGTCAGAGTTCGCTATGGCGCCCGTTGAGGAGCAGAATAGAAATCAGAGGTTTCTGAATGAGATTGGTAGAGAAGGAGGTCAATTAAAGGATGGAATCGGCTGTCATGGAGCGCTTACGTCTTTTTTGAAATTAATGACAATAACCGAGAATATTGTTTTGGTTGTAGATGAGATGGATGGTTTGTTTTGCGATAGTGAAGCGGCCCTTCGGGTCGCAAATACGATTATCGGTCTTAGGCAGGCAGCGCCTCGCATTAAGGTAATTTTTTCAGTAAATGATGATGTTTGGGAATCTACTTTTTCTCGCAGGATTCCACTTGGTATGCAGGATCGTTTTGAAGATTCGGTAATTCGATTGAAGCCCCTTGAGGAGAGGGATGTCTCAGCGCTCTTGAGAATTCGCCACGCTGGTGGCGTAAAGGACCTCCGTCAAAAGCTCGACTTAAATGATGGGGATTTATATCCAAGAGCTATTCTGAGAGCTGCACGCGATGTCGTAGATGCGCAGTCGACATCAGAAAAACTTGTAGCGGAACAGCAAGAGACGCTCGATGGTAACTTACGTCAAACTAAGGATATTGGTTTCGCTGAATTTTCATCGGAGAAGGTTGTTGAGACTGATTTGACGGAATCGGGTAGGCCTGACGTTCCATTTGCCAATCCGATTGTGAAGAATAAGTATCCCCCAAAAGTTGTTCGAAGGATTGCGATTCCCCGTAAGTTTTTAGTTCAGCGGATTCGCCAGGAAAGTGATTCTGTTCGTCTTCCTCCCGCACCACCCTTGCATACTTCATTCGAAAGTCCTTTTCGGCTTGCTGATTCCTCCAAGTTTGGGGGAGAGGAGACTAGCGGAACCTCGATTCCGGCTCCTGCTAACGAAGACGAAATTTCTTCGAAAGCTGGTTCCGATGACAGTGACAGTATCGACGAATTACTTCGTAAATTTCGCGAGAGGTAAGATGTTGACGACCTAAATTAGTGGAAAATCTTCTGGAGGGACTCAGTCATGAGTTTTTTAACTTCCTTCATTGAGATAGGACGATTTATTTCACTTTCGATACAGGTCATGGCAACGCCATCAATGCCGCAAGGGGTGATCATCTGAAATGGCGCGAGTGATTTTTTTTGAACGTTTAAGGCAAGCCCATGAAGGGTGATCCATGAGCGGACACCGACTCCCAGCGAAGCGATTTTCCGATCTTCGACCCAGACTCCGGTTTGTCCTTCTCTTCGAACCGCGGGGATGCCAAGAATTTCGAGAGAAATAATTATGGCCTCTTCCAGATTTCTAAGATGAAGGTGAAGATCCTTTATACGTTGGGTAAGATCGAGAATAGCATAGCCAACAAGCTGACCCGGGCCATGGAAAGTTCCTTGTCCACCACGGTTGATTTCAACGACTTGATGAGGGAGATGTTTGTGGGCTCTCAAGCTGGATGTGTCACGAGTCCGGCCGATCGTGTAAACAGGAGCATGCTCGAGGAAAAGAATGGTGTCCTCAATTTCTTGATCCCGGCGACGTTGCACAAGATCTTCTTGAAGATCCCAAACCTCTTGAAAATCTAAATCGGTTCCAAGATCTCGAAACGTTAGGGCGTTCATCGCATTGATTTGGGCAATTTCAACCAAGCTTGGATTTCGGTAAGTGACCGACAGTTCAGAACGTCTTCCCGGCGTAGCCATCCTTTGCGAGCGAGTCGCACGCCATAGGCTAAGAATTGTAGTTGTCCGATTGAGTGAGCATCGGGATTGATCGAGGTTAGGACGTTTTTGTCACGGGCGCGATGCCACCAACGCCAGTCCATATCGAGGCGCCAAGGATTACAGTTGAGTTCGATAATTGTTTTTGTCTCAGCTGCGCAGTCGATGAGTTTCTCCATGTTGATGGAATAAGGATCACGCTTAAGTAGAAGACGTCCAGTGACATGGCCGAGCATAGTTACGTGCTCATTCTCCATTGCCCGGATTAAACGGTTGGTCATTTCATTTTCGGGGAGATTGAAAACGTTGTGGATGGAGGCGACGCAGTAATCGAGCTCGGCGAGTAAATCATCATGGAAGTCCAGTGACCCATCTTTAAGGATATCAACCTCCGAACCAGCAAAGAGAGCAAAGTCTTCGAAGTTGGTGTTGATTGTTCTAATTTCTTCGATCTGTTGGATAAGTCGTTGTTCGTTAAGTCCGTTGGCTTGGAAGGATGACTTGGAGTGGTCGGCAATCCCTAAATATTGAAGGCCATGGTCTTGCGCGGCAGTGGCCATCTCCTCAAGAGTGTTTTTTCCGTCGGAAGCAATAGTGTGGTTATGAAATGTTCCCCGGAGTTGGGTGAGTTTGACAAGGTCTGGGAGGTTTGCTTCGCACGCAGCCTCAATTTCACCCCGATTTTCTCTGAGCTCGGGTGCGATCCAATCGAGGTCCAAAGCTTGGTAGATATCAATTTCTTCCTCAACTTTAGGGATCTCTCCTTCGCCAGTGAAGTCATATTCATTAAGAGACAATCCCTTTTTTAAAGCCAGTGAACGAAGGGCGACATTGTGCTCTTTGCTGCCGGTGAAATACTGGAGAGCGAAAGGAAAATGGTTATTGCTGACAGCACGGAGATCACATTGAAGCCCGTTGTCTAGACGAACCGATGCCTTTGTTTCTCCCTGAGCAATGATTTCGTGGACCTCAGGGAAGTCACTGAAGAATTTAGTAAGCTCAGCAGGTTCTTTAGTTGCAACTAGGAAGTCGAGGTCGTGGAGAGTTTCTTTGGCGCGACGGTAGGAGCCAGCAATGGCGGAGCGACTGACCTTAGGGTGATCACGAAGTCGTTCGAGTAAAGTCTCTGCAAGAGGCGCCACTTCGCCGAGTCGAAAGCGGTCGGCGAATTTCGCTCGGTTTTCGATAGCGCTGAGGATTTTTTCCACAGTCTTGGATCCGAAGCCTGAAAGATTGGCAATTTCAGCTCCTTGACAAGCTTCCTTGAGTTGGGCAATCGAAGATATTCCAAGTTTGTCATAAAGGGCTTTAATTTTTTTGGGACCGAGTCCCTGGAGTTCAAAAAGCTCAAAAAGGGTTGGCGGAAATTCAGCACGGAGATTCTCGAAGTATTCCAGCTTTCCGGTCGACGCTAACTCATGCAGTTTTTGTTGAAGGGCATCACCGATTCCTTTGATTCCTTTGAGATCGTTTTCAGCAGCGCGTTCAACGATGTTGCCATCAAAGTTTTGCACCACTTCGGCACCATTTCGATAGGCCCTTGTCTTGAATGGATTTTCGCCTTTGAGCTCCAGCAAGAGGGCAATTTCCTCAAGTGTGTTTACTAGTGATTCTCGGGTTACGTCCGGCATCTCCGTTAAAGATGATATGATGACAGCGATTTGCAAGACTAAGGCCTTCGCGAAACGGGTCGAATCTGCTAACCCTTCGCTCATGAGCACTACGAATTTGAAGTATTACAACACTGCCATTAATGCAGCTCAATCCGGTGATATTCCTGCAGCCCGGACTGCAATTGAATCTGCTCTCACCGAGGATCCAAACGATGTTCAGAGTTGGCAACTTTATGGCGTGGTCCTGAATGCCCTCGGAGAAACTGAAAAGGCCGAAAAAGCTGTAGCGAAAGTAAAAGAACTAGGGGTAAGTGAAGCGGATGAATTGATCATGAAAGCGGCGGATGCGATCGGTCAGAATAAGTTTGGCGTGGCAATTACTTGTTATGAAGATGCCCTTGAGCTGGAACCCAACCGTCCAGAAGTCTATGTCAGCTATGCTTTGGCGCTGATGCAAGGCAACTATCCTTCCGATGCCGAAGAGGCTGCTGATAAGGCTGTTGAAATGGCTCCAGATGATGCTTCGGCTTGGTATGCTAAAGGCCGGATCCAGAGACTGCGCGGGCATAAGGTTGAGGCGCTTGCTAGCCTGAAAAAAGCAATTGAGCTCCAGGGGACTTTGGTTCTAGCTCGTTACGAGTGCGGAATGATCCTCGCCGAAATGGGGGAGTTGGAGGCGGCCCTTGAGTGCTTTGAACAAGTGTTGGTAGATCATCCCGAGGATCAAAATGCAATTGAGGCGAAAGCTGCTATTTTGGCCAAGATTGAAGAATTAAATTCTTAGTTGATAAGGATTGCATGCCGGTGCCGGAAAGGCAGGATGCGCGAAGCATCAATAAGAGCAAAATTATGAGTCGCAAAATTTGGTTGGATGGGAAGATCGTGGACGAAGCGGATGCGAAGATATCGGTCTTTGATCACGGTTTGCTTTATGGAGATGGAATCTTCGAAGGTATTCGTTTTTATAATGGTCGAGTCTTTCGTTTGACCGAGCATATCGAACGACTGTATCTTTCGGCAAAAGCCCTCCTTCTTAAGATGCCTTGGACTCTTGAAGAGGTTTGTGAAGCGACACTCCAGACAATCCGGGCTAATGGTCTAAAAGACGGCTATATTCGTTTAGTCGTGACACGGGGGATTGGTGATCTTGGATTGAATCCTTATCTCTGTCCGACTCCATCGATGTTCATCATCGCTTCTGGTATTACCTTATATCCAGCTGAACTCTATGAGAATGGACTTGAAGTCGTGACTTGTTCGACTCGCCGGCCAACGCCAGCGAGCTTGAGCCCGCAAGTCAAATCGCTCAATTATCTGAATAACGTTATGGCTAAGGTAGAGGCTCTGAAAGCCGGAGCCAAAGAGGGTTTGATGCTAAATGAGCAAGGTTATGTAGCTGAGTGTACTGGTGATAACGTCTTCATCGTGAAGAAAGACGAAGTGATAACCCCGCCGGTTTCGGATGGCAGTCTTGATGGTATTACGCGGCAGGTGATTTTTGAGCTTTGTGCCGAGTTGGGCATTACGATTCGAGAAATGTCGATGGCCCGCTACGATGTTTACACAGCTGACGAATCATTTTTAACGGGCACGGCGGCCGAGACTATTCCGATGGTGAAGCTTGATGAACGTGAGATCGGCGATGGCAAACCTGGACCAATTAGTCTCAAATTAATTGAAGCCTACCGACAGAAAGTTCGGTCGGAGGGAACGCTGTTTTAGGAACTCGCCAAGGTGAATTTCAGAAGTTAGGGTCGAGTGATGAGAATCTTCCTCCTCCCATTCGTTTGTCTGGTTCAAACTGTTTTCTCAGCTCCTTTTGGTGAGCAGATTAGTGATGTTGGCATAAGGCATTCCTTTCTGATTACCGGAACTAAGACTGCAATAATTGACGAAAAATGTGAAATTTCGTGGGAGGTCAAAGCTAAGTCTCGTGATGGTGAAGTTCTTCCCAATGGAAATGTATTAGTGACGTTTGCAAACGAGGTGAAGGAATTCACTCGTGATTATAAGGTGGTATTTCATTATAAGCTGGCAGTTGGTAATAAGGAAATTAGCACGGCCAAACGATTGAAAAATGGTAATACCATGATTGCTGAGATGGGCGATAAACCGAGAATTCTTGAGATTACGCCCCAAGGAAAAATGGTGGTTGAAGTTCCGGTAAAGCCGGAAACCAGCAACACCCACATGCAGATCCGGATGGCTCGGAAGTTAGCGAACGGAAATTATCTCGTTCCTCATCTGCTCGCATTTGCGATCAAGGAATATTCTCCGAATGGAGAGATTGTTCGAACGATTAAGACTGATTTGCCGGAGCTCGGCGGAAGGCCAAAGAAGAATTGGCCCTTTACAGCAATCCTTCTCGAAGATGGCAGGATCATGGCGAATCTGACGAATGGGAATAAGACGGTTATCTTCGATAAGGAAGGTGGGGTGGACTGGGTTTTTGCGAGCTCCCAGTGCGCCGACCCCTGTGGCGGACAGTTCCTTGAAAATGGAAATATTGTCGCCTGCCAGTATGGCTCCAGGGGAGATGCGATGCCTGATGCGATCGAAATCAATCCTAAAAAAGAGGTGGTTTGGCAATTTAAGGCGGCAAATTTTAGAGGGGTTCATGAAATTCATGTCCTCACTACAAATGGTAAAGCTGCCGGGGGGTTACGCTAGAAATCAGTCACTTCTTCGAGGGCGGAAGCTCATGAGGAGCCGGATCGCGGCGATTGGAAGAATCCCAATTACAGCGGCAGCGGCGGCAACTTTAAGCCCCGGGTAGATCCGGGGGCGATTCAGGCGGAGAGCTCTTAGCGAATCCCTCACAACTTTATCGGCGGGAACATAAAAGGACTCCTGCACGGGAAGTTTGCCAGAACTTCCGCGGCGAGCGATCTCACCGAAACCAGTCTTTACTGGCCCAGGGCAAACGGCAAGGACACGGACTCCTTGATCGGAAAGCTCAAGGCGGAGAGCTTCACTAAAGCTGGTCACATAAGCTTTGGTTGCGGAATAAACTGCAAAATCGGGAATTGGTAGGACGCTTGCGAGTGAGCTAACATTAAGGATCGCTCCCTTACGTTCTATGAGGCCTGGAAGGAGGGCATGAGTAAGATGAGTGAGCACTTCCATATTAAGGCGGATCATTTGCTCGATCTTGGACCAATCAGACGACCGGAATTCTCCGTAGTCTCCCATGCCAGCGTTATTAACGAGTAAATCAGGACACAGACCTGCTTGTGACAGAGAATTGATGAGGCGGTCTCTCCCCGTGTCTCGAACAAGATCGGAAGCAAAGATCTTGATCCGAAGATTGGGGAAACTGGCCACCAGGTCGGTGGCGATTTCCTCAAGAAGTTGTTCTCGCCTCGCGACGAGTATTAGAGTCTCGGCGCAAGGAGCCAGTTGGCGGGCATATTCAAGACCCAGGCCAGAGCTGGCTCCCGTGATGAGAGCACAGCTGAACTCAAGCAGGGATCCTGGAGATGGCATGTCTAACCCTGTGGAGGCTGACCTTGTTGATTATCGTCTACCTTGATGATCCTTAGTGGGAGACGCTGAATAAGTTCGTCATCGACAAGGATATCGACCGAGTAAACACCAGCACGAGGAAAGGTGAGACCCTGAAATCCAACGATAAGGTGACGAGTCATAAAAGCCACGGTATCAGGTATCTGCACCGGCATGGCACCCTTGATAGGCATCTTCTCGTTGACGGGTTTGCCGTCTTCGTCGATGATTGAGATCTGCAAATCGTGGTTTCCATCGTCCTCGGGGGTGAAGCAGAAGCGCATAGCAAGTGAGCACTGAGGGTGCACAATTGGAGTGGCTTTGGCGGCAAGGGCATCAAAGGTTCCGGAGATGACCATTTTGCCTTGGTATTCGGCAGCGAAATCGCAGAGAGTAGCTACTTGTAAGTCCATAATAGTGTTTAGGAAAAGGGTGCCGGTGGTGGCACGTCCTCTACGTGCCTTGTCATGTCCCCAAGGTAAAGGTCAAAGCCGCAAATTAGCGATCGCCTGGAGCCTCAGGTGGCTTGCGGGGAGTGTCACTTGGGATCTCTGGTTTTACCGGAATTGCTTCTGGGATAATTTCTTCACTGGGGACAGTTGGAAGAGGTGGTTTGGGAGTGGGGTTATCTGCGGGAATGACTGGAATTGCCTCTGGGAGATCTGCAGGGGTTTCGGTAAGGCCTTGGGGGGGCGCGGGTATAGCGGGATTGCTCGACAGCGCTTCCTCATCCTCGACGATGATAGCTCTAGGAATATCCACTGGAATTTCGTTGTTGCTCGGAGTCGCTAAAGAATGAGTGGGATCGCCCAACAGTGCTTCCTCATCTTCAACGACAATTGCCTTTGGAATCATATCTTCCGGGATAATTGGTTGACCATCCTCTTCGCTAATAATCATTGCCCGGGCTGCAGGCATCAAGTTCTCTTCGATTTCAGTTTGAAAGTTGAGGAAAAAGCGACTCACCATGGGCGCGGCTTTTCTTCCTCCACCAACAATTTCCCCGGGAGCTCCTTCGTAAACGGCGGCGAATGCGTAGCGGGGGTTGTCATAGGGGAAAAATCCAGAGAACCAGGCTAAACCTTGTTTTGGGTCGTCCTTCCACTGCGCTGTGCCAGTCTTCCCGCACATCGTGGTGAAACCTAAATTAGCGCGTTGTCCGGTTCCATAGCTGGCGTGAACTACGTCACGCATGCCATCGTGGGTTGTTTCAAGGGCGATAGGAGAAAGGTTGAGATCGTTTCGTTTTTTGAAGGTGGGGGCTTCAATGACCCGTCCGTGGAAGTCTTGGATTTGCCTGACCAATTGTAGCTCCATGAGAACGTTGCCATTGCCAATAGCAGCCATCGATTGGGCGACTTGCAGAGGAGAAGCGAGCATAAGTCCCTGACCAATCGAAAGATTAGCTGTGTCCCCGTTGGTCGTGGCACGCCCCATTTTTCTCACGATATAATCAGCCGTAGGTGCATTGCCAGTGGCTTCACCGATTAGAGGAAGTCCAGTTTTCGAGCCGAAACCAAGTCGTCGAGCGACGGAAAGGAAGGCTTGGGGTCCGGTTTTAATCCCAACTTGATAGAACCAAGGATTGATCGATTTCGCAAGAGCCCGTTTGGCATCAACCCAGCCCTCGTGGCCTTCAGAATGGTTATGGAACCACTTTCTACCGATTTTGATTTTGTAGGGGCAATCGAAGGTCTGATCCGGATGTATCGAGCCATTATTGATAGCTGCGAGTGCGACGACTGGTTTAAATGTGGATGCAGGAGGATAGCTCGACTGGAAGGCACGTCCGAACAACGGCGCCGAGGGGTTATTTTGAAGTTCTTTATATCGTTCAGTTGTAATGTAAGGAATGAATTCGTTGAGGTCAAAAGTTGGGCGGGATGCCATTACTAGAACTTCGCCAGATTGGATATCAATGACTACGAAAGCGCCCCGTTTACAATCTTCGCGTAGAACCTGTTCTGCATATCTTTGCCAATCTAGGTCTAGGGTGGTAACGACATTGCCACCAGGGCGTGGGCGTTTGATGGGCTCATTGAGGATTTTTTCTCCGTTCTTATCGAAGATCATTTTGTTCAATCCAGGTTCGCCAGTGAGTTTTTGGTCAAAAATCTGTTCGAACCCGGATTTTCCCATGACAGAATGAAAAAGAGGGTCGCCGTCGTTGATTGGGCCGGTAGGCAAAACAGTTTTAGCTCCGACATAGCCGATCAGGTGAGCCGCGAGGCCCTTCTCTGGGTAAAATCGCTGGTAAACGGGGAGTAGGGAAAGCCCTTTAGGCATTTTGCTCTCAAGGCTCTTAGCTTTGCTTTCGCTAATGATTTTTGAAATCCTCCGGGGAAGCCAACGGCGATTTTTGTAGTAGTTTGCCAGCTTTGAATCGCTGTAGGCCTCATTGCCATCTACGAGAGCGTTTGCTTGAGCAATTTTGGTCTGTGCCCAAGTGGCTGCAACTTTCGGGTCAATGGGCCCATTATAAGCCGTGAAATCAAGTGCAATATGATAAGCCATCTTGGTCTGGGCCAGAGGACGTCCGTCGCGATCAAGAATCAGTCCACGTGGAGCAGGGATTGCGATGGACATTGTTCGCGCTAAGCCTTGGTTAAAAACCGAACCGTTTGAAGCTGCCGGCCTTTCCTCCTCTTCCTCGGGGGCGTTTGATGGGGGAAGGTTTGGCTTAACTAGAAGGGGCGCCTCGGTCGTTTCCTGTGCGCTGGCGCATAAGGTGATCGAGAGGCTGATGAGAACTAGCTTTTGGAGCATCGAGGATAAATTAGGTCGATTTCGAAGGATTTACCAGTACGACTCTCCTTCATTTTTCTGGAGAGTTTTGAATTAGTTAAGGCCGGTGTTCAAAGCCGACGGGGGATTACGGCTTGCCTAAAATTAAGGGAAACCTATACTTCCGCCGGCAAGGATCTTTCCGGGTTGCTCGGAGTTCTGGCCAAAAACTCGTCGCGAAGTCCGCTTTTCAGTCGTTTTTGAATCAACTTTTATAAACCGGAGGCCTTCTCAGCCAATTTCCGAACACCGTTTTGTTCGATTTGGTAACTCCGGAGCGCTTGATTTTACGGACCGAAGCTTTTCGACACTTATAGGGCCTCAGTGCCCAATCTGAACAATGTCAGAATCAAATAGAAACACGTCGTCCGAACAGTCCTCACAGGGTTCGGGTAATCAGTCAGGTAATCGCAACCGAAACAGAAACAGGAGCAGGAACCGAAATCGAAATCGAAATCAGCAGGGTCAGAGCGGTGGAGATCGTGAAGGAGGTGGAGGGAGCGGCAATAATCAGCGTCGCCGAAACAATGGTGGAAATAGTGGTTCTGGTTCGCGCCGCCGTTCTTCCAAACCTAAATCCCTCACCTTGTTCGAGAAGATTAAGAAATTTTTCGGGCTCTATAAGGAATCGAAGCCTAACCGCCCCACTAAAAATGAAGCTAGGCAAAATACTCGTAAGCCTAAAGAGAATGTGCGCGACGCCTCTGGTCGGATGGGTTCTAAAGGCTCCTCCTCAGGGGGTAAAACCGCGAGGGCCCGCCAAAAGCCAAGGCCAACCCCGGATAGCTCGCAAGTCGAAGGACAGCGTCTTTATGTTGGAAACCTTTCTTATGATGCCGCCGAACACGATCTTGAAGACCTTTTTAAAGGAGTAGGCGCGGTGCGTAAAATTGAAATTGTTTACAACCGAAATACGCATCGCTCAAAGGGTTATGGTTTCGTGGAGATGGCCCGGATTGATGAGGCTAAGCGTGCGGTTGAAGTTCTTCATGATCAGCCCTTTATGGGACGCACTCTCATTGTGAATGGTGCCAAGTCGAAAGGTGCCGTCGATGCCGATGGTGATCCAGCTCCGCAGGAAAATCCTCCGCCAAATCTTCCTGAGAACGAGGAGTAATCAGCTTGCAACTAGATTTTAGCCCGTTCGGTGTTTGCCGGGCGGGCTTTTTTTTCCAAACTCGCCCTGTGATTCCTTCACGATTTTTTCTCTGCGGGCCAACTGCTTCTGGCAAGACGGCTCTTGCCCTAGCGCTTGCCGAGGCTTGGGGTGGGGAAATTGTAAATGGCGATGCCTTCCAAGTTTACCGCGGGCTTAAAATTCTAAGTGCCGCGCCTTCTGATGAGGAGCAGGCGGCCTGTCCGCACTATCTGTTTGGTGTTATAGGTGCCGCCGAATCGATGGACGCTGCCAAGTATACGGCTTTGGCCAATCCGGTAATCGAAGAAATTGAAAGCCGTGGAAAGACGGCAATCGTCGTGGGTGGTTCGGGCTTGTATCTTAAATTCCTCACACATGGAATAGCCAAGGCGCCACCGGGAGATGAGGGGATCAGGGCAGAATTGGAAAATTGGCCAGTGGATCAGATTTATGAACGTTTAAAAGAGCTAGATCCAGATGAGGCCATGCGGCAGAATTCGCAGAATCGAAGGCACCTTTCGCGCGCACTCGAAATCTGTCTTGTGACTGGAGGAAAAGCTTCGGAACTTCGTCAAAACTTTGGGGACCCAACTTTGTTGGAAGGTTTGAAAGGGATTGTTTTGACTTGGCCGCGCGAGATGCTGGCGGAGCGAATTGCTCTAAGGACGCGTATCATGCTGAATTCTGGAGCGATTAATGAGGTCAAAGAGCTTCCTCTCGAAGCAGGAACGATCCGGCAGGCGATAGGAGTTCGCGAAATCGATGCCTATCTAAGTAAGGAACTGACACTCGCTGAATGTGAGGAGCGGATTACGATCTCGACGCGACAATACGCAAAGCGGCAGCGCAATTGGTTCCGGCGGGAAAGTTGGTTGCGTTCGGTCGATGGAAGCTTGCCACTCGCTAGGAAGGTTGCGGAAATCAACCGGTGGGATTAGCCTTGATGCGCTCGTTGGTAATACGAACAACAACAGAATATAGGTTGCCATCTTGTCCCGTGCCGAGGAGGACAGAATGTTCGTCCTCGGTTCGCCAGAGGTGGGATCCTAAAATGAGTCCGTCTTGGAGATCAGCTGAATTGGGGTAGGGAGCACCTTGCACAGCATCGCCATGGAGAATTGTGAGAAGTTTGATCAGCTCGGTCCAGTTGTTGCGGAGTGTTCCACTATATGCGTCGAGTGATTTTCCTTTTGTCCGAAGGGTGACTTCTTTGAGCTTGGCGTTACCATCCCAGTCAAAGTAAAGGTAACAATGGAGGCCGCCGATTGTTTGCTTTGTCTTGAAGGTCCCATTGAGTCCGACGCGGGCAATCATGGCTGCCGGAACGGATGAAACAACATTAGGGCTGGTGCTCAGTTTTTCGACAACCTCTTTGCGGCTGTCACCAAATTCGAGGGTGTCGAAAGCGGCCCCTCTGGGTGCTGCTGTAGTAGTTTTATCGACGCCTTTCCCCTTTTCTTTTGGTGGATGGTTGGCCCTTAGCCATGCTTGGTCATCGGCATGAAGTTTGGCAATTGAGAAGGTCAGAATTCGTCCGCCTTTTCTGAGTGTGACTAGCTTGCCATCATTGGAAACATAGGAGGCGTCGAAGGATTTATCACTAGAGGCACTTTTCCATGTTCGGGCGGTAAGCGAGAAAGTCGAAAGAAGGAGGGTGGCAAAAAGAATGAAAACACGCATGATCTTTAATCAAGGAAATGGTTTGGAAAATTCCCAGAGGAAATGCTCTGAGAATAGATTTTTTTTTTAAAAAGGATCCTTTGGTATTGCTGATGAATCGAGCCATAGCAATTTCCTATTTAATGATAGATGAAGGTTTTAAGGGGTGGAGTGAAGCTGCAACGGGGAAATGTTTTGTCAATCTGGAGATCTAAATGTTCGTCTTTGACTGCATGGCTGGCGAATCGGAAATTGTTAACGCTTCGCAGGGCTATTCTAATGATTGAATGACTTGATCTTCGGTCGTTAGGTAATAGAGAAGCATAAGGTGGCGATGAAAAAAGCCGCATTCCGAAGAAGGCGGCTTTTTGAAAACTAGCGAGAAGTGGTTTCTACCACTTCTGGGAGCGTGAGTGGCTAAAGTAGGTTTCGAAACCAAGCTCGGGTGGGAATTCAGAAAGTCCGTCACGAGGATTCATTTCAATCCGGGCGTCATTACCACAACGAGTGTAGGGTGGCTTGAAGGTGCCGTGGTGAGTTGGGCTGTGGAAGGTCACAAGTTCATAGACACCATAGCCGATACGATTGAGAGCTCGTCGTGAGCCATCGACGATTCCATGAGCCCATCCTGACCTGCGGCCTTCTGTTTCAGATTTCCGCACCATTTGCTCGGGAATCTCGGTGACTCCGTAGAGGATGTTTGCGACAGCCCGGCCGAGCTTACGCGAAGAACTGTATTTGGTTCCCGGAGGGGCTTGGATGTCAGCCTGTGCGGGAATGGCAAAGCCAATGGTGAGTGTGATCAGTAGGAGCTTTCTCATTACGAGAGCTATTCCACCGAAGAACTTGAAGCTTTGCAATGGAAAATTGGCGGTTGGAGCGAAAAATCTTTCAATCTCAATGTGAGAGGGCAATTGAGGGATTCGGAGTTCGCTTGGAAGAGGGAAGCTGAGGGGAATTGTGTTGCCAGTATCACAGAGAATTGAGGAGAAATTTTACGTCTTAGGTGAAAACTCCAAAGGTGAAAACAACCTGAATATGGAATGTCACTCCCTGCCTGCGGCTTATCGTCGGTGAAAGAGCGGAAGCCTTGAAAAAATTCCTGTGCCAAATCTCGACTTAATTCAGCACTTCACTAGGATTCTGCCCATAGTTATGGAAGTTCGCTTCAAGATATCCAACTTTTCGAAGTGTTTGCTCGCTGTTCTATGTTTCTTGACTGGAATAACACAGGGTCGGGAAAGCTACATTGCAGTGGAATCTTACAGTGGGAAGATTGTGCTGGAGCTAAATGCTGACAAAAGAAGGCCGGTAGCTAGCTTGACCAAGATAGCCACCGCGATGGTGGTTTTGGATTGGGCCAAATTGAGTGGAACAAGTATGGCAGAGATTGCGATTGTGCCTCAGGGGACCTCGTTAATCGGTGGGTTCAATCCAATGGGGCTTATTCCGGGGGATCGGATTTCGTTGAGAGAGGCGATGTATTCCATGCTTTTGGGTTCCGACAATGTGGCCGCAGCCACCTTGGCAGACCATGCGGGACGTTCGATTCAGAGCCGTTCCGGGGGATTGTCACCCGAGGCGGCTTTTGTGACCGAGATGAACAACCTCGCTCGTGGGCTTGGGATGCAGCAGACTCGCTTTGTTAATTCACATGGGATGGATGGAAGTCGATCACAGGGTATTTCAACTGCCCGCGATATGGCACGTTTAGCTATTTACGCGATGCGCAATCCAGGGTTCCAGTTCTATGTAAAGCAAACTGTAAGGACCATTTCATCTTTTCGATTCAATCAAAAGCGGTCTTTTAAGGTTCGCAACACTCACGCGATGATCGGTCGGGGGAATGTAAATGGGATTAAGAGTGGAAGCACGACACAAGCGGGGCCATGTGCAGCAACAAGTTCGGAAAAAAAACCCATCGTGCGCAAACTTCCGACCGGAGGGACTCAACTGACGGGACGTCGTCTGATTACCATTGCGCTCGGGAGTCCGGATCGATGGGGGATCACGCAAACCTTGATCAATCAGGGGTGGGCTGCCTATGACAACTGGCAGCTGCAAGGGCGACCTGTTCAGGAGGCACGCGAGCTGCTCATTGTTTCTAAACCCCAATAACCCAAAAAATTCACACACACATTAAATCATGAGAATTGGAATTCTTAATTGCGGGGGCGACTGCCCAGGGCTGAATGCAGTCATTCACGGAGTTGTTGGTGCTGCGGCTTCTAAAGGCTGGGAAACCATTGGTTTTAGAGATGGCTTTGAAGGACTTCTTCCTCCGGGGGATTTCACCTTCCTTAATCCTAAGGATACTGAGGGGATCCTCAAGCAGGGGGGCACAATCCTTGGGACAACTAATAAGGGGAACTTTGCGGCAAAGGTTGGTGAGGGTGATATTGCCCGGGTCCCTCAAGAAATTGTTGATCGAGCTAAGAAAACCCTGGATCAGCTCGAAATTGGGGCACTCGTGGTAGTCGGCGGTGATGGATCACTGACGACCGCAAATCAACTATACGAGCAGGGCTGGCCTATCATCGGAGTGCCCAAAACGATTGATAACGATCTTAAGGCTACTTCAATGACCTTTGGTTTTGATAGTGCGGTAAGCACAGTGGTAGATGGCCTTGATCGACTTCACACCACGGCTCAAAGCCACAAACGTGTGATGGTTTTGGAGGTCATGGGTCGTCACGCTGGTTGGATCGCTTTGTGGGGCGGTATGGCTGGAGCTGCCAATGTCATTCTGCTCCCTGAGATTGCTTTTACTTACGAAAAAGTGGCCGAGCACCTCAAGAGGCGCGAAGCAATGGGTTACACAAGCTCGCTGGTAGTCGTGGCCGAGGGCGCCAAAAATCCCGACGGACATCTGGCAACTGTAGACGACAATCGTGGTGGTCAAGTTCGTCTTGGAGGTATCGGTGAGCAGGTGGCCAAAAAGATTGGCGAGCTGACTGGCAAAGAGACTCGGTGCACGACTTTGGGACACATTCAACGGGGTGGAACGCCGACGCCGCTTGACCGAATTTTGGGAATTCGTTTTGGCGTAATGGCTGCACATCTTGCCGGAGAAGGCAAGTTCGGTCAAATGGTGAGTTACCACAGCTATCACGTTGGTTCGGTTCCTATTAAAGACGCTGTGGCAGAGCTCCGACTCGTCGAATCCGACACTGAAGTTGTAAAAGCTGCCCGGGCAGTTGGTGTGTGTTTTGGCGACTAATTTTTGAAATTCTGATATGAACCAACTCCTTGACCTTCTCAGGCGCAACGCGCGCCAATCCGATGCTGATTTGGCAGCCCAGATATCCTCCTCGGAAGAAGCGGTAGCGTCTCAAATTGCGGCATGGGAGGAGGATGGGACAATTCGCGGTTATCGTGCCATGATTGACCCGGCTCTCGATGGTGATGATGACGTGACCGCTTTTATCGAAGTTAGGCTCACTCCAGAACGTGGAGGAGGATTTGATCGTCTCGCTCGCCGGATTTCCCGCTTTGAACAGATAACTAGCTGTTATCTGATTAGCGGTGGATACGATTTACTCGTAATGGTCGAAGGAAAAGATCTTTTATCGGTGGCAGCCTTTGTCTCCGAGAAACTTAGTACGATTGAGGGCGTCATTTCTACTGCAACTCACTTCAGGTTGAAGTCATACAAAGAGAAGGGATTCATTTTCGGTGAAAACTCAGGAGCATCTCGTCTTCCGGTTACTCCCTAGCAAACATTGTGATGGATATTGACTCGAAATTGGCAACTCACTTGCAAACCATTCCACGCTCGGGGATCCGGGACTTTTTTGAGCTCGTGATCGGGCGAGATGATGTCATTTCTCTGGGGGTTGGAGAGCCTGACTTTACGACACCTTGGTCGATTCGGGAGGCGGCTATTTACTCTCTGGAAAGAGGGGAGACGAGTTATACCTCTAATTTGGGCCTTCTCAGCTTACGGGAAAAGATCTCGGAATACGTGGATGATTTTTTTCATGTGTCTTACGATGCTCAATCTGAGGTTCTCATTACGGTAGGTGTTTCCGAGGCACTGGATCTTGCACTGCGAGCCCTTTTAAATCCTGGTGACGAAGTGATTTATCACGAACCGTGCTACGTATCTTACTCTCCGAGTATTGTCATGGCACATGGTGTTGCAGTGCCAGTTGCGACGACGAAGGAAGATGGTTTTTCTCTGAAGCCGAATGCTCTAGCTGCTGCAATCACGTCAAAAACGAAGATTGTGATGCTAAATTTCCCGACGAATCCGACGGGCGCGGTTGCTTCCAAGGAAGATCTTGAAGGGATCGCCAAACTTTGTGTGAAGCACGACCTTATCGTCTTGAGTGATGAGATTTACAGCGAACTTCGCTACGATGAAGAAGAGCATGTGAGCATTGCCACCTTACCTGGCATGCGCGACCGGACGATTCTCCTTCATGGCTTTTCTAAAGCTTTTGCGATGACGGGATTCCGGCTCGGTTACGCCTGTGCGCCTGCCCCGCTAATTGAGGCGATGATGAAAATTCATCAATATGGAATTCTATGTGCACCCATTACGAGCCAAGCAGCTGCACTTGAAGCTTTAAGCGGTGGTCACGATTTATACGCCCCAATGAAAAATGAATATCACCAAAGGCGTGACTTTTTGGTGGGTAGACTTAACGGAATGGGAATCGATTGCCATTGTCCAGGCGGCGCCTTTTACGTATTTCCTGATATTCGGAAGTTTGGATTATCGAGTAAGGATTTCGCTCTGGGACTCCTCGAGGCGGAGCAGGTTGCGGCTGTGCCGGGTGACGCATTTGGGGAATCGGGGGAAGGGTTCCTGCGTTGTTGCTACGCAACTGGCATGGACGATTTGAAAGCTGCGATGGATGCGATGGAGCGATACATTGGAACGCTGTCCTGAGGCATGAAAGATCAATTAAAGATTTGGCGAGAAGACCGGACTTTGGCGTATGTCGTGCCGTTTGCGGTCTTTATGATTTTCAATCTGATTTATCAATTTGTAGGGGATGCAATGCTTTGGGAGCATGATCGCGCACCTTGGTATCGCCACTGGCCGGATCAACTTTTTTATCCCATCCAGACCGTTGCCTGTTTAGGGGTTTTGGCGTTTTTCTGGAAACACTACGAGCTTCAATGGAGTAGGAATGTTTGGGTTGGAGTCTTGGGGGGGGTGATTGGAATCGGGTTCTGGCTCCTCCCTACGGTTCTTTATGATTGGTTAGGAATGACAGGAAAACCTGATGGGTTTTTTGAGAAACTGACTGGTCTTGCCCCACGAAGAGAGGGGTTTGATCCTGGAGTCTTTGAAAACCCAGTAGCCTATTGGGCCTCTCTGATTCTCCGGATGGTCCGGGCTGTAGTTGTGGTAGCTTTGGTGGAAGAGATCTTCTGGCGAGGATTCTTGATGCGTTTTCTTTTGGATATGGACGGCGACTACTGGAAAGTGCCTTTTGGGAAGCCGGCCAAGATCTCCTTCGTGGTGGTAACCTTGGTATTTGTATTGGCACATGCTCCCATAGATTATGCTGGCGCAATCGTTTATGGATCGTTGACTTACGCCGTTGCAGTCTACACCAAGAGCCTTCTTGCATGTGTTGTGATGCATGGAGTGGCGAATGCCACCATGGGAGTTTATGCCCTTTATTATGGCAAGCTAGGGCTTTGGTAGACTGTAGGTTTAAGATTGGCCAACTTGTTTAAATGAGGCAACTTGCTCACTGTGCCTGACACCTCCTCTCGCGAATTCTCTATCGAAGCCGCACGCCAGAAGCTTGGTTTCCAAAAGGACGAGTGTCTTGAGGATGGTCTTTCCAAGTGGCGCAAAGTGGAGATTCGTCTGTATTGGATGGCGAAAAGTGCGACAAGTTCAGCGGCGAAGGCTAGTTTCGAACGCGATCTTGTCGAGTTGCGGGTTTTAATTAATGCGGTAGAAGCAGAGCTATCCAAGAAGGAGATTGCGCAAAATTTTCCCGTTCAGCGAGAGGTTTCGTCTCCCGCAAAGGTGTCAAAAAAATGGAAAGGGAGATTTGTAATATTTGCTCTCATGTTTGGGCTACTAAGTGGAGGTGCGTATTACATTTATCGAGGCGGATTTTCTGAATTAAGAAATCGACCAAAAGACGAGGTGGATCTTGAAAGTCTCCAGGAGGATTTTGTGGTCTCGATTGAGAAGCGTCGGTGGAATGAAGCCCAGAATTCCATCAAACTTCTCAAGGACGCTGGCGCGACTGAGGTCGTGATCCGAGAGTCTCTTGCAGAAATTGAAAAAGGTCGTAACGAGGAAAAGGGCCAGCAAATTGCCTTCTTAATCTCGAATGCACAGTCAGCTCAGGAAGCGGGTCAGCTCTCGGAAGCTGAAATTTTTTGTCAGGAAGTGGAAAATTTGCAGCCCGGGCACCCCATCGTGTCTTCAATTCGGGAATCTCTTCGTAAGAGTAGGCTCGAAGTTCGCAGAAAGTTAATGGTTGGCGAGATTGAAAAGGCGGTAGAGTCGGAAGATTGGGGGATTGCAAAAAGCAAATTGGCGACGCTTAGAAAAGCGGATCCTATATTTGATCGAATTTCTTCCCTTGAGTTGACTTTGAAGACTGCTCAGGAAGAGGCAATCGAGCGAAAGAAGGCGGCGGCGGGTTTGGTGGAGAAAGTGAGATCCTTGGATAAGGGGACTTACTCTCCAGAGGTTATTGCCCTTCTCGAGGAAGCTGTGCGACTCGATCCTTCCGAAGAAAATCGCGTGCTTTACAAGCAAATGGCGTCCTACGGGAAAATGGTCAAAGTTCCTGAGGATCATAAAACGATTTCAGCAGCTCTGAAGGTTTCCAAGAAAAACGATCGTGTTTTTGTTTCAAAGGGGGTCTATCACGAGTCGCTAATAATGCCCCATGGAGTGCAAATCATCGGGGAAAGTCGGGTTGATACCATCATCGAATGCCCTGCTGATATTGGTGCGGTTATTACTGTTCCCGCAGACGTAAGTGAGGTTCGCGTGGTATCTTTGACCTTACGTCACTCGGGTTTAGTGAATGACGACGAGCGGTCGCCAGTCGTGGCTGTTGATGGTGGATCTATCGAAGGCGAGGATCTCTTGGTCATTCGTGCCAGTGGGCATGGCATTGCCGTTTTGAATGGTGGTAAAGCCTCTTTGTCGTTATGTAAGGTTTCTGATTCTGGTTGGGACGGAATTTCAGTGACAGGTGAGGGGTCCCGTGCCGATCTGTCCAGAGTTACCTGCGAAAAAAACCTGCACCATGGAGTCGATTTTTGGGACGGAGCAAGTGGCTCGATAAAAAGCTCATTTTTAATCGCTAACGGACGAAACGGGATGTTTGCGATTGAGCCTTTAGCGGCTATAAGCGTGCAAACTACTCGAAGCGAAAAGAATCGAGAAGTGGGGTTCTATTTTTCGGGGGCCAATGGAGTCAATATCGTGAACTGCCATGCTCATGAGAATTTTCTTGGAGGAATCCTCTTCGATCAAGGGAGTAAGGCAGTTTCGCTTCAGGGGAATCAGATCACCAAGAATGGAGAGGCTGGACTTGTCTTCGAAATGGGAGTCGAAGTCGTGAGTGAAATTGAAAATAAGGTTGAAGAAAATCTTGGTAAGCAAATTTGGCGTGGCGCTGTTTTCCCGACTTCAAGTGGAGAAGATACGGTGTCGCCACCACCACCGCCTCCTCCCTTGAAAGTGGAAGAGTCAGATGAATAGCTATGCCCTACGGGCGAAGAACCATGGAGTTTGAAAATCCAAGATACGCGGCAATGCTTCCGAGGAAAATGACGAGAATATAAATTACGATCGGAGGAAGAGCCCTACGTTTGATTAAGGCGATTGATCCTCCCAGCGCGAGGAGAATCACGAGTTTGCTAATCATCCAGATAGGGAAGCCTAGTTTTAACTTGGCTTGCAGCCCAAATCCACTGACTAAAATTAGGAGAAGTCCGATCCCGTGAATCATTGCAGGTAGACGGAAAGATGCAGGTTTCTTCGGGTCGGAAGTCATGAGGGAGCCAATCCCAAGAAAGAGGACGATGAGTCCCACGAAGTGGATAATTTTGTAGATGCCGGGGTCCATGATGTGAATCGTAATGTTATGCAGATGCTTGTTCCTTCAACTGAGGAATCGCGGAAAGAAGTTTACGGGTGTATTCATCCTTGGGGTTTAAGAAGACCTCGTTGGCCTCACCATATTCGACTATTTTTCCAGAATACATTACGGCGATGTTGTCCGCGATGTAGTGAACCACCGATAGATCATGTGAGATGAAAATCATGGTGAGTTCAAGTTTGTCGCGAAGGTCAAGAAGGAGGTTGAGAATCTGGGACTGAATGGAAACATCAAGAGCGGAAACCGGCTCGTCGGCGATAACCAATTTAGGCTCCGGTGCGAGTGCGCGAGCGATTGCGATCCGTTGTCTTTGTCCACCGGAGAACTCGTGTGGATATTTTTTCATGAACCTCGGATCAAGTCCAACCGTAGTCATGAGTTCGACCACTTTCGAGGTCAGGGTTTTATCCTTTTTTAGCACGGGATGACGCTGACAAAGTGCTTCGGCGAGAGTGGAAAAGACAGTCATGCGTGGATTTAGCGACGCATAAGGGTCCTGAAAAATCATCTGAAAATCGAGGCGTCGGCTCCTTATTTCCTTTTTTGGAAGCGAGGTGAGCTCTTCGCCATTGAGCGTGACTGAACCGCTAGTGGCGGGTTGAAGTTGCATTACGGTCCGAGAGAGAGTCGATTTTCCACACCCGGATTCGCCGACCAAGCCAAGGATTTCACCTTGCCCAATCTCAAGGGAGACTCCGTCGACTGCTTTGATGATTTCCGTTTGCCTAGAAATCAAGCCGCCGCCCCGGACGGGGAAATGGGTGCTGAGGTTTTGCAGCTTGAGAAATGACACGCGATTAGGTTGGCTGCTTCCGCAGAAAATTCAAGAATTAGGAACACGACTTCCCGGGAAGCTGGCGATACCCCATCATGAAATATTCGTATCCGGACCAAATGTTGAAAATTGTTGCCAGAATCGTGGGAAAGATCAGGTTGATATGGTCGAACTTCAGCATAATCCAGCCCAGTGCGATCATTTGAGTCACAGTGCAAACTTTTCCTGTCCAATGGGGTTCGATCGGAACTTTCTTGTTGATACGATAAAGAATTAAGATCCCCCCGATGATTTCGAGATCCCGGGCGATCACGAGAACGATGAACCAAACAGGAAGGTTCCAATCAGTTCCCCAATTCACAAATGTCGCGGTGATGAGGCCCGTCATGAGGAGAGCCTTGTCCGTCAGCGGGTCAAGTATCGCTCCCGTGATCGACTTTTGGTTAAAGTGTCGGGCGATCCAGCCGTCGAGCCCGTCGAGAGCCGAGGCTAAGGTGTAGACGGCAACCGCGAGCCAACGCAGTGATTCCTCTCCTGAACCTGCATCAACCGACTGCCCATATTTTACCGCAATCCAGGCAAAGACCGGAATTAGGGCGAGACGAATCAGGGTGATAACGGTGGCGAGAGTCACAGAGCTGTTCCTTTTTAGTGGACAATCGGGGCCCCGGCAATTGAAACGGAGCGTGACCGCAAGCGAATTGAAAGAGGTCCTCGATGAGGCCGGCGTGATTCCCTCCAAAAAGTTGGGGCAAAATTTCCTCGTCGATCAAAATACCGCCGAGTGGATTGTGGCCCAGTTAAACTTGGATCCAGAAGATACTATTGTTGAAGTGGGGCCTGGAACTGGAGCTCTTACGGAGCATGTCGTAGGGAAAGTGGCACGAGTGATCCTAGTGGAATATGATCGGAGGCTCGCAGAGTATTTAATTAAAAAATTCGCTAATCGTCCGGAGGTTACAGTAATTAATCACGATGCGGTTCGAATCGATGTCCGGCCATTCTTTGCTTATAAGAATGTGAAGCTTCTTGGCAATTTACCTTATTCAGCTGGAGGAGCGATTCTACGGAATTTTCTAAAGGGCCCATCTCCATTTAAACGAGCGGTGCTTATGTTGCAGAAGGAGATGATTGATCGGATCTTGGCTGGATCGCGTTGTAAAGATTATGGCGTTTTAACTCTTCGGATGCAGTGCGAGTGGCAGGGAGCGCCAGTTAAGGTCGTCCCTCCCAGTTGTTTTATCCCACGTCCAATGGTCGATTCGACTGTGATGACTTTGGCCCCGCGGCAGGCGGATTTGCCAGTTCATGACCGGCGATTATTTGATGAACTGGTGAGGCGCGGCTTTGCTCAACGTCGAAAGCAGTTACGTAAAAATCTTCCTGACGATGTCGATTGGGGAAAGGTTTGCGAGAAGCTGGAGTTTTCTTCGACCGCGCGGGCCGAGGAGTTGAGTCTTGAGGATTGGGTAGCTTTAACCCGAGAAGTGGACCCGTTTTTTGAAAAAGAGGAAGGGCAGGGGGATGATGAAATGTTGGCTGTTGTAGATGATGACGATAATGTTGTAGGAAGCGAGCGGCGGGATATCATTCATCGTGATGGACTGAAGCACCGTGCGGTGCACATTTTTGTTCTAAATCAAAAGGGGGAGATTTTTTTGCAGAAGCGTTCTCGCTTAAAGGACAAGTGCCCGGGCTTGTGGGATTCAAGCGCGGCTGGTCATGTAGACGCAGGGGAAGAATACGAAAACTGTGCAGCCCGTGAATTGCAGGAGGAACTTGGCCTCACTAATGATGATGTGCGTGAGGTTGGAAAGCTGGGGGCTCATGCCAATACGGGGTGGGAGCATGTAAGGCTTTATGCGACTTTGGCGAAGGGAAAGATTCGGTTTCCATGCGTGGAGATTGAATATGGGGAGTGGTTCACGATGCCGCAAATCGACGACTGGGTGGAGGCTGTGCCGGAGGATTTTGCGCCCGGATTTCTAGCGTGTTGGAAAGTGTGGAAGGAGGCTAATCAAGGACGCTTTGAAGACGGTGAGTGAATTAGAAGTTAGGCCCGGTAAGAGTCTGGGGATTGTCGGCCGAAACGGATCGGGAAAGACAACCCTTGCTTCCAAATTAGCTGAAGAAAACGGGGCAACTTTGGTTTCATTTGAGCTCGAGAACGAGCTTCTTGAGCGTGAAATTCGGGAGGATGACAGTGAGTTTTTGAATCGGATTGATTTTGGTCGTTCGGTAAGGAAGATGATTGAAGAAGTTTGTCTCGACGGAGAAAAATTGAAAGGGATTGCGGAGAGGTTAGGGCTTTCGCAAATTCTTGAGCAGGGTTTTTTGACCTTATCGACTGGTGAGCGGCGGCGACTCATGCTGGCACGAGCTTTGGTGAAAAATCCGAAGCTTCTCGTGCTTGATGAACCCTTCGACGGCCTTGACCAGGCCTTTCGGCAACCTTTGCGAGATTTGCTGGAAGGACGTGATCTGGTTTTAGTTGTAAATCGTTTGAGTGACCTAGAGGGCTTGGTTGATGATGTTTGTTGTATTGAGGACGGAGCGGTGATTTTAAATGGATCACTTGAAGAAGTATTCAAAAACGAAGCATTCCAGCAGTTAATGGGTCTCAATGATGGCGAACTGGTCTTACCTAAAGGGGAGTCAATTAGTCCATCTTCGGGAGCTTTGGTTTCTATGAAACAAGTAACGGTAGTTCATGGAGGGAGGGAAATTATTTCGGATTTCGATTGGTCGGTTGAGAGGGGACAGAATTGGAAGATTTCCGGTCCCAATGGTTGTGGGAAATCGACGCTCGTGAACCTGGTCACTGGTGATCATCCACAGTGCTACTCAAATGATGTGACCGTGATGGGATTACGCCGCGGATTGGGTGAATCGATTTGGGACGTTAAGCGCCATGTCGGAATCATTTCGCCATCACTTCATCAACAGCATCGGGTGAGTTTTAGTGCCCTACAAATCGTGGCCTCAGGGCTCTTTGATAGCGTTGGTCTTTATCAAGAAGTTAGTCCAGAGCATTGGCGTATGGCAGGGGAATGGCTTGGGTTGGTGGGGATGAATCCGTGGGCGGATCGGCCGTTTCGATCTCTCAGCTACGGTCAGCAGCGCCTTCTTTTGGTCGCTAGAGCATTGGTGAAACGTCCTCCGCTGCTTGTCCTCGATGAGCCCTGTCAGGGGCTGGACCCCATGAATCGATCCCTAGTTTTAGGTGTAATTGATCGGATTGCGTCGACGAAGTTGACCCAGATTCTCTATATTACCCATGAACCAGAGGATCGATTAGAGTGCATTACCCATGAATTAAAGTATGTCAACCAGGGCTGGCTCATTAAGAAGGTAATGAGTTCGGACTTATCGAGGTAGATCAAGCGGTAAGGATATTGAGTTGATATCAACTCTGCTTTTGTCTTGAGAAATTCTGTCGCCTGACAACGATTTGGGGTGACCTTTCGAATCATAGTTTCGTGCTTTTTGTTTTCTGGGCTTTCGCAAGCCCAGCAATACTCGGCAGTCAATGAAGTCGCACCAATGGTTCCTCGAGAATTTCGGGCGGCTTGGGTCGCGTGTGTTTACAATATTGATTGGCCGTCGCGAAAAGGAATGGGTGCGGGTGCTCAGCTGGCTGAAATGAAAGCGATGCTCGACCGAATGGCATCGATGAAAATGAACGCGATTATTTTTCAGGTAAGACCTAATGCTGATGCCGTCTATCAATCTCGGCTCGAGCCGTGGAGTCACTGGATCAGTGGGACTCAAGGGCTCTCTCCGGGTTATGATCCATTGGCATATTGTATCCAGCAGGCACATGCCCGAGGAATAGAGGTTCATGCTTGGTTTAATCCATTCCGTGCGCTGCCTAACAGTAAGATTCCCACCGCAAGGAACCATGTTGTCAAGACTCACCCCTCGGTGATTCGCGACTTCAAAAATTACAAATGGATGGATCCTTCTAATGCTTTTACCCAGCAACGAGCGCTCTCGGTAATTTTGGATGTGGTCAATCGATACGATGTTGATGGCATTCACATCGACGACTATTTTTATCCATATCCCGACGTTGATTCGCAAGGGCGTGCGAAACCGATCTTTCCGGATGGCAAGACCCCAGCAGCTCGTCGAGCGGCGTCGGATGGGTTTGTGAAGGCCATGTATTCCAAGGTGAAGGCAAAGAAACCGTGGGTTCGCGTTGGGATTAGCCCATTTGGAATTTGGCGTCCGGGAGTTCCGGCAGGAACTACAGCAACGATTGATGCTTATCATCATCTGGCGGCTGATTCACGTAAGTGGTTGCAGCAAGGTTGGTGCGATTATTTATCCCCTCAACTTTATTGGCGAATTAAGAGCCCTCAGAGCTTTAGTCGCCTAATCGCTTGGTGGCGATCACAGGGGGCTCGTCCGGTTTGGCCTGGAATCGCCTCGGCTCGGATTAATTCAAGTGAAGATCCTGGACGCCGGGCTAGCGAGATTGCCAATCAAGTGTCCCTCACTCGGACGGTTGGTAAAAATTATGTGGGGCACGTTTTTTGGAGCATGAAATCTCTAATGACGAACAAAGGAGGAATCAGTAACGAGCTTGTGAAAAAATTCTATCAGGAGCCCGCTTTGGTTCCTCCAATGCCTTGGTCGAGCAGAAATCTTCCACAAACCCCGAACGTCCTAGCAAAAGGATCAAATGGGAATCTTGATCTTGTTTGGCGGTCGGTGCCAGGTTGCTCGCAATATGCGATTCAGGTTCGGGTCGGGCGGGCATGGCGATTGATCACGGTCGTCCGTGGGACAAAGGTGACCCTCAAAGGGTTGCCCGATGCGATCGCAGTGAGCGCAGTGGACCGTTATGGCAACACGAGTAATCCTCGGGTTTTGGCACGACCTTAGCTCTTAGCTTTGAGGCATTGTGTAGTCCAGATACTGCGACAATTTGCGGCGGAGATCGCGGCGCTGTATGATAGCGTCGATTAATCCGTGATCGAGCATGAACTCAGCGGTTTGGAAGCCGGGAGGCAGATCTTGGTGAGTCGTTTCCTTGACCACACGCGGTCCGGCAAATCCGATCATACACTTAGGCTCGGCAATGTTGATATCGCCAATCGTTGCATAAGACGCAGTCACTCCCCCGGTGGTTGGATGAGTGAAGATGGAAATGTAGGGAAGCTTCGCCTCGGAATGAAGAGCGAGCGCTCCGCAAGTTTTAGCCATCTGCATTAGAGAGAGCATACCTTCCTGCATGCGTGCTCCTGATGACGAGGAAAAGATCAAGATAGCTCGTTTTTCGGCCGTGGCTTGTTCGATGGCACGCGTGATTTTTTCACCTACTACCGAACCCATAGAGCCGGCAAAGAATTTAAAATCCATCACTGCTACCATGACGGGATTACCTCCGATTTTCATTTTTCCAGTGACCACAGCATCTTTGAGTCCGGTCTTGGCCCGAAGGAGTTCGGTTTTTTGAGAATAGTGTGAAAAGCCGAGTGGGTTCGTAGAAATGAGATCAGTCTCAGTTTCCTCAAATGTGTCTTCGTCGGCAATGAGCTTGAAGCGGTCGTAGGCGCCCATGAGGAAGTGGTGGGAACAATTGGTGCAAACAAGGTCGTTCTGCTTGAGGTCCAAGGTGTGCAGTAATTCCCCGCAATCGGGGCACTTGGTCCAGAGGTCGTCAGGAAGGTTGTCTCTTCCCTTTGAACCGCGCTTGAGCCGTGGTTTGTCAAAAATGCCCATGGGGTGATAGCTTAGGATGGAATTTCCGCGGGAGAAAGAGCAATTTGTGGGGTCATCGAATGACTTTAGATTGTTGGTAGGTCAAATTGTTCCTTGCTTGGTGCTCAGCGAGAACCGAGAGGTGCAAATCATTTACTCGTTTTTGTCCTCAAATAGGCTCAGGGGCTTATGGGTTACGAGCGGAGTGAGGGAGGCGAAAAACCAAATGCAGGGGAAAGAAACGATGAGTCTATCTTCCCTCCGGCATTACCGGAAGCAGTTCGAGGAGCATTTGGTAGCGATTGCTGTCAAAATCGCGCTCATCGGCCATCATGGCTTCCACTTCATCGGCCAGACAAAAGGCGAGCATCGCTTTGGCTTCTTCTTCTTCGATATCGGGCTTGGTGAGGATGCGATCGAAGGCCTCCCGCACATAGGGGGTTTCGGGCGAGTTCAATTGTTCCTCGATGGCGGGGAGGAGTTTTTCGACAGCTTCGTCCATGGGAGGAGGTTAAACAAAAAAGACGACTCCGAGAAGAGCCGCCTTTTTGAAAGTGTGAGAACAGAAACGAAGGTTTCTAGCCTTGGGCCCGGGTGGGCTTCTTGGCCCGACGCACGGTGCCGAAACGCTTCTGGAACTTGTCGATGCGACCCTCGGTATCCACAAAGGTGCTTTGACCAGTGAAGAAGGGGTGTGAATCGGCCGTGAGGCCCATCGAGATTACGAAATGTTCAACACCATCGATCTCTTCGGTCTTGTCAGACTTGGCGGTGGATCGGGTGATGTAACGGTGACCAGAGGTCATGTCTTGGAAGATTACGGGATGGTAATCGGGATGGATGTCTTTTTTCATGGGATGCCCTTAAAGTTCGGGGTGCGACGTTTCCGACGCCGCGCGGGCGGGGTTTAGCCGGAAAAAGCACTCGCTGTCAACCCGATTCAGCCTTATTCACGGTCCCGTTATGAATCTCAAATCCTTTGAAACGATGGATCCGCACCTTCTCGTTGGTCTTATCAACACTGAGCTCCGTAACAACGCAAGCTCGCTTGATGATCTTTGTAAAACACATGGTTTGAACGAGAAATCCCTGACCGACCGCCTTGCCGGGGCAGATTACCATTTTTCTATGGAAGCGGGGCAGTTTAGGTGACTCATTTTTAGGCTTAGGCCTGACACTATGTTTCCGCAGGGTATTGATAAATTCAAAAAGAGATGGGGAAGTCTATGATCAGGATATGGGAAATGGTCCTGTCTTTGGTCAGAAAAAGTTCAACACGTCTCATTGAACTGAGTCGGTGGAATCTGAAGGTATTTGGCATTTTTCTTCTGGTCCCGTCATGAGTGGTAGGTTTTTATCTCCTCCTTATGAAAAAGTTTTTGGCTTGTACATTGGTAATTGGAGCGTTTGCCTTCTCCGGTTGCGGAGAGAAAAAAGATGGGACGGCGAGCTACGCGCTGGTCACCACTGGAGTGGCTTCGTTTTGGGATATCTGTAAGAAAGGTGGAGAAGACGCTGGTGTGGAACTGGGAGTGAATGTGGAGGTTTTGATGCCGTCATCCGGCGACGACCAGAAGTCAAAGCTCGAGGATTTACTTGCCAAAGGAGTTGATGGAATTGCCGTGGCAGCTATCGATCCGATCAATCAGGCGGGATTGTTTGATGAGGTTGCAGAGAATTCGATTCTGATTACGATGGATACTGATGCTCCAACTACGAAGCGCCAGGTTTACGTGGGGATGGACAATTATGATGCGGGCTGGATGTGCGGTGAGTTGGTTAAGGAAGCGATTCCTGGTGGAGGAGAGGTCGTTCTCTTTATTGGCCGGCTTGAGCAAGATAATGCAAAACGCCGAAGGCAAGGCGTGATTGATTGTCTGCTTGGCCGCGAGAAAGATGGTTCTCGTTATGATGCACCGGGCCAGTCGCAGGTTGGCGCCAAATATACTGTTTTGGCAACATTGACCGACCAATTTGATCGCGCGAAAGGAAAGGCCAACGTTGAAGATATGCTTACGAAGCACGAAGGTGTCGATGCCATGGTGGGGCTCTTTGCCTACAATCCACCTCTTATTTTGGAGGCTTTGAAGCAGGCTGGAAGGATCGGAGAAGTTAAAGTGATCGGTTTTGATGAGGATGAAGTTACCCTCCAAGGTATTAGGAATGACTCGGTGTATGGGACGGTTGTGCAGGACCCTTATGAGTATGGGAAACGCTCCATTGAGATCCTTGATTCTCTCTCCAAGGGTGATGCCTCGGTCATTCCCGAAAACAAGTTTGTTGATATTCCGGCGCGTCAGATCCGGAAAGATAACGTGGATGCCTTTTGGAGTGATCTGAATTCAAAGCTTGGAAAGTAATGGGGGAGCCTTTTCTGGAGGTTCAAAAAATCACGAAGCGCTTTCCCGGAGTGGTCGCTCTTTCGGGGGTAGACTTGCAGGTGTATCCTGCAGAGATTTTGGCCCTCATAGGGGAGAATGGAGCGGGGAAAAGCACCCTCATGAAAATTCTCGCGGGCGTTCAGCCTGCGGATGAGGGCGAGTTGTTGGTAGAGGGAAAGGTTGTTCGATTTTCAGGAGTCCAGGATGCCCAGAAATCGGGAATTGCGCTGATTCATCAGGAATTGAATTTGGCGGAAAATCTGACGGTGGCAGGCAACATGTTTTTGGGACGCGAGCCTGGGAAATTTGGTTGGATCGACCAAGGGTTGATCCAACGGGAGTCGAAGCGAGTTTTAGAAATGGTGGGGCTCGAGGTGTCACCGGAGACCTTGCTGAGTGAATTAACGCTCGGGAAACAGCAATTGGTTGAGATTGCAAAGGCTCTGTCGACCGATGCCAAAGTGATCATCATGGATGAGCCGACGTCGAGTTTATCCCTACGCGAGTCCGAGCGGCTCTTTGAGGTGATTCACGATCTTCGGGAGAAAGGGGTGAGTGTGATTTATATTTCCCATCGCTTGGGTGAGGTGAAGAAGTTGGCGGATCGGGTGGTGGTTTTTCGTGATGGAGAAAATGCTGGAATGCTTGAACGGAATGAGGTCGATCATGATGCAATGGTGCGTATGATGGTTGGTCGCGATATCTCGCAGTTCTATCAACGGACGAAGCATGACCTAGGTGAAGTGGTTCTTTCGGTTCGAGGGTTGCGCTCGGTGGAGCACCGGGGATATAAATTAGACTTTGAGGTGAGAGCCGGTGAGGTAGTGGGAGTGGCAGGTTTGGTCGGAGCTGGACGGAGTGAGATGTTGGCCGCTTTATTCGGAGCTCGGCCTGCGTTAGATGGTGATGTTTCAGTTGCAGGAAAGGGCGGCTTGCCCCGGTCGCCGAGAGAGTCGCTGAGGCGTGGGCTGGCCTTAGTTCCGGAGGACCGGAAGGGACAAGGTCTCATTCTCGATATGGCAGTTAAGGACAATATGAGTCTCGCTTCGCTTCGCCGTGATTCCAAAGGTCCTTTTTTGAATACCAGTAAGGAAGAGGAATTGGTGGCTGAGATGACGTCGGCTCTGAGTGTGAAGACGCCGGGATCATGGCAATTAGCCCGTTTTCTTTCGGGAGGAAATCAGCAGAAGATCGTTCTAGCAAAGTGGTTGGCGCTGAAGCCCAAGGTTTTACTCCTCGATGAACCAACGCGCGGTATTGATATTGGGGCGAAAGAAGAGATTTATTTGCTGATGGAAAAATTCGCGCGCGAAGGGATGGCGGTCTTGTTTGTCTCCAGCGAGATGGAAGAGATCATGGGGATGGCGGATCGGACCTTGGTGATGCACGAAGGACGAATCACGGGCGAGTTAGCCCGAGAAGATTTTAGTGAGGAGGCCATCATGGAATTGGCGACGGGTGGAAATATTAATAAAGAAGAATAAAATGAAAAAAATCAAAGGCATCCTGATCACCCTGATTGTGATTTATGTGGCGACGGCGATTCTGGGAGAGAATTTCCTAGGGGGATACAATCAAGGGAAGTTGCTTGAGCGGACCGGGCTTTATGGTCTGTTGGGAATTGGAGTGGCCTTTGTGATTATCACGGGAGGGATAGATCTCTCGATTGGCTCGGTGGTTTGTTTGGTGGGTTGTGGGGTTCCGTGGCTGGTGATGAGACAAGGATGGTCACCGGGTAGTGCGGTTGCAATCGCGATGGTAGTAGCTCTCTGCGTTGGGCTTTGGCATGGTTTTTTGATTACCAAGCTCAAGCTGCAGCCTTTTGTGGTGACGCTCTGTAGTTTGCTAATTTACCGGGGGGCAACTCGGGGGCTCGCAGAGGATCAGTCACAAGGATTTGGAGGAGAGCATGAGACATTTCGACAGTGGGGAACAGAAGCCATCGAAGTGACTGATAAATTTGGGATTCCTTATCCCTTTGTAATTTTGATCGTGGTGGCGGTCATTGCGTGGGTTTTCTTGAACAAGACTATTTGGGGGCGATACCTTTTTGCCTTGGGAAATAACGAGGAGGCGGCTCGCTTAAGTGGGATTAACACCGACCGGATGGTTATTTTATCTTACGTGATTTGTTCGATGCTGGCAGCGCTCGGTGGGCTCTTATTCATCTTAAATGGGAATTCGGCTCAGCCGAGCGACTTTGGAAACTTTTATGAACTTTATGCGATCGCTGCAGCAGTGCTGGGTGGTTGTAGTCTTCGTGGAGGTGAGGGCACAATTGTGGGGGTAGTGATTGGTACGGCGGTGATGCAGCTCTTAAAGAACATGATCAATCTGGTAGATTGGTTGAAATCACACATGGAATTTCTCATTGTTGGAATCGTTCTTCTGGTGGCAGTCATTGCAGATGAAATGATCAAACAGCGGGTAAGAAAACTGAAGTGAGAAAAATCAATTTGGGCGCCACGCTCGGGCTCTTTCTTTCTATTCCACGAGGGTGCGGGAAAAGTAGTATCTCAATTCTTAGATTGGTAGCGAGCTACCGATGCTAGACGAGGAAACCACTAAGTTACGGGAAAATCACTTCTTCAAAACCACCGTAATTGGTTTTGGGAGATTGAAGTTCACGAGTGGGTGGTTGCGATAGCCGGCTTTTGAGATCTGCAAGTAGTCAATGGTAGGGAGATCTTGATGGACTAGAACTCCGCCATTTTTATCGGTTTCTTTGGGTGGCCAGTTGAAGCTTCGGCTCATCGGAATGACCTTGGCATCCTCAATTGGTCTCCCAGCTTCATCGACCACAAAAACAGTAGGCGAGCAAGAGCTACAAACTAGAGCGAGGATTCCGAACAAAGATCTCATTGAGGAACAGACGAGAGGAATTGCTCCTGAGCGATCCGCTCGGCTGATCGAGTGTCGTTATCGTCGGAAGTTTCGCCAACGAGTTCGTCACGGAATTTGTCAATCATGGCTTCAACAGGCCAAGCGCTGGCTTCACCGAAGGCGCAAACAGTCTTGCCGTCAATTTGATAGGCAATGTCTTCCAGAACCTGAACATCAGTCGGGGTTGCCTTGCCGTCTTCGATTCGATCAGAAACTTTCTTCATCCAAGTCGATCCTTCCCGGCATGGGGTGCACTGCCCGCAGGATTCGTGGGCGTAAAAGTGGGTGATATTATTAAGCACCCAGGACATGCGCCGGGTGTCATCCATCACAATGACACCGCCTGAACCCGCCATGGAGCCGGCCGCCGCGAGGGTGTCGAAGTCGAGAGGTAATTGCCAGAAAGTCATTTCCTCGGCGTCATCACCACGACCGATCTGGAAAGTTTCGTTACAGCGTAGGATCTTCGACGATGAACCACCTGGGATGACGGCCTTGAGCGTCCGCCCATCTTTGGGACCTCCGCACATGTCATAGAGAAGTTCTTGGAAGGTGACTTTGCCAACTTCGATTTCGAAATAGCCTGGGTTCTTAACATCGCCTGAAACACAGACGATGCGGGTTCCTGAATTTCGTGGGGTCCCCAGTTTGATGTATTCTTCCCCTCCCATGCGAAGGATGTGGACAACGTGGCAGAGTGATTCGACGTTGTTCACGATGGTTGGTGCCATGTAGAGGCCGATAGCGGCCGGAAAATAGGGTGGCTTTATTCGTGGGTAGGGGCGTTTGCCTTCCAGTGACTCAATCAGGCCGGTCTCCTCACCGCAAATGTAAGCGGCGGCTCCACGATGAACGTAGATTTCAAGATCGAATCCCGATCCCTGAATATCCTTGCCAAGGAAGCCATTTTTCTTGGCCTCGGCGATGGCCTTTTCAAGAATGATGGCCGCCTCCGGAAATTCTTCCCGAATGTAAATGTAGGCGACGTGAGCCCCAACAGCATAGGCAGAGATCGCCATACCTTCAATGAGCTGGTGCGGATCTTGGTGGGCAATGTAGCGGTCTTTAAAAGTACCCGGTTCCGACTCATCACAGTTGCAAATTAGGTAGACTGGCTTGGTGTTATTGGGAGGAATAAATCCCCATTTGATCCCAGTCGGGAATCCTGCGCCTCCGCGTCCACGTAAACCTGAAGCTTTCACTTCGTCGATGACCTCTTGGGGCTTCATTTTCAGAGCCTTCATAGCCATTTCGTAGCCGCCTTCCGCAAGGTATGTCTTGATCTTTGGATTCCAGCCTTTGCGGTCGACATTCCTGAAGATTAGACGGTGCTCTTTTTCGTGAGGTTCCTTGCCGGGGAGGTAGGTGATGTCAGACATGAGCTTGGTGGTTTTAGAGTAGTGAATTAACTTTCGTATTGAGTGATCAGGCTTTCAGCCTTTTCTGGTGTAACGCCTTCGTGGAAGTCGTCGTTGACGAGACAGACTGGGGCGGTCCCGCAAGATGCGAGGCATTCGGCGTATTCGACTGAGTAGTTTCCGCAAGGTGAGATGGAAATTGGGTCCTTATGAGTATCAGCGGAGCCGCGATCGATTCCGGTTATTTCGCAAAGCTTGGCCATTAGTTCGTAGGAGCCGCCCATGGCGCAGGAGAGGGTTCGGCAAACTCGGAAGTGGAGCTTGCCAGGGGCCTTCTGACGGAAGCCGGGATAAAACGTGACGACCTCGACAACTTTGATTGCGGCGATGCCAAGTTTCTCGGCCACCCATTCAATGGACTCCGGACTGATGAAACCGTGACGATGCTGGACTTCGTGAAGAAGGGGAAGCACAGCCGAGCGGCGTTGGTCATCGGGATATTGTGCGATGCGCTTATTGGCCGCTTTTTCGAGAGCAGGAGTAATCTTGAACTGAGGAAAATGAACCACGCCAGGGGTGACTGGCGAGTGGACATTCTTTTCAAGAACGGTGAGCACAGGACGGATGTATTCCACGGCACTGCGGTCAATAAGGCGAGACTTGGGGACTTCGCGATCGTTCGGGGCGCTGGTGGAGATGTAACTCAGCTTCGATCGATCGATCGAGCGAGGGCGGGGGGCTTCAATTTTAGAACTCACCGTGAGAAAAAGTCAGGTTGGAAGAATTAGACGTGAATTTAGCGGTCACACTCGCCCATTACGAAATCGAGCGAGCCAAGAATGGCTGGGATGTCAGAAACCATGTGTCCTTTGAGGAGGTCGGCACAGATGCCAAGGTTGACGAAAGATGGGGCGCGAATCTTGAGCCGATTCGGGACTCCGCCGCCTTTCGAGTGAATGTAGAAGCCGAGCTCCCCTTTGGGGTTTTCAGCGGCAAAATAAACCTCGCCCTCTGGGGCCTCAATCCCTTGGGTCGCGACAATGAAATGGTGGATAAGTTCCTCCATGGACATGAGCACCCGCTCTTTGTCAGGGAGAGTGGACTTCGTGTCGCCCACGTTGATTTCCCCTTCTGGGAAGTCAGCAAGAACTTGTTTGATGATTTTGATGGACTGGCGCATCTCCTCCATGCGGACGAGAAACCGGTCGTAGCAATCACCATTTTCGCCCACCGGAATATCGAAGTCGTATTTCTCGTAGCCCAAATAGGGCCTATCCTTGCGGAGGTCGCGGGCTACTCCGCTAGCTCGCAGGTTGGGCCCGGTCATCCCATAGCTTATAGCGTCCTCGCGGCTGATTACCCCGACATCGCACATCCGCTCGAGGTAGATCTTATTGTTGTTGAGGAGCCCAGCAATTTCGTCGATAGTGTTTTCACACTCATCAAGGAACTTTAAGATGTCCTTGTCTAGGCCCTCAGGAATATCGCGGATTTGACCGCCGACTCGGGTGTAAGACGTGGTGAAGCGAGCACCAGTGAGTTGCTCGCAGAAGTTATAAATTTTTTCTCGCTCCGTGAAGGTATAGAGAAAGACGGTCATGGCACCAACATCCATCGCGCAGACGCCGACCCCAAGCATGTGGGACGAAATCCTCGCTAGTTCACAGCAGAGAACTCGGAGAGCTTGGCCTCGAGGTGGCAGTTCCCATCCCATCAGTTTTTCAACTGCACAGGCATAGGCGACATTGTTTGCGAGAGGAGCAAGGTAATCCAACCGGTCAGTATAGGGAACAAACTGGTTGTAATGCATGTTCTCAGCGATTTTTTCGTCGCCTCGATGGAGGTATCCTATGTGGGGCTCGGCTTTTTCGATGATTTCGCCGTCCAATTCCAGCACAAGACGTAAAACTCCGTGCGTGGCGGGGTGGGATGGACCCATGTTTAGCACCATCTTTTCGCCGAGGACGTCGTCGGTCTCCGCTTGGTAATCGGTAACGGCCTGTGCTGCGACGGCAGCGGCATCCGGGGCCTCGTAGGTAGTGGTCTTGCTCATGTTAAGCCACGACAATGAAACTCTCGTTCTTGTAGGCTCGCAAGGACTTTGTGAAATATTTCACAAAGTCGCGATCAGAAGCTCGGGGGAAGAAGGGAAAGTCGGGTAGGATAGTATTGATCCGAGGGAGAAAAGAGCCATCCTGGGCTGCGCGAAATGAGCTGATAGTCGGTGAGAATGAATTCAGGGAGAATTTGGTTACTGTTGGGTTCATACAGCTCCCTTCCAGTGTATCGACCGTGAATCCGGTATTCGTAATTATGATCGAATCCGTAGGTTTTACTTCCTTTTGTCTCCGGGAGACGATCAGGGTTGATTTTCCAAGACTCGTTAAAAATGACCAATTTGGCCTTATTTGCCGACTGACCCGGTTCGCGGAGGTATCCCCAGAAGCGGGTTTTTTCCACAAAGTAGCGGCGACCGTAGTAAAAATCGCCACGGGGTTCGGCGGCGATTTGAGCTTTTCGGTCACTGACGGTTGGTAGCAGACCCATGTTTCCAGGTCTTTTGGAGACTCTTGTGCAGGAAGGGAGAAGGGGAAGGATAAGAGCAAGAAAAAAAAGGGCGCGCACGGCAAGAATGTGGACTCTTTCGTCACTTCTGGTCAAGCCTAGCAGTCCATAGAAAAAGTCCCGCTTGAAAGATGCACTACCCTATCGCTTATTTACCACATGGATTTGACACGGACAGCATATGGGACCTGGAGCGGCGGACGGTTTATGCACTTTGGGGAAGTTCTTGATGAAGAGCGTTACAAAAAATGTATTCGAGTTGCTTATGACTCAGGGATTCGGACTTTTGTCACTGCTGATGTCTATGGCCAAGGGAAAGCGGATGCCGTCTTAGGAGAGGTTTTATCGGAATTCCCAAGGGAGAGTTACTGCCTCGTCGGGATGCTTGGTCACGATTTTATCGACGGAGAACGCGAGGGGAGTAAGGGGTATCCGAGGTTCACGAGCCCATCGCTGAGGGGTGAATCTGGTTACCGTGATTTTTTGCGTCGGGCTTGCGAGAGTTCTCTCACAAATTGCCAAACAAGCCATTTTGATCTCGTCATGTTGCACAACCCAGACGAAATCGGCTACACCAGTGAAGCGGTTTGGAAAGGAATGAATGCCTTGAAGGAAGAAGGACTTTCGGAACGGCTCGGAATTGCTCCCGGTCCTGCCAATGGATTCACACTCGATCTATTGCATGTCTTCGAAAATTTTGGGGAGGTGATCGACTGGGCTATGATTATTTTGAATCCGTTAGAGCCATGGCCCGGACAGCATGTGTTGGACTCAGCGGTTGCTAACAAAGTCGATATTCTTACACGCGTGGTGGATTACGGTGGGCTTTTCCATGGAGATATGAAGCCTGGCCACGAATTTCGTCCTGGTGATCACCGGGCTTATCGCCCCGAGGGTTGGGTCGAGCGGGGCAACGACGCAATGCAGCCAATGCGCGAAATTGCCGAGAAGCATGGTCTGAGCATGATTCAATTCGCCTCACTTTGGAACCTCTCCCAGAATCCGGTAAAGTGTGTTGTGCCGACGGTGATTCAGGAAGCTGGAGAAAACGCAATTCCAATTGAAGATAAGATCCGCGACTATGCTGCTACGCCAGCTGATTTTAAATTATCATCTGAAGAAGTTGAGGCCATTCGTAAGATGGGCGACAACACAGGGTGCATGATGTTGAAGGGAGCGAGCCAGCGTCACGATGGCCCCTGTGAGCGCCCCGATGAGTGGCCAATGCGTGAAGAACTGCTTGCTTTGGCCGGGCAGTATGGTTTGACCTCCAAGTGGTAATTAACCATTAGGATCTACAATAACGGTATCACCAGGTTGAATGTCCGGATAGCCGTCAGGTGAGTAGCCGTGAGGTCTCATCGTAGCGATGTATTGCCCACTCGCGTCAAGCCGCTCGATCACGATAGTTCCGATAATTCCAGTGTTTCGCCGTATTGCAAGGATGCGGCTGGGTTGAAAGCTGGGTGCGTTCGGGGAAGGTTCGTAGATCACAATGGCCTGTTCTTTGTTTGCCGATTTTACGGTCCCCATGTCCATGGCCATCTGGACTTTTTTGGCAGCCATATTCTGCTCAATCGTGATCTGTCGGCGCTCTTCATTGGCGCGGCTATTTTCCTCTTCGAGGGCGAGAGCTTTTTCTTCAAGGGCCCGATTTTTGTCCTCGAGTTCCTTTATTTTTCCCAGCGATTCTGAATCAGGATTAGAAGTTGCAGGCCCGGGGGCGATAGGGAGACCTGACGGAGGGGTGGTCGTCGAAACCGAAGTTGCCGCATTGTTTGGGCGATTGGTCCGGGCATAATTACGTTCAAGTGCTCGATTTTCAGCGGCAAGTTGTTCGATTGCGTCAGTCAATTTAGCAAGTTCGTCCTTGCTGGCCTGGCTGTCGCGTCCTTCGTTAAAGCCCCCAAAGGAGAAGGCAAAAGCGACGACAATTAGGATTGAAGTCGTTCCGAGAAGGAAATTGGTGGTATTCATAGGAGCTGGTAGGAGTTAGCGACAAAAGGGCGAGTTTGTCAAAAACGGATCTTAGTGAGAAAAAAGAACCCGGAACACTGATTGTGTCCGGGTTCTGAAAGGCGTAAGGGAATTCGATTAGTCGCTCGAGTTGAGAGATAGTAGAATTTGCAGAACATACCAGAAGAGCAGGGCAACGCTTGCAAAGAGACCAAGGGAAGCTGCTACGTGCTGATCTGGGCGGTAATTGTGGATAATGTTACTAGTTTGATAAAGAATAGAAACTCCAGCAAAGAGGACCATTGCTCCAGAGAACCAGATCCCAAGATTAAAGCCCATGAGGAGTGATGCTACGATTAGTCCGATTGCAACGAAGGATCCAATCTTTAAAACTCCGCCGAGGAAGGAGAAATCTTTCTTGGATGTGAAGGCTACAAAAGTGAGACCAGCAAATAGTCCCAAGGTTATAATGGCGGCCTGCCCGACCAGGTGTGATTGTCCGGTGAAGCGCACGGCAATCAAAAGGAGAGGCAAAAATATGATAGCCTCAGCGACGATATAAAGCCCTAACCCCGCATACTGCATTCCTCGGCTGGTATCTGAGGTCGCCCACTTATTAGCGATCCAAGAAGCGCCCATGAAGAGTCCGAGAACTAGAAGCCATGACATTCCTCCTCCGATCATTTTGAAGACAAATAGATCGATTCCAGGGATTGCAAAAAGCATCGCTTCAAGAATGATAAATGCCCCAATTGCTCCTGCGAGATGAAGGTAGGTTTTCTGGTAAAATTCAGTGCGGACGTTCTCGGATGCCTGAGCAACTGAGTATGGACTGGCGTAAGGGTTGTGACTCTCCATGTTTTTGTTGGTTTCTTTGCGTAATTTAGGAAGATCTCGCGGGGATGCAAGTCAGATACAACCTATGAATTTTACTGAGATCGATCGCGAAGACTTTCGGAATCTTCTTCATGAGATTTCTGAGGCTTATATGCCTTTTGGTAAATATGGACCGGGGAAGTATCCGCCCTGTGGTGTTCCACTAACAGATTTGCCACCAGAGTATTATTCATGGTTCGCGGAAAGAGGATGGCCCAAGGGAAGGTTGGGCGAGTTGATGGCGATGGTTTCGGAGATTAAATCTACAGGAGCCGATCATGTCTTTGATCCAATGCGCCGGGCACGTGGAGGGCGGGTTTCAATCCGGAATAAACGGCCGAATACTGATTTCTAGGTTTCTAGCGATAAATGAAATCAGAGACTACCATGCGGTGATCAGTGTTGTTTCTAGTGAAGGTTTGGGAGCGAACGGGAATGAGCTTGGAGGATCCATAGATATAGTCGATCCGGAGTAAGGGAAGAGCGCGGTGGAAAGTGTTACCCCATCCCGTGCCGACTGCGTCAAACGAATCGGTGAACTCTTTCCGCATGATTCGGTGAACAGAGTCGTTCGCAGGAGCATTAAAGTCGCCAGCTACGATGGTCGGGAATCGTGGGTGGGAACCGTATTGTCTCAATCCGGCAAGCGAAGACGAGAGCTCAATTCTTCGAAGAGTGTGGTTCTTGATGTGCTCGCGCCAACAATCAAGTTGGTGAAGTTTCATATTGGTGGCTGCCGAGAGAAGGTGGAGATTCACAAGGTTGAGTTTACGGCCGTCGAACATTTCTGCTTTGATGAGTTGAGTGCGATATTTTGAAAATCGAAATTCTCTTTCAATCGTTCCTCGAATAATGACCGCGAATCGCAGGTTGCGGTTGTAGCGATAGTCGCCTTGTCCTTTAAAAAGAGAGTCAGCCAGTCTTTTAATCCGATAGCCAGGAGGAATCTCTTGAAGAAAGATAATGTCAGGGTCGAATTGGCGTGTCGCCTCGAGGGGGTCAGAATGGCTCGCGCAGTTTAAGGTGATTACGCGGAGAATTTGGCTTCCGGCATGTTCTTCTGGAGCAGCTTCCTCCATTGGTGCGGTTGCTAAACGGGCCAGCGGGCCGGCTTCATCGGCAAGGGTAAGGATGGTGAAAGTCCAGAGGAGAATGATGGAAAGAGAACCTCGGGTCTTACTAAATAGATAACAAAAGGTAGCCAGCGCGAGTCCGATCGCTCCCCAGACCCAGACCGGATAAATAGTGACCGCAGCAAGCTTAAGCGGAAGGCGGACGTAGAGAACGATGGTGAAAAAGTGCAGGCTCAGTGAGAGCAAAAGGAGAGCCGGAGGAATGCGTCGCAAAAACCCGCGAATTCTCATGACTCTCAAAATTTCAGGAGATTAGTCGTCCTTTAAAAACCTTTAGAGCTTCGACGATAAGCGGATCGTTATGAAATTCGTCCGCTTCAACGGTGTTCTCATTTTCTGCTTTCGCTTGATCAATCGGCTTTTGTTTTGGGTTTTCAGAGGCCGGATTCAATTTGATTGGCTCGGGCTCTACTGCGTCGTCGGGGGCCTCGGCGATGAGACGGTCAATCGGGTCAAGCTTACCATCTTTAGTTAGCGTTTTTTTTTCCGGTGCCGAATGAGGTTCCGGCTCGGCTGGAGGAGCGGTAGAGTCGTTTGTAAATGAGGCTGCAATCTCGCTAGGATCAGCTTTCTCAATCGCCGAAATTACGTCGGTGAGGCGGATCTCCTTGAGGTTTTGGATTGCCTTGAGCGATGCAATCTCAAGGTGGAGGCGCTTATTTGAGGCCCATTTCATTCGGCTTTCTGCCTCGGAGAAGGTATCGATAACGGCGAGAAGGCGCTCAGGCTTTAGGGTTTCGGCCGCAGCGGAGAGGTCGCTCCAGAGAGCTTCTGGAAAGCCTTCGCGTCCGGCATCAGGATCAAGTTTAGCTACGACGAGTGCACGGATCGCTCCGACGACTTCGGCGAGGAGTTGGCCTAAGTCTTTTCCTTTTTCAAATTGTTCGTAAATAACGGAGAGAATGCGGGCAGGTTCCTTTTGTAAGATGCCGAGGAGAAGGGCTGCGACGGTTTCGCGCGAGGTGAATCCAAAAATATCGAGAACGTTGGGCTCGGTGATTTCGTTACCACAAAAAGCGACAAGTTGGTCGAGCATCGATTGTGCATCACGCATGCCGCCGTCAGCGCCTTTAGCAATGGCCCAGGCGGCAGCGTCATCAAGTTTGACGCCTTCTTCGGTGGCGATATGCTGGAGGTGCCCGGCGATGATGTCAGTTGGAATCGGCCGAAGGTCAAAGCGTTGGCACCGCGAGATGATCGTGGGAAGAATCTTATTTGGCTCGGTAGTTGCGAAGATGAACTTTACATGAGCTGGCGGCTCTTCGAGCGTTTTGAGGAGAGCATTGAAAGCACCAGTGGTTAGCATGTGAACCTCATCAATATAAATGATGCGGAACCGGCTTGAGGCTGGTGCAAAACCAACGGTTTCCAGGAGTGAACGGACTTCATCGACTTTATTATTGGAAGCTCCATCAATTTCGAGAACGTCAAGCGAGCGGCCTTCGGCAATCTCAATGCAAATTGGATCGTCGGGATCAAACTCGATTGAAGGTCCATTCGGGCAATTCAGAGCTTTCGAAAAAATTCGAGAAGTTGAGGTCTTTCCCGTGCCACGCGGGCCGACGAAAAGGTAAGCGTGCGCAAGGCGGTCTTGTTCGATGGCGTTACGAAGAGTTCGGACCACGTGATCTTGTCCAAGAACATCTCCAAAAGTACGGGGTCGGTATTTTCTGGCAAAAACCTGATAGCTCACGGGACGATTGTAGTGAGGAATGAAGGTTTGTCAGTGCTGAGTTTGGGAAATACTCTGAAGGCTACGATGAGTTTCGAAAAAGAGAGGGATTATCAGCGGTGCCGGGCCAGAATTGAGGCTCTTTGTGAGGGCAGTGACGATCAAATTGCAAAAATGGCTTCAATTGTGGGTGTTTTGCACAATGAGATGAACGATTTCTTCTGGACGGGATTTTATCGAGTGGTCGAAGGAAGGCTCGTGATCGGCCCTTACCAGGGAACAGTAGGGTGCTTGAGCATTGAGATTGGTAAAGGTGTTTGTGGCAAGGCGGCAGCGAGGGGAAAAACTCAAGTGGTTGAAGATGTGCATGATTTTCCGGGCCATATCGCCTGCGATGAGCGTTCTAAGAGCGAAATAGTGGTGCCGGTTACGGATGAAAGCGGAGCGTTAATCGCCATTTTGGATGTTGATTCGCTGGAAAAGGGGGCTTTCGATGAAATCGACCGGGAGTGCCTTGAGGGAATCGTGGCGCATATTTTGGGGGGGCGATGACTCATTAGGTTTCCGTGATTATCTTCTAATCGTAATTTTCCTGAAAGTGAGTAAAGACATCCGCCCAATTTTGGTTTACTTCTTTTCTTAAGGATGGCCCGTGAAAAGAAAGACAGTTCTGCGAAGAAAAAAAAGGAAGACGGTAAAGAAGTCGATCTTACTAAGGGATACGCCAAAACGCGGAAGAGCCTGATTGCAAGATTGGAGAACTGGGAGGATCAGCGGACGTGGGATGAATTTTACCAAACTTATTGGAAGTTAATCTATTCAGTGGGGATTAAAGCTGGGCTACGTCACGATGAAGCCTTTGATACGGTGCAGGAAACGATTCTTTCAATCGCGAAGCAAAGTAAGAAGAACCTCTACGATCCAAAGCAAGGGTCTTTTAAAACGTGGCTGATGAATATGACCCGCTGGCGGATCAATGATCAGTTTCGAAAGCGAAAGAAAGATACTGCCATGCCGGGCGGCGGCTGGGAAGATGACCGGAAGACCGCTATTATTGATCGATTTGAGGATCCTAAAGGGGATCTTTTAGAGCGGATGTGGGATGTCGAATGGAAGAAAAATGTTGCCGACATGGCTTTGACACGCGTGAAAGCCCAAGTCTCGCCGAAGCAGTATCAAATTTTCGATTATTACGTAGTGAAACAGTGGGATGCTAAAAAGGTGCAGGATTATCTTGGGGTCAGTATGGCCCAAGTTTATCTCGCTAAGCATCGCGTTGGTTCCGTTTTGAAGAAGGAGTTGGCGAAGCTCGAGAAGGATGCAAAAAAAGATTAGGCCAGACCCGTTGATCCCCGATCATGATGTCCTCCGTAAAATCGGGGGCGGGGCCTATGGTGAAGTCTGGTTGGCGCGTGGTGTGACCGGCGCTATGCGGGCCGTGAAGATTGTTTATCGCGAGGACTTTTCAGACGAACGAACCTTTGAACGTGAGTTCGAGGGGATTTTAAGATTTGAGCCAATCTCGCGAGACCATCTTGGCTTCGTGAATATTCTTCATGTCGGACGTAGTGACGATCATAGCGAGTTTTATTATTACGTTATGGAGCTGGGTGATGATGCCCATAGCGATGACGAGATAAATCCGGTAGAATATGAGCCGCGGACCTTGCGGACCGACATGACACGGGCGAACGGCAAACCTCTTTCGACGGACTTTTGCATCGAGACTGGGAAACGACTAGCCGAGGCGCTTGCTGAATTACACGAGCGGGGATTGACCCACCGTGATGTGAAACCATCGAACGTGATCTTCGTTGATGGTAAGGCTAAGTTGGCTGATATCGGTTTGGTTGCAGCTAAAGATCAACGGACCTTTGTTGGGACGGAGGGATTTGTACCACCTGAAGGTCCCGGGTCCGAACAGGCGGATATCTACAGTCTCGGGAAAGTGCTTTATGAAATGGCGACTGGGATGGACCGGTTGCAGTTCCCCGAATTGCCGGATGAGACTCCGATCGATGATTATCGAAAGAAATGGATTCGGTTGAATCGCATGATCTGTGATATCTGCGATCCTCGGATCCATAAGCGAAAGATTCGAACTGGGCGCGAACTTGCTCATACTCTGAGCCATCTCCAGCGTGGGAAAAATGCTCCCAAGAAGGTGCCTAGCTACGCCAAGGTTGCGCTTAGCGTTCTCCTTTTGATGGCGCTATTCATGAGTCAGATCTGGCTCGAAAACACTTGGGGAACCTATGTGATTGAAGGTCAGCTGGAGCCTTTGCCTGAACGATATGTAATGGTTAAGGTTCTTACGACACCGGCTGGGGCTGAGGTTTACGATAAGGCCGGAGATCTTTTGGGCTATACACCCGCAACTTTGACTGGGGTTAAGGTGGACTCGCTTTTGGAGTTGCAAATCAAAGCTCCTAATCGACGCGATCTTTTCATCGATCGCGAGGTAATCGATGAGGGGAGGCAGGTCATGATTATTGACGAGATCATGAACTTATTTTCGCCCCCAAAGGTTGACGAAATTTGGACAGATGCACTTGGGAATGAATATCTTCCCTATTTAGATCTGCATAAAGGGGCTACCCATGTTGGTGAAGCTGACTGGAAGCTCTACTTAAAGGAGACAAATCAAAACCTCAAAGCCATTACTTTCAAATATAGTGATCGCAAGGTGGTTGCCGTTCCTGAATCGTGGACAATAGGTTACTCGAAGTGGTTAGAAACTAGGTGTATTGATCAGGGTTACTTCGGTGAATATTCAGATGAGAATCCGGAGAGGAATCGCCAGATCATTCCGCACTATGATTTATCTTTTGACGCGACAAGACTTCCTGTTGAGGCGAAAAAGGGTGGGAAACTCTTACGGCCTTTTTATTGCTGGGTTCGGCCGATTCCTTATGGCTCGCTGAGTATTGATTCGGTGCCAAGCGGAGCAAGTCTCTACCTGAATGGGGTTTATGTTGATACGACTCCTTATGAGGGTCCCAACATAGCGCCAGGTGATATTGAGATTACTCTTGCGATGGGTGGTAAGAAGACCTTTGTCGACAATGTTTACCTTCCGGATCGAGGGGGAATTAATAGGGTGTTTACTTTACAGCCTGACAAGAGTCTGGTCCCTGGGGAGCTTTGGACTAATAGCATCGAGATGAAATTAGTGCCATTTTCGAAGACCCTTAGCGTATCCAAGTGGGAGACTCGTAGCGTCGATTACAATCGATATCTTAAGGCTACTGGAAAGAATGTTGGGGAGGTGATTTTAGACGATAATCCATTGGTCCCTGTAGTGGGGCTAACTCGGGCGGAGTGCGAGGAGTTTTGTCAATGGCTTACAAAGAGTGAACGCGATAATCCGAATCCAGATCTCAACCGAATCACCAAGGATTATCGTTATAGGTTACCAAGCGATTTAGAATGGAGCAAAATGGCGGGCTTGATTGAGGTTGGTGAAACCCCGGCCGAGCGTGAGAGTGAAATCGTGAATTCGGGGCAGTTTCCGTGGGGAGAGAGCTTTCCTCCAGATGAGAGTGTCGGCAACTATGCGGATCTCTCGGCGGTCGAGTTTCTTGAGAATGATCGTATCATTGAGGGTTACAATGATGGCTTTGAAAAGTTGGCTCCAGTGGGTGAATTTAATCCAAATATCATCGGTCTTTACGATATTGGAGGAAACGTACACGAATGGGTTTCAGATTCCTACGGGAATACTGAGCGAGGAATTTTGCGTGGCGGGGGGTGGGATACTTTTAGTGAAGAGCACCTCGAAATGCGGTGCCGCTTCCCGTTTGATGTTGAGTATCGAAGTGAAAGTTTTGGGTTCCGGGTTGTTCTAATTCGGGATGTCGAACAGGAATTAATTGAAGAAAGCGAAGACGATGGTGGAGATTAAAATTGATTATGAAGGACAGCTGCGCTGCGTGGCTGAACATATGCCGTCTGGGAATAAGGTAACGTCCGACGCTCCAGTTGATAATCAGGGGCGAGGCGAAAGTTTTTCTCCGACTGACATGGTGGCGACTGCTCTCGGAACATGCATTGTCACCATTATGGGTATTATTGCGGATCAGCGGGAAATTGATCTGAAGGGGCTTCGTTTGATTGTGCAGAAGGGAATGTCTGCTGATCTGCCTCGTCGTATCGTCCGATTGGAATTGCAAATTCACGTTCCGGTTTCTGAAAATCACCCCGAGCGTAAAATTCTGGAGGATGCCGCTCAAAATTGTCCAGTCCAGCACAGTATTCACCCCGAGATTGAGGTGAATATTGATTGGCGTTGGAAGGCTTAAGCCGAAAACTCTTGAAAGGTCGAAGTGGTGACGACCTTTTGCGCGGGGGGCAGTGGGGAAAGACTAACTAGGGAGATCAACGATTCCGTAGTCGCCATCCGGCTTTCTCCAAACGATTGAGGTCACCTTACGGCGTGCATTCTTAAAGACGACGAACGGGCGTTCGGTAAGGTCGAGCTCCATCACTGCCTCTTCCTTGAAGAGTTTGCGTAAGCTGAAGGATTCCTTGTGGACAAAGAAAGGTTCTGGTTCCTCTGTTTCGTCGACTTCTTCGGGGAGGTTATCAAGGAAATCGGCCCGGTAGTTTCTTTCGTCAAGGTAGCGGATACTTTCCTCTTGTCCGGGATTACGCCGTTTAAGGAGGCGGGTCTTGCATTTGCGCATACGCCTCGTGATTTTATCGATAGTGAAGTCGATGCTCTTATACATATCCTCAGTCGCAGATGAAGCATCAATGACGATATGGTTGGCGCAAAAGAGGATGATTTCGGCTTTATGGCGGCGGTGTCCTTCCACATCAAGAATGGCCTTAGCACCGATGATGCGCGGGTAATCAAGATGGATGCCGCTAATTTTTTCTTCAGCATACTGCCGGAGGGAATCAGTGACGTTTTCGTGACGTAAGGTCACGGTGATATCTGGGTTTACATTTTTCGTCTGCATAATGAATAAAGGTAATTTTTTAGATTACCTAATAGATAGCAGAGGTGTGTGCATATCGCCACACCTTTCGGACGAAAATCTATCCTTTGATCTCAAGTAGCATTTGCGCGTTGCTTGGAAACTTTCTCATGAAAAAAAGAAGTCTCTCCATCGCTTCTACTGGTTTGTGTCCAGCGAGTCCCCGGCGCACCATGTAAATCTTTTTCAGGCTCATTTCGGGGAGTATGAGCTCTTCCCTACGGGTTCCCGACTTAAAGATGTCAGCAGCCGGATAAACGTATTGCTCTGCGATACGGCGATCTAGAACGAGCTCCATATTGCCGGTTCCCTTGAATTCCTGGAAAATCGCTTCATCGGCCTTCGAGTTCGTTTGGATCAGAGCTGTGGCGATAATGGTCAGCGAGCCTGCTTCACGGGTGCTTCGTGCCGCTGCAAAAAGACGACGGGGCATCTCGAGTGCTCCAGCTACGATGCCACCGGACTGATAACCACGCCCTCGGCTTTTTTTACTGCCGCCCATATTGTTGTTATAAGCTCGGGCGAGTCGGGTTATGGAATCCATAAGGATGAAGACGTGCTGACCGTCTTCTACCAAACGCTTAGCTCGCTCGATACAGAGTTCGGCAAGTCGGCAGTGATTTCTGGGAGATTCATCGTTTGAGCTGGCATAGATTTCCGCCTCAGGGAGTTGCCGGCGAAACTCGGTCACCTCTTCGGGCCGTTCGTCAACGAGCAATACGATGAGATGGAGGTGCTCCTCGTGTCTGTCTTGGACTGCTTGAGCCATGTGGAGGAGGAGGATGGTTTTACCAGATCGGGGAGGGGACACAATGAGTCCCCGTTGGCCACGTCCGACCGGAGCCATGAGGTCGACTAGTCGAGTGGTGTAGCGATCGGGGGTCGTTTCAAACCCAATTTGTTTACTGGGGTTAATCGCCTTTAGCTCTTCGAAGGCCGGGAGTTTCCGAGCATCCTCAGGTTTTTGCCCGTTGATTGAGGTGACCTCGGTCAATTGCGGGCCGCGGGAGCTGTCACGAGCAATCCCTTTGATCCATACTCCTGGACGAATTCCGTGCTGCCTCACCAGATCAGGTGGCACGAAGACGTCCTCTTTGCGTTGTTCAAAGTCTTGGTCCTGCTTGCGAAGGAATCCGAATCCCTTCAGAGCAACTTCGAAAAGACCATCCACTGAGACTGGGTCTCCAGTGAATTCAAACGGTTTGCGTTCGCGTGGTTCACGGCCCTCTCGATTTTCGTCACGTGGACCGTAACCGCGGACTCGCCCCTGTCGCTGGCCACGATTGCGGTTTCGATTGCGGTTTCGATTGCGATTGCGGTTCCGATTGTTATTTCCGTTGCCGGATTCGGAGGCCTGCTGGCCGCCGGAGTTCGCTGAATCAGAGTCAGGTGGAATCATATTTATATGGGAATCTGGAAAGTTTGAGCCTTGGGTGGCTGGGCACCAATCAATCGGGTGACCAAAAGATCCGCCGAAACAGGTGCGAGGGGTTGAGGGGGATTCTGCAAGTGTCTCTGCCGAAGCGGCCGGGCGATATTGATCGGATGGGCCGTGGGCGGAGTTTGAGAATCTCTCAAAAAAGGAAGAGGGAATTGGTCGTCGATGCGCCGATTACCTTCAACTGAAAAGAGTGTGCGACGTAAGCCCTACAAAATCAACGATTTTTTCAGAGGCTCAAAGTTTCGGAACTTTCCTCGGTTTTCCCTTGACGATAGGGCCGTTTTTCATAGCTTCCGCGTCCCGATTTCTGACTTTTCTTAGATTATGCCACGCGATATTATCATTTTGGAATGCACTGAGGCCAAGGCCGAGGGCAAGCCGACCTCCCGTTACACAAGCACTCGTAACAAAAAGAGCCTCCGGACTCCCGGCCGTCTTGAAAAGAAAAAGTATAACCCTTTCTTAAAGCGTCGCACTCTTCACCGCGAGCTTCGATAGTCCCTGACCCCAACTACCTTTTATTATGTCTGAGCCTAAGACCATCCAGCGTCGGATTAACTTCCGGAAGCACAACAAGTCGATGACCAATAAGCGTCTCGATCTTCCTTTTGAGAAAATTAGCTATCAAAACCCGGAGGTGCTTTCAAAATTCACGACCGAGACTGGCCGCATTCTTCCCCGCAAGGTGACTGGTGTTTCCGCCAAGATGCATCGCACCATCACTCGTGAAATCAAGCGTGCCCGCGCCGTGAATCTTCTTCCATAGCGGAGGTTTTTCTCAGAATCATTTTCAAAGTCCGTCCGGAGTGATCCGGTCGGATTTTTTGTTTTGCGGGTAAAGCCGTGATTCTCACTTGTCGCTCTTCCTCCTTTCCCGCAGAGTTAAGACGTCATGCGAAACTTGCTTCCGATCCTTGTCTTTTTTTCCACGCTTTCGATAGGCGCCCTTTGTGCTGAGGAGGCCAAGGCTTCAGCAGCCCCAAATGAGGAAATTGTTTTTAGCCAGGCTCCCGACGAGTGGATCGACCAAAATTTAGGACCTTATTTAGATGAAGTGACTGGCAAGGTTTTCTATGGGGTGGAGATTGCGAAGGATGCTGAAGGCAATCCGGTCAAACTTCCTCTTGTTGTGGTTTGGTTGGCATTAGCTGCCGTCGTCATCACAGTCTATTTCAAGTTCTTGAACCTTCGGTCGTGGCGCTTGGCAGCTCGCACCATCAGCGGGAAATACAGCTCGGCAACTGATCCTGGCGAGATTACGCACTTTCAGGCTCTCTGTGCGGCACTTTCTGGAACCGTCGGCCTCGGAAATATCGCAGGTGTTGCAATCGCAATAAGTGTTGGGGGGCCGGGTGCGACTTTCTGGATGATCCTGATTGGTTTGTTTGGGATGACTTCGAAATTTTGCGAATGTACTCTTGGCGTAAAATATCGCACGATTGAAGATGGCAAGGTTTATGGCGGGCCCATGCAGTATTTGAAAAAGGGATTTGCCGAAAAGGGGATGGGAATGTTCGGGTTGATTCTTGCTGGAGTATTCGCCTTCCTTTGCATCGGTGGTTCTTTTGGAGGCGGTAATATGGTTCAAGCTAACCAGGCTTGCGAGCAGTTGGTTGGAGTTGTTGGAGAGGGTTCATTTTTGGATGAAAACCGCTGGGCTTTCGGCTTGATTATGGCTGTTGCGGTCGGGCTCGTGATTATTGGTGGAATTAAAAGTATTGCTTCGGTGACTGCCACTTTAGTCCCATTTATGTGTGGAATCTATATGCTCGCTGGGTTGTTTGTGATTTTTGTGAACTTTGGTCAAATTGGAGTCGCGCTTGGTGTGATCTTCGAAGGAGCATTTATGCCAACCGCCATTGGAGGTGGCATCATTGGGGTTATGATTCAGGGTATGAAGCGGGCTACATTTTCCAACGAAGCTGGAATTGGTTCGGCCCCGATTGCGCACTCGGCGGCGAAGACAAAGTATGCTGCAAGTGAAGGGATTGTTGCCTTGCTTGAGCCGTTTATTGATACGGTTGTGGTCTGCACCACAACGGCTTTAGTGATCATCATGGCTGGAACCTACGATGACCCAGAGTTGAAAGGGGTGACGATGACTTCGGCTGCTTTTGAGTCGGTCATTAGTTGGTTCCCAATCATTCTGACGGTGGCGGTGATTCTTTTCGCCTTCTCAACTATGATTTCGTGGTCTTACTACGGTGTTCAGGCTTGGAGCCACTTGTTCGGCCGGAGTAAACGTGCAGAATTAGTTTATAAGTTACTCTTCTGCCTGTTTGTCGTCATTGGTTCATCGCTGAGTATGAGCAAGGTTTTTGACTTCTCGGATGCCATGATCTTCGCGATGTCGGTGCCGAACGTGATCGCAATGTATATCCTTATGCCTAAGGTGAAGGATGAATATGCTCGCTACATTGACTACACTAAAAGTAGCGATGCTTCTTAACAATGGCTCGGCAATATCAGCTTAAAAAAGGACCCCGGAAGGGTGTTTCTGGAATCGATTATCAGGCAGAGCTCAACGAGCAGCAGTATGCCGCCGTGAGCTCTGCTCCCGGTCCTTCTTTGGTGATTGCTGGCGCAGGGTCCGGTAAAACGCGGACTCTGACCTACCGTGTCGCCTATCTGCTTGATCAAGGGGTTGACCCCAAGAGTTTGCTTCTGCTGACTTTCACGAACAAGGCAGCTCGCGAGATGATGGAGCGGGTCCGTGAGTTGATCTCTCTTGATCTTAGCGAGCTCTGGAGCGGAACTTTTCACGCGATTGGGAACCGAATCCTACGAAGGCACGCTGATGAAGTGGGGCTTACGCGTTCGTTTTCAATCATGGATCGTGATGATCAGAAGTCGCTTATGAATACCGTGGTTGCGGAGTGCGATATCGACACCAAGTCACGGCGATTCCCCAAAGCTGACGTCCTCATATCGATTTTTTCCTTAGTCGAAAATACCGGCGTAGAACTCGAAGATTTATTGGAGGCACGCTATCCTTATTTTGAGGAATGGGGTGATGAAATTGCGAAGGTCGGAAAGGCCTACACGGCGAAGAAGCTCGAAACGAATTCGGCTGACTTTGATGATCTACTGATCCTTCCGCTTAAGTTGTTGAAGGAAAATGAGGAGCTCTGCAGCCTCTACCAGAAGCGTTTCCAATACTTGATGGTTGATGAGTATCAGGATACGAATGCTGTCCAAAGCGAGCTGATCCACTTGTTAGCTCGGCCTCAGAACTCAGTGATGGTGGTCGGCGATGATGCTCAGTCGATCTACTCATGGCGAGGGGCCGACATGGATAATATCCTGTCGTTTCCTGAGCATTACCCGAATGCTACGGTCTATAAGATTGAGACTAATTACCGGAGTGTGCCCGAAGTGATTGATCTTTCTAATGCCGCGATTTCTGCGAACAAGAAGCAGTTTAAAAAGGCGCTTAGAGCGGCGCGGGTCGGCGGATCGATGACTCCGGCTTTGGTGCCAGTAGAAGATCCAAGGGCACAGGCCGATTTCGTGGCGCAACGTGTTTTAGAACTTCGCGACGAAGGGATAGAGCTTGATGAAATGGCGATTCTTTACCGTGCCCATCACCAGAGTTTGGAGATTCAGATGGAGCTGACTTCACGAGGGATTCCCTTTGAGATTACAAGTGGTCTTCGCTTTTTTGAGCAGGCTCATATTAAAGATGTCGCGGCCTTTTTACGCTTTGCGACGAATCGTCGAGATGAGGTGAGCTTTAAACGCTTTTGTCTCTTGCTGCCAGGTATTGGTGCGGCGACTGCGACGAAGCTTTGGCGGGCCTGGCTCAAAGTTGGGATATCGAAGAAGGAGGAACCACCAAAGCGTTTTTCCGACCACATGTTGAAATTTCCGGTTCCAGCGAAAGCAAAAAAGGATTGGGAACAGCTCTGTTATACCTTGGACGAATTGATCGTTGGTGATGGCTATGCTCGGCCTTCGGAAATGCTCACGAGCGTTTTAGAGGGAGTCTATGATGACTACATGAAAGCTAGTTTCGAGAACTATGATAATCGACGCCAGGACATCGAGCAGTTGATTTTGTATTCTGAAACTTTTGATGATGTTTTGGAATTGTTGGGCCAATTGTCTTTGATGAGCTCGGTTGATGGTGAGCCAACTGGAAGCAGGGCGGAGCCTGATGATGAAAAAGTGGTTTTGTCGTCTATTCATCAGGCTAAGGGACTGGAATGGAAAGTCGTGTTTTTGGTATGGCTTGCTGACGGGATGTTCCCAAATGGACGGATACTGGAAGCTGATGATCAGGATATGTTTGAGGAGGAACGGAGGCTTTTTTATGTGGCGCTGACTCGTTCGAAGGATGAGCTTTATCTGACCTACCCGCAGATTAATCCCAAGAGCTACAGTGGCGATATCATCACGCGCCCCTCGCGATTTCTTGAGGATTGTCCAGAGGAGATGTTGGAGACCTGGGAAGTGGGTCCGGCTTGGTAATAAAAAGACTGTCTCTGGTCTGTATGGGAGGCTTATCCTCTCGACTGAAACAAGTATGACTAAGATTGCCGCCAATTTTATAGCCTCTTTCCTAGCTTGCTTGTGTCTGACTCAATGTTCGAGTGTTCCTGGGTTTTCGAGCTCGAGGACTGTTACGCTTTCCAAGTTGGGTTATCAGAAGGTGCCACTTCAAAAACTCAGTGAGGACCGCCGTTACTCTGGTGTCTTTAAGGTCAACGGGAAGCCCATGCGTTTTTTAATCGATTCGGGGGCAAATAGTACAGACCTCGATAAGCAATTGGCGACTTCAGCTGGAGTGATCGAAGATCGCTCAGTTCGGGTCATTACTCGTGGCGCGCTGGGGCGCGAGGTTTCTAGTGGAAGGGGATATGGAACTCTTGAGATCGGTGGGATGAAGGCGGTTCGATTTCCGTTTACGATCGCGCCCAGCCCGGAACGTAAGACTTCGACAAGTAGCTATGCGGGTCAAATTGGATTAGATGCTCTTTCGGCGACCGGCGCTCTGGTCGACATCCCCTCCGGGCAAATGTGGGTTCCGAATTCGGGGCCCTCACGTCCCCATAGAATGGGGCCTTTACCTCTTGGGGTGCGCCCGGATTTAGGGAAACAGATTTTCAGGTTGGGGACCGCGGGCCGATTGCCGCACTTAATCCTAATCGGAACCTTGCAGGGTGTTCCGGTTTCCTGGGTCGTCGATACTGGAGCTGAAGTTTCCGTAATGGCTGCGGAAAGCTTTGATCGCTTCAATTTGCAGAGCTACGCCACTAATTCACGGATGATCGACGCCTCGGGTGATCGTATTCCGCTGCGACATGCAAGGTTACAGAATTTGATTTTTGGACAGGTTAAGGTGTCTGTGTTCGATGTTTCGGTTGCTCCGCTCGGAACCGTCCGTAAATATTTCCGGGACTCGACTGGCCGGCCTGTGGACGGAATCTTGGGAATGGATTTCCTGACAAAAGGTCAGGCTCTTCTAGACGCGAACTCAGGGCTGATCTATCTCGGTCAGCCTTAGATCGTGAAAAGTAGGGCCGGTGGGGTTCGAACCCACGACCAAGGGATTATGAGTCCCCTGCTCTAACCGCTGAGCTACAGCCCCTTTTTGTCTTCAATCCTTGTTTTATAAAGGATTCAGCGTGATGACCGACGGCATCAAAAGACCAAGGACAAGCGGTAAGGCTGGCCTGAGTTCCACAGCATCTAGCCAGGTTAGTCTGGCATGTATAGCTGGAAAGCATGGAATTGAAATCGACGGACATCACGGATCTGGTTGTTTCTAGTTACGGGAATTACTATTGGAAAGCGAAAATAAATGGGTTGGCCCGAGAGGGGTCTCTCGACACGAAATCCATCTCGGTTACGAAGTCAAAACTCGTTCGCGATTTAGAAGCGGCCAAGGCAGGATACTAGGGGAAACACCACGGAAAAATTGGCCTGTTGAGTACGCCATCTTTCGCCGGGGTCCCAACCTTTCGCAAACTCCTCCGGCTTTTTCATTCCCAAACTTCTTGCGCCATCGATTGAGGCTGCAGAGGCTTGGCGTCACCTTTTAAGCTAGACAAGGAGTTACCCAATCGCGATTTAAGGCGCCTTTTTCCCGATGGTAAACTCGCTTCGGCTGGAGTTTTAGTCCAGTCTCCCGATGGAAATGAAAAGACTTTTTAGCATCCTAGTTCTACTAGCCTCTTTTAATGCTGCTGCATTTGCTTGGCCGCCAGCACAAGCCGAACACCCCAAGGAAGAGACCAGTGTCATTGATCGTAAAATTGAAGTCTTTCAGCACGGTGTGCGACCGGAGTGGGAATACCAAGCGCCGCAGCAAGATACGTTTATTGTGATGCACCCCAAAATCGTTCGTGATAATGCGCCCTTATATGTTGTTTTGCACTCGGCTGGTCATGATGTTTTTTCTTGTGTCAATTGCACCAAGACAGTTGGCAATCACGACATCTACCGCTCGCCTGACGACCATTTTGCTCTCTACCTCGATTGTCGAAAGAACAAGGGCGATTGGTGGTGGGGAGGAATGCACCGCGGAGATAAGGAACTTATGAGGAAAAACTCTGGAGGCGAAACTAGGCCGGTTGAGAGACGTGTGATGGCCACCGTCGCGTGGGCGATCAAGCATTATAAGATTGATCCAAATCGCGTCTATCTTTCGGGTAATTCGATGGGTGGTAGCGGGACGCTTGGGATCGGACTACGTCACGGTGATGTGTTCGCCGCGATCAAAGCAAATGTCCCAGCTGGGGTGGAGCACGCTTTCCAACGAATGTTGTTATCTCCAAAAAAAACTCCTGATGGGGTGGTTTTTCCCGATCCACCGATCTGCATCGACTACTCCGGGCACAATGATCGCTGGTCCGACGGGCATGATCTGTTCTCGAGGGCGATGAATGATCGGAATTACGCATTTCTTTGCTACTGGGGCCCTTTCGGCCACGCAAACAATTCAGCAAACATCAAAAAGAGCAACGACCTGATCGATTCATTCGACTGGCTCAACGTGCGTAAGGATCAACCCTATCCGGTCTTCGCTAATGCTTCTTGTAACTCGAAGCTCCCTTGGCCAGATCATCTGGATAGTAAAGAAGCGGGGCAAATTAATGCGTTCTTCCGTTGGAATAATCTTAAGGATGCCGCGGAGATTTTGGAGATGTCGCTGTTCCTTATTTCCCCCAGCGATTTAGATACTAAATTTAAAATTCCGACTGCTGCCACTACTGATGTCACCTTGCGACGACTGCAACACTTCAAGCTCAAGCCTGGCGAGGGGTTTAAATGGGAATTTGGATCTGCAAAAGGCGAAGGCAAAGTTGACGAGCTGGGGTTGATCACAATTCCTGGCCTGAAAATAACTGCTACTCCCGCTACTTTTAGCATTCGAGGTAATTTTTAGAGCGGATTGGATTTCTCCAGTCTTCACGGAGACGATTAGGATGACGGTTAAGGTGGCGAAAATTCTCTAGGAGAGATCTTTTAAGGCTCTTCTGACCCAAGATTTCTTGATCTTTTATTCACGCTCAATTGGCGGGAGGGGGATTGAGAATCGTTTTAGAGGCTTTTCCTTGAACAGCTCAGCCAGTCAGTTGGTGCGGGAGGGGGGCGTGTCTTTCTGGTTGAGATGAAGGAGTTCCATCTGACTTTTCACGACGGGCGCCCACTCGATTCGGCTACGGAAGTAAGCCCGCTTCGCGGCCTCGGACGCGGTGAAAGTATGTGCGGCTCCCGCTTCGGTTGGAGTGGGAGCAAAGGCATCGATGGCCACCCAGTCAGAAGCGGATCCAAGATCCTCACTCCGTTCCAGGATGTAGGTTCGCCCCTCTAAGGTGTGGCCTTCTAACAAGTTGAGTTCCACGTCGGTTCCCGGTGGAACCTCAATCAGGAGCGGCAATATATCCCCCGCAGCCAGCATGTTCGAGCCCACGAGGAATTCTCTAGCGTTGGTGTGGCCGTCGCCATCGAGATCACCTTTCCCGTCAGCCGGATCATTCTTATCGAGCCCTAGTGTGGCATCCTCTACCGAGTCTGGAATGAGGTCGCTATCGGTGTCGGGATCAGAAGTGGAGCTGCCCTTTGCGACGAGCCGCACGTCGTCGACAAGGTAACGGTCACCGCGATTCGGGGCGAAGCCGACCACATCATTCCCGAGCACCCCGTCGTCGTCACGGTGAAGATATACCCCGACGTGGTTTGCTGCTTTCACATCAGCGTTGGCGAGATTCGCGGCGGTCACCGTGATCGAGAAGGTTCCCATATCTCCTGCTGATCCGTCGCCAGAAGTGTTACCGAAAGTTTGGCTGTCAGCGACGGTGCCAGCAACAGGATCGAATCCGATGGTCTGGACCAGCGCTCCGGTGGTGGCATCAAATTCCGCGAGTCCGGCGATGAATCCAAGAGCTAAATTCTGGGCGATGTAAAGTTCCCAGGAGCCGGCGAAAGTGTAGTCCTGGCTGAGGTCGAATGCTGTTCCGCTGTTGTAGAGCAGGCGGACTTCGTCGAAGCCGAAGCCTAGGTGAAACTCATTGTCTGCATCGCCGAGGGCATCCAAATTGTTAAAGGTGGTTGAAAAGGTGCTGCCGCTGCCTGGGTGCTCCTCGGTGGACCAATGGAAGTTGCTGTTCGGATTCGTCGGGGTGTCATCGACGTCCTGCTGATACCAGGTGCCGGTCGGCTTGGGATCGCTGGCGAGTAGATTGGCCGGATTCCCCCCCCCATCGAAATCATCAGTGAAGATGGATTCGCTGCCGCTGTTAAATGGATTCACGGTGGGAGTGATCACCTCGGCCACTTGCTCCGCAGTGGGGATGGGCTTTCCGTCGCCATCCCGCATTTCCACCTTGTAGGCATAGCGGGTGCCAGGCAATAGGCCTGTGTCGAGATTTGTGGGGCTCGCTTGCCAGTCGGAATCTGTTCCACCCCAGTTACCGGTCGTCTCCGTGAAGCGATACTCGACTGGCCCCACTGCTGCGACCCCACTCACTGAGGTCATCGTTACCTCATCCGCCCCATTGGCCATCGGCGGAATGGCGAATCCGTCCGTATCATAGGCGGTGGTGGTCCGGAGTGAATTCACGTCGTCGTGCTTCATGAACAGAGCGTGGAGTTCGTCGCGCATGGCGAGCACTTCCGGTGGCACGGTATTGTCCGGGTAGGTCGCCGGATCGACCAGGTCGGTAGACTGGGACAAGTCTTCCGCAAGGTTGAACAGTTCCCGCGGTGACCGGTTCCGGTTGATGATCAGAACGTGGTCACCTCGGCGGATCCCGAAAGCATCCGTCTGGTTGTTACCTTGCGCGGCCTGATGCAGCACGAAAGGACGCACCGCTTCGGATTCTTCTTGGTGCCCGAGCAGGACGGGTAGCAGGTTCACACTGTCCATGCACTGGTTCCCGGCGATATCTTGTTCGGTCAGCGCATACATGGTCGCCACCCAGTCTTGCCCGGCAATGATCTGGTTGCTGATGGTTCCCGGAGCGATTGTGGATCCGGCTGCTGTACCATCTCCCCAGTGCGCGATGAACGGCACCCGATGGCCACCCTCGTAGCTGCGCCCCTTGGAGGCGCGGAGGCTCCCGGTACTGTCGTAGCCGGAAGGAACGAGATTCCCTCCCAATCCACCGTTGTCTGAGGTGAACATGATCAAGGTGTCCGTAAGGACACTGTCATTGGTCAGTGGGTTGCCGTCCGGGTCGTCCAACTTGGCGAGGATGCGTCCCACTTGGAGGTCGACCTCATGGACCATGTCGGAATGGGCGTTGCCACCCCAGGATGCATTGACTCCCTGGACTGGAACGTTGGGTGGACTGCCTGGGTTGCCGTTGGCGTCTGGTTCGAAGTCAACTGGCGGCGTGTGTGGAATATGCACTTGCGGAGAGTTGTAGTAGAGCAGGAACGGCTGGCTGCCATGATTTGCAAGGTGGCGGTCAATGAACTCGACAGCTTTGCGCGTGTTGATGATGCCGTTCTGACTACCGTTCCAGTTGACATCTCGCCAACCGTCCTTGTGGCTCCCCGTGCCGTTGGGGCCAACCGGATTTCCGGACGAACCGTTGACCAGGTCCGAGGCTGTTCCCCAAGTGTCGATCGCGGAATGGTTCTCCGGATCGACGCGGGCAAAGCGGTCGTTTTCAAAGTAAACATACGGCGGGGCCTGGATGCCGTCGTGCACCAGGAAGGTGTAGTCGAAGCCGTAGGAGGTCGGAAAAGTTGGGATGGGCAAATGCGGATCGCTAAAACTGTAGGTGTTCCCTCCGCCGACATGCATCTTCCCCATCATCGAAGTTCGGTATCCTGCCGCTTGCATGATCTCTCCCACCGTAGTGTGCTTGCGGTTCCGCAACACCGCTGCGGTTTCGCTGAAATTCCAAGTGCCGTAGCGCTTTCCGATGCGGAACGGAAGAGAACCGGTCAACATCGCAAAGCGGGTCGGAGCGCACAGCGAGCACGGACTGTGCGCATCAGTGAACATCAGGCCACCCGCCACGAGACGGTCGAGATTAGGGGTGGGGATCGGGGTAGCGCCCTCGGCTTCGAGTCCCTGCTGCACCCGGTAAGCAGCCACGTCTGACCACCCTAGGTCATCGGCCATGATTAGGACAACATTGGGAAGTTTGCCTGCAGTTGTTGGAATCAAGGAAATCAACGTCAGCAGGGCGGCGCGGGCGATGCTCTTGCTCAGCTTGTTCGATTCGCCGTTCAAGACATCGGTGCGGTTGAGGTTCTTCATGACGTTTTGGTTGGACTGTTAGGAAGTTCCTTTTGGCGGAAAAGGGTTAGCGTCGTATTTGGACGGAAAGTGGTTGGGATGAAATAGGTGTAGATTTGTTTTGCTAGAATCAGAGATTGTTTTCTTTCAAAAAGGGAACAAGCTCCTCGATGCCAAAGTCGGCAAGTTTGAGATCTCCTACGGTCATGGAGGGGGCAGACGTTGTCCCGAATATCTCGCCCATACGTTTAAAGGCTGCTCGGTCAGCGATGACATTAATGCGTTCGTATTCGTAGCCGTTTTTTTTGAGGTAGGCTTCAACGTCGATACACCAGGGGCATCCGGGTTTGATGTAAATGGTCATGATAGTGGGTGGAAGAAAGAGAAATTTGGAGTGATGAGTTCCCGGTCTCTCAATTCGAGATTGCCGGAGTTGTTGATATCATTAATTGAGCCTGCTGCTAGAAAATTACTTTTAGCGTAAACGGGTTGGCGTGACGATTAGGATCGGACCTGATGGGGAGAAGAGGTCGTAGCATTTGGTTGAGATGATCAAGTTTTATCTGACTTGGCAGGATGGGTGATCAACACAAGCTGTTACTACAACAGCGTGGTGCATCTGCTCAAAATCTATATGCAGGTTTTGCGTGCTCTTCTCCTCCGTTAGGCCACACGCGGCTTTGTGGTGGGAGCTAGCCCGTTTAAATCTCACTTATGGACTTGTATAACTCTAAGAGGTTAATTAATCCCTTTTAATTGCAGTCGATGTGAAGGTTATGCAAATGTTAAAGCTAAAGGTAGTTCTTGTCGCCCTGCTCGCAGCTATGGCTTTGGGCGGTTGCAACAGATCTGAGAGTGGAGGAAAAGATCCAGTTGCAAGAGATATTGAGGGACAGGCCTTCATCGTGACAGAGACTAGAGATAATGTGAAATTGGGGCTTCTTGGCGTCTACGTCGTAGATCAACAAGCTGTCTCTAAATTACTCAATGACTTAAGAGACCAAATCATCTCGGAACTTAAGAGGGAACGGCAAATGGCATTCGATCGCGTTAAATTTGAGGGTGAGTTTAACTCATTTAAATCGGCTCTCAATGACTGGGCAAAGGGGCCAAAAGTTTTTGTCGCCGACCCTGGAGAAAAGTTTGATGAAAGATGGGATGATAGATTTGTCTCAGAATGTAACTCTATCATTAAAAGTTATGAGCCGAAATTTTCTGAGGGAAGTTCAGACGAAGAATTTCTTCGATCAATTTCGAAAAGGATTAGTGACGGGCTCGATCAGTTACGACGGAAAGGTGGTGGCGTGACTCTACTTACGACAGACGCGGATGGAAGATTTTCAACCACCTTGGTGGGAGAACGTCATTTTATTTTTGCACAATCAGAACTAATGATTGGGGATAGTGAGGAATTTCACCTTTGGTTTCATATAATTAGCCCTGACTCTAAACAGTTTTTGGCGAATACCGATCTAATCAAGTCTGCGGGGGATCTCTACGAAAGACTGGCAACGATAGCTGATTGGGATCTTTTAGAAAGCGACGTAGATGCGACAGAAACTTCCCCTGCTGTGAGAAACTTGATTAGTAAGTGCAACGGCGAACTACTTCAGGAAAGGGTCTTACTCACTTCCAGATCTGTGGAAAGAAAAGAAGCGGAGGAAAAGCGCCTTCGAATTCTTGAAGAGGAGCGGGTTCTTGAAGAAGAAAAAAATGAAAAGATGAGGATTGCTGAGGCTGAGGAGAAGAGGGCAAAAAGTGAAAGCGATGCAGCCAACAAAATTGAATTGTTCTCAGAGCGGCTGGAACGACTGAAAAAACTTAAACTTACAGATCCAGATAAGTTATTAGGCTTTGTAGAACTCATGCCTGCGCATCAATTAAATGGTAAGGGTCGCCGACCCGATCCGCTCCCCGAGGAGGATGATTATGTTGAACCTGCATTCAATTCATTAGGTTTTCGATTGAGTAGAACCGAAAAGGGGAAGCCGCACGAAAAGAGGGACGTTCTCCAAAAAATTATAGATAGGCTGAATCGTAATTTAGAGAGGTTTGGAGAGGAGCCTCTGAACAATAATCAATTTTTAAGCGTGATTAAGGCTGGGATTCCCGTTCATGTTTTAGTCGAAAGCAAACTGAAGTGTGGGACATGTTTTGGAGATGGTAAGTTGGGTAGAATAGAGAATTTTAGAAAGTGTCCAAGTTGCCGTGGATTAGGAAGCTCTGAAGCTACCACTCTTTACAAAGTTACATGGAAGTGAATGGGAATTCCATTTTGGCGCTCATTTCACAGGCTTTCTCCTCTCAACCTTTCGCAATCTTCCTAACTGAGCCAAATGGGATTTGTGCCCATGCTCGTTCGTGGGCGAAATAGAGTAGATATTTAATCACAAATTCAATCGCACCAATTTCTAGCGCGGATTGGATTTCACCGGTTTTCACGTAGACGATTGCGATGATAGTCAAGGTCGCGATGATTCTCCAGGAAAGGCCTTTTAAGGCGCTTCGGACCTTGGATTCTTTGATGTGTCCTTCATTTTTCATTGGCGGAAGAGGGGCATCTTCACCAAGAATAATGACTATGTCTACCACTGGGACGACCTAACCTTAAAATCTCTTGATGAGAGCTAAGAGGTCCACAGATTATAAATCTACCTCGCTATCTTTCTATTTACCGGGAAAGAAGGAATTCCTAATGAAAAACAGACGACTATTTAACTCACTTCAATTTGCCTGTCAGCATTTTAGCGCGTCCGATTGCCCGAGCCGCGTCTGATAATTTGGTGGCGTTAGATGCTAAGGAAAACAAGTTTACTTTTGCTTGGGCATTGGTCTCTAAAATAGTTTTTAGCGAGGTGAAATACTCATTTGCTGATGCAACACCTTCAACTAGTGATTTTTGACGAGCCAGTAAAATCTTTGCCTGTAAAGCTTGCCCGTCCAAAGATTGAATAGATCCGTCGACGTATTTAGATTCAGCAACTTTTTGACTCCAAGCCTTCAGAGCAGTTTTATCCAAGCGCTTTAAGTTTTCATTTTGTTTAATCAGGGCTGAAATTTCGTTTAGGACTCCGATTAATTTCCAATCTGAAGTCAATTCCTCCCAATTTTTTGAACCATCAAATGAGTAAACTATAGAGGCCTCGGTGATTACCTTTTGGGTGATCCTTTTTATTGTGCTGTTTCCCCATTTCCCGATCTTCAACTTGCAATCACCCCAAACTAATTTGACAGGTGAAAGGAAGACCGCTCGGCCTTTTTCACTGATTTTGTCTGATTCAACAATGAAGCCTTCTTTTCTGACCGCTCCGTAGTCCACTCCAAAAATATTCGCCGAGAACCCTGCCTCACCCTTTGGCTTGAAATAGTTACCGTAGGCAATCAAAGCAACTAGATCAGCCTGGCGCTGAGTAACGGGATCATCTTTATCGCCCTCCTCAAATTGTATACCCAACTCAGAAGCGACTGAAGATCTCAGCCTGTTCATTTTATACTCATGGTCTTTTAAATAACCCGAAAGACTCAGTAACAGCTCTTCAACGTCTTTACTGATGTCTTTTGCTTTTGGAGCGGGCTTTTCAGAAATCGCAATGGTGATGACGGTATTCTGATTAGTTTTGCTTTGAGCAACTTGATTCTCAGCAGAAATCCGGGCTACATTTAAGGTGGAAAACATAGACTCAAGTGTTTCGTCATTTTTTACCGTTGCACTGGCTTTGTCGGCTTTGACCAAATGGGAATTCGCAAGAGCCAAATATTTCAAACGAGGTCGAATCGCTTTTAATTTAAACTCTGTTTCAGTTTGGATCGAAACAAATTGAGCGTCGACAGCCTTTGGATTCGACTCGGCTAGCGCCGCTAAACCTTTAAGTTTGGATTCGAGAAGTTCCACTTCCGGTTTCAACTTTTTATATTCAGCTTGATAGGTATCGGCAATACCCCCAGCAATAGTCACTTCGGCAAAGCTCATGGAACTAAAAGCCAAAATCCCTACAGCAGCGACACTCGCGTTTCTCAATCTCTCTCTTTTCGTTTTCATACTGGTTGGCTGCTAGGAATTTAGTTTTTGGCTGGATTGCTGGAACCTGTTGTTAAGGGGGGAGGGGAGGTGTAGAAGGGAGTTGCGAAGGTGGCTGGGGAATTTCCAGAGAACCGCGCCAGACTCAGGGGCGACCCATTCTAGGGGTAGATTTTCTTCTGAACTTAATCCCATTCCAGCCGGACCTTGGAAACTAGGCCGATCTTCTGCAAGCAAAGGAGATCTCATAGCAGTCATGAAGACACAGGTCAGAAGTAAGGTGCCATACTTCGTGAAATCGATTGATCGCATCATCTGAATACTCGTTGATGAATGAATATGTTGCAGCGATTATCTTGAATGTTTGACGATCTATTTAAATTTCTTTCAGCATGGCGGAAACACTTGGAATTCTGCCCTATCCCTAGCTTTTGATGACACAATCTCACCCTTTCACACGCATGAACCGCAGAGCAGCGCTATTTACTAGGCGGTATAAATGCCTTCTTAGATTGTAATGCCTTCGGGTCGTTTGCGTCGATACGGTCACTAAGATGAATGAAACCCTCTAACCTTGTCAAAAAACGGTGAAAACTTCACCAATGATAATTGTGGTCATGATGTTGGCTGTCGGCTGTGTCGTGTGGGGAAAAAGAAATGGTGACAGCCGAAACAGGAAAAAAGAAAAAGTCTAATTAGCTGAAAAAATTCAAACACGGGCACATGAAAACCGAAAAATGACACCGGAGGGGATTTCGATGAGCTATCATGTTCTTTCTTAGCGAGTAGAGACCTTCAGTCCCATTATCTGTGACGAGGAGAAGAGTATGGTGGGCCCTAGATCATATTAGAGTTAATCGGCAGCATCCTTAAACTTTTGTTTCATAGTCTGGTTGCTACGGGTGAGTTTTTTGATTGTGACGGCATCCGCCTTGTCATTGGCGAGTCGTAGATTGCGCTCGGAGCTGAGGAGCGCCTCTTTGGTCTTCTGAAGGTGCGTAATCGACTTGTCGATCTCATCAATCGCGGAATGGAACTTGCGGGAAGCAAGGTCGTAGTTCTTGGCGAAGCCGGATTTAAATTCTTCGAGCTTGGTCTCGAAATTGGTGACGTCGATGTTCTGCTTTCGCATCAGATTTAGCTCCGCTTTATAGGCGAGAGACGACACTCCGGAGTTTCTCAGTAGGGAGATGATTTGCAGGAAAAACTGGGGGCGGACCACATACATTTTCGGGTAGCGGTGGGATACATCAACGATCCCGGTGTTGTAGAGCTCGCTATCTGGCTCGAGAAGTGAGACCAAAACTGAATACTCGCATTTCTTTTCGTTGCGGTCCTTGTCTAGTTCCTTAAAAAAATCCTCGTTTTTCTTTTTGGTGGCGGTGGTATCGCTTTCGTTCTTCATCTCAAACATAATGGAAACGATTTCATTATCGTCCTCATCCATGTCGCGGAAGATGTAGTCTCCCTTGCTTCCAGAACTGGCATCATTGTCCTTCTCGAAATAGGCGTTCTGGAAGGCGGTAGCCCGAATTCGATTAAACTCGGTTTCACAGTGTTGCTCCAATGATTCGCCAACCATCTTAGTAGAAAGCTTTGCTTTCATATCTTTGAGTCGCTCGATCTGCTCTTCACGGTCCTTGAGTTGGATCTGATAGCGCTCCTCGAGCGCTTTTTCCTCAAGGGCCTTTTTGAGTTGGGCCTGCTCCAGCCCGTTTTTGAACTGATCGCGCTCCTGTTCCACTTGCTTCACTGCCTCGGTGACCGCAAGTTTCTGGGATACCTCCATTTCCCTGAGCTTAGCTTGAAGATTGTGAAGGGCCTTTTCTTTTTCGACGGCTGCTGACTGGATCTCATTTAGAGTCTTTTGCCTGAGTAAGTCTAGGGCACTTTCTTTCTCTCTTTCAGCAGATTCCAGTCGCTCGTTGAGTTGATTCGTAAATTCACGGTCTCGAACTTGTTTGACGATGTCGGCATATCCAGCCTGATCGATTTTAAAAGCATTGTTGCAGTGGGGGCAGCTGATTTCATTCATACGAGTATTTGCTGATTTATAAGAGAGGATTTGGAGTCAAGAAAGGCGGGAATTCTACGTGTAAGAAAGAATCGACCTGATCGCTCTAAAATATTGGATAGGCACTTTCATTTTCCATGAAGATCGCTCCGCTGAGATTACATTCTAAATATCTTCAGTATAATTCGAGTCTAGGCTTTTTCGTTGGTGGAATCGACGAAGTTTTTGATGACGAACCCGATCGCGTCAATCTCTAGCGCGGATTCGATTTCTCTAGTCTTCACATAGAAGATCCACCTTGATCATCAAGGTTCCTATGAAGCCAAAGGGCGGGGCACGCTGGCAATAGTCCATTTGGCAAAAGAAGGAGCATTAGCGTGTTTGTTTAAAGGTCATTATGATTTGAGCTCTCCTCATACTGCTTGCAGATTAAGCCGCAACGATGCAAATAAGAGCGTGAGTTTTTCGGTTATCTTGCAGGCGATCCTTCCAGTTTACCTCCTAGTGGGAGTAGGGTTGTTTCTCAGGGGTGCCAAGGTGGTGACTCCGGAAATGGAAAAGGGAATGTTGAAGATGGTAATTCATTGTCTCTATCCTTGTTTGATTTTGGATAAAACTTTGGGTAACGAGTTGGTGAGACACTTTGATGTTTTGGCATGGGGCGTGGGGTTGGGATTTGGACTAGTGATTCTAGGTATGGCGGTTGCTTATTTGATGGGGCTCGGGCTCGGGTTGAAGCCTGGGAATGGGCGAAGGACTTTTTGTGTGGCTGTGGGAACCCAAAATTATGGATATATTGCGATCCCGCTTCTGGGAGCACTGTTCGTGGCAATGAATGGGAACGAGCAGGTGTATGGGGTCCTCTTTATTCACAGCCTCGGTGTTGAAATTGCGTTGTGGATGGTCGGGGTGATGATCATGACGGGGTCGGTTTTTGGTAATCCCAAGCTCCTAATAAACGGGCCGACGGTTTCGGTTGTATTGGGAGTGCTACTCTCTTCTACGGGGGGCTGGCAGTTTCTTGAGGAGTCAGGAGGAGGGATCGTGGGCGCTGGCGTCCGCCAGATGATCTCATGGCTTGGAGTTTGTGCTTTCCCGATGGGACTCGTTCTGATCGGAGCGATGATGTATGATTTGATTGGAAAGGAGCAAATTTCCAAGAAGGTGGCGACAGGATCGCTTTTAGTAAGAATCGTGATAATGCCTGTTGTTTTCCTAGCGGCGGCAAAATGGTTGCCTGTGATTCCAGAGCTAAAGCAGGTGCTTTTGGTGCAGGCGTCAATGCCGGCTGCGGTGGGCCCGATTATTGTGGCGCGTCACTACGGTGGGAGTCCGGGGGTTGCCGTGCAGGGTGTCATCGTGACTTCGATCGTGGCCCTTGTGACAATGCCGTTATGGATTTCTTGGGGAATTCGTTTTGTTTTTGAGTGAGATAATTCGTTATTCGTTCCCAGTATCCTTAAATAATGAGGAAACTTTAAAATCATTGAGATTTTGGTCTGTTGCATTTTTGGAAAATTCATAAATGTTACTCTTATGTGTCGGTTAATTTTGTTTAGCGCTATTTTTGTTCTGTTTTCCCACGCTCAAGACGTTGAAAAAAAGGACGAGAAGGTTGTTCGTGGTCATGTCTTTGCTTGGCCTTTCTCGGAGATTGAGAAAATGCAACCTCGCGGCGGAACGAGTCGGGGCCAAGACGTTGTGCTTAATGAGAAGCCTTCTGACCAATGGGAAAGGCTTCAAAAGAAGGTAGGGTCCAAAATCGAGAAGGACCGTCGGGCAATCTTAGCCTTGGCAGGAAGTTATCGAGTCAGCTTTGATTTTATCGAGACTATGGGCTTCACGAAGGGCTACAAGCCGCCAAAGCCCTATTTTTCTTGGGGCACCGAGCACGTTCAGGTTCTTGCGTCCGAGGATCAATTCATCAGTCTTCAGCACACCCTCGTGATGTATTTCAAGGATGAAGACGGGAAAGAGATGGGGCCGATGGTAATGAAACACTGGCGTCAGGATTGGACCTATGAAGACTCTGATCTCAAAACTTTCCGGGGAAATTCCACTTGGGCGGACGAGAAAGTGAAGCCTCGCAAGGTAAAAGGGAAGTGGACTCAGTCGGTTTTCCAAGTTGATGACTCACCGCGCTATGAGGTCGTTGGTGAATGGGATCACAGTGGTGGGATATCAATCTGGCGGAGTGATTTATGTTGGCGGCCTCTGCCCCGAAGGGAGTTCTCGGTTCGAAGTGATTACCAGGTTCTGCAGGGTGTGCATCAATTGACAATCACCACCAACGGTTGGGTTCATACCCAACAGAATCAAAAGGTCTCTCTGGGAAAGGGGGGGCAGTTTTCAATTGTTGGTCAAGAATTAGGTGTGAACCGCTACGAGCGGATTAGTGAGCCTTCACTCATGGCAGCTGAAACGACTTGGGAAAAAACTGGGGAATATTGGAAAGAAGTCCGAGACGCGTGGGTGAAAGTTTACCAAAAACACCCAGCCTTCTCTCTAAAATCAGAGGTCGATGGGAAAAAGCTCTATCAACTGCACTTTGGCTACGCGATGAAGCTTGAGGGTTCTGATGAAGCTTACGATGCCCAAGCTGGAAAAGCTCATGCCAAGCAGACTATCGCGAAGTTCGTTCAGCCCGTAGATGCCGGAAAGGTCGGCAAATACTGATGGGCCACGTTTGGGTCATTTGTGGTCCCGCTGGAGCCGGAAAGAGTACCTACGGAAAAAAGCTGGCAGCTGAAAAGGGGGCCTGTTTTCTGGATAGCGATACTGTCACCGAACCGGTAGTAAGAGCTGGAATGGTTCTGGCTGGATTGGGCCTCGATGATAGAGATTCCACGGACTACAAGGTCGCCTTTCGAGCGGCAGTCTATGAATGCCTGTTCGCAACAGCCGCCGAAAATTTGCCCCAAACCGATGTGATTCTCGTTGGGCCCTTTACCCTGGAAATTCGGGATCCCGGTTGGCGCGACGGGCTCGAAGAGCGCTTTAAGACATTGGTTCGGGTCATTTTTATGAGTTGTGATGATGCTGAGCGAAAGCGCCGGATCGAGCTTCGTGGTAATCCACGGGATGATTTTAAACTTCGGAATTGGTCGGAATACCTCGACCAAGGAGATTTAAGGCCACCTGCTTTTACGCATGAACAGATTGTGAATCAGTTTCTTAAGTCTTGATGTCTTTGGTCAGTCTTATTAGCCTCATGTAATGTGGGTTTGGTCGAAATTATCTGCCGTGAAATGGGTAGACGCATGGGAGGAAAGGTTTTACGGAAATCCAAACTCGGTCATCAGTGGAATCAAGGGTGGCAAGTCGGTTCGGGTCGAGGTCTATTGCGAGACTGAGGAAGGGGCGCTTGAGATCCAGGAGCAATTCGGAGGAACGGTCCGTGAGTTAAAATCACGGAATTGGGTGGCGATGAGTGCTCCTAAGGCGGAGCCCTTGATGATTCGAGATCGTCTAATCATCTCGCAGGTTGAAGTGGCGGAGGGAACCTATCCGGACAAAAAAGTCATTGTGGTTCCCCCGGAGATGGCTTTTGGCACCGGCGATCACCCGACTACTGCGACCTGCTTGAGATTGTTGGTTGACCATTCGGAGAGTGTTCCTTCTGGCTGGAGCTTTTTGGATCTAGGAACGGGAAGTGGAGTTTTGGCAATCGCTGGTAGGCTTTTAGGAGCCGGGAAGGTCAAGGCGTTTGATTTCGACGCCAAGGCTGTTGAGGTGGCGGCTCAAAATATAGAGCGAAACCAAATTACTGGTATTGAGATCTTTGAAGCTGATGTTTTCGAGTGGGAGAATTCCCAAAAATTCCAGGTAGTGGCAGCCAATTTATTTTCGACAGTCCTCGTCGGGGCCCTTCCTCTGATGACAAAATGGATCGAAAGGAAAGGGCGGCTGATTTTATCAGGAATCCTTGCCGAGCAATGGCAGGAGGTTTTGGACAAAGCCGAGGAATGTGGATTTCAGCTGGTCTCGGATAAAAAGATCGGAAAGTGGATGACTGCGAGTTTCGATGCTTCTTGATGGGCTTGAGCGACAGAGTCACAAAAAAAATCCACGGACAAAACTCATTTGCCTTGCAAGGACGACTCCTCAGGTGCAGAAATCACCCGCTCCTCGGGGAGAAACGCGGCGATCGCTACCATAGATGTTTTTTCCCGGTTTTGGGGTATTACTTATCTAAAAAACATCATGGACAGTCTCTCAAATCGCGTAACCTCAGTGACTCCTTCGCTGACCCTCTCCGTTACCAACCAAGCCAAGGCACTCCGAGCCGCAGGTGAAGAAATTTATGGGCTTGCCGGCGGCGAGCCAGACTGTGACACCCCTGATTTCATCAAACAGGCGGCTTACACTGCCCTAGCGGAAGGTAAGACGAAATACACTCCCGCTGCAGGGATTCCCGAGCTGCGTGAGGCTCTCTCAACCAAGCTTAAGACTCAAAACAACGTTGACTACGACCCAAGCCAAATTTGTGTCACTTCAGGTGCAAAGCAGGCCTGTTTCAACGCGATCCTTGCCGTTGTTGAAGAAGGAGATGAGGTCATTATTCCTTCCCCATACTGGGTGAGCTACCCCGAGATGGTGAAATTAGCTGGGGGTGTTCCGGTGATGGTAGAGACCAAGGAAAGTAACAAGTGGAAGATCACGGCAGAGGAGTTTGAAGAAGCGATGTCTCCTCGTACGAAGATGATCGTGCTGAATACTCCGGGTAATCCAACAGGTTCGGTGTATAGCCGCGAGGAGATTGAGGGGATTGTCGAAGTCGCCTCATACGAGGATATTATAATTCTTGCTGACGAAATCTACGAGCACCTCGTCTATGGGGAGGAAAAGCATGTTAGCGTAGCTTCGGTCAACGAAGATGCCTACAACCTCACTATCACTGTCAATGGATTTTCCAAGTCACACTCGATGACCGGTTGGCGTGTCGGTTATACAGCCGCTCCCGAAGCTATTGCGAAAGCACTCTCGACCATCCAGGGACACACCAGTTCGAATGCGACTAGCTTTGCTCAATATGGAGCACTTGCTGCGCTCACTGACGAAGCATCAGCTCCGTTTATCGATAACTTACGGGGTGAGTATGATGTACGTCGCCAATTTATGCTGGCTCGTCTCAAAGCGATTCCGAATGTGAGTGTCGTTGAACCGAAGGGAGCATTTTACTTTTTTGTGAATTGCGTTGGTCTCGGTCTCAAATCGGTCAACCTTTGCGATAAGCTTCTGACCCGCTATAAAGTGGCGGCAGTCCCTGGCGTGGCTTTTGGTCACGACATGGGGGTTCGTATCAGTTATTGCACCACTCTGGATGTTCTTAATGAGGGGATTGGTCGTTTTGAGGAGTTCTGCCGATCTCACTAGGGAAGCTAGGTGTAAGATTCAGATTTCAAAGGGCACGGGAAACCGCGCCCTTTTTTGCGGGCTGGCGGAGCTACTCTTCTTCGCCCCAAAAGGCGCGAGTGTTGGCGGTGAATGTTTCCTGTCCGGTGTCGCAAATTTTCGCAAGTTCACGGGAAATAAACGCGAGATTTGCGGGATGGTTGATGTTGTTGAATTGGAACTGTGGATTGGGCAGCGCCATGTCGGGAGCATCAGTCTCGACAAGGATTCGCTCAATTGGCAGACGACTAAAGATCT
>UPTG01000085.1_pt1 | contig 78422 bp, 56 predicted proteins | sample 2160121 | NCBI WGS metagenome assembly UPTG01 (sample SAMN06266255, study PRJEB28933) | marine metagenome | isolation source: Columbia River Estuary | place: USA:Columbia River Estuary, USA | collected 2014-07-27 | reverse complement strand
ATGCAACCAATGCAGGATCTCTATGATTGCCCCATCACCTTGATGAACATCCTCCTTCAACTCTAATTACCAACTAAGAATCTTAAACTCATTGGAGCACCTTTACTCAAGGCAATTTTTTGCGTTTTCCATGGATGACAGATCGACAAAGGTCCACCCTTAGTTTATTCTCTTAGCCATAGCGATTTTTCATAATCGCGATCATCTCCTAAAAGACATTCTCCCTCAATGAGCCTGCGCATTTGTATCATCCCCTGTTTCTTGTTCGTGATTGTTGGCATGACCAGCTGTTCTAAATCCGGAACGACCTATAATCCGGAAATGGGCCCATTTGATGAAGACGGTAACTACATTGAAGCGTGGGCCGATAATCCTCCAAAACCTGGCTTAGTCTTGAGCAGCCGGGATCCAAAACCGGCGCCTGAAATCGCGAGCACCCCAACACCGGCTTACAAACCAAACCCTGTTCCCGCGGCAAGACCGAAGCCAAGACCTGTTGCGGTTAAGCCTAAAAGAATCAGACATTTGGTTAGAAAGGGAGATACCTTATGGGGGTTAGCCCGAAAATACGGAACAACTGTCTCAAAGATCAAAAGTGCAAATGGACTCAGGGGCGATGTCATTCGGGCGGGAAAAACCTATCTAATTCCAAAATAGCAGCTCATTCCTGAAAATTACAGGCCAGGAAACCACGTATAGGGTGGGAAAGATGAAAGTCCTTTCCTTCTCAATCTGCCTTTTGTTATTCATAAGTGTTGCGTGCGCGCAAGAAGACCCCGAACTCACCGGGCCAGGTCTTGAGATTGGACTGATCTCAGAATCAACCGGGGTAACCCCAGGAAAGCCCCTGACTCTTGGCCTGCACATCCATCACCTTCCCGGTTTTCACACCTACTGGAAAAGCCCCGGAATTGTGGGGATGGCCACTTCAATCGAATGGTCACTCCCAGAAGGATTCACCGCTTCCAAAATCCGTTGGCCCTACCCACAGAACACCTTTATGTCAAAATACCCCTGCCATGGATACGAGCGGGACGTAACACTCATTGTCGATATTACACCACCTGATCAAATCATGGCCAAAGAGGTGAAGTTCAAAGCAAAATCCGCGTGGATGTGCTGCGCAAAGGGCTGCTTCCCGGGCTTTGAGACATTCGAGCTCACTCTTCCGGTGACTGACGAGCCAAAACCTGTTCCGTCTGCTAAGGCCCGTCTATCAAAAGCAATCAGCGAACTCCCCTCAAAAAAACACAACATCGAGGGCATCATTCAAAGCAGCCCAGACCAAAAAATGATCACGCTCAGCTTTCAAGGTGAATTTAAGAGACCGCTAAAAGAGGCTTATTTCTTTTCCAGTGACGGTCAAATCTCCTCCGACCAAAAGCAAAAGTTTGTGGAAGAAAAAAATGGGTCAATTACTCTAAAGATTCCGCGGTCTGAATTCTCACCTGAAGGAAAAACTACAATGCCGGGAGTTTTGAAAATTGGGGGGCGCTACCTAGAAATTGAGGCCAAGCCCCAAGCCTAACTCAGCTCCTACGTTCACAAAGAGTGTAAATCGTTACCCCCTACTTGCATGGGAATTAAAACAAGTCATTGCGCTTAAAAAGCAATCAACACCGTGTCTTTGTTAGCACTCTAACATCTGAGTATATCAACGCTGTTCAACTATCAGCCCTCAAAGTCACAGACCGACCGTGGGCATGCAAACCTTCCATTTTAGCGAAATGTTCGACCACTTTCTGGGACTTCCGAACCGCTTTCTGGTCCATCCTAACCACGCTTGCTCGCCGCTGAAATTGATCGGCCCGCAAACCGGAAAACGAGCGCCCCGATCCCTCGGTCGGCAGGGTGTGACTCGGTCCAGCCAAGAAATCACCAACCGCTACTGCTGAGTAATTCCCAACGTAAATTGCGCCTGCAGTGCGAACTTGATCAAGCCATTTTTCTTCATTCTTTGCCACCAAAATCAAATGTTCTGGCGCCCAATCATTCACGATCGAAATTGATTCACTCATTGATTTCGTCAGCAAAAGAAAGCCCGCTTTCTTCAAGGCCTTGCTTGCGATTTCACGACGGGGAGTTTCACTAAGCTGGATCTCCAGCTCACTCTGAATTTCTCTAAAAAGCTTCTTGGAGTGTGTGACCACCCCAACGACAGAATCAGGACCGTGCTCCGCTTGGGCCAAAAGGTCAGATGCCAAGAATCGCGCATTCCCAGTCGCATCAGACGCAATTAAAACCTCACTTGGCCCGGGAAGAAGGTCGATCGAAACTGCGCCCACCATCTGACGCTTCGCCTCCACTACAAAGCTATTGCCAGGCCCAAAGACCTTATCGACCGGCGCTATCGATTTCGTCCCGAGCGAAAGTGCTGCAATCCCGTGAGCCCCCCCGGCTTTGTAAATCTCGGTAGCGCCTGCCGATTCGAGCGCATATAACAGGTCAGGATTAACTGAACCATCTCGTCCTGGTGGCGTCGCCGCCACAATTTCAGGCACACCTGCAGCTTGCGCAAATCCCGCAGTCATTAGAGAGGTAGAAACCAAAGGGGCCTTGCCACCTGGCACATAAACCCCCACCCGATCGAAAGGCACGAATCGCTCGCCCACTTCTACCCCTTGCGGATTCTTCACTTTCCAGTTTTTACGGAGACTCTTTGCCGCAAAAGCATGAATGTTTTTCAAAGAAGATTTTATGGCAGATTTCGTTTCCTGGCTCACCGAGTTACGTGCAATTTCCAATTCGGCACCAGTCACCCTCAACGACTTTGCGGTGAGCCTCGCCCCATCAAACTTCTTTGCAAAAGCGACCAAAGCGCGATCTCCTTTTTTAGCCACTTCGGAAACAATCTCGGCTACCGCATCCGAAACAGCACCGCTTGGAATTGCTCGGCGATACAATTTTTTAACGAAGGCAGGGTAGGCTTTGTCCTCGTGGGTAAGAATCTTCATGGCGATTACTAAGCTTGGATAAACAAAAGAACAAGCTGTTGGATCAACCGTTTAGCTTCTCAAGACTCTTAGCCAGAAATTGCCCGTCTTTACGGAAAAGCTTTCCGTCAAAGTAAATCTCCCCTCCTCCATAGTCCTTACGCTGAATATTGACCATGTCCCAATGCACTGTAGAGCGATTTCCGTTATCAGCTTCTTCGTATGCCTGACCGGGCGTGAAATGAAAGCTTCCCGCAATCTTTTCATCGAAGAGAATATCCCGCATCGGCTCGCGAACTATTGGATGAAAACCGATCGCAAACTCACCAATATAGCGCGCACCCGGATCACTATCGAGAATCTTGTTCAACTCACCGGTCATACCCCCATCAGCCTCAGCCTTGATGATCTTGCCTTTTTCAAAAGTCAGCCTGATACCATCGAAACTGATGCCACGGTAAATCGTAGGTGCATTGTAATAAATCACCCCTTCCACCGAGTCCTTAATTGGAGCCGTGAAAACTTCCCCATCTGGAATATTGTTCTGCCCCCCACAAGCAATTGCCGACATATCCTTGATTGAGAAGCGTAGGTCAGTTCCATTACCTACAATATGAACATCATTAGCCTTTTCCATAAATCGCTTTAAAGCATTCATTGATGGAAGGTAGCTCTTGTAGTCAAGCAGGCAGGCATCAAAGTAAAAGTTCTCAAACGCTTCAGTACTCATCCCTGCCTGCTGCGCCATTGCGGGATGCGGCCAACGCAGAACACACCATTTCGTTTTTTTAACTCGGTGATCCAAAACCTTTCGAAGATATTTCATTGCAGTGCCCATCTTCTTAGCGGGAACATCGCTAGTTTCGGTAATATTATGAGATCCGCGGATCGCAATATAAGCATCCATATCCTTCATTTCACTGAGGAGATGCTTGGAAGTCGCTTGGTATTGATCATCGGTCGCACCCATAAGCATTTCTCGACTCAGACGGTTTGATCCAAGACGCAAAAACGGTACCCCTTTTCGCAAACGAACTTCGCGAACCAAAGCCACTGCCATATCTTCTGGCGTATCAACGAGGTCGAGGAGAATTTTCTCACCCTTCTTCAGAGCGGTGGAATAGCGAATAAGTTGCTGTGCAAGCTGAATATACCTTGGATCCATGGCTGAAAGAAACCGTGCTAAGAAGAGTTGGACAACTAGAAAAGACGCCGCAACTCAAAATGTTTCATCTCAAGCAATCAACGAGTTCTTTGACGCCACTCTGCAAAAGACTGCCCACTTGCATTCTCGGGGTCGGGAAGGTGAGAATTCGCGTCGAGCTTTCGACCGAGTTCAGAATCGTCGAAAGCGGCACCGCCGGCGCGCCGGCTGGGTCCAGACTCACAAGAAACCAGACTTGAGAACACGAGCGTTGGGATCGCAAAAATGACCGAGATCTTCATACAACAACTATGTCTGAATCGATACCCTCTGCAAGAGGTCAGGAAGTAATCTAACAAAAAAATACACGAAAAAGCTATTTTGCCCCTTCGAGCATCCGCACGGCTGCCTTCGAAAGTGCCTTCTCGAGTTCCTCCGGCATCCCATAGTCGGGAAGCTCCTTGATGAAAATTGCCCAATCGCGCTTCATTCCAGATCCCAGATAGGCATTCAGACGGGTCGCCACCGTCGAATCAGCCAATTCCTTTTCGGTTTTGTAGGCCTTGGTAAGAATATCCCTAATTTCCTCAAACCGAGTTAGGTAATATTTTTGGTGGTAGCCTTCGGCATAAGTGAATTTGCCAACCGAAGCGATCGTTGTTTGAACCGCATCAACTTCGAGCCCCTGCTTTACCGCAGCACCAGACCGAGAATTCTCGGCGGCTATTTTCTGTGACTCGTCATGATAAAAAACAGCATTCATATACTGTCGTGACGTATTAATTTGGTCACATCGGTGAGCCGACCAGAAGATCTCTAGAAGATCTTCATATTTCAAAACCTCAGGATCATAATCAATTGAAATCACCTCGGTATGTTTTCCCAAACTGTAATAGGTAGGATCCGCTTTTTCACCGCCCGCATAACCAACACGCGTGCGGAGAACACCTTTGAGACTTCCGAACTCGGAATCAGGTCCCCAAAATCAGCCTAAACCAAAGGTCGCAGTCTCAAATTTCACCTTTGATGTCTTAGCATCCAGAGGAAGGGTGGTAGCCGAAACCTTTCCATCGGCTTTAGGAAGGGGTTCTGCAAGTCCTGACATCACGGCCCAACTTGCGACCGCTCCAAGAATGATCAATCGAATTTTCATATCGTTTGAGGAATGATGACACAGAAGAAATTTTATTCCAGCTCAACCGTCACAATGGATTTTCCTTTGCATGAAAGCCGATTCCAACAAAGTCTTGCCCAGCGGAATGGCTGAACCACAAAACGTCTCCGAATTCGCCGAACGCGTGCTGATGTCCACTTCGCTAGAGGACAAACTCACCCACGCCCCGGTCTCTTTGACCCTTGATCCACCAAAACGGGGCAATTTTATCGCCCCCTCTCTTCCCGGGCGCCCTCATCACCTCAAACCGCGGCCTAATGATGGAAAATCGCCTTTCCCCTCGGCTGTTCAAATCCACGATGAAGAGCAGCGTGGTATTCTACTCCACTTCTTTGCAAACCACGAATTGCTCGCCGTTGAGCTCATGGCACTCGCTTTGCTCAAATTCCCAGACGCTCCCGATTCTTTTCGCAAGGGAATACTTCGAACCTTACAAGAAGAGCAAAACCATACCCTTTGGTATCTCGCGCGAATGAGGGACTGCGGAATCAAATTTGGAGACTACCATCTCAGCCCCATGATCTGGTCGCATATTTCCTCCATGGAAAGTCCCCTCGATTACGTCTCACGCCTCTCGCTCACCTTCGAGCAAGCCAACCTCGACTACGCGAAGCACTACTCCCAGGTCCTTGCCCGAGCCGGCGACCAAAAGTCCGCTGACCTTCTTTCTAAAATCTACAGGGACGAAATTGCCCACGTCGGTTACGGCCTCAAATGGTTGCGCCGCTGGAAGCAAAAAGCTCAATCCGATTGGGACGCTTGGCATAAACAACTCCACTTCCCCCTCTCCCCCATCCGCGCCAAGGGCCTGGCACCCTTTAACGAAGAAGGCCGCCGCAAAGCTGGAATGGACGAGCACTTTATCGCCTCGATCAGACGACACCAAGCCTCCCGCGGTCGCAGCCCCGACCTTTACTGGTTCAATCCAGATGTTGAACTTGCTGCCAACGACATCAACTGGAATCCGCCCCAACGCCTCGAGAAACTCGCAGCCGACCTCGAATACGCCTTCGCCCTCGCCGCACCCTCCTCAGATGATCTCATCCTCCTCCGCAATCAACCCAGCGATAGACACCGTGAAGCCCTCGCTCACCACAACCTCACTTTCCCCGAGGTTTCAACGATTTCTGAACTCCATCACATCCGCAAAAATCGAAAAATAAGGCATGAGCAGCCTTGGGGAATTCCAAACCCCACCCTCCTCTCAAAAAACCTAGGCCTCGAACTCCGTAGCCTGCTCGACAATTCGATCACCGCTCAAATCTGCTGTAACCAAAAGGAAATTCAGGCCTTCATCGAGGTGAACTCACACCGTAACTGGCTTGCAAAGCCTCTTCTCGGCTCAGCAGGTCGCGGCCTCATCAAATTCTCTTCTGACAGGATACCCTCGATCAAAGAAGCCCACCTCATCGAGCCTTGGCTAAACAAAGAACAGGAATTCTCTCTCCTCTACCAATCAAATCCAATCGACCAAGGCGGCCTGCGTTTCTTAGGCATCTGCCGCCAAGAGGTCAGCAATACCGGACAATGGATCTCGTCGACCTCGGTCCCCAAACCCGCCAATGGCCTCCCTACAGAATGCGCCCGCCTCGTCGCCAACGAAGTCCTTCCCGCCTCCAAAAACGAGGTCCAAAATGCCCTTTGCACTCTACTAGAAACCCACAATTACCACGGTCCAGTCTGCATCGACTCCTTTTTGCACCGTACTTCGAAAGGCCTAGAGTGGCATCAAATCAGCGAAATAAACGCACGTTGGTCGATGGGGAGGCTCGCTCACAATTTACGCCTCAGGCTTTGCCCAAATCGTTCGCTCACCCTCACCACCATTCCGAAAGACGTTCCTCTTTCCAAAAGTGCGATCTTCTTAGGCGATCCCTCGACCGCCCACACCCGAATACCGGTTGCCATCATTCAAAATTCATGATTGGACCTTCGGCGTTCGGCGTTCACACTCACTCCCATGAGCGAACTTTCTAGCGCCGTTAGCATTCACCCCTATTTTAAAGTCCAAGAAGGCAAACTCGACGCCTTCAGAGAAACAATGAAGGAATTCGTGGCCCGCACAAGCACTGAAGACACCTGCCTCTACTACGACTTTTCAGTAAATGGTAACGTTGTTTTCTGCCGAGAAGCCTATATCGGTGCCGCCGGTGTCCTAAAACACCTCGAAAACGTAGGTTCTTGTATCGAAGAAGCCCTTGCCTTCTCTGAGCTCTTTCGCCTTGAGCTCCACGGCCCTGCTGATGAACTCGACAAACTCCGCGAACCCCTAGCCGAACTCAACCCTGAGTTCTTCGCACACGTGACAGGCGTTGCGAACTAATTCAATTAAAGCTACCGTTCGATATGCCGACGAAGAAAGAAATCCAGGATCTCTATTTTATGGACGCGCGTTTCAAGCTCCTTGAAATCGCCTCCTTCCTCGATCGAGTGGATCGCCACGAAGGTGATGCAGACTTTCGTCACCCCGCTTTTGCAACGGCTCTAGCCGCCATGCAAAACCCACCAGAAGGCACGACACGTGCGCAAGCAGTTCATCTCGCCTTCTCAGATCATTCTACCGAGCCCGCTCAATCTGCAGGAATTCAATTCGCGTATGGTGCACATAATGAGGGGGTGAAATCATGAGATATATTGAGCCTCACGCCCACATGGTCAGCCGCACAACTGCGGACTACCAAGCAATCGCTCAAGTTGGCTGCGAAGCCCTTTGCGAACCCGCCTTCTGGGCCGGATACGACCGTGCCTCTGCCCAAGGGTTTTACGATTACTATCGACAACTTACCGAATACGAACCGGCCCGCGCCGCTAAATTCGGCATCAAGCATTTCTGCTGGCTCTGCATCAACCCAAAGGAAGCCGAGGACCCGGTCTTTGCACGTGAGGTAATGGCCCTTATTCCTGATTTTATCGACAAGCCTACAGTTCTTGGGATTGGTGAAATTGGGCTCAATAAAAACACCAAGAACGAGCTCGCCATCTTTGAAGAGCACGTGGAAATTGCCAAAAAATACGATCAGGCCATTCTCATTCATACCCCCCATCTTGAGGACAAACTTAAAGGCACGCGCCTTATTATCGACGCTCTCAACAACGCCAACGTAGATCGTAGCCGCGTCATCATTGACCACGTTGAAGAGCATACGGCCCCCCTCGTCCTTGATCAGGGCTATTGGGCTGGGATGACCCTTTACCCGGAATCGAAGTGCTCTCCTGCCCGGGCGATCGACATCCTCGAAACCTTTGGAATGGAAAACATCTGGATGAACTCCGCTTGCGACTGGGGGATCTCGGATCCCCTCGCTGTGATTAAGTGTGCCCTTGAAATGAAAAAGCGGCATCATTCTGCTGAGGTCGTCGATAAGGTCATCTTTGAAAATCCAAAAACCTTCCTCTCACAGTGCCCAAACTTCGCGCTTTAATTAGCGCTGTCGGCCTTTTCACCTCGTGTCTTTCGCTAGGGGCAGAAACGGTTCTATGGAAGGCTAACGGAGCCATCACAAGTGCGACCGGCACTTTCCAAGATGCCGCAATTGAATCGGGCACAAAAGTTGAGATCCGCATCACCTACAATGACCAGTCCACCCCCAATATCTTCACGAATATCCTTGGTCGAATCGAAACGGAATACCTCACAGAGGTTGAGCTAACTTTCGAAATCAAAGTTGGCACCCGAATATGGACAGCTTTGGTGAATTCAGCAGAAAGCGATACTCCCCGCACTTTTGTCACCAGAGCCTCATCGTTCCAAGGAACCGAACGAGTCGAAATGCTTATTAGCTCAGAAGACAATGGAACCTTTTTCAACTTCCCCCTCCGAACCAGTGCGAGAAACACCTTAATTGATCTCAATTTCACGAGTATTACGAATTCCTTTCTCACCTCTGGAATCAGTGCAGCAAGTATCCAGCCTAGTGAAATCACCCATGCTTTGGGGATCATTCAGACTGGCTCCACTGATCATCAGCTGACCTTCTCCATCACACCATCAACCATCGAGGTTCTAAACGAGGCCGACGAGTCGGCAAGACCCACCGCACCCAAAATTTCGAGCGAGATAAACGGCGATTCCATTTCTCTCAGCTGGCTGAGCGATAGACGATTCCGCTACCGTATCGAGGGCACCTCCAACCTTTCTGCTGATCAATGGGTGACAGTCGAAACTCGCAATGGGACAAGCACCCAGATCTTCCGTTCATACCCACTTGCGAACCACTTCCAATTTTACCGCGTCGTTGCAATCGAAAGGTAATTCCTTGCGGCCACCGCCACCAACGCTATGAAGCGGGGGTGAAGTTTGAAAGCCACCACCTCGCCTACTGCACCAATATTCATCCTGCCGAAAGCTGGGCTGAGACCTTCCATGTTCTCAAGACCGATGTCCTAGCCGTACGCGATCGTGTCGCTTCCGGCAAAAAGTTCGCTATCGGCCTCCGGCTCTCGGCTCAAGCGGCCCTTGAACTTCTTGAAAACGATCAGCTCGATCAATTCGAATCCTGGCTTGCGCAAGAAAACTGCTACGTTTTTACAATTAACGGCTTTCCTTATGGGGCCTTTCACGGCACTCGGGTCAAAGAAAATGTCTACAAGCCGGACTGGACTCACATGAGCCGACTTGTTTACACCGAGCAACTCTTTACGATCATTTCGCGACTTTGCCCGGCCGAATCAGGAGGTTCAGTCTCAACTCTCCCAGGTTCCTTTAAGGAATTTGAAGCCGACGAAAACCTCATTTTCGCAAACCTTTATTCCTGCGCTCTTACCATCGAGACCCTCGCCAAAGAAACAGGTAAAGACCTCCACCTCGGACTTGAACCCGAGCCTCTCGGTCACTTCGAAAACACCGAAGAAACCCTCGCCTTCTTTGAACGCTTTTTTACTTGGTGTGAGAGTGAAGAACTCGATCCCAATCCGATTAAAAATCACATTGGTATCAACTACGACACCTGCCACTTCGCGCTCGAGTTTAACGACTGCCACCAATCCCTCAGGACGCTAACCGAGGCTGGGCTTCGCATCTCAAAAATCCATCTCTCCAATGCTCTCTCCTTCGACCCGCAAAACCCTAAAGCTCTCGAAGCGATAAGGCCCTTCGACGAACCGACCTACCTTCACCAAGTTATTCTCAACACCGAACCTCTCACTCGCTTCAAAGACCTCCCAGAGTTTAAAGAGTCAACCACGGCTACTGAGGGCCGAATCCATTTCCACGTTCCGCTATACTCCGAACCCCTTTACCCATTGGCTTCCACCCTTGACCATGCTGAAGCCGCTCTCACCTATCTCAAGGAACACCCTACAACCTGCCCGCACCTCGAGATCGAGACCTACACTTGGGGAGTTCTCCCCGACCAACTCCAAAAACCGCTGACTGATCAAATCAGCGCCGAATACGAGTGGGTTCTCTCACGCTAATTTGAGCCAAGGCATTCTTCATATCGCCTCCATGGTCCTCCTCAATTAATTCAGGAATCTAAGTTGGATTAGAAAAAACAATTTTTTAAAGTTTGTTGCTTGCCAAAAACCGCCTTGTTTCTGAGAGTTTGCCCAACGCGGAGGGGTGGCAGAGTCTGGTTTAATGCACCGGTCTTGAAAACCGACGTAGCGCAAGCTACCGAGGGTTCGAATCCCTCCCCCTCCGCCATAGTTTTCCTTCGTAAAACATAGGATTGGGCGTTTTCAGCAATGGAAACGCCCTTTTTCCGCCCAGTGCAAATTGAGATGAAAGATCCAAGAATAATCCTTAAAGCCCGACCCTGGGTCATCATTACCGGAGCTGTCATGATCCCTACCATGTCAGCCATAGCAACCTCAACATCTTTCGAGAGTAAGGGGCAGCCGACCACTGAGTTCCCAAACACTAAATCTGAGGCGGGTGAGGTTACCCCGTCCGAGCCAGATCGAGATAAACTCCCCGCCGCTAATGCAAAAAATCCTCTTTTTGAGCGCATTCAACTTTCAGCAACTCAAGGAGATGCGGATGCACAGTGTCTTCTCGGTAAGCTTTACGCAGAAGGCGATGGCATCGAGAAAAATTTAAAACTTGCAGCTCAATTCTACCGGCTTGCGGCGGACCAAGGGCAGGATCTAGCCCAACAAAGATTAGGTAATTGCTATCAGAACGGCTTGGGGGTTCCAAAGAATGACACCGAAGCTTATGTATGGTTCTCGTTAAGTGCCGAAAATGGACAAACATTGAATGGTCGAGGCAGAGCTGGAGAGCTTCTGGACGAAATCACGAAAGATTTAAGTCCCAAAAAACTTGTCAAAGCGAAGGCGAAGGTCTCGCATCTCCAAAAAAAAATCGCCCTGAAAGAAAAGGCGAACTACACAAAAATTATTAACCAACTGAGCAAAAATGGTTGGAGAATCTCCATGAATATCGACAAGAACGGTGGTCATAGCGTCAAAGCCAAAAAAGAAGGCAAAACTTCTCAGTCGCAGGCACCGAATTGGAGGCTTGCTTTTAATGCAGTCAAAAGGCAGTGCGAAGAATGGCCGGAAGAAGGATAGTGATTTAATCTTAGAAAAAACACTCACCTTGGTTGAACTGATATCTTTCTCCACCCAAGAGCTTTTAACCTAAGAAAAAATCAAACACCTTTGTCCGCCCGAATAAAGCAATCAACCTATCCCGAACCAGCCCCTCACTACGATTGAGCCTCAGGGTGTGGCGGAAGGCGTGTCGTTGCTCGTTTCGAGTAACCCAGACTCAGTCAAAGGCGAAAAAGATGTTTCTATTTCGAGCCAGCCCGCCACCACAACGGCGAACTAAACCTTTTCCGGAATCGTTCCAAAGAGGGCGATTTCTTTGAATAGCGCAACATGATCAATGGCAACTTCACTCTGCGATTCAGCATGCAGTAAATCATCAAAGACGTTCGAAAACTGGTCGAGAAGATCAGGCGGAGTGCCATTTAAACCGCGAACGACCATATTCCAAGTTAGTAGCAACCGAACCTCATCCTCTACCGCGCAAACCAGCTTAAGAACAGTGTGACGGCTGTCCGCTTCGATTTTATTGTAAAGTTCGCGCACCGCTTCTTCACGGCCTTCCAAAATCTGCAGAATCCGATCCTCGTTCACCACTAAAAGACCCGTCACATCCCTTTCGTTGTTGGCTTTAACAGATTTACTTTCGATATCATCGAAATCAGCATCCGTAAACGGCTCGGTTGGTTTACTGAGATAAGTCAGTCGAAAAATGGGGTATTCTTCCTCCTGCTGAATCGTCTCCCAAAGGAGACTCATGCGTGATAGTTCGTCTGACATGGCCAGAGATTGACACAAGTAGAATCTCACGGCGAGTAAATTGCCTTGGGAGCCATGCTAGATCTTTTGTAATAGGCAAAATCCAATAAAAGAATACCATTCTGAGATGGATCAGCTTCCACCTGCCGCCGCGCAACCGCCGTCTCATCACTCCGGCGTTCCCATTCCCGAACGCCAATGGGGCATGTTCGCCCACCTCTCAACATTTTCCGCGTGTGTAGGAATGCCACTTGGAAACATCCTCGGACCACTCATCATGTTTTTAATTAAAAAAGACGAATATCCCTTCGGAGGAGATCAGGCTAAGGAAGCGCTCAACTTTAATATCTCTTGCACTCTTTATCTTTTAATTTCCATTGCGCTCTGCGTCGTTATTATCGGGTTCGTTCTCCTGCCCATTCTCGGCATATTCTGGCTTGTAGCTACGATCATAGCCGCCGTGAGGTCGAATGAAGGGGTTTCATACCGGTATCCTCTTTGCATTCGCTTCGTCAGCTAGACGCTTGGCCTTTTTAATGCTTCAGATCTGTCATGCGCGTCCTTATTGCGAACGATAAATTTAAAGGTTCTCTCCCCGCAAGCGAGGTCGCGCAAGCGATACAAACGGGACTCCCTTCCAACTGTGAAGTCGATCTCTGCCCCATCGCTGACGGCGGAGAAGGATTCACTTCTACTATGCTCGCAGCCCTCAGCGGCCAGTGGGTTGAATGCGACACGGTAGATGCCCTTCATCGCCCTCTCAAAGCCCGTTACGCCATTACTGACACGGGGCTAGCAGTCATGGAAATGGCATCGGCCTCCGGCTTCGAGCTCATCCCAGAAAAAGATCGCGACATCCTGCAATCATCCACTTACGGGACTGGACTCATGATCCGCCACGCAGCCAACCAAAAAAATGTCGAACGGATCCTTATTGGAATCGGTGGCTCCGCAACCAATGACGGAGGAGTTGGGATGGCGGACGCGCTCGGTGTTCTTTTACTTGATTCCGAAGAAGACCCCCTCTCTCCCTGCCCAGCCGGGTTGGAAAAACTCGCCCTCATTGATCGCGATCAACTCGTTGACCTACCAGTGATCGATGTCGCCTGTGATGTCGACAACCCCGTCCTTGGGCCAAACGGAGCCACCGCCATTTTTGGTCCACAAAAAGGAGCCAACAAAATCGAACAAGAAGCCCTTGAAGCATTCCTAACTCATCTCGTCAAAGTCACCAAAGCCACGGACCTTTCCGAAGTGCCCGGGGCTGGGGCAGCCGGCGGACTAGGTTTCGGCCTGATGTATTTTCTCGGGGCCGAACTCCATCCGGGCTTTGATCTTGTCTCAAAAGCCCTCGATCTCCCTGCCCGGATCAAGCAAGCCGATCTCGTCATTACCGGTGAGGGATCGCTCGATGCCCAGTCGCTCGCTGGAAAAGGCCCGGTCGGCATTGCCCGCCTTGCTAATGAGCTTGGAAAACCAACCATCGCGATCGCTGGACACATTTCCAATGAAATCCGCCATTCTGGACTATTTAAGCAATGCGGGGCTCTCACCGACTTCGACCTTCCCCTCGAAACTCTCATGACAGATACCGCCAACCTTCTTTCCCGCAAAGTTCGTGAGCTAAGTGACTTGCTCCTCCTGCACGGACAAGGTTAGCTCGCCCTTACATGAGCAAAGTAGTTCTTCTCTTCTCCGGACAAGGCGCCCAAAAAGTGGGTATGGGCAAAGATCTCGTCGAAGCCTATCCCTCCGCCAAAGCACTTTTCGAAAAAGCGGACTCAGTCCTAAGCCGTTCATTGACAGATGTCATGTTCAACGGCCCAGCTGAAGACCTGACTCGGACCGGCAATTGCCAACCTGCCCTTTTCCTGCACGGGCTTGCTCTTCTCGAAATTCTTCGTGAAAAAGTTCCTTCGCTTGAGCCGGTTGCTGCTGCCGGACTTTCCCTCGGGGAGATGACCGCGCACTGTGCTGCTGGAACTTTTACTTTTGAAGAAGGACTGAATCTTGTTGCCCGCCGCGGCGAGCTCATGGATGAAGCCTGCGAAGCCAACCCAGGAACCATGGCCGCAATGATCGGAGGCTCCGACGAAGATGTGGCCCGCCTCGCTAGCGATTGCGATGTCGATGTTGCCAACCTAAACTGCCCAGGACAAACCGTGCTCTCCGGCAAGGAGGAAGGAATCGACACCGCCGTTTCAAAAGCCAAAGAGTATGGACTTCGGATGGGCAAGAAGCTGAAAGTGGCCGGAGCCTACCACTCACGCCTCATGGCAGGAGCCCAAGAACAGCTCGGAGAAGCTCTTGCCAGTACCGAATTCGTCGAACCCAGCATTCCAGTCGTTTCCAATTTTCTCGCCGCATCACCCGAGGGTCCAGATGCCATCCGGGCCTCTCTTAAAGATCAAGTCACCGGTTCAGTGCGCTGGATCGAATCCATCCGATTGCTCCGCGAACAGGGTAACGACCTTTTCATCGAACTTGGGCCCGGAAAAGTCTTGGCCGGGTTCATGGCCCGAATCGATAAGGAGGCTCGCATTATTTCCATTGAAGACGCTGAATCGCTCGAAGCTGCAGTCGCCGAACTTTCCTAAGCTAAAAAAATTACACTTTAGGACAAATTAGTTCTTGTTCCTCTTGGCGGGTCATCCTAGCGTCCCGCCGTCCTAACCGGCAATGCGGAGCGGTAGCTCAGTTGGTTAGAGCGCCGGCCTGTCACGCCGGAGGTCGCGGGTTCGAGTCCCGTCCGCTCCGCCACTTTTACAGTGTTTTGCCAACTTGCCCAACTCTCCGGAACCGGAGAGTTTTTTTGTGCCCTCGCTCGAGAAGCTCCCCAGATCAATCCTATTTCTAGCCCCCAATTCAAACACCGGATTAATTTTCCGGAGATCTTCTTTCTAGGAAGAGACATTCCATCATTTCCAGTAGACCCCGAGAATGTTACCTCAGCCCTGTCCATTGATATGATCGACGAATTTTTTTCCTCAATTCCTTCCCTAAAAATCTGTGGCGTCACCACACTCAGAGATGCCGAACGCCTTGCAAAGCTCAAGGTCGCGGCTCTTGGATTAAATTTTTGGCCTTCGTCAAAACGATATTGTTCGCCTGAAAACGCCTCAACGATTGCCTCGCATGTCGCAGGCGATATCCTTCGAGTCGGAGTCTTCGTCAATAATTCACTCCCTCTCGCCATCGAACTTATTGATGAGTGCCTTATCGATATCGTTCAACTCCACGGCGACGAAACGATAGAAGATATTCAATTTTTTATCGATCAAGGAATCCCAGTGATTAAGGCAGTTTCGGCAGACAAGCTACCAAATCACGAACTCCCATCTCATGACTTTGCCCTGCTCATCGATACTCCTGCCGGAAAGGACTATGGCGGTACCGGAAAGACCTTCGATTGGTCCATCGCAGCGGAATTTGTGCAGAAGCACCCAAAGATCCCCACTCTTCTTGCGGGTGGCATCAACCCCGTTAATGCAGGCAAAGCCCTCGCTGCGGTCAAACCAGCCGCTCTTGATATTGCCAGTGGTGCCGAATCCTCTCCCGGAATCAAGGATTTCGAGAAAGTCCAAGCCCTAATGCAAACCCTCTCATGAATGCTCTTCTTGTTTTTCTTGGCGGCGGCCTTGGTTCACTCGCGCGCTACGGTCTCTCCTCCGGGGTGCAATCTCTTGCCCAAAACACTGCGATCCAGCGTTTCCCAGCCGGTATTCTCGTTTGCAACCTTCTCGGCTGTTTTCTCATCGGCTGCCTCTTTGGCTATTTCACCGGCAAAAGCGCCCCAGGATGGGTTTTCCCCCTCCTAGCAACCGGATTCCTCGGCGGGTTCACGACATTTTCAACCTTCGCACGGGACACCCACTCGCTCTGGACCACCGGACTGACCCAATTTGCGATCTTGAAAGTTTTCCTTTCCGTGGCCCTCGGACTGATTGCCGTCATCGCTGGGATCAGGCTGACTCATTCTCCCTAAGTAATTTGATCATCTTGACGTGAGGAAGTCCGATTTCCTCAAAGATTTCTCCTTTCCGCTGGTAGTTCAGAGCGTCGTAAAATTCCGCGACATCGACCCGGGCATTAAGCTCAAATCTCTTCACCCCTTCACGGGCGAGAAGATTTTCAATAGCAATCATCAACCTTTGCCCCACCCCACGCCCCTGTTGCGGCTTGGCCACTGCAATCTGCCGAAGCTTAGCAAAACCGGGGTCTAGGGTGACGACCACAACTGATCCGACTAATACTTCTTCGTGATAAAGGCCGAAATGTCGATCGAGCTTGTCTGCCTGACCTTCCGCCTCAGTCCATTCAAGATCCAGCGGCCTCCGAAGCTCATTAAACCTCAATCGAAGCAGCTCACGATATTCCAGCGATTCCACGAAAACTTCTCGCAGCTCCCAGCCGTCGATATCCTTCGAGATCCTATTCATTCCTGCGAAAGGATGGACGCGCATCCAGATTCCAGTCCACCAAAAAGTCCAGAATCCAAATTTTGAATTTTATAAGACAAAAATTCTCTCAGCTTCCCTCGAAACCCACCTTTCCTTGAGCTCCGAAGCGCCCCCAATAACGCCAACCCTATCGAGTAGCAGGGGAAGGATCTCGTTTGCGATCTCCCTCGTGCATCGTCCCAATCGTTATCCCGAGCTGTCGGATTCAGTTCCCCTCTGCCATGAGCTCTGCTGCAAGCTTTCTCGAGATTTGCTGGGGAACCCCACCCGCTGGGAAATAAAGCCCAAAATGGCCGCCACTGAACACGCTGGAATGCGAACAACACGCGTTGGGCTGGAAAGATCGACAAAAAATTACGATTTTTTGCATTTTATTCTAGAAACAAGTTCCACTTGGCAATTCCCTTCGCTCCACCATATTCTTGCGTTCCCTCCGGAGGGCACAGCATCTGCTGATCCTCCTACGACTTTCCGACCATGAAATTTCACCATCCACGTCACACTCCCGATTCCTCAGGCACTTTGCATCAATGGGATAATGAAACCGCGAACTGCGGAATGGGAGCTATTGCCAATCTCCGCGGAGAGAAATCCTACGATATTCTCGACTATGCCTTAACCTCTGTTTGCAATATGACCCATCGGGGAGCCGTCGACGCCGACATGAAAACTGGCGACGGGTCCGGCATTCTTTGCCAAATTCCTCGACCCCTCTTTGCCAAAGCTGCTGAAAAATTTGGCTACACCGGCGAAGCAAACGATCTGGGAGTTGGTGTCTTTTTTCTACCCGAAGGCATTGCCGCGAACATCAAATCCTTCACAGAATCAGTTCTCACTCGACGCAATATCCAATTCGTCGGCTGGCGAGAGGTCCCCGTTAATCCTGACGAATTAGGAAATTTGGCACGCCTCACTCAACCTGAAATCACCCACCTTCTCGTGAGTCGCCCGGCCGATGTCGACTCAGACCATTTCGAACGACTCCTCTACCTCGTTCGGCGCGAGGTAGAACGGGAGTTCAAAGACGAAGCTGTATTTTATATCCCCACCCTTTCTAGCCGCCTTATCAGCTATAAAGGACTCGCCATGCCAGCCACCCTGCGAGCTTTTTACAGTGACCTCCAAGATTCTAATTTTCAAACCGGCATCTCACTTTACCACCAGCGCTTCTCCACCAATACCTTCCCAGCGTGGCCCCTTGGTCAACCTTTCCGCATGATGTGCCACAACGGCGAAATCAACACAGTTCGAGGTAACCGCAACTGGATGAGGTCCCGCGAAGAATTCTTCAGCTCTGAACTCTGGGGCGATGATATTGAGCTCGTCAAAAACCTCATGCACGATGACGAATCCGACTCGGCGTCACTGGACCACGCGCTGGAGCTTCTGGTTCTTTCCGGAAGGCGCCTCGAACACGCCATGCGCATGCTAGTCCCTCCCGCCTTCCGTCACGATCCTGATATCACTGAAGAGGAACGCGCATTTTACAACTACATCCGCTCGTTCTCCGAACCCTGGGATGGGCCTGCTGGACTTTGTTTCACCGATGGCCGCACCCTCTGCGCCAGCCTCGATCGCAATGGTCTTCGCCCCTCCCGCTTCACTCTAACGGAAGACGGCCTTCTTTACATCGGATCCGAATCCGGGGCAGTAGTTCTACCTGATGAAAAAATCATTCGCCGTGGGCGCCTTGGACCAGGCCAGATGCTGTCTGCAAACACTGAGACCGGCGAAGTTCTTTATGATAAAGAGATCCGCGCGCAGCTAGCTTCCCAAAAGCCCTATGCTAAGTGGGTCGATGAGAATCGCATCGAACTCAAAGACTTTACCGACCCCTCCGCACACGTCCCGAGCCTCGAAATCGAACCTCTCGAACTCTCCCGCCAACAGGTCACCCACGGTGTCACGGCTGAAGATCTCGACATGGTTTTCCCACCTATGATCAAAGGGGCACAAGAAGCGGTTTTCTCAATGGGAGATGACATTCCCCTTGCACCCCTTTCTCGCTACCCACGCCTTCTCTTCACCTACTTCAAGCAACTCTTCGCGCAAGTCACAAACCCACCCATCGATCCAATCCGCGAGTGGGCTGTTATGACTTTGGGCGCGGGACTTGGCGCTGAACGTAATCTTCTATCCGAAACCTCAAAGCACGCACGCATTCTTAGCTTGGGCTCCGCGCTTCTTTACGAGCAGGAACTTGAAACCCTCGTTAAGCGTAAGGAGCATGGATTCTCCACTCAAGTTATCGACACCACCTGGCCGGTTGGCGAAGGCGAAGCCGGTATGAAGAAGGCTCTCGATCGTATTTGCACTGAGGCCGAAGAAGCCGTGAACAACAAGGTTGAAATCCTCGTTCTCTCGGACCGCACGACGTCGGCTGAACGTGTGCCCATCCCATCGCTCCTTGCCACCGGCTCGGTCCACCATCACCTCAATCGTTGCCGCAAACGTCTCCGCACTTCACTCGTCATCGATACCGGAGAAGCACGTGACACCCATCAAATCGCATGCCTCTTTGGATTTGGAGCCACTGCCGTCTGTCCGTATCTCGGCTACGCAACGGTGCGACAGGTCGTTGCCACCGATTCGAAAAAGAAGCTTGGCGAAGGAATGACTCCAGAACTCGCTATGTCGAACTACCGCAAGGCTCTCGAAAAAGGAGTCCTGAAGATTATGTCCAAAATGGGCATCTCAGTCCTCAATTCCTATCAAGGCGCTCAGATTTTCGAAGCCCTTGGAGTTGGCAAAGAAGTGGTCAACTATGCCTTCACCGGTGTTCACTCGCGAATTGGCGGGGTTGGCTTCAAGGAAATTGCTGAGGAATCTCTCGTGCGACATCGCGCTGCCTTTGAAACGGAAGCCAAAGAGAACAGGGTTCTTGACCTAGGCGACCCCGGCTACAACCGTTACCGAAAATCTGGCGAAGCTCACGCTATCACTACCGATGTCATCAAGAATTTTCACACCTTTGTCCGCGACGGAAAAAAGGAAGACTATGACGACTACGTGAAGGTCACTCTCGCTAACGATCCTATCACGATTAAAGACATCCTCGAGTTCAAGGTCCCTGCCTCCAGTATCCCACTTGAAGAAGTAGAACCAGCAGAGGAAATCGTGAAGCGCTTTACGACCGCAGCTATGTCCATGGGTGCTCTTTCGCCCGAAGCTCACGAAACTCTCGCAATCGCAATGAACCGTATTGGCGGCAAATCTGATTCCGGCGAAGGCGGCGAAGATACGCGTCGTTTCAAACCATACCCAAACGGAGATTTTGCGAGATCCTACATCAAGCAAATCGCAAGTGGTCGCTTCGGAGTCTCAGCCCACTATCTCGTCAATGCCGACGAGCTAGAAATCAAAATGGCACAGGGAGCCAAGCCAGGAGAAGGTGGGCAGCTTCCCGGACACAAAGTGAACGCCCTCATCGCCCGCCTGCGTAATACGCAGCCAGGAGTGCAACTGATCTCGCCCCCTCCTCATCACGACATCTACTCGATTGAAGACCTAGCCCAACTCATTCACGACCTCAAGGAAGTGAACCCACGCGCCAAAGTCACCGTCAAGCTAGTCGCAGAGTCGGGAGTCGGGACCGTGGCCGCAGGTTGCGCCAAAGCCAGCGCTGATAACGTTCTCATCTCAGGTCACGATGGCGGAACCGCAGCCTCACCGCTTTCGAGCACAAAGCACGCCGGATTGCCATGGGAACTTGGAATCTCCGAAGCTCATCAAGTTCTCATGATGAACAATCTCCGCAACAACATCACGCTTCGTACCGACGGAGGTCTTCGCACGGGGCGCGACGTTGTCATCGCTGCCATTTTGGGAGCAGAACAGATGAATTTCGGAACCATCGCCATGATTGCTATGGGCTGTGTTTACGTTCGCAAATGCCACCTTAATAACTGCCCGGTCGGAGTCGCCACAACCAACCCAAAGTGGAGAGCTAAGTTCAAAGGTTCACCCGATCACGTCGTCAACTTCATGATGGGAGTAGCAGAAGAGGCACGCGAAATCATGGCATCCCTCGGTGTCCGCTCAATGAACGAATTGATCGGTCGCCCCCAGAAATTCCTCGCTCAACGCGATGTGCCCGATCATCCGAAAGCCAACACTCTCGACCTGAAAAAGGTTCTTTCCGACAAGGGCGATGAAAACGCGGTTCGCATCTGCACTCAAGACCGCAACGATGGAATTCACAAACCGGCTCTTGACCTTCAGATCCTCAAAGATCTTGCCACCCATACCGGCACGACCGAGGAAGAAAATCCAACTGCTGGTCTCATGGATCGCGGGCCTTTCACCAAGGAATACGAAGTCGTAAATACCGATCGTAATATCGGGACCCGCACCGCTGGGCGTGTCGCTGAAATATATGAAAACCATGGGCTTCCATCAGAGAGCATTGACCTGACCTTCCGCGGTTCCGCTGGCCAATCATTTGGAACTTTTCTCTGCGGGGGCATTAAGCTCACCTTGATCGGTGAAGGAAATGATTACGTCGGTAAGGGCATGAGCAATGGCGAGCTAATCATCCGGCCCCCGGCAGTCATGAATTCAGACTTTATTGCCGCCAAGAACTCTATTGTTGGGAACACCTGCCTCTATGGTGCCACCGGTGGCAAACTCTTTGTCAATGGAAGAGCCGGCGAGCGTTTCTGCGTTCGAAACTCCGGATCAACCTCGGTCGTTGAAGGGGTCGGCGATCACGGCTGCGAATACATGACCAATGGCGCGACCGTTATTCTCGGACTTACTGGAAAGAATTTTGGCGCCGGAATGTCTGGAGGAATAGCTTATATCTACGATATCGATGGCATGTTCCAAAGTCGCCTCAATCCTGAAATGGTCGTCGCACGACCCGTCAAACGCGCACCCGATATCAAAGAGGTGAAATCACTAATCAAAGAGCACTACGAGAAAACCGATTCGCCACGAGCCAAAGAGCTTCTTGAGAATTGGGATCTCACACTCACCAAACTCATCCGTGTCATTGCCAAAGAAAAATACGATCTAGAAAAAGCCGAGGAAGAGCACGAAGCCGCTGTCGCGGTGGACTAACCTTTCTTAATTTGAAAAGACCACTCATACCGGAAAAAATCGTAGGTCAGTTTTTCTACGACTCTTTTACTTCTCAGTAATCCGAATTTATCACACATGATTTTTCGATCCACCCGGATTATCCCTTATCGCTTCAATCGATTCACTAAGGTCTTTTAAAGGGCGTTCCGCGTATAAATCCTCATTAGGTTTTCGCCTTAGTTTATGGGCCCTTCTCCTTATCTAATCAGAGAAAAGTGCCTCTAACTATTTTGCACCGGCTAGACTCTCTAAAATCAACTCGACCTCCGATGGCATTTCCCCCATGAATCGAGCCGATGGGTATAAAACATATACTGCTCCCCTTGCTGCTTGTCTTACCGCTCTTTGCGCAAAAGCCAAACGTCATTGTAATCATCTCCGATGATGCCGGATACGCCGACTGGGGATTTATGGACGATTACATCCAGACCCTCAACCCCGGGCAACCTAAGTCGACTGTCCCAACTCCCAATCTGGACGCATTACGTCAGCGCGGAACTCTCCTCACCAATGCCTACACCGCGGCAGTCTGTTCTCCATCCCGAGCAGCCATTGTCACAGGGTCTTACCAGCAACGGATTGGCTACGAATACAACATCAATAATCTCATGGGAGCCAATGACATCGATGGACTCTCGCCCGACACCATCACGATCTTCGATCGCATGAAATCTGAAGGATACACAACCGGAGCGGTCGGTAAGTGGCATCTCGGCGCACGCGCCAATAACAGCGGCGCCGGAAACCGACCCGAAAATCAAGGTGTCGATGAGTTTTTTGGGATCTGGAAAGGATCCCGCAATTATACCATTGGAGCTGTAAGCGGATCAGGAACCCTGCGCAAAACTTTTGCCTCCCCCTTCAACGACACTGTCCTCGAAACAACCCCACCTTGGAACACCAACAACAACTACGTCACCAATGCCTTCGGAATTGGCGCCGTAAATTTCATCAAGCGCCACTATGCCGATCCTGACCCATTTTTCCTCTATGTTTCCTTCACTGCTCCCCACGGCCCGATTGGCCCCTCGCCCGACATCAATGACCAGCGATTAAACTCCCTTACTGGCAAACGAAAAAACTACGCTTCAATGGTCCTCACGATGGATCGGGAAATCGGTAACATTCTGAACACACTAGATGACCCTGCAGATGATGGATCAGTTTCGCTCACAGATAACACCTTGGTTATTTTCATAAACGATAATGGTGGCGCTAACAACACCGGGGCAGAAAATACCCCGCTTCGGGATTTTAAAGGTTCCATTTTTGAGGGGGGAACTCGCGTGCCTATGATCATTGCCGGGGCCGGCCTCCCCCCTAACTCTACTTACCATTCCCCCATTCACTCAATCGACATTCTTCCGACTTGCCTCGATGCCGCAGGAGGAACTCCTCCAACCGAAATAGATGGAATCAGCCTTCTGCCTTATCTCAATTCAACTATTCCTGGCATTCCCCATGAAGTAATCACGATTCGTAATGACACCAAAGTGAGCGTCCGTAAGGGCGACTGGAAGCTCGCTAAAAACGCAAGCAAATCCCCCTTCCTCCTTTTCAATCTTTCAGTGGATCCCGAAGAATCAACTGACCTTTCAGAAGCAAACCCGGAAATTGTAGCAGATCTTCTAAATTCCTTCACTGCCTTCGAAACAACGATTGACAAGCCACGTCATGCCGGACTCACAAAGGCACCTTCTTCCATCAACCTAAACAACGCTTTTGTTCTTGATCCCCAACCACCACCACTAGGAACTTTCAGTTCAAACCTTACGCTTGCTGATGGAAATTTACGCAACGGAAATTTTGATGCGGGCGGCGAGGGCGGCGTACAAACCTACGGTGAAACTCCTTCTTGGGAAAATATTGGGACCGGCACATTGTCTGAAAACTTCACTAATACCAGCCTCTCCGCCAATGGATCTCGTAATGCCATTATTGCCGAATCCAATGCCCGTGCCGCGGGCCTCGACACCGGCCACACCCTATCAAGCGGGGAAATTTTTAGAATTACTTTCCAATGGCGAGACGCCTCTAATTGGAATGATTCCTCCGATCTCGTCGCTGTCACTCTCTTCACAACATCTGATGACCGCATCAGCGGCCCCCGTACTAATCTTCAACGACTCGTATCCCGAACATCCACGGACAACTCGGCCTACCAAACTGAGAATTTCCTTTTTAATCCCATCATTGCCAGTGAAGAAGGGAAACGTCTCTTCGTAGAAGTAAATGCGGCCCAAACTGGTAACGGATTCGCGCGACTCGATGACTTTAAACTCCAACGCGGAACTCTCGGGCAAGGCGACCAGCCTACCCCTTCGGCATTCCTGAATTGGTCGCAAGATTCCGTATGGATCGATCCTCAAACAAACTCACCAGACGCCCTCTTAAGAACTGATTCCTTTCCTGGCTGTATTCTAAATTTCCCAGTCACTCAGAATTTTTCTTACGAGACGACCAACGACCTCACCCGTATCAGCGACCTAACTTTTATGCTCAACTCTCTGCGCCTCACTGGCTCGTTTGACGGAGCATCTCCACAATCCGCCACTTTAAGCGGGTCCGAACTACTATTTACTAACGACCTCAATGGTGCTCCTGCAAACCTAGCCCTCGAGGCCATGGGGCCATCCTACTCCTTTCTCTTGAAACAAAACCTCATCCTGTATCACGACCTCGAAATCACGGGGAACGGCAATGCCACCTTTGTTCTCGAAGGCCAAATCTCGGAGTATCAAAACCCAACAAACGTGACGAAATCAGGCACCTCTACCCTGCTCATCAAATCTTCGCCCGAACACGCTGGCACTACTTACATTACAGAGGGAGAAATTATCCTCGCAGAAAACATCACTCTTTCTTCCGATGTTGTTATTTCTGAGAAAGCCATCCTCTCTGGAAGCGGAACTCTAACAAGCTCTCTCAGCGGAGCTGGAACCATCTCGCCCGGTCAGGGAATTGGCACCCTGACCATTCAAAATGCCTCACCCAAAAAACTTCATCTTGAAATCGACGGTGGTCAAGCAGACCACCTTGTCTCCACCGGAATTCTCGATCTATCAAACACCACCCTGAGCTGGTCCGCTCAAAATCTCACCGAAGTTATCTACCCGATCATCACCTACAACTCACTCATAAATGGCTTCCGGAATAACAATATCCCTCCTCCAGGTTATCTCTTTGACTACAACTACCAAGGCAACAAAATCGCCCTGATTCGCGCCGAAGATGCCTATAAAGTTTGGTCTCAGCAAACCCACGCTTTATCTGGTGGGAATGCCCTTTTTGAGGCTGACCCCGACCTCGATGGCATCCCCAACGGACTTGAGTTTTTCACAGGAAGCAACCCCGCTAAATTCACTAAATCTCATCCACTCAAAGCCTCCCGAATATCGAGCGCCACCTCCGTCAGCTATCCGATCTCAACCCTCGGGCAAGCCACTCTTTTCCGACTTCAATCTTCAACTAATCTCATTAACTGGGACGACTCATTCCCCGGAGGTCAATCGCCTACCCTCAGTGAAGAAGAACATTTCTATGGTCCAGGTATTGGTAAATTCTCCCAAAACATCATTATTCCGTCTGACGAAACCCGTTTCTTCCGCTTCATTCATCAGCCTTAAACTCTGTGCTCCGTTTTCTTCTCGCTGCCTTAGCTACTCCTTCCTTTGCCCTTCCTCTATTTTTACCCAATCCCGGAGGTGAAATAAACGGCGGCATTAGTCGGATGCTTGTGGCTGACCCTTCGGTCATCGGTTGGGAAGGCACTGGTCAGGTCATCAATGACCGCACTGATTTTGGCAATGGAGGCTGGCGACTTTCGTTTGAAGACTCAGGCGAGATTCGCCAAATCACTCCCCACTCAATCGAAACGGGAGCCTCCTATTCGCTGCGATTTGATGCCGCCATCTTCAGTGGTGCTACTCCAGACGGAGAGTTCGTTCCTAATCTCACCCTCGTAGGCCCCGGTATTCGGAATGGTGATTTTAATGATGACACTTCACCCACCGATGGCCGCAACTACGAGCAAACCCCCTTTTGGTATAATGTAGGAAATGTGCAACAGACGAACCAAGCTACTCGTTTCAACCCTGCCAACACCTCTCTCGATGGTACTCGTAACGCCGTTCTTTCTGCCGGCAACGAGCGGCGTTTTGCGATCGATACCGGCCACGTCCTCACTACCGGTGAGATCTTTCAAGTGACCTATCAATGGCGAGATGCTTTCAATTGGAACGCCGCCTCCAACCGCGTCCGTATCACTCTCTTCACAACCGATGACGATACCATTAGTGGTAATGAAACTACTATTCAAAGGATCGATTCCAACCTCTCCACAATTCCCACAACCTACGAAACTCAAACCTCGCTCTTTGCTCCGATACCCGCCTCATCTTCGAGCAGAAGACTCTTCGCATCTTTTCAAGCGATCAATGGTGGTGGTGGATTTGCCAGACTTGAAAACTTTACTCTCCAACGCGGTCAATCGACTGAAACTCCCGTAGAACGAAGCTTCACCGCCGAACTCTTTGTGAAAAAAAATGACGCTATCCAAACCGTCATCTCACGTAGCTACGATTTCAAATCACCCTCTCTAGGTTCCTGGTCTCACTACCACCTCGCCGTCCCACCCGGCACCCTTGACGCCCACGCCGGAAAACTTCTTGGCATCCGCTTTCGTGGCACTCCCACTCCGCAGCTTAACTTCCAATCCATCGACAACGTCCGATTGGACTCTTGGAGGACCAACACCCCTTCCGGGGATTTCCTTATTAATTGGAACACCACTCCAAACCAAGTCTGGCCCGGCCCAGGATTTTGGGGGAACCGCCTTCACGATTGGCAAGTTCGAGATAGAAGGATCAATTGCATCCTTGGCAACCGTGACCGAAGAACGTTGCACAAAACCAACACCACCCTCCGAGGTGACGGGCAAGACTTTACCTTATCGGTCCGGACCGGAATCCATGCTGGGCAGAGCTCGAAAGGAGCACGGTCCGGCTTTGTTCTAGGTGCCGGCCCCTCGCTCGATTGGCGAGGAGCGCTTCTCGTTCACGATGGTTTGGGAAGGGACTTCGGAATCTTCCTTGGCATCCGAGGTGATGGTTCGGCCGTCATCGAAGATATGACATCAGGCGGAGCCAACCTCCTCTCTACGGGTGAACCTCAGCTCGCGCTTTCTAATAACACACGACTGGATCTTACCGCCATTTATCTTCCTGAGACCGGAACCTATCAACTGACTCTCGACGCCTTTGACCTCAATAACACCTTTAGAAGCCGCGCCACCGCCGAAATTCCTTCCGATCAAATTCTTGGTTCCCTCGCTCTTCTTTCTCATAAGGGGGTAAACGATGCCCGATTTTGGTTCGACGATTTTGCAGGTTCCGGCACAGCTCTCAATCCTGAGCCCAGCCGGCATCTCGCGATTCTTGGCACGATGTATACGCTCAACCGGGGCACTCTAAAACTCACCGCCCAACTCCCACCGCTTGACCTTACCGATTCCCCGAATCTTATCCTCGAAACACGTCAAGAAGGTAACTGGGAAACCATCAGCTCAGCACCAGTTGACACCACAGATAATCTCTCATCCTACAACGCCACCTTTCGCATTCTCGATTGGGATGACACCCGTGATACCGAGTTCCGCACTACCGTGACTATCGATAGCTCTCCCTACAGCTGGACAGGAATCATTCGTAAAAACCCAGTCGGCAAACAGAGTATTTCCGTGGCCGCGACCACCTGCCAACGCATCACCGACGGAAAAATCCAAAATAACGGCTTCGACTGGTCCCCCGTCCGCCTTTGGCAGCCCCATACTCTCGCCTTCAATCACATTGCCAAACACAACCCAGATGTCTTCCTCGCCCTCGGCGATCAGATCTACGAAGGACAACCAACACCCGAAGACAGTGGGACAAATTTCAACCGCCACCACGACTACCTTTACAAATGGTATCTCTGGGTTCTGCAAGCTAGGGAAATCACCAAAGATCGTCCCACTGTTTGCATCCCTGACGATCACGATGTCTACCAAGGCAACCTTTGGGGCGAAGGCGGAATCTTCACCAATAACCAAAATACCGGCGGCTACGATGAGCCCGCCTCTTGGGTTAAAATGGTCGAGCGCACCCAGACCCTCCACCTTCCCGACTCCGATCCTTACAATCTAAACCAACCAGCGCCTCCAGTCGCTCAAGGAATCCCCACCTACTTTACTGGCATGACTTACGGTGGTGTCGGTTTTGCGATCCTCGAAGATCGAAAATTCAAAACAGGCAGTTCTAATCCACCAAGTGATCTCAACCAACAATTCCTCCTTGGTAATCGCCAGAAAAACTTTCTTCGGACTTGGGCTGAGGACTGGGATGATCAGGAACTCAAATGCGTAGTCTCACAATCCCCTTTTGGAAATATTCATACACATGCTGGCAGTGGATATGGATTTAACCTCAACGATCGCGACACCCATGGATGGCCAACTCACCGCCGTCACGAAGCTTGGGAACTTCTCCGTCTTTCCAGAATGTTCCAAATTTCTGGTGACCAACATCTTGCGACCGTCGTGCAGCACGGGATCAACAAAGCCGCCGATGCTGGCTTTTCTTATACCGCACCAGCTATCGCAAACTTCTTCCCGCGCGCCTGGGATCCCATCAACAACTCCGCTGGACGAGCAAATACCATCAGTCCTTACAAGGGCGACTTCTTCTTTAATGGTCTAGGCACACTTCCCTCTGGAGAACCAAATCTAAGGTCGCAATTCCCTCATCACCTCCGTGTCCTCGCCGCCGGGAATACTCACCAATATTACAATCAAACCCGCAATATCTCACCGGCAAACCTCCACGACCGAGGAGCCGGATACGGAATCATTCATATGAATAAAGCGAACCGTCGGATCACCTTTGAAACCTGGCCACTCCACGCTGATCCTGAGTTCCCATCAACAGGTTCACAATTCAAAGACTGGCCACTAACGATCTCGCAAACCGACAACGATGGCAGAACCCCAACCGGGCATCTCCCAGTGATTTCAACCGGCTACAATCCTCCCCCGGTCCTGAAAGTCTATAATGAAACAACCGACGAATTGATTTATGCTATCCGGACTCGAGACAACCTCGTCCGGCCACCAATCTACGATAGCGCCAATACCTACCGAATCGAACTTAGCGACGGCCGAATCCTCACAAACCAAATCCCAGTCACCCTTCCTGACGCCTCAATCAATTCCTTCGACGCTCTTATCCCCCGTATTACACTTGGACAAAGCTCTCTCCTCCGCTGGGACATTAATAGCAGTGAAACTATCACTCTCAATAACGATAACGTCAGACCATTTACAATCGATGGAATTGGCTTCATGGAAGTCTCGCCAACCGAGACGACCACTTACACACTCGCCGTAAATGGAGCTATTTCAAAAACGATCGAAATTCAAGTCCTTCAAGCACCCCCGATAATTGAACCCACGGCTGCCACCAATAACAACCAAACAGCCTTCAGCTCCCCCTATCCAGCAGGTGCCCGCGCCGAGCAATTCATAATCGTCAAATCAACTGACCTCATCAATTGGAGTCCTTTACCCACCGCATCTTTTTCAAGACAACCGAACGGGACCAAGATCACGGCAAAGCTTGCCTCATTCCTCACCCCTGATCCTTTTGTCTTCTATCGGGCCGAATGGAGAATCGGGACATCTCGCTAACTTTTAGGCTAGCGCTTAAAAGTGCTTTCTCAGAAGTTCGAGGCTCTTCGGCACTGCTGTTATGGGATCCTCCATACCTTCAAATTCAAGCGACACATAACCTTTATAGTTCGCCTTCTTCATAATCTTACCAACCCGCTCGTAATCGATATCGAGCGTATACCACCTTCCTTTTCCATAGTAAGTTTTTGCCTGAAGCAATACGGTGTGCGGCGCCAATTTTTCAAGCCTTGCGTAAGGATCTTCTAGGAAATTTCCTGTATCCAAAGTCACCTGTAACCAAGGTGATTTCACCGCATTAACAACTTTCATGACACCCTCTGGGGTTAACCCAAGACCCCAGTGGTTTTCCAAACCCAGAACCACTCCGCATTTCTCGGCGTAAGGCACCAACTGCTTCATCGACTCAATTACCCACTCAAATCCTTGTTCCTCGGTATAACCTTCTAAAACCGGCTCAATCCCACGATTTGCCATAAGCGCGTCAAAATCTTTGCTCGTCCCCCAGCGACCCGTGTTAATTCTCAAGGTTGGAATTCCTAATGCATAAGCCTGTTCAATATAACTGATGGTTTGTTCAACATTTCTTCGCCGCACGATTTCATTGGGATCGACAAAATCTTGGTGGGTGGAAAACCCCATCAAATCCACTCCCGCCATGAAGGCCTGACGCTTGATTTTCTGGAGCATTGAAGGTGAAAAGTCCTTCATTTGGATTTGCAGGATTTCAACCCCGTCAAAACCCATTTTCGCAGCCAAATCGATACACTTTCCGATATCTCGGAATTCATCCCGTCTGAATCCCCAGAAACTGTATGTTGAAACTCCGATGGGATTATTAGGTCTTTTCACATCACCCAACCCGGTCAGGCAGGCAGCAGAAGACAGGGCTAGAGAAGACAAAATTTCGCGACGTGAGTGATCTTTCATTGGCATAGCCTAGCGATTTTCACCCAATTGCGAGACTTTGATCTCCACAAAGATGAATTTGTCTGACATCCATCTTTCTTTAACTTTCTATTGTGACTCCAATTAACATCCCACCAGCAATCGTCCCGCGACAATTTTTAGCGGCTTTCATCTTAACAACTTGCTGCTTTTCGCTTTGGGGATTTGCCAATGATTACACCAATCCGCTCGTAAAAGTTTACGAGCAAGTTTTCATCATTCCCACTTCCCAAGCCGCCTGGCTTCAATTTGCATTTTACTTTGGTTACTTTTGCATGGCTCTTCCCGCCGCCTTCTTTATTCGGCGATTTTCTTATAAAGGAGCCATCCTTGTGGGGCTTGCCCTTTATGCTATCGGAGCACTCCTCGCCATCCCTGCAAGTCTTGCCATCTCTTTCCCAATTTTCGTCTTGGGCTCTTACATTATTCCATGCGGGCTCGCTTTTTTGGAAACGGCCTGCAATCCATACATTCTTGCCATGGGCCCACGTGAGACCGCAACGCAACGCCTCAACCTTGCCCAGGCCTTTAATCCCATCGGCTCTCTAACCGGCATGGCTATCGCCACCTTCATTCTTGCTCCCCAGCTTGAAATCAACAAATTCACAGAAGATCTCGGCAAAAACGATCCGTCTGCCACAAAATTCATCTTCACTCCAGATTCCGCTTTACCCGAAGGCGCGAGAATTGAGGGAGAAAATGTGATTCTTAGCAAAGACGTAATCGTTCCTCTTTATGACAAGATTCCCATTTTCTCCGAAGAACTTCCTGGAGTTCTCTCGGGTGCCACTTCAGACGCCCTTAAAGGAATCAACGCAACCCAGCCCGAAGAATTCAAAAAGCTCCAAGCGGCTGACCTCGCAAATGTCCGCACCCCATATCTCGTCATCGCAATTATCGTTTTTCTCTTTTTTCTTCTCTTTGCTTTTTCAAAGATGCCAACCTTTAAAAACACAGAAAAAGAAGCTCCCTTCCTTGAGATCACCCTTCGTATCTTTCGTAGAGGTCATTTTACCGGCGGCGTGGTCGCGCAAGCATTTTACGTCGGAGCCCAGATCATGTGCTGGACCTACATCATTCACTATGGCATGGAAGAAGTGGGGTTGGGTCTAGCAGAGGCTCAGAATTGGAACATCGCTTCCATGATCCTCTTTTTGAGTAGCCGGTTTGTCTGCACTTGGCTTCTTCGTATCATCTCTCCAGGCAAGCTCTTGATGGTTTTTGCTCTCGGTGGACTTGGCTTTGTATGTGGGGCAATTCTCATTCCAGGCTACCCCGGCCTGATTTGCCTAGTTTGCGTCTCGGGATGCATGTCGCTCATGTTTCCCACTATTTACGGGATTGCATTGGATGGCATGGAAGAGGAAGAAGCGAAACTTGGCTCAGCTTTCCTAATCATGGCCATTGTAGGCGGTGCAGTTGGAGCCAAAATTCAAGGTAATCTGATCACATCGCACGGAGTAGCGGCTTCCTTCAATCTAGTCGCCATCTGCTTTATTGTCATCGCAAGCTATGGCTATCTTTCATTTCACCAGTTCCATCCGGATCGCTATTCCGACCACGAAAAAAAATAGGGGAACGCAATCCGTAAAATTAACAAACTATCATGTGAATTTGGTGGCATGGACTTTACCCCCCCGAAAAATCCAGTAAGAATCCCTTCGATCGTGAAAACTGCTTGATCCCCACGCCCAGCCATCCAAGCTTAGGTCAACAGATGAAAACACACACCTCTTCCTATCGCAACCGAGGGTTCACTCTCGTCGAACTCCTCGTTGTCATTGCCATCATCGCGACTCTTGCTGGAATTGCCCTCGTGGCCGTCCGCTCTGGGCTCGCAGCAGCTGATGCCGGAAAGACCACCAAGAACATGAAGGAAATCTACGGTGCCCTTACTTTCCTTCAGTCCGAGGGGGTAAATACCGGCTATCACGCTCCTGATACTTTCCCTCCCTACAAAGGGAGCCTTCAGGACTCGCAACAATCTTCTTTCGTGTGGTGGGACCTCGTAGCTGAACAAGTTGACGTCGCGGAGCGAACTGGTTCTAGCTATCGATGGGGGTTACCATTTTCAGAAACGATTCTACAAAACCCACTTTCCAAGAAGAAGCTTGGTCAGGGCAAAACAGAATACGATTCACTCTATAACGAACCGGATTTAAGTCTTGGAGGCTATGCTTACAATGCCGAGCTTGGTGGTGACGTCAGTAATGATGCCATGGAAGAAAATGTCTACAAGGTCCGCTTAAGCGCGGTCAAAGATGGCCCCAGCACGATCTATTTTGGCGAAACCGATGATAACGTAGAATCACACGGCTGGGTATTCAGTAACGTTAACAACGCACCCCAGGGAAACCACAAAGATAAGGTGCACTGCTGCATGCTAGACGGACACGTTGAAATGATTCTCAACAAACATCTTAAGGAACCCGCGACCTTTGAATTCTATACCAAATTCAAAGATAAGAATTACTCGGCCAAGCCCTCTAATTAATTCTTCGAATTTATCCTGATCTCTAAAAAGGCGGCTTTAAGCCGCCTTTTTAATGACTTATCAGCTCCGAAAAAGAGTCCACGGAACTGCACCTAAACTTCGTGTTGTGAATTATCTAGAAGGGTCTTATTAAGGATAGAATTCCCCCGTGCCGATGCCCCTTATCCACTCCTCTTATCGGTCTCCTTTTTTCTTAAGGAACGGTCACCTTTCGACTATCTACCCCACTCTTTTCCGGCGTCGAAGCTCGCTATCAATGGACCGAGAGCGCCTCGAACTTTCCGATGGGGATTTCATAGATCTCGATTGGTCGGATCAAAAATATTCACGCCTTGCTATCATTGGCCATGGGTTGGAAGGAGAATCATGCGCGAAGTATATGCTAGGGATGTCGGCAGCCCTTCAAAGAAGGAGCTGGGACACCCTTGCGTGGAATTGCCGAGGTTGCTCAGGCGAACCCAATCGTCTCTTACGTTCCTATCACTCTGGGCTCAGCGGTGATCTAGGCCACGTCATAGATCATGCCATTTCGAAAGATTATCAATCAATCGCACTCATCGGATTCAGCCTTGGAGGGAACATTGTCCTCAAATATTTGGGTGAACAGGGATCCAAACTCCACCCGGAAGTAAAAGCCGGAGTCGCCTTCTCCGTCCCCTGCGATCTAACCTCAAGCTCACTGCGACTTGCAGATTGGGATAATAAAATCTACATGTCCCGTTTCATGGATGGCCTAAAGGAGAAAATAATCCAGAAGAACAATAAATTTCCAGGAAGGCTAAATCTAAATGGAATCAAGCGTATCAAAACTTTTAGCCAATTCGATGATCGCTTTACCGCGCCTCTTAATGGCTTCCTTAATGCCCCCGACTATTGGCTACGCGCCAGCAGCAAACCGCACCTGGACGCTATCCAAATCCCATCACTCATGATTCAGGCGGCTAACGACCCTTTTCTTCCCGAACCTTGCTTTCCCCGAAAAATTGCTAAAGCTAGTAAGTCACTTCATCTAGAAATTCCCCGCCATGGAGGGCATGTCGGCTTTGTTAGCAGGGGATCTGAATACTGGTCAGAAACACGCTGCGCCGAGTTTCTTAAAGAAGTCATTCCCTGACTAGCCCCCCTCATAACCATTTCATATTTTTACTCACTTTTTTGGGTCCTTCTCGTTGCGAGATTGAGATTTCCTATCAGATTGAGACTGTTAAAATATCACTTGAGGTGAGACACTAAGCCACCAAAAACAACATCGCGTTTCTTATTAAAATAGCGTAAGAAGACCTTGCCTGCTGAAGCCGATTAAATCGAGTCTACCAGTTCAATTCGAGTCATGACCAAGCACATTCGTATCATTATATCACTCTGTCTTTTTGGTTCTCTGGAAACCAGTATTGCAGAGCAGATTAAAAATGTCCTTCTTATCGTCTCCGATGATCTCAAGGCAAGCTCACTTGGTTGCTATGGTAACAAGATTTGCAAAACTCCCAACCTTGACCGTCTTGCCGCAAACGGCATGGTCTTCGAGCGGGCCTACTGTCAAGGGACTTGGTGCGCCCCGTCCCGCCTCTCTTTCATGCACAGCCGTTATCAGAGAGGTGATGGCGAAAATATGGGGAGCTATTTTCGATCTCAGGGAATGCACAGTGCTAGGGTTGGAAAAATTTACCATATGCGAGTCCCGGGGGATATCATTGCGGGGACCGATGGCCAAGATATCCCATCTACTTGGGACGAAAAATTTAATACAAAAGGACAGGAAGCTCACACCCCAGGTAACTACGCCTGCCTCAATCAAAACATCTTCACCGATAAACCGGAAAACCGCGAATCAACTGGGATGGCGCACCGAATGTTTGTTTCAGTTGATTACAACGGCGATGGTTCCGATCAGCCTGATTGGAAGGCTGCAGAAAAGACCGTCGAACTTCTAAAGAAGCACAAGGATAAGCCTTTCTTTATCGCAACCGGCTTTGTCCGCCCACACTACCCCAGCGTTGCGCCTTCAAAATATTTCGACAAATACCCTTTCCAAAAGATGCCCCTTCCTCGGGTTCCCGAAAACGATCTTGATGATATCCCGAGGGCTGGACAGGCCAAGATGACGAGTCAAAAAAGCGGTATCGCCAAATGGCCCGACAACCAAAGGAGAATGTGGGCCGCCTATTATGCGACGGTCACCTACATGGACGAACAGCTCGGAAAACTTCTGGACGAGCTAGAGCGGCTTGAGCTAACGAATTCGACCGCTATCGTCTTTCTCAGCGATCATGGATACCACCTTGGAGAACATAATTTCTGGCAAAAGAGCAACCTCCACGAGGAGGTTACTCGTGTTCCAGTAATCATTTCAGCCCCGGGGCTGAAACCAGGGCGAACTCAATCTCTCGCCGAACTCGTAGACATCTATCCAACCCTTTGTTCTCTACTTAGAGTCCCAATTCCAAAATCAGTACAGGGAAAAAGCCTCCTCCCAACGCTCAAAGAACCCCATGTGAGCCCACGCACTAATGCTCTCTCCCTAAACCGGGGGAGCCACAGCCTCCGCACCGATCGCTGGGCTTACATGAAATATAAAAACGGGGATGAAGAACTTTATGACATGATTAAAGATCCAGCCCAGTTCACAAACCTCGCAACGAAGGAAGAGCATCAATCCGCCAAAACGGAGCTACTCAGTCAGCTCAAGAAGCGGTTGAAATCCGCCCTACTCCCTTGAGGCCTTAACTGTCATTCCCGGCTTTGCTATCATGACAAAGCCATCTGAAAACTTAATCTCCTTCGGCGTGGACCCGAATTGATAAGCGGCATAAGTTTTCTTCCCATTTTTCACGTAAACGTTCACCCAAGGGTGCGAGGAGGTGACGCTTCGGTCGTTTCCACCGAGACGATCTAAAGTATGAACCCAGTGGGACATAAAGGCATGGGTGTTACCTCCCTCAAGGCTACAATCGGGATTGCTTACTAGGTAATCGACTGCCATTTCTGAATCCTGCAAGGAATTGAACATCACCACTAAATCACCCCACCCATTATTGTAATCATTTCCTTTCTTTCTCTTCTCCACGATCCGATCATGATTCTTTTTCACATAATCAGGATACCTCCCCATATAAATTGAAGCTGGCGTAAAGGGCAACCAGTTGATCCCATGAATACAGTCAATATCGGCGGAAAACCAGGTAGAGAAAGATCCTTTCCCACCCCAGATCATACCGAGAGCCACCTCGGGGAAATCTTTGGGGAAATTGGTATTCGAGACATCAAACCAATATTCCTCAACTGCGGTCCGCTCAGTATTATAGAGAAAAACACCAGTATCCCGAAGCTTGGTATTCCCTGTGATTTCCCCCCAAAGCATTAAGCCATACCAAGCATTCATTGATTCAGAGGAAGATTCCTGATTGTTTCCATCGCCAAATTTGGCATGGCCTGAGGCCCAAGAATGTCCGGCATAAACATCAAAGCACCGAAGGTGAGGAAACAGCAGATCTTCGCGGTTTGTAGAAGCAATATCGCGAATAAGTAACTCAACCATCCCTCCCCATTTCTCTACCCATCTTGGATCAAGCCGCGCGACCTCAGCCGCCGCCCGGATGAAGTAGCCATAGTGAAAATGATGATCATTGAGTTGCCCATCACTTCCATACGATGGCTTACTGCCGATCAATGTCCCCCAAGATTGATCATAGTAGAAAAGAGGTGATTGTTCGCCCTTCGACGCAAGAAACCAATTTTCGAGTCGACGACGGATCTCGTCAATAAAGAGCTTCTGCAACCCCTCCTCTCCAGCCACCTCTGCAACTCCACTTAAGGTTGCCAATTTGCCAAGAAATTTACCATCCCAATAAGTATCGGCAAACGACATTTCAAGTTTTGCAGCCTCCTTTTTAAGATAATTAGTCACTTGTTTTTTATCCGAAATCCCCTCGGCTGGAAGCATCGGTAAAAGTCCCTGAATAGGGACGGAAGTCTTAAAGCCATCTCCCATCGCCAACTTCATTTCTCCGCGCACTGAGCGGTAACTTTCGCCAGTCAACGCTACTTGGGAATACTTCCATTGATGTGGATAAAGAGCAAATAAGGTGCCCTTTCCACTTCCCTCCATGGCCTCAACTTCAAAGCGATATTTAGTCGTTAATTGACCATTCACAGGTTTCGATAAAAAATGAGTATCGATCACATGATGGTGAGCACACTCTGCGAAGCGAGCCAGCGTAGCCTCTGTGGCGTTGGGCAAAAGAGCCACTGTAAAGTACCCCTTAGATGATTGATTCACAAGGATGTCAGTCTTGCTTCCGGTCCAACTCGATCCATTTGCTCCAAAAATCCCATAATGATTTCCCCTGACCGTAATTCCAAAAATGGGATCACCTTCCTCACCGCTCCAGACAATTGGTTGGTGCGCAAATTTGAGTATCGGGTCCCCTCCCCCGATACGGTTGAAAACGTAGGGGCTCCCGTGCCCAAAGGTTGAACGTAAAAATGATTCTTCTTTTCGAAACTCAGCGGTGATGAACCAGTCGGAATAATCAGCTAAGCGAGCATCGGGAAATTCCGTCACCTTTGAATGTAAAATTAAAAAATCGCCAGTTTCGCCGATTCCGCCCCCCATGATGTGCCCGCCTGCACCCACGATCCCGGATCCTGGATAAGCGATGGCCAGTCCCCGTGGATTACAATTGATCGCAAGTGGATGAGGAAAAAGATTCTGCGAATATTGTTCCCAGACAAGGGAACTCCACCATTGATTGGTTGGGATCGCCCTCTTGATTGATGGGGTTGTGAAAATTGTGTTGGGAAGAGGATCGCAACCCGCCGGACGGACAAGAGAATAACTACCATGACCCACCTTCACACTATCAGCTTTCGCCGTATCATTTACGAAAACCGTCAGACCAAAAACGAAAGAGAAAAGAAATAACTGTTTAGCTGGCTGCTTCATAATAAAAAGGGCGGGATTTACCGACAATTACCCCGGTGAGAGATTCGCTCTCAACTCAACCTTGGTCAATGATATTTGCATAATATTGCATATCTCGGAAACCGCCCTTATTCTGATTCTTGCCATGCCGCCTATCGATGAGCATTCTCTTCCTATCGCCCTACGGCGATCAAAATTATTGCTATGCCCAAAGTGAACCAAAAAGCCATTGCTGATCAGCTCGGGATCTCCCGAGCCACCGTATCACGGTGCTTCACCAATCACGCAGGCATCAACGCCACGACACGTGCCAAGGTCTTCCAACTGGCAGCCGAAATGGGCTACGCTCACCTTGAGTCTCGAAGTCCGGCGGTCAAGAAAGCAAAAAAGAGGGTTAATTTTAACGTTTTAATCTGTAGTGACACTGAAGAATACTTTCGGGATGATTACAAAAGCCCAGGGGAACAAATTCTTGTAGGCGTCTCTGAGTTTGCGCAAGCCCATCAAGTTGATGTCGATGTCGATTTCATCCCACCCTCGGTAACCAGTATTGACGATCCGGCTTTCGCTAAGATTAAAAGTCTAAAGTCCCGAAAAAATCGAGGAGTGCTCCTGATCTACCCCTTCGCGGACTCGATCATTAAAGAGCTTTCCCACCAACTTCCTCTCGTTTCACTCGTTGACCAACTTGAACATGAATCGATTGACTGTGCGGATGTAGATCACAGCTCGGGAATCTCTATGGTGATTGATCAACTGATTGCTAAAGGACATCGGAAAATCGGGTTTTACACGAGGGATTATACCATCGCAGCTAGCTGGTCATTTCGGCGTTACAGTGCCTTTGTTGAAAAAATGGCTCGGAAAAAACTCAAGGTCTCAAATCGCGACATCATCGGGATTTTCCCCCGGACGTTTGGCTCGGTCGCCAGTGGTATCGACGAGGCAATAAAGAGAACCAAGGAAGGCGTGACCGCTTGGGTCTGCGCAGCCGACCACCAAGGCTACGATCTTATCGATGGATTTGAAAACCACGGACTTAAAGTTCCGGAAGACGTCTCGATCACTGGCTTTGATGGAATTCAGAGGAGTGCCGATCGGCCGGCCCTCACCACGATTGACATCCCTTTCCGAGCGATTGGGATGACAGGCGCAGACAGACTCGCTTCACGGATCCGCCAACGCTTCGGTGGCAGCCAAAGCATTTACATAAGCGGAACACTCATCGAGGGTGAGACCGTAGCAAGGCCAAAAGGCTAGGCTTCGCTACTCATCTTCTTTTCTTTGTTTAGCCAATTCGGCAGTAATCACCTTCAGTTGATCCTCGGTCAACTTATAAAAGACTAGGATGAGCCCGTTTGCGATTCCAAAAATCCCCGGGAGAATCGAGAACATCACCTTAATGCCATCCAGCGTTTCGTCTGACGGATTGACATTGGGCTTAAAGCCGTAGTAAGCAAGCAACCAGCCACCGACACCACTTCCTACCGCGAGCCCGAGCTTTTGGGAAAACATGGCTGCCGAGAATGCTAGCGCGGTGGTGCGCCTTCCAAATTTCCACTCACCGTAATCGACTACATCGGTATAAATTGCCCAGACCAGAGCCGGGGTTGGACCTGCCAGAAACGAGCCCACAGCATTGACTATGATCATTGTCGTGTATCTTTCGGGAGGAATAAAAAAGAAGGCAATGAAAGTTAGCCCATTCAGAACCGTACAGATCATCAGACCGTTTCTCTTACCGAGTTTTCGACTCACCAAACCCGTGAAGAAAACCCCAATAACAAAGGCCAAGGAACCAGTTGTGTAGAAAAAAGAAGTCCGATCCAAAAAGAGGAAATACTTCGTATCATCCGCCCCGACCACGTATCTTAAGAAGTGATAAGTCACTCCACCTCTCAAAGCGACATTTGACAGGGTGAGAATGGCCGCCACGATCATAATGATCCATGGAATATTCTTTGCGAGGGCCTTGAAATCGCCTCCGAGATCCGGCTTGGGACCTTTTTTGGGGTTCACCCGTTCTTTCGTGCTGGCAAAGGTTCCAAGGAACAGCGCGACCGCAACCACTGAAAACACCAGCATGGTATACCGGTAGCCCACCACATCATCGCCTCCGCCGAAAAAACTAACGAGCGGAAGAAACGCCATTCCGATCAAAAGCTGAGCGCTAAAGGCACCCACAAAACGATAGGTCGCGAGGGAAGTCCGTTCCTGGGGGCTTGGCGACATGACACCCATCAAAGCGGAGTAGGGAACATTAATCGCCGTGTAGATAGTCCACAGAAAAATGTATGTGAGGTAGGCATAAACGAGTTGCGCAGACTGCCCCATGTCCGGAACTGAGAATACCAAAAAACCAGCCAGTCCAAAGGGGATGGCAAACCATAAGACGTATGGACGAAACTTGCCCAGACGGGTTTGAGTTCGATCCGCAAGCGCACCCATTAACGGATCACTAATGGCATCCCAAAGGCGACAAACCACAAACATAGTTCCAATTGCCGCAGGAGGAAGCTCGAGGACCACCGTGTAGTAGGTCAACAGAAAGACATTAACGACGTGGAAGACAAAGTTCGAAGCTGTGTCGCCAAGGCCATATCCGATTTTCTCTTTCGTTGAGAGCGTTTGTGAAGTTTCAGAAGACATAAGAAATTAAGATTAGGAAATAAGCCAATGCGAGGGAATTTGAACGACAACCTTAGCGACCGTTCCCCGGTTGAAAAGAATGCTCGAACTCGTCTCGATGTCGAGAACCCCGTTTGAAAAAACTAGTTCCTGACCATCATTTTTGAAGACGGTGGCCTTAGGCGTTTCTAGGTCTTCACATGACTCGTATTGCAAGGGAGTCCGGGCATGGGTAAAGGACAGCACACCATCAACGAACTCTGCTGCTCGAAGGAGGTGAGGACGGAAACTCAGCTGCCCGTCTTCAAAGTCGATTCCCAACTCTCCCAGACGGCAGAGCAATCCTTCCTTCACTTGTCCGGTCAGGCCCGGCTGTTGGGCCCCTCTCTCGCCCTGACTGTGAGAATAAGGTTCAGCCGGAAACGCTCCATAGCTTTGCGGAGTTTGTCGGCATCCCAATCCCCGCTGAACTGCATAATAGGCAGCGACGGACCGAGACTTCAGTTCATCACTTGATTTCCCACTCTTGCAAACCGCCAAAGCAACTTCCTGCGCGGCTAGCATCAGCTTGGAAACCATATGCCAATAGACGCATCCCAAACCCTCATAACCAAACATAGAACCACTGCGCCCCGTAAAGGAGTGATGGGAGAAGACCTTTTCGTATATTTTCTCGATCTCCGTTCGATTTTCGAGAGAAAGATCACCGATCTGAGTTAAGCAGTCCGTCAACGCGTATCCATTGACCAGAGTTTCATTAAACCTCCAAGCTCCCGTTCCGTCCTCGTAAACTAGACGCTCATCCCCTTTTTTCGCCATCGAAGCGAGGAGTTGATTACCTCTCAAGTCGGCATCAGGAATTCGATTGAGTTCATCAAATCCAGCGAGCTCGCGATCGGGATATAATAGATAGGTCGGATGACGTTTCGAACGAAGATCACTCTTGGCCAAATCCTCCAATAGACTCACTGCAGTCTCATTCTTGAGGAACCCAGAGCTCAGAATCGCGACCTGACCTTCCAACATCAGCTGAAGGTTTTGAACTTTCATTTCCGGATTTCCTGGGCGCGCGTCTAGCACGTTGTAGGCATGCCAAAGCCCGTCCGGTCTCCGGTTGGATTGCAAGACTCCCTCCACCGCTACAATCGCATGAGACAAGAAGCTAAGAATACCAGAGGCAGGAAGACTCCCCGAGTGACAGATCCCTTCCCTGACCGAATCTCGATAATCCTGCATCACGAGGCCATTTGCCTGAGCTAGCTCAAATCGATCATTACTCGATACCGGACCATTCTGCTTCCAGCGAGGGTCACCGAGGACTTCAACCAATCGCTGAACTGCTTGTTGGGTCGCTTTGGAAACTGAAAATTCAGTGAGTCTACATGTCTGAATCGAACGCTGTAAGAACCGCAAATAGCGGAGCAGATATCCCGTCGTTACGACCGAAAGGCCATTACCAGCTAGGGCATTATTAGCGTCATTCCACTCGGGCTTTTGGGCGTTCATCCAGATCCCACCATCTGGAATCAATTGACCGAGCTTAGCCATTGCGGGGATGAGTAATTTTTCGATCAACCCTACTCGAATGATCTCGCCACCTTCGTCGCAAAGGAGTAATCCATCCCCTCCAATCTCCTCTTTCCTGGCCAAAAGTTGATCATGACGCTCCTCATCAAACTCTACCGTATCGCGAGGATCTGCGAGGGTCTTCTCCCAACTCGCGAGTCGATACGGCACATCTGCAAAAACGAAATGAGACTCACTCCACGAATCAAGAAATTCGGGATCAATCTTTGCTTTGAGCTCCAAAAATTTTAGAAGGTAGATGATCTGATGATCGCCCCAGTAACCGATAGAAACCCAAGGATCTTCTGGATCAGGAACTTCCCAATCAACTCCCGATGAAGTCACGCGGTAGGGATTAAAACCATCCACCGTGGAAGCGTTAAGAAATCTGGAAATAAAACCGTCGAGAAAAACCGGATAACTCCATGCGAGTGCCTCCCAGTTTTGGAAAATATCGCGCCAATTTCCTTCGTAATGGTGGACTGGTCGCCCCTCTTCATCGTGAAGCCGAATGTTAAACTTATTCCAAGGGCGGCTTGGATCACCATGCCGCCTGCCCAAAATAAGAGGCAAGTATTCCGTCGTGAGGCGGATCAAATCTGAATCCCCCTGGCGGCGGGCTTCTGCCATGATCCAGTCGCGCTCGAATGATTCAGGCAGACTCGAAAACCAGTCCTCAAATCGTTCAGCTAGTTCCCGATTATTCTGAATTACAAAGTGCTTGAACTGGGCCGCGGAAAGAACCGATCCATTTTCAGGAAGCCCCCCACGTAACAAGTTACAAAGAGTATTATGGTAGTGGTAATGAGAGGTATCGAGATCAGCGGATTTCTGAAACCCATCCACTGATTCTACAAGTTCACGCAGCCTCTTCCGTCCTTCCTCCAAGTCTTCTTCAACGGCTGTGAGTAAAGTAAGTTCGTCACGGAGTGACCCGACCAAGCTTCCGACCTCACGATGAGTTTGTTCAATCTCCGCGACCATCATCCACTCTTTGGACTCCCCAGCCGGCACGGACAAATCTGCCCCCAATAAAAAAGCTCCGCGCTTTCCTCGTGATTTAGTTTTATTCCCATCGGAAGATTCACCCCTTAAAAACTGCTCGGCATCACGGCGGGACAAAAAGGGTTCAGCCTCTGAAAAACCGGTGGTCCAAACGGTTGTAGCCTTCAGGCTTTCCAGAGGGATTGGAGCATCAACGATTCCAGAAGCCAATCGATGAATCATCAAACGACCTTCGCAGCAGACCTCGCTCATTTTGTAGGCATCAGCAAGACAACTTAAATCTAGATGCAAGCGCTGGCTCACTCCAGGCACCTGTAAATCCTGAAGACCATCCACGATCCTAAAATTCTTCGTCTCACTTCCTTCATTCGTGATTTTGACTTTCCTCACAAAACCAAACTTGCCAGAGAGCTGCCAGTGATAGCTGAAACGAAGCTCTAAGTTTTCATTCCACTCTTCAAAAATTAATTCTTCGCCCAGAAAACTCTTCAAGAGACGCCTACGAATCGGCGTGGTGTGAATAGAAGTAGGCCAGAAAGGATGCCAGATTTCGCCTCCGCATTCGATCGCTGTGAATGGGCCTGTTTCGTTCCAATTACCGAGAATTTTATCGACCGTCAGATAAGGAAAAAGCGCTTTCTCCGGGTTCTCCCGGCCGGCGCTCAAGGAACCATTACTACTGCAAAAAAACCACTGATTCGTCACCGTTGCGATACTGAGAAAGAAAGGATCAAATTCCTCGAGATGGTCAATCACCGCAAAATCCCGTCCGTCACGAATTTCCCATTCATTAACCTGATCAAATTCGATGGTTCTGCTCATTTCTTTCGATTCAGGGGTAAAAGTCAAAGGTGTCATTGGTCATTCTTTTACTTCGTTATCTCAATAACACCCACCTCTTTGACGATGGACTAAATTGATGTAACTTTATGCAATCTATTTAAAAAAAAACACCAAACAAGGGAAAATTTTTATTTTGCAACTTTATGCAACATCTTCCAGAAAGAAACCTTCCTAGAGCACCTGCGGCCCAGAGTCGGCCGACCCCTAAAAACCAGTCAGGGACGTTTGGTCATTTTCTTAACTTTTCAAACTCATCCCGATTATCGCTCAACACGCTTCCATTTGGTCACCATTGAGACCGTCCACTGGAACTTGCGCGCAGTCTCTCGAATCAAAAAAGGTTCATCGGCCACTTCAATCAATTCGAAGTCATTCCCGAGTTCTTTCTTAAGCCAGTCAAGAGTGCGCCCTTCAGGCCAATTTTCCTTCTGTGTGAATTCCTCTAGCCAGGTACAAGGAGTCGCCAAAACTAACTCACCACCATTTCGCACCAAGCTAGCGAGCTTTGATAAAAATCGGCGGGGCTCGGGAAGACGGCAAACAAGATTCGCAGCATGCACACGATCAAACTTCCCCAGCTCATCCCGCAAATTCATCGCGTCGCCCACTTCAAAAGTGATTCCGCCTCCATCCGTCCCACCGGGCCGCGAAACATTCACTGTCGTGACTTCCCCTGCCTCCTCTAATCTTTGGCACGAAAGCGTTTGTCCCGCCCCGATCTTCTCGGCCGCTGTAATAAATGCTCTCGAAAAATCGATCCCGATCACCTCACTACTGGTCCTGCCGAGCTCAAACGAAGACCTTCCCACGGCGCAACCCACGTCTAAAGAACGACCGACACTACCTTTGGCGAAATACCCCACCGTCCGAACCGGAAAATCCAACGCCGCGGCCGGACCATGCTCCCAAGGTAAAATCTCCTTAGGCTTTCCATAATGAAAAAGGAGATACTCCCCAACATATCGATCTGTCTCATAAACATCTGCCATTGCGAAACAATCAAACCCCTAGAATGAAAATGTCCAGACTAGAGACCAAGCAAACGGAAATGACAAAAGCATCCGATTGCTTTTAGGATTCTATGAAATTGACGTGATCTCACTGACATATATTGCGCTCCTGCTTTATTCTTAACGACCGAACCCTTCGTCACTGATCCCTTCTCTTCTCATACAGGTTCTACTTCCTCTAGAAATCGCCACTCCCAAATAAAACTTTACCTTAAGATGAGTTGGGGGTTTCCACTGCCGCAATCCTGCGGTAAAGCCTCCTTATCATGCTCAAAGCCGGAATTGTCGGAATGCCCAATGTTGGTAAATCCACCCTCTTTAATGCCCTCACTCGGACCCGCAACGCCGAGGCCGCAAATTACCCTTTCTGCACCATCGACCCAAACGTAGGCATGGTTACTGTCCCTGACTCACGTCTCGACACGCTGTCAGAAATGTCAAAATCGACCAAAGTTATCCCCACCGCTATCGAGTTCGTCGATATCGCCGGACTCGTCGAAGGAGCCTCGGAGGGAGCCGGTCTCGGAAACAAATTCCTCGCTAACATCCGAGAAGTCGATGCCATTGTTCAAGTCGTCAGATGCTTCGAGAATGATGACATTATTCACGAACTCGGCACTGTAGACCCCACCCGCGACATCGAAATTATCAACGCCGAACTTATCCTAGCCGATATCGCTGCACTCGAGAAAAGGAAACAGTCACGCGAAAAGAAAGCCAAATCAGGTGACAAGGAATCCAAGGCTGAAGTCGAGCTCATTTCCAAACTTCTGCCCCACCTTGATTCCGGTAAACCTTCGCTCACCGCTGAGCTCAATAAGGATGAGAAAAAACTTATGACAGAGTTTTTTCTCCTCTCATCCAAACCGACTATTTTCGCCTGCAATGTGAACGAAGATGAACTTTCTGGCGCGATTGAAAACCCTGATTCACACCCCCTCGTCTCAAAGGTAAAAGCTTATGCTGCCGAATCCCACGGCGCAGAGATCATTGTCATCTCCGCTCGTATCGAAGAAGAATTGGTAGAACTCAGTCCAGAAGAGGCTACAGAATTTCTCGGTGATATGGGAGTGAGTGACTCAGGGGTATCCGACCTCATCCGAGCAGTTTACCAACTCCTCGGTCTTCGAACTTACATTACGACCGGGGTTCAGGAGACGCGGGCATGGACCATAACTGCAGGAGACAAGGCTCCGGCCGCCGCCGGAGTTATTCACGGAGATTTTGAACGAGGATTTATCGCGGCCGAGGTCGTTCATTATGATGACTTTGTCGCACTCGGTGGCAAGGCCGCCGCACGCGATGCTGGAAAGCTGCGCATCGAAGGAAAGGAATATGTCGTTGCTGACGGTGACGTCATTGAATTCCGCTTTAATGTTTAAGGCAAATACCTCACTCGGATATCAAGGTCTTATTTTTCCTGAGGTGATCACCAACAAGGAGCCGCCAGTCCCTCACAATTTGATCCGGGGGTATCCCGATGTCTTGGCGTAGCTGCTGTTCCATCGCAGTCCGTTGTAAGGGCAATAACTTCGGCTCTTCCAAAAGCCGAACGATTCCCGGTAACTGGAGGGCAGGTGACATCAGGCTACTTATCTCAAGATACTCCAAGACAAAATTTGCAGAGTCCTCTGAATTGAGATCATCGATCACCACTTCGACGGCGATATCATGCTCATCGTTAGGAAGATCTAACAAGATCTCAGCAAAAGAGTCCCTCCTTTCTCGATAATTTGGGATGTTCTTCAAGGTCGAAACAAAACTAGCAATCCTCGCCTGTCCTTTTTGATTACGCCCGCTGCTCCCCGACGGCGCCTGATTCCTGGTGGAAACTTCGATCTGTCCCGACCTATTTGAATCCCTTCCCTCATCACTCTCTGACACCTCGGCATTCCGGCAAGAGACCACAACAAAGAGCCCTACGATGACATGGCCTAATCTTTTAAAGGTTTTCATTTTAAAAAAGAAGACTCTGCCTTTGCAGAGTCTTCATGATCACTATTTACGACGAGGTTCCTGTTCTACTCATCAGAATCGCCATCATCACCGTCCCCGTTGTCGTCATCGTCTCCGTTGTCACCATCGTCTCCGTTGTCGCCATCGTCTCCGTTGTCGTCGTCTGGGGTAGTTTCCGGGATTACTGCACCTACAATGTGAAGAACACCATTAGAAGCGCTCAGATCCGCCTCAAGGAGAGGCGAGCCATTAAAAGTGGCCCCTTCGTCAGAAATATCAACGGCGAGGCGACCACCAATCGTCCGGACGACTGAACCGTCGGACAAATCAGCAGAAGTGATCTTTCCATAGGCGACGTGACGAAGCAATACACCGCGAAGGGCCCGCTTATCGTCTAGCAAAGCTGCAAGGGCATCTGCCGGGATCGCAGCAAAGGCATCGTTGTTCGGGGCAAAGAAGGTCCATCTCCAATAACGCGATTTTTGATCAAAAAAGCGCGTGTAACCTGCGGTATCGAGAGCAACTTTAAAGGTTGCGAGATCATCCCGGGACTCAATTACACCAACCAAAGTTTCGACGATTTCGGGGACTAAGACTTCGTCAATCACATGTACCACTCCATTCGCAGCGATGATGTCAGCGGCGACCACAGACGCAGGCCCAACCGATACTCCACCCTCCTCGACCACCACATCTAGATCAGTCCGCCCAACAGTCCGAACTGTACCAGTCTCGAGGTCAGTGCTTTGGACTGAGCCACGGACAATATGGTTCTTCAAAACAAATCGTAGTAACTCCCGGTCATTTTGAACCGCTTCAAGAAGTTCGGAAGGAAGTTTCGCAAATGCCTCGTTAGTAGGGGCAAAAACAGTTAATTCGAGGCGGTGACTGTCGAGAGCTCGGTCAAGCCCAGCCGACTCCACTAAGCTAGCGAGGGTCGAAAGGTCCTCATTTCCAGCAGCAAGCTCCAAAATCGTTTTTGGTGCCATGAACTCGGGATCAAGAACGGTGTCGATCCCGTGTATAATCCCGTTGGTGGCTCTCAGATTTGCTTTCACAACCTTAGAATCGTTGACCTTTATGGCCGATGAAAACCACCAGAACGAGCGATATCGAGTCGTCTTTACCGCAAGGGTCCCCTCGTTCAATGCCGTGAGGGAACGGCTTCCGAGTCGGTAGGAAGAAATGCGTTTCCCGGGCACAACATGATAGGTGAGGAGGTTGGTCAGCGAAGCCTTGTCAGCAAGAAGCGCAGAAAGGCTCTCCGCCGGGATTTTTTCAAAAGCGGCATTAGTCGGAGCAAAAATAGTTGCTTGATCAATCTCGGCGAGAGCATCGCCTAGACCTGCTTCGGTAACGGCTGTTACCAAAGTCGAATAATTTTCGAGTCCAGCGAGCCGCTCAACAAGATTTTGCGTCCGGGAAGGACTCTTGCGGCCTCTGGACTGTGCCTCGACCGTCTGAGGAATGGCCAAACCGAGCCCTAAGGTTAGGCAGGCGATACCCGGTAGGTTTTGAAGTAATTTCATAATTTTTAATTTTTTCACCCCTAAAATAGGGGCGGTTTATTAAGATGCATCACTTCCCAAGGGGTGCAAACTGTTTTTGACAAATGCATTACCTCCTTGGAGTTGGTCAAAAACAATCGAATCTTCAGACCCCGAAGCCTGAGCCCGAAAGCCCGTCAGAATGCACTCTCCGGTTTACCTAATAAAATTTCCTCCTTTAAAATCCAAAGAGCACCCGTAGCGTCTCCCCAATGACGAAAGCAATCACACGAATGTTTCTGCCTATAGTTCTCTGCAGCACTCTCCTCGCGCAACTTACAGACCCGCCAGTTCCGCCAAACTCTCCAATAATACCACCACCAACACTTTACGACTCAGTGGTCAAAATCGAGGTCGCCACCCAGGTTCCTGATTACCGGACCCCTTGGAATAGCGGGCGCTTTAGTGGAGGGACCGGCACTGGATTCATCATCGGGCCTAATCAAATTCTAACTAATGCTCACGTCGTTTCCGATAACCGACGTCTTCTTGTGACACGACGAGGCTCCTCGCGCAAACACGTCGCCCGGGTGCGCCACATAGCGCATGATTGCGATCTAGCCCTTATCGAACTCCAAGATTTTGAACCATTTGAAAGACTTCCGTATCTAGATATCGGGGGAATGCCCACGCTAGAAAGCCGCGTCAGTGCTATCGGTTACCCGGTTGGCGGCGAACGGCTCTCAGTCACCCAAGGGGTGGTCTCACGGATCGACTTTAGCAACTACAGTCACTCGCGTGCGGACTCCCATCTCGTCATCCAAATCGATGCTGCGATCAACCCAGGAAACTCGGGCGGCCCTGTTGTTCAGGACGGTAAGGTTGTCGGAGTCGCTTTTCAGGGAAATACCCAAGCTGACAATGTGGGGTATATCATTCCTACCCCAGTCGTGAAGAGATTCCTCAGGGACATTTCGGACGGTAGCTACGATCACTACATGGACCTTGGGATCTCACCATTCCCTTTGTTCAATCCTGCAATGCGCCAAGCCTATCAACTTCCCGCTGACGGCAGAGGTGTCCTCGTGGCAAATGTTGTCCCGGGTGGACCGGCCGACGGCGTCCTTGAGCGCGGCGATGTTCTGCTTAGTATTGACGATAATCCTATCGACAGTGCCGGTAATATCCGCATCGCTGGGGAATTCGTAGATATGAACGAAATCGTGGAACGGAAATTTGCGGGTGACAAGGTCACCCTCAGCTTAATCCGGAAAGGTGAAACTTTTACGAAAGAACTTACTCTTAAAGCATTTCCCTATTCGCGTATCTACTCGATCCAATACGAAGAAATCCCTCGCTATTCCTTTTTTGCAGGTCTGGTTTTCCAGCCCCTAGATCTTAACCTCTTTGCCTCCTTTAAGTTCAATGATCGCCGCCTCCGCCAGATCTTTGCTGACTATGTCTCGCGCGGACTCTTTAAGAAAATGGAAGACGTTGTTGTCCTGACTCGAGTTGAAAACGATCGTCTCACCACAAGAATGGCCGGCTTCACTGGGATGGTTGTGTCCAAAGTAAACGGAAAGGAAATCAAGACCTTGCGGCAGTTGCATGAAATTCTGAATGCCCCAAAGCCACCAGAATACCACACCATTGAATTCAACGGCGGCAATCGACCTCTGGTCGTGCCAAGCTCAGAGGTGCTCGCTGCCCAAAAGCGGATCATGGCTCAAGTCGGCATCACCAAAGCCTCCCAACTGGATTAAACGATCCAACCAAGCTCCAACGAATGCAATCCATGAAAAAACTTCTCTTCATTCTTCTTTTTCTCAAGCCACTTCAGGCAACTCCGGAAGATTCGCTTGTCCGGATCAATTCGACCATCCAGACATACAGCACTTCTCAGCCTTGGGAGAAGACCCCACCACGTTCACGCCGCGGGCTCGGAGTCCTTCTTCCCGGTAATCGTATCCTCACCACCGCAGCAATGGCGGCAGACTCGATTTATATCGAGCTTCAATCAGCGGATAGCACCAAGACCGTCCCCGCCAGGGTTACAGCTATTGATTATGAGGTGAATCTAGCCCTTCTTAGCCCCGACTCAGAGCTCGGTTTTCTTGCTGAGCTTAAGCCCACCACGATCGCACCACCCGCAAAACCAGATGACGAGGTCGAACTCCTCCAACTCGAAACAAATGGCGAACCACTTTCTACAATCGGAAAAATTCGTTCAATGGAATTACTCAGCACCTTTGTAAGCGGGCGCTACTTTCTTGGCTACGTCGTGAAAGCGTCGATGCAGACTTCTGGCAATTCGTTCACCCTACCCGCCTTCCAAAGTCAAAAGCTCATCGGGATCCTCACGAGCTACGATTCGAAGGACCAGATCTGTGACGTTATCTCCGTCGATATTATCTCAGCATTTCTCAAAGATGCCGAGAACGGTAGTTACAAAGGCTTCCCAAGTCTCGGGATCGCCACCACGACCACGGAGGACCCACACTTTCGCGGATGGCTAAAGCTGCCAGAGAACAAGGGTGGACTGTATGTCACCCGAGTTTTACCAAAAGGATCTGCCGCCAAGGCCGGCATGAAAAAAGGAGACGTGATCCTCAATGTAAGCGGCTTTGCCATAGATCGCAGGGGATACTTTGAGCATCCAGATTACGGAAAACTCTTCTGGCCGCACCTCGTGCGTGGAGGCCCGGTCATGGGTTCCAAAATATCAATCGAAGTTCTGCGGAACGGTAAAGAGGAGACTATCGAAGCAATTCTCCAAAAGCCGCCGCCACCTTTGGTCCCGGGGTATCTTTACGATGAAGCCCCCCCTTTTCTAATTAAAGGAGGACTGGTATTTCAAGAACTGTCGAGACCCTACCTTGAGGCCTTTGGTAAAGATTGGGCGACTCGCGCTCCTCTCAACCTGCTAGACGTATTAAGTAGCCCCGAAGACTACGAACAGGACCGGCGGCGCGTTGTTGTCCTCACCCGCGTTGTCGCAACGGAAGCCACAATTGGTTATGACCGCCTCGCCAGCCAGATTATCAAATCAGTAAATGGAAAGACTATAAAAGGACTTCCAGAGCTAGCGAAGACCCTTGCAGATACTCCAGAAAACGGGATTCACACAATCGAGACAGACAAGGAACCCTACCAAATCTTTCTTGATCAATCCCTCTCGGACCGCGTCGATCAAGATTTTATCACACGAGGCCTACCGACTCTTAAAAGACTCTATAAGACAGAGTGAATCTATCCCTACCTTTTTACTGGGTTGGAATCTTGAGAATCTGATTGATCCGTAAATCGTCAGATTCAGACCCACTAGCTTCTTTGATGGCGGCTATTGATACTTTGTAACGGCGAGAGATGCCACTGAGCGTATCGCCGCGAACAACTTTATAAGTAACAAATTTAGCAGGAGCTGCTGGCTCTATTTCATCGGGCGTTGATTCGGGATCGGCCACTGGATCACCAGTCGCCTCTTCTGTCTCCAGTATGATTTCATCGTCGACAACAATCACTGCGCGAGGTGGGGCCACAATTTCGGGCTTTTGATTGTCAGGTTCAACGACGAGCTCGGGTGTTTCAAGTTCCCCGATTGCTGCACCCACCTCTGCCGAGGCTTCCTCGACAGGGGCCGGTACTGGGTCGTCAAGAGAACCCACAAGGGCAGGCTCAGGATTAGATTGCGACGTAGCTACAGGTCGTGGTTCCAGTTCTCCCGAAGAGACTTCCCCCGGGGAGACATCAACATCAACATCAACATCAACATCAACATCAACATCACTGAAAGAATCGGCTGGATCCGGCTCGGAAATCGCTTCGACCGGCTGGATTAGGGGGGTCGGCAATCGCGATGGTGGAGTTCGAGGTGTCCCACTCTCTAGAATTGGCTCAGAGATTGTTGAGCCAACCGCATCTCCGCCCGACGCCAAATTCGGGCTAACGGGCTCTTCGGTTCTTGCTCCAGCCGGCAGGACCATAATGAGCTGATGAATCGCTTTACCGGTGGTATCAGTGAAGACTTGGCTTTTACTTCTCTCCATCCCTTTACGCAAGCGGTCGATCTCGTGTTGACAGAGAGGCCCAGCCTCCATTCCCCAAATCGCCTCCGCTCTCAAATATTTATCCGTGTTAAGTGTCTTCGTTATCGCGCGGTATTGATTTTCCCCTTTGCTAACCCTCCCCTCAATCTCCACAAAATAATCCCCAGAGGGAAGTTGCTCCTGAACGAACATCAGCCCAGCCTTGCTCATCCAAGGGCCAAACTCAATATCACGCGCCAACTCCTCGGTGGTAAGCTTTTCCTGATTTTTGCCTTGCGGTGCTTTTGAGTCCTCGCAAGAGGTCAGGTGTGCCATGAGAGCAATGACAATGGAATATTTGGCAGCAGAGGGAATTTTCATGGAGACAAGATTAGGAATTAAGATCAACCAAGAACGGTCTTTTTCTAAGTCTCGGGATATCATCGATCAGAGCAATTGAGAAGCATCGATTCCTTTTAACATAAAAAGGCCCGCCAAATTTAAAGAAACAGGTCGAAAACAAAAGTTCTACGATTCGATTCCAAGCTCTTCCTTGAAATCACGGCGTAACTTGCGCTCTCCAATACTCAGCAGCATTCCTGCGTTAATATCGGGCACGTCCTTCTCAAAACCCTTGGAGTAATTGAATAAGTGCCTCGGAAAGTATTCTGAAAATCCTTCGCGCTCATCATTGGCAAGCCTTCCCCAAATCGCAAAATTTAGCGTCCGCGCAAGTTTTTGCTTCATTTTGAGAGTCAACTTCCTGCCATGACAGGCCCGCTGCACTTGTTTGTGAGTCAATTGTTCGGGTGAGGCCACGACGAGATCATGATTTGAGAGCCCCCAGCTCTCAAGAAGCAACAACAATGGCTGAGGCCCTAAATCCCGTTCTTCAGTCATTTCGAAATTTAAGCATTCACGAGACGAAGGTCGCCGAGGCGACGAACCAGTTCGCGGGTTTCGCGTTGCCACTGCCGAATAGTGGAACGGGAGGCTTCGAGTGATTCAGAAACCGAGGATTCCAACTCATTCAAGTTTTTCTTGAGTTTAGTCAAAAGCTCATCGACGCGGGCCATGGCATGTTCACAGATCGTCCCATCTTTTGCATGAAGCTCGGCGAGCTTTGCCTCAACCTTCCGTTGAGCCTCCCTCATTTCGGCACCGATAATTTTACTTTCGGGGACGCGACGAAGGTTGCTCACGAGACCCAATCTATGGAGAAGCATAATGGACCATTTTGTGGGGTCAAAGTTCCATGCCTTCACGCCATTACGGAAGTCGTGCTGGAATTCGTGGTGGTAGTTATGATACCCCTCACCATAGGTCACTAGAGCCATAATCCAGCTATCACGGGCGCTGCAACGAACTGAATAGGGCTGGTTCCCGATGGTATGACAGAGCGAGTTGATGAAGAAAGTCGATTGCTGAACCAAAACAACGCGGAGTGCGCCTACAACAAGAAAGCCACCAAGAGCACCAATCATTCCGCCCATGACGAAATAACCCGCGACTGCCGGTAAAATTAATCCAGCAGTAAAAGCAATAGCGACGTAGTGACGATCTTGGAAGCGAACCAAGGAGTCCTTTTGGAGGTCTTTTACATTGTCGATTGGTTGGGGCGCGTTGAGCTTGAAAAGGATCCACCCGATGTGAGCCCAGAAAAATCCCTTGGAGATATCGTAAGGGTCCTCTTCATGGTCTGTATGCTTATGGTGGCGCCGATGGTCCGAAGCCCAGTGCACTACGGAGTTCTCGAAAGCGCAGGCGCCGAATACTAAAGTAAAAAGACGCACCGGCCAAGTCGCCTTGAAGGATAAGTGTGAAAAAAGACGATGATAGCCCAAGGTGATACTTAGACCGGTGGCAATCATGTAAAAGCCGAACATGCTCCACATGATCCAGTTCAAATCATGCTTAATTAGGAAAATAGGAGCAGCGATGATCCCCAAGGCAGTAATGATGAAAAGAAATGAGGAATTTACCCAGTTGACTCGATAAAAAGGAAATCGATGATTCATAGCTAATGTGTGTTTTTGAAGCTTACCTATCGGTTTGTGAGGACTTTTCACTACATCCCCACAACAGTGGAACGTTATCAGTTAAATAACCGATAGGCGAGGGCCAATTTTAGATCGGCCGGAAAACTGATTTTGCTAGTCAAATCTTTCAATGATTTAAATTGTCTCAAAAACTTCCAATGCTGTTCTCGACTTATTTTTGTCAGATCTTGAAAGAACTTCCGTATTAGTAGCCCTAGACAATGCCTATGAAAGAAGATCGTAATCACCTCACCGCTTCTCGCGTTTTAACTTTCCTAACGTTTGTGTTCTCCGCGATTCAAGCTAACGCCGCTAAGCCCCCAGAGGGTTTTGAAAAAATCGATCAAGAGATCGTAATCACAACCTTGGAGGCTAAAATGATGTATGACAAACCCAGTTTTAGCGTCAAACCAAACGCAAAAATCAAATTAGTTCTTAAAAATCTCGATAGCCTTCCACACAACCTCATCATTTGCACGCCAGGAAGGAAAAAGGGAGGCGATAAAGGAAAAGAGGTCGTCGATGCCGTCCTGAAATTAGGAGACAAGGGCGTTGAACAAAACTGGGAACCCAAGGGTCATCCTCGAATTTTAAAAAGTTCTGGAATGGTCCAACCAAAAGAGGCTACTACAATTTTCTTCAAGGCCCCTAGCAAAGAGGGCAACTATCCTTACATCTGCACATTCCCAGGGCACTATCAGCTGATGAACGGGATGATGAAAGTCAGTAAACTAAGCGATCCCAGCCGGAAACTGCCTCCAATCCGAGATCTTCTTTCTTACACGCATCTTGGCAGCTTTAAGACTCTCACCGACCTTCGTAAGACCAAGGCAGTGAATGTAGAGGAAGAGAAGAAGGGGCTCATATCTCTTCAACACGCCGCACTCAAAAAAAATAGTCGCGATAATTATGGGATCGTCTGGGAGGGTTGGCTCAACGTTCCGCGCGACGGAAAATACACTTTCACCTACGACACCGACGATGGCGGCTCCATAACCATCGGCGGAAAAGAAATTATCACTCGAAACTACGTCGGTCCTGCCGGCAAGCCATCTAAAGGATCGATCAAGCTCAAAAAGGGGCGTGTTGATATCAAGGTTGAATATTTTGAGCTCTCCGGTGAGGAACATGTTTCTCTCTCTTGGGAGGGGCCTAAAATGAAAAGGCAATACCTTTCCGATGCCAAGACCAGCGGAGGTGGCAACCGCGGTGGCGGCGGAAATAGCATCCCGATAGTCGCTCCAGCAGGAGAAGCAATTATTTACCGTAACTTCATCGCCGGCACCGACCCTCGAGGCATTGGCGCGGGATACTCCGAGGAGGTCAATCTAGCCTTTAGCGCTGATTCTATGAGCCTGGACATGATTTGGAAAGGTGACTTCATTGATGGCGGACGCCACTGGATCAACCGTGGCCAAGGCTTTCAACCACCAGCAGGCGACCAGGTAATCACCCTCAATCGCGGTATTCCATTTGCGATTCTTGAGAGTCAGACCTCTAAATGGCCAAACAAGGCTGACGAGAACATGGAACCGCGCTTCAAAGGCTATAGTCTCAACAAGCAACAGCAGCCCACCTTCAAGTATCACTTTGGGCCAATTGCGGCACTCGATTACCCTGCCCCGAAAGATGATGGATCCGGCTTCACTCGGACGATCACGATTAACGTCCCCTCTCCTGGCTCTTCAGGCGAGCAACTCTACTTCCGGGTGCTAAGTGGTGGAAGTGTCCAAAGCGGAAGTGAAAGAACCTTCAGCTTTGAAGACAACCTCATCGTAAGCGTGCCAAATTCCGAGCTCCCTCCATTCACCCGCGAAAACGAACTCCTTATTCCAATTCCGCTCACGCCAGGAAAGCACACCGTAACCATCGATTACACTTGGAAGTAATTAGGCATCCCAAACTTAGAAAATTTGACACCATGAAAAACTTCATTCTCTCAGCCGCTCTCATCTCTTCTGCTTTAGCAGACCCGCGCCAACCTGAATTCTACCTTCGTGAAGAAATCCCAATGCCGGAAGGCGAGGTTCTCGAGCTTGGCGGAATCGCCATTATGCCTGGCAAAAAGGTCGCAGTTTCCTCCCGACGCGGTGATATTTGGGTGTGCGAAGGCGCCTATGGAAAAGATCTCTCAAAGGTCACATGGACTCTCTACGCGCGAGGCCTGCATGAGCCTCTCGGAATGTTCTACCGAGACGGATCACTTTTTGTCACCCAGCGCCCCGAAATTACAAAACTCACAGATACGGACGGTGACGGTAGAGCGGACAATTTCGAGACCGTAACTCACCACTGGGGAATCGATGGTGACTACCACGAGTATAATTTCGGCTCTAACCCCGACAAAAACGGGGATATTTGGGTCGTTCATTGCCTCACTGGTTCAGGTGGTGCGAGCCAGAAATCTCCGTGGCGTGGATGGTGTTATCGCTATAATCTCGATGGCACAGCGACCCCGACCTGCCCTGGGATTCGTTCTCCGGGCGGAATCGGATTCAACCAAGCAGGCGACGCATTTTACACCGACAACCAAGGACTCTGGAATGGTTCTTCCTCGCTCAAATGGCTCAAGCCTGGCGGCTTCATGGGCAACCCGACCGGCAACAAATACGTTGATCTCGTTGACGGCATGGAAAAGCCGCCTAACCCAAAAAGCGATTCACGGATGGTCATCGAACACGACAAGGACAAGCGGATCATTCCACCCGCCATCATCTTGCCACACGGCAAAGTCGGTCAGTCCCCAACTGCTGTCATCTACGATAATACCAAAGGAAAATTCGGCCCATTCGATGGACAGGTTCTCGTCGGAGAGCAGACCCACTCCCAAATCCAACGCGTCTACCTAGAAAAGGTCAAAGGACTCTACCAAGGGGCTGTTTGGAAATACCTCGAAGATTTTCGCTCTGGAATCGTTCCAGCTCGGATGGGTGATGACGCGACGCTCTTCGTTGGTGGAACAAACCGTGGATGGGGTGCCCGGGGCGGCAAGAACTTCACCTTCGAGCGCGTGCGCTGGACCGGGCAAACGCCCTTCGAGATGCACGAGATGCACGCAAAGCCAGATGGCTTCACCATCACCTTCACCGAGCCAATCAACGCAGCCTCTGCCAGAGATATGAAATCATACGCCTGTGAGGCCTGGACCTACATTTACAAAAGTGGATACGGAAGCCCTGAAGTCGACAAGGTCACCCCGAAGATTGACTCTGTCACCGTCTCACCCGACCGAAAATCTATCAACTTGAAGGTTTCTGGACGCGTGCGCGGCCACGTCCATCACTTCAAACTCGGAGGACTAAAATCAGCAAAAGGAGATTCTCTCTGGCACCCGGACGTTTACTACACTCTCAACGAGATCCCTGAGTAGTCAGACCGCGCTTCAATCTCAAAGTCACACTCCGAGAGGGGTGTGGCTTTCTTTTTAAAAAAGCAGCCCTGTTATCCAAATCCCATGTTGCACAGCCTCTTCTTTACTCCATCATCTCCCCATGCGTTTTGCCCTAGTTCCTCTGCTTTTCACCTTCCTCCACGCCCAAGAAAATAAAAAGGAAGAGAACAAAGACGATTTTCCAAGCGTCGTAAGCAAACAAGATGCCGTCACCATTGGCGGTAAAAAAATCGACTATAAGGTCACCGCTTCGACCCTCTCTCTTAAAACAGCAAAGGACGAAGACCGCGCCTCGATTTTTCACGTCGCCTACGAACGCATCGGTATGAGTGATCGCCACAAACGCCCGATTGTCTTCGCCTTTAATGGAGGCCCCGGCTCGTCGGCGGTATGGCTTCACATGGGGGCCCTCGGCCCACGTATTGTTCCGACCACTCCAGACGGCACCAGAACCCTCCCCCCACCCCTTACCGTTAAAGAGAACCCCCAATCGATTCTTGATGTCGCTGATATTGTTTTTATCGACCCAGTCTCGACTGGGTTTTCACGTGCAGAAGGAAAAACGAAGGCTGACGAATTCCATGGAGTCAATGGAGACATCCGCTCGGTCGGTGATTTCATACGCCGCTGGGTGACCGAAAACGACCGGTGGGCCTCTCCAAAATATCTCCTTGGTGAGAGCTACGGTGGCATTCGCGCAACCGGTCTCGCCGATCACTTGCAAGATGAATTTGGAATGTCACTCAACGGGGTTGTTCTACTTTCCTCTCTCATCGACTTCCGAACTCTTCGATCCAACGTTGCCGATGACCTTAGCTACTCAGTCTTCTTTCCTGGCCTCACAGCAACTTCTCACTATCACAAGAAAATCCAAGGTAATCGTAATGAGCTCGTCGAGCAAGCCCGCGCCTTCGCCTTTGGCACCTACTCGCAAGCGCTTTTAAAGGGCGCCGCGATCTCCGCTAAAGAAAAAAAATCAGTCGCTGACCAAATGGCAAAGTTTACCGGCCTGCCTGCGTCCCTTTTCGTCGAAACAAACCTACGACTCTCTTCTACTAGGTTTCGCAAAGAACTTCTTCGGGACGAAAGCAAAGTTCTCGGTCGCTTCGACGCCCGCATTGCTTGGCCCTCAACTTCTCCGGAAAGCGATTATGCGAGTTATGATCCCTCCTACTCCGTAGCCTACGGAGCCTTTTCGACAGCCATTAACGACTACCTTAGCCGAGATCTCGGTTGGGAAGGCCACCATCCCTATAAAATTCTCACGAGCGACGTCCGCCCGTGGGATTGGGGAACCAGTAATAGTGTGGTCAATATGGCACGTAACCTTGAATCAGCGATGCGCGAAAACCCTGATCTTAGAATACTGGTAATGTGCGGCTACACCGACTTGGCAACTCCACCAGCCAACATGCAATACTCTATTGATCATCTGTTCAATATCCCCAACGAGCGCCGACAGGCTATCAAGTTTACATGGTATGAAGCCGGGCACATGTTTTACCTCAATCAGCCAGATCTAGAAAAGATGCGCACAGATCTCGTCGATTTCATCAAATAGAAATCTTTGCCACCTTCCAGCTTTTTGAGGGAAGAATGGCAGTCCCACAAGGACTCGAACCTTGAATGACTGAACCAAAATCAGCTGTGTTACCAATTACACCATGGGACTGGATCCTTGTTTGCGCTAAAAAACGTGCGGCGGAGGAATAAATTCAGTCCCGCGCCGTTGCAAGACCGAAATAGACAGAAATCCTATTTTTCTTCACCTCGACTGTCTTCCAAGGCACATCTTGCCTCTTTGGGATTGATTTTGTGTCAAAAAAGCACCCCCGCGCCTAATCCGGCTGAGCAAGCTTCTTCAAAATCCAAACCAGCGAAGCCAACCCTTGACCTCTTCTCCAAAACCCAAGAGGTTCGCAACCTCTCATGGATTACGGAACGCTCATCGAAAAACGCAAAGCCCGCCTTACCGAGATTGAAAAACTCATGGAAGATCCGGGGTTTTTCAACGACCAGAGAAACTCGACTCAATACATGCGAGAGCACCGCTCTCTCAAAAAGCTCATGGGGCTCTGGGATGAATTCCAGCAAGTCACCAACGATATCGAAGGTAACGAGGAACTGGCCAAGGGGGATGACGAGGAATTTTCCGCTATGGCTGAAGAGGAACTTCCCGCTCTCCGAGAGCGTCACGAAGTTTTAGCCCAAGAAGTCCAATACGCGCTCCTTCCAAAAGATGAAACCGAGGACCGCGACGCTCTTCTAGAAATCCGGGCCGGTGCCGGAGGCGATGAAGCTTCCCTCTTCGCCGGCGAGCTCATGAACCTCTACCAACGCTACACCGAGAAGCGGGGCTGGAAATGTGAGCACCTTGAAAGTTCTCCTTCCGACGTTGGCGGTTATAAAGAGGTGGTTCTCAAAATCACCGGTGAAGAAGTTTTCCGCTACCTGAAATACGAATCCGGTGTCCACCGCGTTCAGCGCGTTCCCGCAACCGAAACTCAAGGTCGTATTCACACTTCCACAGTCACTATTGCAGTTCTACCCGAAGCTGAAGAAGTCGATGTTCAACTTAAGCCTGACGAACTTCATATACAGGCCACTCGTTCTGGTGGCCCCGGAGGACAGCACGTCAATACCACCGACTCCGCAGTTCAAGTTACCCACCTCCCAACCGGTATTCAGGTCAAATCCCAGGACGGTCGATCCCAGACTCAGAACAAAGAAAAAGCCCTGCAAATCCTGCGCGCCAAACTCTTCGAAGCCGCTCAGCGCGAAGCTCAAGAAAGCTACTCGGCTCAACGAAAATCTCTGATCGGCTCAGGCGACCGTTCCGAGAAAATCCGCACCTACAACTTTCCTCAATCCCGCGTTACAGATCACCGCATCAATCATACCTCCCACAATATGGAAGGAATCATGACCGGCGACATTCACGAATTTACCGACCACCTCCAAAAAGCAGAAATGGAGCAACGTCTTGCAGAAGAGGAGTTAGGATAAGCTCCTAACATTCATTCACAACTTATTCACAGAAGAAGTGCGAGCTCCATTATGACAACCATCCTCGATGTCCTCGAGAAAGGAGCCTCTTTCCTAGATAAGAAAGAGATCGCCGAGCCGCGGCTCAACATGGAACTCATGGTCGCTTATGAATTGGGTATTAAGAGGATGGATCTCTATCTTCGCTTCGACCAGCCCCTAGATAAAGCAGCGCTAGCCTCGCTTAGAGAAAAACTAAAGAAACGTAGCGAAAACGTTCCACTTCAACATATAAACAAGGTTGTTCACTTTGGTAATTACGAATTTTACTGCGATCACCGCGCCCTGATCCCCCGTCCGGAAACCGAAGAGTTGGTCGACCTTGTAAAAAAGCAGTTACTCACAAAACCTGCCCGTATTTTAGATGTCGGTTGTGGTTCAGGCGTCCTTGGACTTACCCTTTCAAAAGACTTAGGATCAGACTGTGAACAACTTACGCTAGCAGACTTATCCACAGAGGCCCTCTCGCTTTGTGAACAAAACCGCAAGGCCCTCGGAGTCGAAGCAACGCTGATTGAGAGCAATCTCTTCTCCAATATCACAGAGACCTTTGACCTCATCGTTGCGAACCTTCCCTACATCGCAGAGGGCGAACGCGCAAAACTTGAACCCGAGGTTCTTCACGATCCCGAAATGGCCCTTTTCAGTGGCTCAGATGGTCTCGATCTCCTCCGCCTCTTTTCTGCCGAATGTCCTAAATTTCTCAATACCGGAGGACTCGTAGCTCTGGAAGTCGGCTATGATCAGGGTGAAATTGTAGCCGGATTTCTTCGGAAGGCTGGACTCACCAACATCTCGATCGGAAATGACCTCAATGGAATCCCCCGCTTTCCACTTGCACAGCAGGCTTAAAAAGCTCACTTCATTTCCCCTAACACCAACGGACTATGGACAAACTTCTCGTGCACGGCGGCACCTCTCTCTCCGGATCCATTAATATTTCCGGATCGAAAAACGCATCTCTCCCCATTCTTGCAGCAGCCCTTCTGACCGATCAGCAAGTTGTCATTGAACGCGTTCCCGATGTCTCCGACACCAATTATATGCTTCAAATTCTCAGCGCACTCGGCTGCGAAGTTGAGCGCTACAGCGGCACTGTCAAAATTACCGCAGCAGAGATTCGCCCGGAAGCGCCCTACGAAATCGTTCGTAAAATGCGTGCCTCCATTTGTGTCATGGGGCCCCTTGTAGCGCGCCTAGGGCGGGCTAGCGTTTCTATCCCTGGCGGATGTGTCATTGGTGACCGACCCATCGATCTTCATTTAAAAGGACTTCAAGCGATTGGTGCCAATATTGACACCGAAGGCGGCAATATTCTCATCGAAGCCAAGGAAGGGCTCAAAGGTCAGGAAGTTGATCTTAGCGGAAAGCACGGTCCCACTGTCTTAGGAACCGATAACCTCTTGATGGCCGCAGTCCTAACCGAGGGAATTACCGTCATTGAATCCGCCGCGTGCGAACCCGAAGTCGTCGACCTCGCCAATTTTCTCATCTCAATGGGAGCCAAGATCGAAGGAGCCGGAACCCGCCGCATTACTATCCAAGGCGTAACTTCTCTCGGCGGAACTCACCATACCGTAATCCCTGATCGGATCGAGGCAGGAACCTTTATGGTTGCCGGAGCGATGGCAAGCCAATCGGGAATCACTCTAAACCGTATTCGCCAAGATCAGCTTACAGGAGCCACAGAAAAACTCACCGAGGCCGGGCACCTCGTGAAATTCAACAAAACCGGAGACAGTGTCACAGTCATCCCAGGAGATTCACCGAGCGGCTGCTCTATCACCACCGCTCCACATCCCGGATTCCCAACTGATATGCAGGCGCAGTTCACGGCCATGTTTGCCACGACACCCGGCATCTCTGTTATTGAGGATACTATTTTCCCACAACGTTTTATGCACTGTGCTGAGCTTACCCGTATGGGAGCAGACATCAATGTCGACAATGGGACAGCTGTCGTTCATGGAATTAACCAACTCAGCGCGGCTCCTGTTATGGCCTCCGACCTACGTGCCTCTGCAGCACTCGTTCTTGCTGGATTAAAAGCTAAGGGCACAACCGAGATCAATCGTCTTTACCACATCGACCGTGGCTACGAAATGATTGACGAAAAACTTCTCCAGCTTGGCGCAAAAGTGGAGCGCATCCGTGGCAGCGCTTGATCCCACCACTTGCGGCGCTAGCTCACCCCACTTAACTTTGTGAACCGACACGCTCTACAATGAAGAAATTTCTGTCTCTTTTCTTATGCAGCCTAATACCTGTAAGTGCTGATCTCGTGGCGCACTATGCTCTCGACGAAACCGACGCATCCACAAAGGTCATCCAGGATTCACTCCAGCTGAACAATGGCCTCCTCATTGGAAACAGTAATCCCACCAAGAATTTTAGAGCTCTTCATGGAACTGGTTATGACTTCCCTCTTCGCTCTGGCTTTCGCGTCAACCCTGCTCCCGAAGTCCAGCCAACAGATCAATTTACAATCACTTGGTGGTTTCGTCCGACGACTCTCAATGCCTTCGATCGCTTCTACGAGACCCTCTCAGGAACCGGCAAAAACGGTTCAGGGATTAGGATTGATCTCGGAGGAAACGGACGCCAAGTCCGCGCTCTTCTTCGCGATGGCAACGGCTCTACCGACACCTCGGTCACCAGTCCTCTCAACCTCACGGCCGGAGCCTGGTATTTCTTTGCACTCCGCTATGACTCGCTAAATAATTTCTGCAAAGTCACTGTTCTTCGCGATACCGGTGGTAACATTACCGCTTCAAACATCAGCTCTTCAACAACCACCAAGACTTCCCTTGGCACGAATACAATCACCCACAACACTGGCGTTTTTTTTGCTGCAGACGACGCCAGTGCAGCAGGTTCAAACGATTTTGGAGGTGCGATGGATGACATCGCGATCTTTCAAACTAAAGACGACTTTGGAGTCCTTTCTGATACTGATCTTGCCGGGATTTTCAACAACGGGGCCCTCGCCTTTGATCCGCCGGCCCCGCGTCCTACCATCAATTCCTTTACCGCAAACCTAAGCGATTTTGACTCCGGCAACTCCGTCGTTCTTAGATGGGACGTCTCTGGTGCCGACTCAGTTGAAATCACGCCTAACATTGGAGCTGTCAGCGAAACTGGCTCAGTCAATTTTACCGCAACACTCACCGAAATCTACACACTCACTGCGACCAATGCAGAGGGGCCAACAAGCGCCACCGTGCAAATTACGGTCGATGGCTTGGCTCTCGCACCACAAATTAGTGAATTCGTTGCAAGTAATTCCTCTTTCGATGATGGAGATGGCAACTCCAACGACTGGATAGAGATCAACAACCGAAATACCACACCATTTGACATCTCCGGCTATTACCTTACCGACGACGAAACCAATCTGACCAAATGGTCCTTTCCCAATAACACTATTTTAGATGGCAATGAATACTTCGTGGTCTTCGCTTCAGGCTCCGACACGCCGGATTCAGCCGGAAATCTCCATACTAACTTTAACCTGAGCGCCAAGGGCGAATACCTCGCCTTAATTTCACCTGATGGCGCTACAATTGTGCAGCAATTTTCGCCGACTTACCCTCCTCAAAAAACCGACGCCAGCTACACCTCACAAGGCTTTCTTCCCCTTCCGACTCCAGGCTCTGAAAATACCGGGATCGCCCGACAAGGATATGTCCGAGACACAACTTTCAACGTCGATCGTGGCCACTATCAGGCTCCTTTTGAGGTCACCATCAAAACCACCACTGCGAACTCACAAATTTACTACACCCTCAATGGGACTCGACCCACCCCCGACAACGGCGACCTTTACAGCGGTCCAGTCACCATTTCTACCACCACTATCCTTCGCGCAGCTGGCTTTAAAAATAACTTTATCCCTACCAACGTCGACACCCAGAGTTATATCTTCCTGAAGGACGTTATCAACCAACCTAAAAACCCTCCTAACACGACGTCAGTGTGGGCTGGTCGAATTGCCGACTACGAGATGGATCCGCAAATCGTCGACGACCCGAAGTATGCCGCTGAAATTATCCCGGCACTCCAAAAATTCCCCTCTCTCTCGCTCACAATCGCTCCCGATGACTTTTACGGACCCAACGGAATCTACCAAAACCCTCAGAGTGAAGGTTCGCTTTGGGAGCGCCCTGTCTCAGCTGAACTCATTTCTCATGATGACTCGGAACCCGGTTTTAAAATAAACGCTGGGCTTCGCGTGCAAGGAGGAAGCAGCCGAAATCCCGATACTCCAAAGCACAGTATGAGCCTCCGCTTTAGATCTCAATACGGTGCCGGAAAGCTGCGTTACCCTCTTTATCGCGATGCCCCGAGTGGTCGCAAAGCAGCAGGAAAATTTGACACCCTCCAACTACGTTCAAACTACAACTACGGCTTCTCCCACCGTCACTTCTGGCAGTGTGATAAAGCCCAATATAATCGAGATCAATTCACCAACGATGTTTTTATGGAGCTGGGAAATATCGGCGTTCACGGACGGTGGACCCATCTTTACATAAACGGAATTTACTGGGGATTATACCATCTCCACGAGCGTCCCGATCAAGACTTCATGGAAGCCTACTTCGGTGGTGAAGACGCCGATTACGATGCCATCAATAAAGGCCAAGCGCAATCTGGGACAGTCGCCCGATACAACACTATGGCTTCCATTTCCCGCAACAATATAGCAAGCAACTCCGTTTACGAAATCCTGCAGAGCCATCTCGATATCGATTCCTTCATCGACTACATGATACTCAATTTCTTCATCGGCAATAACGACTGGGATGGCAATAATTGGCGGGCCGCGGGCATGGGTCCAACCGGCGTTCCCTTCCACTACTTCCCATGGGATTCTGAATTCGCCATCTCAACGGCCCGCAATAGTCCTGCTTACCTCAACATCGCCGGAGCCCTTAACATCAACGTCACCGGACGTAACAATCGTAACAACAGAGCCTCCGGTATTCATCAAGACCTTACAAAGAATGCAGAATACCGACTGCGCTTCGCCGACCGAGCACACGCAGCACTCTTTAATAACGGCCCTCTTTCTCCCACCGGAGCCACTGCAATTTGGCGCCGCCGCTCCGATGAAATGGACGATGCAATTGTTGCCGAGTCCGCTCGATGGGGCGACTATCGAAGAGATGTTCAGTCCGCGGGTGGATGGCAAAATTCAAACTATGAGCTCTACACAAAAGACGATCAGTATCTCGCCACGCAGAACTATATTATCGAAACTCACCTCAAACAGCGACCCAACATTCTTCTAAATCAGCTTCGAGCCCGGAATCTTTATCCTTCTGTTGCCGCTCCTGTCTACGCCCAAAACGGGAACTCACTCACGATCGAAAACCCCAATGGCGCAGGCTCGATTTTCTATACCACTAATGGTTTAGACCCCCGTGATCTAGGCGCTTTGACATATTCAAACGCTCTTACTCTCACCGTAAGTGCCACCTACAAATCACGCGTCTTAGAGAACGGTGTTTGGTCTGCTCTGCAATCGGCTGACCTCGTAGCAGGGACTCCTGCCGACGCCACCAACCTCGTAATTTCCGAACTTTACTACAACGAGCCCGGATCCGCCGAGGAAAACGAATTCATCGAACTCACCAACATTTCCAACAATGAGATCGACCTGAGCAACCTCACCTTTACCGCTGGACTCACTTACACCTTTCCTCTCGACACTACCCTCTCACCTGGAGGTCGGCTTACGATCGGAACCAATGACTTCGCTGGTAGTCTCGACAACGGAGGCGAAAAAATCACCCTAACTGACGCTTCCGGAACCGTTATCGAAAGTTTCGCTTTTGATGACACCCCCCCGTGGCCTCAAGCCAGTGACGGCGAAGGGTTCAGCCTCGTTCGAATTAGCCCCTCCTCGCAACTTGATCCCAACCTCCCTTCAAGCTGGCGGACATCAACCACCGCAGGAGGCAATCCTGGAGGATCGGACGCAACCACTTTCCAAGACGGCGATCTTATCGCCTACGCTCTTCAGGGTAAAGAACTCACCCCAACCCTAACCGGTATACAGGTCCCCAAAAACCTCGCGGCTGACGACCTCATCCAGAAAGTTCAAATCTCCAACGATCTCAAAAACTGGGACACCCTTTCCAATCCTATCCAAGAATCACTGCCTGAAAATGGCTTTATCGTCGAAACTTATGAAGTCGGACCAATCACCCGAGCAAGATTCTACCGTCTCAAGGTAACGGTCCGTTAAGAAACTCTTCATCACAATCATCGCGAAGAACAAGCCCTTGCATCTTCAGCGTTGGAAGTTGTGCATTCAGGGTCCATGATCCATCTATGCCACTCGCTGCAAGCGTACTCATCGACGGTCCTTCCGAGCTCGTCTTTGATTACGCTATTCCGGATCACCTTAAAATCCTCCCCGGCTGCCGCGTCCGCATCCCCCTTCGAAACCGCGACGCTACGGGGACTGTCCTCCGCGTCCAAGAAGCACCTCAATCCGAATTCGATCTCCGTTACCTCACCGGCCTCGTCGATCCAGAACCACTGATCACCCCTGCTCTTCTAAAACTTGCAGAATGGATCACCTCTTACTATGGCACCCCGCTCGAGCAAGTCATTCGTTCGATCATACCCGCCTCCATTCGTGGAGATAAAACTTCTGCCAAAATTCGCAAAGCTGCCATTCTTGCAAAAAAGCCAACCGAAATTGAACTCGCTAAGCTCGCCAAACGGGCCAAACGCCAGCACCAAATCATCACTCTCCTATCGATTGCAGACAAGCCAATCCCGATCACCGAACTCGGGGGGGCATCCACCTCTTCTTCAATTAAGACCCTTACAGAGAAAGGCTGGGTCAAGGTTATCAATCTCGAAGTCCGCCGTGACCCTGATGCCAACGAAACCTTTTTACCAAGCGACCCACTCACCCTGAACGAAGAACAAGACGAGGCATACCAAACAATCTCAAAAAGCCTCCATTCAGAAACACCAAAGCCAATCCTCCTTCACGGAATCACAGGATCAGGAAAAACTGAGGTCTACCTCCAGGCCACCCGCACCGCCCTGAAACTCGGCAAAAATGTTATCATCTTAGTACCCGAAATCTCACTTGCTCCCCAGACCGTAGAACGCTTTAAAGCCCGCTTCCACGATCTCACCGATCAAATCGCAATCCTTCACTCTAACCTCTCCCAAGGAGAGCGCTTTGACGAATGGCATCGAATCCGAGCGGGGAAAGCCCGCATCGTAATTGGGGCACGCTCCGCCATCTTTGCACCCGTCAAAGACCCCGGGCTCATTATCGTCGATGAGGAACATGAACCTGCCTATAAACAGGAGAATCCACCTAAATACCACGCACGTGACCTTGCTGTAGTCCGCTGTAACCTCGAAAAATGCACCGTCGTCCTCGGCTCCGCCACTCCCTCACTTGAAACCTTCCAAAACACACAGCTCAAAAAATACCAAATCGTAAAAATGACAGAACGAGCTGACGGAGCCTCTCTCCCTCTCACTCGGGTTGTAGACATGCGTATTGAGGCTAAGAAACACAAAGGCCGCGATGCCATTATCTCAGACGTCCTTCGCACTTCGGTTGAAAAACGCATCGAAGCAAATGAACAAGTCATCATTTTTCTTAACCGCCGCGGCTTCGCAAGATCCCTCCAGTGCCCGCCCTGCGGACATGTCATCGAGTGCAACCATTGCTCCATTCCGCTTACCTACCACCGCGGCGACGAACGCCTCGTTTGCCACGTCTGCGGTTTCCAATCCATTGTCCCCCGCCTCTGCCCCAATTGCCAAGACCCAGCTATTCGCTTTCAGGGATACGGAACCGAAAAGGCCGAAACTATTCTCCGCAAAGTCTTCCCCTCCGCAAAAATCGCACGCCTCGACACAGATACCACGCGACGTAAAAACACGCTTCGCGACACCCTTCGAGCCTTCCGCGCCAAAAAAATCAACATCCTCCTCGGCACCCAAATGATAGCCAAGGGACTCGACTTTCCGAACGTCACTCTAGTCGGAGTCCTCAACGCTGACCTTTCGCTTTACGCGCCTGACTTCCGAGCGGGTGAGCGTACTTTCCAACTTTTAACCCAAGTCGCGGGTCGAGCAGGTCGCGGGAAAATGGCCGGAGAAGTTATCATACAGACATCGACACCTCACAGCCCCTCGATCCAGTTCGCAAGACATCACGATTTTGATGGCTTCGTTGCCCAAGAACTCAACGTCCGCCAACAATTTCAATATCCACCTTTCACCCACCTCGCACTTCTCCTAGCAAGATCAAGCCACGAACGCCGCGCTGAATTCACGCTCCAAACCCTCCACCGCAAACTCGCAGAAGATCTTCCCAACCAAGTCATCCTAGGTGACCCCATCCCTTCACCACTCACTAAATCCCACTCTCAATTCCGATTCCAGCTGCTCATGCGAGGTCCCAACGCGAGGATCCTCTCCCACCACCTCAATAAAATTCTCCGCGCCACTCCTACACCAGAGGACGTTATTGTCACCGCAGATTTAGATGCCTACGACCTTGGGTGACCGTCATAATGATAAACTTTAAAACTCTGGGATCTCGCAAGAAACGTGGGCGGCAATTAAAATTACGATTGGCTCTTGAAGAACGATCTCTAAGCTAGGTGAATGCCCTCAGTCCTTCTCGTTGAAGATGAGCCCGCGATAGCGGATACTCTGATCTATGCACTCAAAACCGAGAATTTCTCTGTGACTCACGTTCCGACCGCACAAGCCGGGCTTGATCACTTCAAAAATCACGCTCCCGACTTTGCAGTTCTCGATATTGGCCTACCCGACTTTACGGGCTTCGATCTCTGCCGAAAGATTCGGGATTTCTCGCAAATCCCGATCCTCTTTCTGACAGCCCGCGATTCCGAGATCGATCATATACTCGGCCTTGAGCTTGGCGCCGATGACTACGTTACTAAGCCTTTTTCACCGCGAACTGTAGTTGCCCGTATCCGAGCTATCCTCCGCCGTGGCAAAGCAGCGCCTAAAGAAAACTCCTCTCTGCTTCACCACGATTCCGACACGATGAGCATCACCTGCTGCAATCATCACCTCGACCTTACCGCCCACGAATACAAACTACTCGCCATTCTGCTTGGACAGCCTTGCCGAGTATTCACTCGGGAACAACTTCTAGAACAAGCGTGGGAAGATCCTGGCTCAGCTATGGATCGCACTATCGATACTCACATCAAATCCCTCCGAGCTAAACTACGCCAACATTCCGAAGACGCCGCTGAAACTATTCAAACCAGACGCGGCCTCGGTTATACCCTGGTTCTTTGAATGCGCCTGACTCGTATCACCCTCCTCTTGATCACTCTCATTATGGGAGCTGGGTTTTATCGTCTCTCCGATTACCTTCTCGAAGATCTCGAAACTCAGACTTTGCAAGCAACCGAGGAATCGATGATCGACGCAGCTCATATCCTCGCAAATCTAACCGAAAACGATTTAGACCTAGAGCAAGTATTTGCACGTATCAACGAACGAAAACTCAACGCCAAAATATTTGTTATCGCAAAAGAAAAGATCGGGTTAAACGCCTATCTTACCGATCAAAATGGCATAGTCCTTTTCGACAGCGGCCAGCCAGAAAATGTAGGTAAGAACTTCAGTGAATGGAGCGACGTTTACAAAACACTTCGTGGAAAATACGGAGCGCGGTCAACACGGGAGGACGAATCTGAGTCTGACTCCTCAGTGATGTTCGTCGGCGCCCCCGTGAGAAAAGACGGGAAAATTGTCGGCTGCCTTAGTGTTTACAAATCCCAAAAGGACGTCCTCCCTTTCGTACAAGCTCGCCGCCGAACCATTATCTGGTCCATTGCACTTATTGGCTTGGGGATCCTTGCTCTTATCATCGCTGTCTTCATTTGGCTTTTCCGACCGGTTGGAAAACTCACCGCCTATGCCCGAGCCATCACGAGGAGTGAACGTCGCCCTAGACCACAAGTCGGCATTGGTCGCGAAGTCAATACTCTCGCGAATGCCCTCCATGATATGCGAGAATCACTAGAGGGTCGCCACTATGCAGAGCGTTACATCCAGACCCTGACCCACGAGCTCAAGTCACCCCTAGCCGCGATTCAAGGAGCCGCCGAACTTCTAAATGAAGAAATGCCCCAAATAGACCGCGCTAGATTTGTAGACAACATTCGGAATCAAACGAAGAGATGTGAGGCGATGATCCACCAACTTCTTGAGCTTTCGGCCCTCGAAGCCCAGAGCCATTTAGAGAACTCGCATCAGTTCAATCTCGCCGCTTGCGGACGCAGACAACTTTCAAAGATAACCGGCTTAGCTGAGTCGGCCGGAGTGACCCTAGAATCTGACATTCCCGAGAATCTTCCATTTTTTGGTAACGAGCCCCTCCTAGGATCGGCTATTACCCACCTCCTTGAAAATGGTATTCAATTTTCCCCGAAAGAGGGAATAGTTCTACTCTCTGCGGTGGTTCACGATGATCGCATCATCCTTTTAGTTCGTGATCAAGGCAATGGAATCCCAGACTTTGCAGCCAAAAAGGCCTTTGAACGGTTTTATTCATTCCGTAGTGAAGAACGAGGGAAGGGAAATGGACTTGGCCTTACCTTTGTCCAAGAAGTTGCCGAACTTCATCAAGGAAAGGCGCGGATTTCTCGCCTAGAAGAAGGGGGAACTGAAGCCGCCATCGAACTCCCGATCAGCCTCACCTTAACTTAAGGACTTCCCGAAACCTTCACACTCCAAACATCATGACTCCACAGTTCCAATCTAGTTTTTGGATTAATCGAAGCGGCTACAATTCGTTCCACCTCTCATCTTTACCATTTCTTAATGCGTCACGAACTCGGCATTCTTCTTAGAGGAGCTCCAGAAGATCTCCGTAGGTGGATCGATGATCCTAGAATAAAGAGCCTGCGATTGTGCCTCGTTACCATTATTTTAGCCTTTGGAATTTATGGTATGACGCTGGGATTTTGGAGAGATCCCAAGATGGGGCTCTTCGTTGGAATTAAAATGCCAGCTCTTATTCTGCTCACACTGATCTGTAATGGCTTTCTCAATGGTATGCTGGGCCTCCTTTTGGGAAGCGGGCTTGGCTTTCGTCAATCAATCATGGCGCAACTCATGAGCTTCACTATAGCCGCTCTGGTGCTTGGAGGATTGGCGCCCGTTACCTTTTTCATGTCCCTGAATGCTCCCACACCGGATGCCGACAACGCTGCAAATGCTCATTCCTACTTCCTTGTCACTCACACCGTTCTCATCGCATTAGCAGGAATCATTGCAAACCTGCACCTCGCCAAGCTCTTGGTCGCAGTCACTCCCGATGCCCGCACCGCCATAGCAACATTAATAGCTTGGCTGGGCGGGAATGCTTTTGTGGGAGCTCAACTTTCATGGATCATGAGGCCATTTTTTGGTACTCCGTCAATAAAAGTTGCCTTCCTGCGCTCGAATCCATTCGACGGTACTTTTTACGAAGTTTTTTGGGGGAGACTTCAATCCATTAGCGGAGGAGCTGGTTTCATCATCCTTATCCTAATCGTAATCTTAGTGTTTTCACTTCATTTACCAGTAATCAAGCTTCTCTTAAAAGAGAACCCAAAAAACCTGGAATAGCGGAGTCCCAATCAATCCTTCATGTGAAAGATCATTAAAGAATTTACAGCTCAATCACTTCGACTATCCAAAAGATTAAGCTGTAAACGAGGAAAATACTGGCTAGGAATCGCGACTATTGCCGAGGGACGGCGAGACAATATAGGCGAGAATCACTTCAAGGCCCTCACAACATTCATCGATAAACATGCAGACCTCACCAAGTATCATGGATTGATGAAATCATTTTTTCTTCTCCTCCTTTCATTTTTGGAACTTCAAGCAACCCAAGTCAAAGTCGCAATTCTCGGTGACTCAATCACGTTTGGCTCCGGTGCCACGCCCATCCAAGCCAATCGCTATTCCACAAAACTTGGCAAATTTTTAGGGGATGACTACCTCGTAAAAACTTTTGCGGCCGGCGGACTATGCCTCCTTCAGAAAGCCGACCGCCCCTTTCTTAAAACAACTCACTTCACCAAAGTTCTTAATTTTAAGCCAGATATCGCTGTCATCACACTCGGAACCAACGACACCTGCCAAAATGAGAAACGTAAAAACTGGGAACATCAAGATGATCTTACCAGCGATGCTATTTCCCTGATTAATAGACTAAGAGAAGGGAACCCTAGCATGATCATACACCTTTGTTCCCCGACTCCCATGTTCCCAAACAAAAAGAGATTAAAACCAGGGCGAAAAATTGACCTCGAAATACGCGCAAAGCGGCTCCCCACGATCCAGCAATCTTATAAAAAAGCTGCCGATAGCGATGACAAGGTCTACTTCCACGATCTTACCCGGACCCTCTCCTCTGGCCATACCACCGATGGCGTCCATCCCAATAACGAAGGGCACGAGCAACTCGCAAAGCACTATCTAGATCTCCTTTCCAGAGAGACTGGAAGACCCGCTAACTTTTCTGGAGGCTCTCGAAAAACTTCCAGTTGGAATGGCTTTGAGCTTCATGATTTAAAACTCCCTAAATCAGGAGCGAACGCACGATTGGTCGTTCCACACACCGCCGCCAAAGGGCAACCATGGATTTGGCGGGCCCGCTTTTGGGGTCACCAACCTGCTTTAGATCTCGCCCTTCTTGACCGCGGCTACCATCTTGCCTTTGTCGATGTTGGAAATCTCTATGGTAACGAAATCGCCATGGCTCGCGGCGAAGAACTCTACGAAGTCCTCACTACTCAATTTCAGCTAGGCCCTAAGCCCATTCTCGAAGGTATGTCACGCGGGGGTCTCTTTATCTTTAACTTCGCCGCGAAACACCCCGAAAAAGTTACCGCCATTTATGGAGATAACCCGGTTTGCAATTTTCAATCCTGGCCTGGTGGCATCAATGGCAAATTATCCAAGGTTGACTACGCTCGCTGCCTTAAAGCTTATGGTATCACTGCAGCCGAAGCCAAAACCCATCCGCAAATCACTCATCCAGATTTTGCCGAAAAACTACAAGGCATCCCCGTTGCTCTGGTGATAGGAACAGCCGACACCGTGGTTCCACCAGCTGAAAACGCAAAACCACTTGCTTCGAACCTCAGTAAGATGAACTCTCCCGTGAAAATATGGCGTAAACCTGGTCTCGGCCACCATCCTCATGGCCTATCACCTGTCGAACCACTTCTTCGCTTTCTTTTGGAAAATCAAAAATAGAACCAGCTGCTAGCTGATTTGATTTAGAAATCTGCTGGCGAATTTTTCCTAGAACTCCATCCTTCAAGTATGGAGCGAACATCGCGATTTGGATCTCTACTCAAATTGTTGGACGATCAAAATAAAGACGTCCAACAAGGAGTTCAGCGGGCCCTATTGGAATTCGAAGGAGATGCCAGCCACGACCTAGCGGCCCTCGGGATCAATCTCAAGTCTGACGAAAGCAAGATCCTCTCCGAATCCCTCCACGCTGGTCGACAAAAGCTTCTTAAAGAAGAATGGGTCGTGCCCGCCAGTAATCTCAGCTACCCCGACGGTGACTACGAATCATTTGAAGCTCTTCTTCGCCTGATCTCGGACTTTCTCCACGATGGCATTACACTACGACCTAGTCTTTCCGACGAACTCGACATCATAGCCAAGGACGCTCACCCTGAAGTTGGCACCGCCCGTGAACTCGCTGACTGGCTCTTTAAGTCGGGGCGTTTTACCGGTAATCACTCAGTTCCGTTTGATCCACGCAATTCGGATTTAACCTGGTCACTTGACGAGGGGAAAAGCAATCCACTTGGCCTCTCCCTGATTTATATCCTCGTCGCTCAACGACTTGGCCTCACCGTTTATGGAGTGAATTATCCCGGACATTTTCTCTGCCTCATTGACTCTCTAGACGGCCCCACTTTGATCGATGCTTTTCACAAGGGGCGTCCAATTATGGTAAAACAGCTCCTCAACGAACACCCCGAACTCTCCGCAGAGGCAAAAAAAGCAGTGCAACAGCCTTGTTCTCTGGCTGCCATGCTTCTGCGAATACTCACGAATATGAATCTCGCCTTCAACAAAGCAGGCCGCTTTGACGATGCCACTCTAGTTCAAAATCTTATGAAAACCTTCCGTGTATGAGGATAGAGACATCCCAAGTCCACATTCAGAATCAGACCTTACACCGCCTCACCCTAAATCCCGAGACCACGGTTCGAGGCGGACTTATTTTCTTCCACGGACAAGGCGATTTCATCGATCGCTACCCATCTATACTCAAAGGCTTCGTAGATGCCGGTTATCGCTGCATCCTTACCGATATGCCAGGTCACGGTCGCTCACAGGGAAGACGTGGAGTTGTCCCGGGACTCGGCTTCGCAGATGAGCTCCTTCATGATTCTCTCTCATCACTGGAGGGTGAAATTATAATTGCAGGCCACTCTATGGGTGGCCTCATGGCTTTGCGTTTCCTCTTTCGAAACCACAACCTGTTCAAAGCAGCCTGGATCAGCTCACCTCTTCTCAACCCGATGCTTCAAGCCAAACTATGGATGAAAATCGCCCTCCCCTTAGCCGCGCAGCTTTTCCCTTCGGCAACGATCAGCACCGGAGTCAGTAGTTCAGACTGCAGCAGTAAGATTGACAGAGGCGAAACCGAGAAAGACCTGGCTCTTTTCCATAGTCGCATTTCAATCGGCTGGGGTCGGGATCTTTGTAACGCCGCCGAAGAAGTCCGCGAACAATTCACCAACGTGGCCCTCGAAACTCCTATTCTATTTACACAAGGAGATTCCGATTCCATTTGCCCCATTAAAATTTTAGAGGAGAAATTAAAGATCCTCTCTTCGAGTCAAATCTCATTTAAGAAAATCGAAGAAGCTCTTCACGAGCCCTTTTGTGGCTCGACACGTGAGGATTTTCTGATGCACCTCAATCGCTGGATCGATCATAAGCTAGGGTAGCGTTACAGAAATTGCACGATCTCGAAACTCTCCGGTATTTCCAAAACACTCCCACACTCGAAGGAAGTTTCTTTGCCTCCATCAATAGAAACTCTCTGCCAAGCCGCACCGTGAATCATGAGGCGATAGACCGAATATTTCGCCTGAAATTCACCGCTTCGAGTTTGAATCAGTTTCTGTCCCTTAAGCTTAAAGGTCTTCTTTATAGAAGCTCCATACCCATCCCCAGCGTCCTCATAAAGGCTCCCCTGACCCTCTCCATCCCCTAGGTAGACATGGAGCTCCATATAAGGAAGCTCAATTGATGAGTTCAAGCGCACCGGTGACAAGGGCAGAATCGTCCCGGCCTTTACAAAAAGAGGCGTCGAATCAAGCGGAACATCAACCCATCGTTCTTCAGCCCCAATAACCTTTTCATTCGTCCAGAAGTCATACCACAACCCCTTCGGAGGGTAAAACCACCGCCCTTCAACGCCCGGCTTAGAAATCGGACAAGTCAACAAACTTGGTCCAACCCCAAATTCCTCGACACGATTATGACACTCTAGATCATCCGAATCTAAATAGATCAGCGAGCGTAAAATGGGATCACCAGTGTGGGTGTGCTCCTCAAAAACAGTATAGAGGTAAGGCAAAATTCGATAACGAAGCTCGATAAACTTTTTAGCGATGCCTGTGTAAGGTTCTCCAAACGACCACGGCTCCTGATCGTTCTCGTCACCCGAGCTATGCACCCGGCAGAAAGGATGGAAGATGCCCATTTGCAACCAACGAATAAAGAGCTCGCCCTCCGCAACCCCAGAAAAACCGCCGATATCAGTACCGACAAAAGAATAGCCCGAGAGCGCCAAACGCTGACATTGAATATTACCAATCTTAAGGTGCTCCCAAGTTGATTCGATATCTCCGGTCCAGGCTGAGCTGTAACGCTGCGTCCCTGCAAAGGCCGAGCGCGTGATTACAAAGGGTCGATTTTCTGGGAAAGCCCTCCGAATACCTTCTCGCGTCGCACGAGACATCTGCATTCCATAGATATTATGGGCCTTACGATGAGAACATGGATGTCCGTCAAAGTCATGACGAACATCACGCGGAAAAGTCTTTTCCTCGTTAAAGACCGCTGGCTCATTCATATCAGTCCAAATTCCTGCCAAGCCACTCTCCTGCATGAAAGGTGGAAAAAGATCAGCCCACCAATCGCGAGTTTTTGGGCTTGTGAAATCGGGAAAATGACATGGCCCCGGCCAGACATTACCGGTCAATAGAGGACCATCCATCCGCTTGCAGAACATACCCCCTTCTTTACCGCTCTGATAAATCTCATAATTGCGATCAATCTTAATTCCAGGGTCAATGATCCCAACCAATTTGATGCCTTCCTTTTCAAGACGCTTTGTCATTCGCGTAGGGTTTGGATATCCCTCATTACTACGATTCCAAGTAAAGCAACGGAATCCATCCATATAATCAATATCGACATAAATAGCGTCACATGGAATTTCCCTTTTCTTAAAACCATCAGCAATCGCCATCACCTCGCCTTCACTTTTGTATGACCACTTACACTGATGGAAACCGAGCGCCCAAAGTGGCGGCAACTCTGGCTTCCCGGTTAGATGACTATATTTACGAACAACTTCTGGAACCGAAGGACCGTGCATAAAGTAGAAATTCATCTCTCCGCCTTGAGCCCAAAAACTACTCACTGCCTCACGCTCACCACCGAAGTCGTAAAAGGAGCGAAAGGTATTATCAAAGAAGATTCCGTATGCCTTTTCGTGATGCACCCCGACGAAGAATGGGATGTTTTTATAAAGCGGATTAGTTTCGGCATTATAACCATAAACATCACTTCCCCAAAGCTCACGACGTTGCCCTCGTAAATTCTTGTGACCAGGGATGTCTCCTAAGCCATAAAAGTGCTCTCGAGATTGAATCACCCGACTCATCATGACAACTTCTCCGCCATAAGCTTCATTTTGACGCCAATGAAATCCTTTCTCATCCTCCGAGAGTAAATTACCCTCATCATCCTCGATTCGAATTTTTAACCCATCACGTGAAATCAGCACGACCAATTCCCCGGTCTTGAGAGCGTAGTGATTCTTTATTTGTGAAACCTCGGGCGGGAATGCCTTTTCTAAGACTTTTGGCAGCACCGCATATGAAAAATCCTCCGCAAAATCGCCGGTTGCGGAAAAACGAAACCGGATAACGCCAACCTCGACACATGTCACCGAAAGAGCGCAAAAATTATCACACACGAAAACATGACGGCATCCCTCATCG
>UPTG01000082.1_pt1 | contig 79247 bp, 48 predicted proteins | sample 2160121 | NCBI WGS metagenome assembly UPTG01 (sample SAMN06266255, study PRJEB28933) | marine metagenome | isolation source: Columbia River Estuary | place: USA:Columbia River Estuary, USA | collected 2014-07-27 | reverse complement strand
GGCCCGGTTTTTGCCATTTCCTTCGGGGAGAGTGTTAGCCCAATCAAGTGCGGCAACTGGGTCATCTTCGGCATACTCTTCGGCGACACGTCGGATCGCGGCATCTTGCATTTCTCCGGAGGGCAGGGCAGTGGCCCAGTTTGCGGCTTCAGCAGGATTCCCGCTTTTAATGACTTGCCGGGTGACGAGATCCATGAGGCGAGAGGCTTCTTTATCGCCTGCTTGCTGACGGTCCATGGTGAAGCGAACGGCGAGATTCGGATCGGCAGCAATCAATCCGTAAACGGCGCCCCATTTCATACCGCTGCCGTTTTGAGCATCGGGTTCGAGGCTATTGAAATAGGTTAAAGCAGCATCGGGATTTGAGGCAGCCCAACCTGCGAGTGTGGTGGCCATATCGCGTTGCGGAGTTTCTGCTCCGTTGACGACTGCTTCCTCACCAGCGATGGCACCCCATTGATAATGAAAGTCGCGGAATTCTGAGCTATTGGAATCAAGATGAACGATCTGCTCGCGCATCAGCTTAGCGTTTTCGGGGGTGAGGTTGGCCAGAATTTGGGAGAAAAGCTCACGGCGTTCTAGCGGAGTCTTAGTTGCTTTGAGATCGATTCCAATTTGGCGAATTTCGCTTTCTGAGAGGTTCGAAAATTTATTTTCTCCTGCCATGGTGGTTTCACGATTTTTGGTGAGGGAACGTATTTTTCCGGAACGGCTAGGCTTGGGGCGTTCTGACCGGTTAGAAAGGCCGCTAGTGGAAGCGTTTGGTTTTTCTGCATTTGTGGATCCGCCACTAGCATATGAGGTAGGGTTACTGGAGCCGATGGCAAAAGCAGCAACGGCAACAAGAGCCCAGAAGAGATGAACGAGGTGAGATTTTTTCATACAGAAGATCTACGAAGCATTCTTCTAAACGGTTTGGCTGGTTTTTTTCTTTCGCTGGGGGGAATAAGGACGGCTTTTTCGAGATGGGTGTATCTCTTGTAAAGTCTCAGTAAGATAGCTCTTACAAAAAAGAAGGGTCGGCCCCGCAAAGCGCGGGCCGACCCTGAAAAGTTTTCTAAGATATTCTCTAGCGGCGACGGCGCACGAGACTGAGTGCTCCAAGGAGACCCAAAAGAGCCGTGCTTGGCTCGGGAACCGAACCAACTTGGAATGAAAAAGTCTCAGTATCGGTAAGAAGGTCGGTGCCGTTCAGCATTCCGCTGACGCTTAGCTCAACTTCCCACATCCCTTGCTCCGAAAAACCGAGATTGAAGTGATCATGACCACCAGAGCTCATGCTAAGCTGGTTGTTGTCAACGGTGTCACCAGCAGCGTTAGTCGAAAAGAAAAATTCAGGTTGGTTGATACCAGATTGCTGCCAAACACTAAAGTCACCATTTCCTGATGGAGAAGTGACGCTGATTAATTTGAAGGTGGCACCACCGGGGAAAAGATCTCCATCTAATTCTTCAGTAGCAATACCTAGAAATGGAACACCCTCGGCTTCTCCTTGCGGAAGAATCCAGATCGGAGAACCGTCTGAAACGCCAGTTCCACTGTTCAACACTGCAACGCTGCCCATAGTGGCTCGCGTTGAGTCGGGAACAAGAGTGGTGATCGCGGATGGTTCGAATTCCTCGCCTTCTTCTCCACCACCGACAGGGGAGCCGTCGAGAATGGCATTTCCACCGAGGTGGTAGTGAAGGAAAAATTCAGGACCATCACCTTCGTCTTCGTAAGCAATTCCAATATCTCCATGGTCAGCAGAATAAAGAGCTGCAAATGATGGGGTAATGAGGGAGCCCAAAAGGGGCAGCAATGTTTTGGTTTTCATGCAGGAACAGATTACAATAACGCAACTTATATGCAATAGTAATTTTTGTTTTTTTAGGATTCCGACTATTCGGCGATTAGACGAAAAAAGGATTTGAGGGGGACGGGGGAAAGTAAGAGAGAGCGGCGAATGAAAGGAGAAACAGCATTGCCTTCCTCAGCTCCGCTTTCGGCGTATTGAAGCGGGCGGCCACGGTTTCTAGGGCCAAGGTTCCGCCAGTTGACTAGGTCTGAACTGTAGCTAAGAAGGAGGTTGGGGCTCGCGTTATCAAGAGGGTCCTTGGTGAGATCGCGAAAGAAGGTAAAGCGCTGTGATTTAGTGTCGTATCCCGGGAGGAAGTGAGACGAGCTTGGGGTAGTGCGGATGGGATCGGCTCCGGCAGCATCAAGGAGGAATTTCATTTGATGGTCAGTACCATCCCCATTCCAATCGCCGGAGGGATCGGTGAGGCTTCCGGAGGGAAGGTCGTAGGCGCGCTCGTAGCTGTCAGCCCAATCAGCAAAGCTGTAATTTAAATCGAGCCCTGCAAGGCATCGGATAATAAGGGGACATACTTTGGATGCGGTTGAATGAATGGGTTGGAAAGCAAGAGTGTGGATCCCAGGTTCAGTAAAATTAAGGGTCGCGGTAGTGGGGCTTGTGAGATCGATTAAATCGGCGGTGGTGAGTCCATCTGCGCTTTGAAAATGTGAGCCAAAGGACACTTCTCCAGGGCCGATATGTTCGATGAGACGAAGGGAAACAGGGCCAGTGAGGACGCTTGCCGCACCAGATTGGGCAAGGATCTCAGGTAAGCCGACACGGTCAGGAAGATCGCTACCGATGGCATCAAAACTGCACGGGCAAGAGAAGCCCCCCCCCGCGTTCGAATCAGGAATGACAACAAGGGCACGGCGTGGTCCATAAAGGACCCCATTCTCAGGATCACGGAGGTTGAGCGTCCAGTCTTTATTGTGAAAGCAGAGGGAGCCATTGATTTCAGCGACCTCTCCAGAATGAGGAACCTGGAAATGAAAGGTTTCGCGATGGCTGGTTTCCTGCCCACCTGCTCGGAGCCGGCCGGCAACTTCGAACTCCAGAAAATAGTTTCCAGGTTTGGAAAATGCCCAGTTAAAATGGCTATGAGCTCCGGCGGGAAGGGTTGGAATCTCATCGCTTTCGTCGATACCATCACGAGAGGATAGGTAGACTTCACTACCTCCAAGGGAGAGAGATTCCCAATGAGCAAAGTGCCCACCACGGTCCGGTCCGGAGCCGGTGGCGCTTTTGAGCGAGAAGCTAATTGTTCCGCGTCCGATGTTACTATAATTATTTCCAACTCGGGTCTGAAAAATTCCAGCGTTAGCGATCACGCGCATGCCAAGAAAGTGGTTGGCAGTATCAAATCCTTGTGGAAGAACCCAGACTGTCTCACCGGGATCTGCGAGGAAGGAGAAACCATTTGGGAGAACACCTTTTGAAAGGGGAGGGGCTATGAGAGTGGTTTGGTCAGCTTTGAGCCGCCTGATTTGAGTTCGATCGTTAAAATCATCGTTGAGGTTATAAGAAACCACTAGAGACCATCCATCCACGGGGTCGTAGTCAGTCTGAATTTCATGATGACCATAGAGCAGATCAAATTCTCTGGCTGTTGATGGCAAGGAAACCAAGGCCAAAAGGCTTAGAATTACTGTTTCGCTATTGCATATTGCTTGCATTAATGTGGGCCACCTCGTAAACGTCGACTTGGTGGAGAGCAAGAGGAAAAGTAAAATACCCTACATCTGGTTGTTCCCGATAGGCTTAATGATGGCAGATGAATCGGAAGAACCAGAAGAAGGGTTCAATCCGGTGCCTGAGCCTGCCCTGAAAGAAGATGCAATAATAGGCGAGGCAAATTTGGGAGAGAGACCATCTTCCAACAAAGAGGGGATTGGACTCATTGAAGATTGGCCGGTAGATGAAATTCCTCTGATGATGAATGAGGAAATCTTGGTGGAAGCGGAAGGCTTTGAGATGCTGCCTGAAGTAGTCGTCGAAGAGAATGCGATAAGTGGTGAGGTGGCTGTTTTTGGAGCTCCATTGCGAGAAAACCCTTTGCTGAAATTTGGATCAGAAGGAACATCGGTGTTGGGTGGTGAAGAATTACGGCTGAAGTTGGGGGGAACCTTGGGCGAGACTTTAGCCTCGCAACCCGGTGTCTCTGCGAGTTCCTATTCACCCGGAATTTCGCGCCCCGTTATAAGAGGTTTCGATGGCGTCAGGGTAAGAACACTTCGAGATGGTTTGGGAACGATGGACCTGAGTGAGGACAGTCCGGACCATGGTGTTTTTATTGACCTCTTGATGACCGAGGAGGTTGAAATTCACCGTGGGCCAGCTTCTTTATTGTTTGGAAATTCGGCGATTGGGGGAGCAATCAACACACGGACAAGATATATTCCATCAGTAGATCTGGGCGAGCGTTTCGCTGCGATGCTCGCGAGTGGATATGATACGCAAGGATCGGGATATCATTGGGGAACTGCAGCTGAAATGCGTGGAGAATTTTGGGCTCTTGGTTTTTCGGCAAGTCAGAGAAATGCTAGCGATATTTCAATTCCTGGAAAGGCTTGGACGGAGGCTTATGATGAGTTGGAGAATCCTCGATCTTTTATTCCTGGTGTGGGCATCGTGGAGTTGGAAAACCCTGACGGGGAATTGGCAAATTCTTTTCATGAGCGTTCAAGTTGGTCTTTAGGAGGAAGGGTTGGTTCAGAGGAGGGTTTTTCGCTTGGTGCTTCTTTTCAAGAGGTGGAACAGAACTATGGAATTCCCTACTATTTTGCTGGTGATGCGACCGATCTCTTTGGAGATCTCTCGATTGAAGGAGGCCTAGAGCGAGGAGATTTGGAGATGAGTAACCGTTTTGGTCCGGACGATTGGTTCGATGAGGTTAAGTTCCGGCTTGGAATGGGACGATATCAGCACCGGGAGATTTTCGACGGAAAGTCGAAGGATGATGGAAAGCGCTTTAATGAGACTGCATTTGATAAGCATGCCCTGGAAGGGCGCCTTGAATTTTACTTTGGGGAGGATTCAGAATGGTCTGGGGTTTTTGGAGCTCAGTTCAATGACGACGATTTAGCGATTGAAAGAGTGGTTGTCCCACCCCCTACGCTGTTCACTGAACAATCCCGGATTGAGTCCGAGAATCTCGGGCTATTTTCATTGAATCACTGGGAACACGAGCAATGGCGCTTAAAAGCTGGGCTTCGGTATGATGCCCGGGAAGCGAGATATTCGGATGAGTTTGGATCGGACGTGAGGGCGAATGATCAATCGTTCTCCCAATCCTTGAGCTTAACTTTCGATTGGGGTGAAGTCGGAGGATGGGATCTCTTGGAAACTAGTTTAAGTGTTTCCAATACTCAGCGACTCCCTACTGCGATCGAAAGATATGCCTTTTATAACAGTGCAGCGCTGGGAAGGTTTTTGATTGGAGGGGATCTGGACGGGGAAGAATTAGACCGAGAAATTTCGGAGGGACTGGAATTTTCGGCACGTGGTTCCCGGGGAATTTTTTCAACTCAGCTCTCGCTTTTTTATTATAACATCGAAAATTTCATCTACCTCGAAGACCAGCGTGGGGTGAGCTTTGTGCCGACGGCACAATATGTTCAAACTGGGGCGGATTTTTATGGATTGGAGGGATCGGCATCTTGGTTGCTTTATGAGGATCCAAATGGGTTGGGAACGCTTGATTTAGAATTAGTAGGTGATGTCATTCGAGGGCGAAATTTGGATGTAGGATCTGAACCGTTGCCGCGTATGCCGGCCGCGCGTCTGGGTTTTGAGCTGACTTGGCAAAGTGAACGTTGGACGGGGTCACTGGAAACACGTTATGTGTTCGCACAGGAACGAACAGCGCCGTTCCCAACTGCAGAATTGCCTACGGATGATTACCTTATGGTAAATGCTGCGGTGACATGGTTGCCGGTTGAGGATTGGGAAAATTTGAGTTGGTCATTGAAGCTAAATAATTTGCTCGATGTGGAAGCTCGTAATCACACTTCGTTTCGTAAAGATTCAAATCCTCTCGCTGGGTTCGGTTTGAGTACTGAAGTGAAGTGGGTGTTTTAAGAGGCTCATCTCAAAATCTGCGGGGGCAGCCAAACACCCCCAGATACCCTCACTTTTTTATTGCAAGTAAATTGCGTTATTGGGAGAGTCCGTCGCGATGAACTGTGTATCTTTCTCCGGATTGGCCTCTTGCCATTTTAGGGACTTAGCCGAGGGCCTGCAGCAGCAGATGTTTTTCTGGGGCCAGGATGTCATTCATCCTAGAGGGAACCAGCTCGTCCAAAATAATTTTGAGCGACTTCCCTCAGAAGGCCTGAAAGGAACCAGTCGCTACCGTCGCGAATGGCAGAATGGACATATCGAACTCTATGGCTCGTGCGCTGGCTGGTATGGTCCTGATGGAGGTTTTGTCTTCATCCGACCCCGAAAACGGATTGCCATCTGGACTGGAGGACCGACACCCATACCTGGGGTGTGGCAGCCTGAGTTCATCAAGAGGCGCGTCAAAAAGGAAGAGCTTTATATGGCATCGCTTCCATTCCTCGACTGGCTGATCGACTATGAACAAGCCATTCTAGATCGATTCGGCAACGAGTATCGGGAGCAAAATTATTACCGTTATGATCAAGTGCCCAAAGCGACTTCCTGGCTTCGCCCCGAGGCTGCTCTTCGTTGGTTCACCTCTTTTCGCGAGACGCCCAATGAACTTCTCCGACCTAAAAAACTATCTCAAAATCTCTAGTCACGTTGCTATGAATACAGCTACTAAGGCCAACCCGAATCGTGTCCGATTTAATGCAAAAAATGCCGATCGATTCGGTGTTGCCGCATCAGTATTATGCGCGATTCACTGCGCTCTTGCTCCGATTTTGCTCATTTTTCTTCCGACCTTTGGAAAAATCTGGGCCCACCCAGCTTCTCATGCTCTTGTCGCGATTTTCATTGTTCCTCTCGCCGCCTTCACCCTCTTGAAGGGATACCGGAAACATGGTAAGGGCTGGATCGCAGTTTCTGCGATGGCTGGAATTTTCTTAGTTCTCTTTGGGGCTGCCCTTCCGGCATTCGCCAAGACTGATGATTCTTTTGCGGGGCTTGCGAGCGATCCTGAGCCAGCAGCGATCGGAACCTGTGAAGCGTTTTCTGATCATTCTGGCGAAGATAGTTGCGGGGAATGCGACAGCGAGAATACAGGTGAGATCGCGAACGCAGAAACTTGCGTGGATGATTGTTGCCCGAGTATTCAGGTTTCAGAGTCCGGAGAAACCTCGCTCCATGTCCCACCGGCCGCTATTATTACAACCTTTGGTGGACTTTTCCTGATCGGCGCTCATTTCGGGAATCTCCGTTCGGGCGCTGGTGCTTGCCTAGTTGACGGTTGCTCCTCTTGCGACGATTCAGAAGAGGCCTCTTGAGAGGGGTTATCGAGTCTCTCAAACCTCGCGCCCTTGGAGTTTTCCCAGAAAAAGAAAGCCGTGCCTCCAAAGACCACGACGATCGCGAGGGCAAAAAGGAGGAGCAGGAAATTCTTCATCTCCGGAGACCTTAACGGTGCTTATTCGGATGCAAAACAAAAAAGCCCCGTCGCTGGGTTTTACGACGAGGCTTTAAAGAGTTGTTAAACTTCTAGTTGGCTCGGCCAAGGTAGCCATTGTCCTTAGTGCTGACCTTGATGATGTCACCCTGCTTGACGAAAAGCGGCACCTGAACAGTCAGACCAGTTTCGAGGACGGCTGGCTTGGTTGGGTTATTGGCGGTGTCGCCTTTGATACCCTCGGAAGACTCGGTAATTTCAAGTTCAACGGTGTCCGGAAGATCGATAGAAACAGGATTTCCTTCGATAAAGAGAATTTCGATGACCTGACCTTCTTTGATGAAGTTTTTGGCGTCCCCCACGAAATCTTCGTCGATCCCGATGGTATCGTAAGTGGTAGGATCCATGAAATGGTAGGTGCCTGGCTCAGAATATGAAAATTCAAGCTTCTGGCGGTCAGTCTCCACAATGTCGACTTTTTCACTGGAAGCGAAACGGATCGTTTTGGTTTTTCCGGTCTTGAAAGACCGAATGGTCGCCGCAATGAGGGCGTTTCCTTTTCCGGGGGTACGGTGCTCGAGCCCGAGAACGACCCCGCGTTCTCCTTCGTATTGGATACACTGCCCGCGTTTGAGGTTTGTTGCGACGATTGCCATGATGGCCATTGGAGTAAGGGAGAGCAGGCGGCGGGTCAAGAGGCGACTTAAGTATCAATACTTTTCGAATTACTGACCTCCACGATTTTCACGATTGCTAATAGCAACAAAACCTTTCCGCGTGTCACTAAGAGCTTAATCATCTAACACGATCGAAACTTATAAATAGTAATGCGATTGCTGCTTTTCTTGCCCTGAATATCCTAATCACTGAAGGGCTTGGCTATCTGGTGGTTACCGGCCAGCAAAAGCTAACCCAAAAGGAAACTAATTTGTCGGAGATCAACGTGGATACCTCCTCAATACAGGAGCCGCTCGCCGAACTCACCGACAAGGTCGATCAGGTGCGGCGACTATTCAGTCGGCGGAAAACCCAGATTAGAACTCAATTTGTTGCCCGTCATTTCGGGCTGAGACCAAGCAGGCATCGAGAATTTTCTGAGTCTTTATCGAGATATCTGGCCAAAACGGATCCGGTGCCCCGCTCAGAGCGAGTTCCGAAAATTTACGGAATAGTTTTGTTTCCTGTGCCGTCGGATGATTGTTCGCTTCTTCCTCGACCGAATACTCTCTCTCGTTACGCTCCATGAAAAATTTACAGTCTTGCTGAACAAAGTTGGGGTTTGCAATCTTGAAGCCTAAATTTCCACCAGGATGAGGTAGGACAAAATCGTCAACTTTGAGATGTCCTTTAGAACCACTCACATGAAGCCATTGCTGATTCTCAGTCAGGAAAGAGTTGTAGAATGTTGCTGAAGTTCCATTTGCAAAGATAAGCTCGGCACTCAATTCAGTGGGCACACCATCCGAGGTTTTATTGCTATCCGTAGATGAAAGCATTGTTGCACGAAGGGAAACTGGCATTTCGTAATTCATCACGAAGAGGGTGGCCCTGATCGTATACCACCCAAGATCGCCAAGCGCTCCCGCCGGCTCTAACTCGCTGTTTCCTCGAATGTTTTCGCCAAAAAACTCAGGAGGGGCACAAAAGGAGAAGGCCGAAGCGATTCTCCGAATCTCACCAACATTCTCAGGGTCATCAAGTGCCTCACGTAGCTTTGGCATTCGATCGCTATGCATGTACATCACACCATCCATAAATTGCACTTTGTTCGCGGCACAAGCGGAAGTCATCGTTTCCAATTCTTCGCTATCAATCGCACATGGCTTTTCACACATCACATGTTTTCCAGTATTCGCAGCCTTTACGACCCAGTCTTTACGCATTCCGGTTGGGAGCGGAATATAGATCGCGTCGAGATCATCGGCTGCAATCATTTCATCATACCCGCCAATCGCTCTCGGAGCCTCTTCAAAAGGAGCCTCGCCTTGACATTCGTCGATAAATCTTTGCGCCCTAGCTTCATCTCGACTTGCAACTGCCACGATCACTCCATTACCGGAATTGCGAATCGCATCCCAATTCTTACGCGCAATATTTGCCGACCCCAGAATTCCCCATCGCAATATCTTTTCCATCAGCAGGGGTATACACTTCAAAGCTTATCGATCTATCCAAAAGTGCTCGCGATGGAAGGTTGATTCTCTCTTTATGCTCCATTTTCTTGTTCGCTTTTCTTATAAAGCGACGATTTCCTTGAAACCGTGGATATCAGCGACCATCAACTCCTTCAAAAGCACTTGCGCAACCCCTCGGGGCCAGCGCTAGCGGAGCTCGTGGACCGACACCTCCCACTCATCCACTCTGTCGCGCGGCGAATTACTAGGAACGACGAAGCCGCCCGTGACATCTCCCAGATTGTTTTCCTCCGCCTAGTCAAAAAGGCGTCAAAGCTCCCTAAATCTCTTCCTTTAACTGCTTGGTGCCACCGCGAAACCCACAGCGCTTCGGTCGATTACGTTCGTTCCGAGGTTCGACGCCAAAAACGCGAAAAAACAGCAGCCGACCTCGATGCTATGAAAACCTCTTCCGAATCCTGGGACCAACTAACACCCGAAATAGATGGAGCCATCGATGAGCTTTCCGAAAGTGATCGAGCCCTTGTTCTTTTACGTTTCTATAATAATAAAACTTTTCCAGAGATCGGGAGCACACTTGGTATCAATCACGATACGGCCCGCATGCGCACCAATCGTGCGCTCGAAAAACTACGCGTCATTCTTGCTAAAAGGGGGATTACTACAACCACGGCGCTTCTCGCTTCGACCCTGCCGACCAACGCGGTCTCTTCAGCTCCCGCTACCTTAGCCACGTCTATTACGAGCTCGCTTCAATCGACAGGGGCAACTACCGGAGCACTTGCTTTCATCAAAAGCCATCTGCTTGCCTTGGGTTCACTCTCAATCGGGATCGGAGCCGTCACGACTCAACAAATAAAAATTAATCAACTGACACAAACCCAGAGAGCCACCGTTTCCCCATCCCCAGAAAGTCGAAGATCTACCCGCAGTTTCGTCATTTCTAAAATCCCTCGAACCGCGCCTTTCAGTGAGCCAGATCTCCTTGCTATTTTTGCTAATCCTGATCCTGCGGAGCGGTTGCGGCTCCTTCATGATTACTCATTACAGCTTTCCACGAATCAAATTTCGGAAGCGCTTGAACTCCTGCGTAGTAAAACTCCTGAATGGGATTCAGAGTCAAAAATCCTTACTCATTTACTTCTCACTCGCTGGGCTAAAGCAGACCCCGAAGCCGCCTTCAGCTCCTTGGACACGGCAAATTTCTCCCTCGAACGGGGGCACTCTCTCAGCATCCTTTCTGCTCTTGCAGCGCTTGATCCTAAGCGAACCGCTAACTGGCTCACTTCGCCTACAAATACCCGTGCTTATTATCCGATTGTCGGCCACGTTCTTTCGGGAACGATTGCTAAGGAATGGGCTCGCCAAGATCCCCGGGCTGCCCTGGAGTGGGCTCAAACTCTTGCAGATCAGCAACAAGCAGGAGCTTATTCCGGAGTTCTAGGAACGATTGCCGCGACTGATCCTCAAGAAGCTGCAACTCTTGCCCTTGGCCTTAAGGGAGGCGAAGCTCGTGACGATATCTTCGCAGAAATCGCCCAATCTTGGGCGCGCCATTCCCCCGTCAAAGCACTCGCTTGGACCTCAACACTTACACCCGGCGTTAGGGGTCACGCGACTTCTCGGGCCCTAGAATCGTGGTCTAAAACCCATCCTGAAAAAGCAGCCCAATACCTCGACGAGAACCCGAACCCCGATTATTTAAAGATCATTGCCAATCAGTGGTCCAAGCGAGATCCTGAAGCTACGGCCAACTGGATTGCCTTAAAAACGGAATCTTCTCAGCGTAATTCTGCCCTGGCCGACACTCTCTGGCACTGGACCACGCAAACGCCCAAAGCTGCCACTGCCTGGATTGAAGCCCTCCCGGTAGGCAACTCGCGCGACCAAGCCATTGCAGGTCTCGCCTTTGCTGCCGTCGAATTTGATCCTCGCAGCGCCCTTGAATGGTCGCTTAAAATATCAACTCCGTCTTTACGCAATGACCTTAGCCGACATACCTTCAAAGTTTGGAGCCACAGTGACCCCCAAATAGCCCAGCAATGGGCGAATGATCACCAATTTTCTCCCGATAATTAGACCTTCTTTATTTTATGAAACGGCTTCTCGCAGGATTCATTCTTATCGCCTTTTCTTCTCTCGGCGTTTGGCTTCTTCCAGCCCGCGACCAGAAAAATGTTTCCAATGATCGCGCGATTCCTGTGCCTGCCGAAGTTGGCCATCCTTCCTTTCTGAGTCCGCATTTCAAACCTATTGTCGTGCATCAGGACCGTCTCTTCGTCGCCAATACCCCGGCCGACACAGTCGACGTATTTGACACCTCTTCAAACAATCTTCTCGCCCGGATTCCCGTGGGTATCGATCCCGTCAGCATCGCAATCCGCCCCGATGGACTTGAAGCTTGGGTTAGCAATCACATTTCCGACTCGATAAGTGTCATCGACACCAATCCTGAAAACTCGACGCATCTCCGGGTCATTGACACCGTGCAAGATATTGATCTCGAGAAGCGTGCCACTAATTTCGACGAGCCGGTTGGCATCGCCTTTGCCAGCAATCAAAAAGCCTACGTTGCGCTCTCGTCCGAAAACAAGATCGCTGTCATTGACGTTGCTTCCCGCAAGGTCTCCAAGCACCTTAAAATCCCGGCCCAAGACCCGCGCGCGATCAGTGTCAGAAACGGTAAGCTCTATGTTCTCCCGTTCGAATCTAATAACAAAACCCAACTCTCCGGAGGCTACAAAATTGATGGAGACCTTGTTACTTTTAATGCTCACGAGCACTCAATTGCCAATAATAACGTCCTCTCTCTGGGTCACGTTCTTGATATCGTCAAACATCCCAATGTGCCCGATAAAGATCTCTTCGTCTTCGATACTGAAACCGACAAACTTATTGAAACAGTCGATACTCTCGGGACTCTTCTTTATGGTCTTACGATTGATTCTAAAGGTTCGGTCTTCGTTGCCCAAACCGATGCCCGGAATCATATTAATGGTCGTTCAGGCACTAAAAAACATGGACTGGCCCAACTCCAAAATCGTGCTTTTTTAAATCAAATCACTCGGGTTGATTTTCAAAAGAATGCCGCCAAAAAACCAAGCTTCATTAATCTTGAGCCCTTACCCTCGGTCAAAATTACCCCGCAGGATGCTTTCGCGACTCCCTTCGCGATTGAGATTAGCTCCAATGATCAAACTCTGATTGCTACGGCCGCGGGATCAGACAAAGTCTTCACCGTAGACACCTCCAGCGGCAAAGTCATGGGACATGTCAAAGTGGGGTCTGTTCCTCGAGGCATTGCGCTCCGGTCAAATGACAAGGGAGCTCCAGTCCAAGCTTGGATCCTCAATGCTGTTGAGAATTCCATCTCTCACATCAATCTTTCGGATCCGGAAAAACCAGTCGTTACATCTACCATTAAACTCGACGACCCCACCCCCGCGCCATTTAAGCGCGGTCGTATCGCCTTCAATAATGCCAGTGCCTCCAGCACCAAAACTTTCTCTTGTGCCAGTTGCCATCCCGACGGGCATACCGACCAGCTCCTCTGGGTTCTTAAGACTCCTATCGTCTCCGGAGGAAGCCAAATTCAGCCTCGGTCTACCATGCCGCTTCGCGGACTCCGTGATACTGCGCCCTTCCACTGGGACGGTATTCCCGGTGATCCCTATGGCGGAAATAATAGCGCAAATGTTCGCGGGCATAGCCCTCCAAATGTTGACGGCTCCAGCCCTGACAATGCCATTCGTAATGTCGTTGATGGCGCTTTGAAATCTACGATGGCGCTTGGAGACAGCGCCACCGGCAATGGCGACTTGCTCGATCGGAACGAGCGTTATTATATGTCGCGCTTTCTTCTCGCTATACCATATCCACCTGCCCAGAAACGCGCTTTCACCAACGTCCTGTCAAAGAGAGCGGTCGACGGATTTGAACTCTTCCACATCAAAGGCAACCACGAAGGGAAACCACAACCGAATGTTTGTGGTGACTGCCATCGTATGCCCTTTCTCGTCTCAACCAACACCCCCGGATCCGGGATGGATGCCCCAACTTGGCGCGGAGCGTATGATCGCTTCCTCATCCTGCCGCAGGGCCGGCTCAATATCATCGATTTTGATTTTTATCGTAACATCGCCGAGAAAGGGATTCCCGAGAAAGATCTCTGGCGTCTGTCGTGGCGAAGCAAACCACGGTTTGACCCCATTTGGGAAATGGTCCTTGAAGGCAGTACTGGCTACTCCGGCACCTTTGCCCGCCAGCTCACTCTAAATCGAAAAACTGCTAATCAGAGACTCACTCTCGAGCTCCTTCCGGCTCTCGAAGCTTCGGCAGCCGAAGAGGCTATTGTCCTGCAAGCTGAGGCTCTCCTTGATGGAAAAGACATGACTCTGCAATTTCAAAGAGGTTACTATATCCAAGTTGATAAAAGCCGCCAGAGCTTCACCCGCGAACAACTCATTGGTTACGCCAAAGAAGGGAAATTTTCAGGCTCCTTTACGGCCCGTCACGGAGCTCAATCTGGGTTTTTTATCCCACAACCTGCTCTCTGGACCCTCAGCTCCATTCAAGAGCAAAGCGGCCGCCAGCAATTTCCCATTCTTGCCGGAGGGAATCAAACCATGACTATGAATGCTCGTCACGTCACGGAAGATGCCCACGTCATCGTCGATGGTCGCCGTGTTCAGGCTAAGATGAAGAAAGGAACTGCTGAGACCATCGCGATTACTATCGACTCACTTCCCCCCAATGGTTTGCACTTTCTTCAGGTCCAAAACTCCCAGGGGCTCTTTAGCAACGATTTCATTTTTCACGTCGCGGATAAAGAGGAAGACGTTAAAGGTTCTCCCCGGAATGATCCCGGTCAACTTCGTAATCTTCTCGAACGATCGATCGCTAGCGGAAGTGTTGCAAGGGTTAAGCGCCACCTTAAGCTCGGGGCTCGTGTGAATCGCCTTCACTCAGAAAATGGAATGACTCCGCTCGCGAGCGCTGCTTTGCATGGGCATCTTGAAATTGTCGAACTCCTCCTCGAACATAAAGCAGACGTCAAAAAATCTAACCGTGATGGCAATACGGCGCTCCACAATGCCGCGTTTATGTGTCGCGGCGAAATCGTGAGTGCTCTTCTTGAAAATGGAGCTTCGACCACTCTTCGTAACCATCGTCGTGAATCACCAGTCGACGTTGTCTCCGGTGATTGGAGCAAATCCCTCGGTGACCTTTACCGGTTTCTCAATACCGTTGTCGGCAACAAAACCAATTTAGAGAAATTGCATGGGCAGCGCAAAGATATGGCTGCGCAACTTCGTAAACATGTCGCGAAATAGACTGCTGTTTCTCGTCCCAATAATTTTTCCGAATTCTTCCTACAAACAACGCCTTATCTTTTCGACACTATGAAAAAAAACATTCTTCATCACCTCATTTGGGCACTCGTAGCCATCACCACCTTTGTGGTTGGCTCAAAAATAAATTCTACCAACCCTGAGCAATCCGCCGAATCAAAACGTGGATTACAAAACAGTTCCAGCAGTCGGAGAGTCGTAACCTCAGTCGAGAATGATTCAAATCCTCGTGCTAAAGCAACTCGCTCCAAGACAAAAAGTAGATCAGAAACAGGAGAGAGCGGCACTCTTACCGAAGAAGGCATTGCAGAACTTGGAGCGATCTTTAAAGATGGTAACCTTATCGAGCGTCGGCTCGCTTTTGCCGAGATACTTAAGCAACTCACCTCTGATAATGCTCGGCAATTGCGTGAACAGATCGCCCATATGTCCCAAGACTCTGCCGAATTTCGTGAGTTTCACTACGCTTGGGGAGCGATTGCGGGAGATGAGGCAATCCTGCATGGGAAAGACACTCCAAAACGCGACATGGCTGCCTCTCTGGCAGGCTGGGCGTCCGAAGATCCAAAATCTGCCATGGCTTACTTTGATGCTCTTTCTGCCGAGGAACAAGGTGGTGGGACTCACATGAAATGGGGAGCTGCCTTCGGACTCGCTGATGCTGATCCACAACTTGCTGCGGAGTTTGCGGTCGAACGCTCACAAAATGGAGATAAGGATGCTGATAAAATGATCCATATTGCGGCCGCTGCGGCCTTGAAATCTGGAGACCAAGAGGAAGTCACCCAATGGGCAAGTAACATCCCTGAGGGAGACCTGCAAAACACCGCCTTTCAAAGAATCGCCGGAGATTATGCCAAAGAGGATCCCGCTAAAGCTGTGGAATGGGCTAGTAATCTTCCCGAAGGCGAAGGCAAAGATCATGCTGTCGGATCCTCTTTTCACCAATGGGCTAACCGAGATCCTGAAGAGGCCGCTAACGCAATCTCCTCACTCCCAATCGATCAGCAAGATTCCGCAACTTATGGTTATGCCACAAGCGTCGTCCACAAGGAGCCTGCTGCTGGAGTGCAATGGGCAGCCAACATCAAAGACCCTGAAGCTCGAACAAATGCCATGGTCGACACAGGCCGCGTTTTTTATCGCAGAGACCGCGAAGCCGCTCAGGAATGGCTCACCACCTCGAACCTATCTGAGGAATCAATCCAACGGATCACTGGAGGGAAATAATCCAATCCAAGAGAATTCAATGATGATGGACAGAATGGAATCTAATATTACGGATATCTCTTGCCATCGGTAAAAGAGGAACCTCCAGTGACTCTTGCTATAAAATTTTGAGTTATCGTTTTCTATAGCTGAGAATATCTTCTATCTTCGATAAAGATAGCGCTTCCACGAAGAGCCTATCCTGACGACTGCATTTTACCAATGGCCATGCTCTCCCACCCCTTCTTTGGGATGTATTTGTAGAAGACTTCTTCACTCTCGTGATCTACCGCTACGAGGTGCGCCCATTCATTATCAAATAACTGACTCACGTTGATATGCTTCTCTAGGATACGGCTTATTCGATCCCGAGGTGCCTCGACAATTACGAGAGCTCTTAGGGGCTCGTGATAAGGCTGATCTCCATTCATCACTGATTGTCGGGCTAGCCCCGTGCGTAAATCGCCCTGAGGACCCGACATGATCCCCATACGGCCAACCACGTTATGATAGATCTTACTACCACTTCCATAAACTTCTGGGTCGGTCGCGGAGAAGTAATGTTCGCAGTTGATCCATTGTCCTACGACAACGGGTGCTGATAGGATCCCTTCAAGAGATGCTTCGGTTGGGTCTTTACGATAGTCATGGGAGACGAGGAAAGTTCTCCCTTCAAGGTCAATATGGCTCGTCAGTTCACGAGGACCGACCACAATAGAGGCATTACCCGAAAGGCCCCATTCTGGACGAACTTCACTCCAGTCCCCGGCCCGTCTTCCAATTTCGCGAACTGCTGCGTCATCGCTGGGATCAGTTGTGGCCTCCGGTAAACGAAGGCACCTTTCACGGTTCGTTGCGATTGTTGCGCGGAGAAGATCCTCCTCGAGTTTGGCGAGATCTCCACTGTGAGATTCTGGCAAGTCAACCCTGTCGTAGAGTTCGACCTCATCGGTTGTAGTGTTGTGCAGCCCTGCGATGAAAATCGTGTCTTCTGGAATGGTTAGGCCGTTATCAGCAAGAATAGCACGCACTTCAGGACGATTTGCAATTGTAGCGAAAGCACGTGCATTTGGCTTGCTAGGGTTTCCTCCACAGGCGCCACAATCGAGTGCAGATTCATATGGGTTGTTATCCGACTTACTGCCGTGTCCGCAAATCAGAATAAGACGGGCAAACCCTTCGGTCAGTCCAATGGCACCGAGAACATTTTTCAGCATACTCGCCTGTTCATCTAGAGTCATTCCCAAGTCGATATCGTGATCGTGGTCGTGGTCTTTCCTGTCAAGAGTCAAAGAAGTTTCAATTGGCGGCGATACAGAGCGAGAGAACCGTTCTTTAAACTTGCGGAAAGAGCGGGGAAACATGGTTCGCCCGATTAGGGGCCAGCCGAATATCCAGCCTATGGACTCCACAGTTATATAAGGGGTCAAAACGTGGGCTTTTAGATCATGAAGGATCTCATGGGCCGTGTGGAAAAACTTTTTACCTGCCTTGTGCTTTGCAACCTCGTCATTCTGGCCATCACGCTCAACCTCGTGGAAGGTATGCGTAGGCTTTGCAATAGCGGGATACTGCTCCGTATGGTGGTGTGCTCCATGGGGGCGGAAGCGAATGAATATATTGAGGAATCCGGCCCACCCAATCGTCTCATAGTTTCCTTGCGCCTCAAGATTTCTCCGAAAGGGCTCTGATCTGACATCGATACAGAAAACTGATTGCGCAATTGGGCGTTCTGGTGATCCGTCTTCTTCTTTGCTGGCAGAGATCCCTTGAGCAACTTCGCTCATGACTTGCTCATGATAGCCAGCTTCGAAAGCTTTGAGCCAGATAGGCCCATGCTCGGATACCGGGAAAGCTTCGAGCCACTCTTGCAATTTTTCTAGCTCTTGCGGTGCTGCCTTGAGAAGAGTTTTCGGATCAAGATCAAGGGCTCTGGAGAGGTCTGTGATTTGTAAAGCCTGAGTAAGTCCGACTTTCTTGACCTGAAGTTCCGTATCAAGTTCCTCTGCCTGGTCACGCAGGTAAGAAGAAATCGCGTTAAATGTTCCTTCGATCGAGAGTTTTGTTTTGCAGGCTTTTTGGACAAGCTCTTTTTCATACCAAAGACGAACGGCAAGATATTGGACTAAGTCAATGGGATAAGCCTCCTGCCATTCGTAGTCTGGATTTTCGCCCCGCCAGTTGATGAAGCTCGCCCATCCATAAAGAGACGCGAGCTCAAGTGAGAGATAATCCTGCCACTGATCTTCGGGAATACCGAGGGCGTTAAGGTTCTCTCGGAGAGCTTCTTCCGGTGACGATGGAAGAGCCGCAATTTTCTTTTTACTTTTCTTGATTCCACAAGGAGACCATTCCTGCCCGGCAAGGTTCTTCCAGGCTTGGTAGAACGTTTGATCTCGTTCAGGCATGGCCCAGGCGGCGTGGCCCTCATCAAGGAAAGCTTCGCACCACTTTATCACTTCCCGATCAATCCAGAAGGAGACCCTCGTATGCAATTCACGGTCACACCAGTCAGCGAGAGTTTCGTCCTGGCCAAGAGCAGTGGTTTCTAGATTCCCAAGATCAATACCGCTGATGATTTGCTCACTTAAGCTCCTGATGGTGTCTCGATCCTGAGAGCGGTCGACTTTTGCTTCAATGGAGTCAGTCGTCACTGGTGGCGCTCCGCTGAGGAGGTGTGCCTTGAGCATATCGGCATGGGAGATCTTTGACCCGTTTAAATCTACATGCTCTTGTTTAATCAGTGGCTCGAGAGCATCCTTAACATGCTTGGGAAGGATGCGTTTACTCTCAACGAAGCCCCGGTACGTTTCGTTCGAGAGGTATCCTTTACCTCCAGTGAAGCGTTGGGCTAAGCTAACAGCATCTTGGAAATGCATATGCTCTAGATTATGCAGCGGGTTGTGATGAACAAAGCCCCGCATAGGCCAGTAGTGAGCTATGACTTCACTGGCCTTAGAAACGAGTGCCCGAAGCTCCTCACCTTTGGGAGCGGTCTCAGAAGTAGTGGCTTTTGATGGTTCCATATTATTTCCAAATGTTTGTGATAGAAGCAGTTACTTGGTCCTGCAGCCAGTCATGGGAGATTCCACTCAGAGCTAACAAGGCGAGAATCACCACGATGAACACGGTAATCTCGTTTCCGTTGAGATCATCGCCGTCAAGGTTACTTGTGTTGGGCCCGAAAAGGAGTCGCTGCATTAACTTGAAAAATATCCATGATGCAGAGAACCACGTAAAGAGAGCCACTATAATGCCTGGGCCAGAAATTTGGGGATCTAGTAGCATGTCCATGTAACCAAAGAATAAGCTAAAGGGTGGCAAGCCGACGATTGCCATGACGAGTAATGCCATACACAATGCCAAACGCGGCATTTGCAAAAACAACCCACCAAGTTGATTCAGATTCAGATCCCCATAGCGAAGTCTGATGCGATCCCAGCCGAAGAGAAGGCCGAAGCTGGCGAGTATCAGCGAAGCTGCGAAAAGAGTAGCTGAATTAGTGAGTTGTCCGGCGCTTCCCATATGCCACCACAGAATGGAATACAGCGCCAGGGTTCCATAAGCGATCCGTTGCGAAACTTTATTTTGTACGATTGCTTTGATCGTCGCATAGATCGCTCCAGAGAGAGCGATGCTGCTGACTGCTTTCAGCAGCTCTTCGCTGAATTGATTCTGTAAACTACAAAAAGCGACTATCCCTAGGATCGGAGTCGCCACGATAAGCAAAGTGCCGAACGGTCGTGGAGCCTTGGTAGCTATTGAAATAAAGAGGCCGTGTAAGGGGAAAAGTGGCAGCAGCAGGCCAGCGACAGCGAGCCCAATAACGCTTTTAAATGAAACCTCTTCTAAGGGATTCGTAATCAAACCAGCGATGCCAAGACCAATGATTATCATGACTGGTAGGAATAAACGGCTTCTGTCTAATCTCTCTGCCAACCCTCGCAAAGTTCCGATGACTCGGAGGGAAACGCCGTCTAGATAAAGTCTGTTTACAAAAAAGAGATAGAGTGGCTCTCGGAGACTCTGAATCGGTCTTGGTAAACTGAGGCTCTGACCGCGGCGCTTTGCAAAGGATGCAGTCCATCCCACGACAATAATCAGTGCGAATCCTGCCACAACTGTTGCGAAAAGGCCGGAGGGAATCTTGCCGGCCTCGTAGAAGTCCTTCACGAGGTCGGGGTCTGGGTAAAGGAAGTGCGTGAATTGCTCAGCAGCAAAAAGATAGGCAACAGAGACAAGGACTACGGTGAGAAGTAGCACACTGTGGGCTTTGGTCGAACCACGAACCCGGTAGAGGGTGAGTAATGCCTGAGATGCTGTGACCCATGTAAAGAAAAGGAAAATCAGTAACCCCTGTGATTCTTGAATGGGGATGTGCAAAATGTGGTGGGCGCCAACCACGATTGCTAAAGGAAAAACTAGTGAGGTGAAGATACCTGCCACCCAAATTTGAGGGCTTGCAGGAGACCCTTTTAAGTGCTGCCCAGGGTGTGCTGGATGCTGCCGTGCCTCGTGGATGACATTTCCACAATTTAAGAAAACTGTAGCTTTGAAGAGGCCATGAGCTGCGAGGTGGAAAACAGCGAGGGAGTATGCTCCTAGTCCGCATTCCATGATCATATAACCCATCTGCCCTATCGTTGAATAACCGAGGCTTTTTTTGATGTCGTTTTGAACAAGCATCATGGAAGAACCTAGAATTGCAGTTATAAGTCCAATGGCGAAAACGACATGAAGGGTTGGCGTGCTAAGCGTGTAGAGTGGGGCTAAGCGCGTCAGAAGAAAGCCACCTGCATTGATAATGCCAGCATGAAGGAGCGCATGGATTGGCGTTGGTGCAAAAAGTGAATCTGGCAGCCACATGTGAAGGGGGAACTGGGCTGATTTGCTCATCGCACCCACGAAAATCAAAAGCGTCACGGCCGTCGCCCCACTGAGAGTCAGGCCGCTGCCCAACAGCGACACAACACCCGGATCAGCCGAGGCCCGGGAGAAAAGCTCCGAAAATTGGACTGTTCCATAGAGCTGATAAGCTAGCACAATACCCCCAAGAAAGGCTACGTCGCCAGCCCGGTGCATAATGAAGGTCCGGAAAGAGCTATGCGCGGTCGGGACGTGCACATAGTTATGAACGAGGAGGCTGAGAGCCCAGCTCAGGAACTGCCAGAACACAAAGAGCATCACTAGGTCTGAGCACATGACCATAAAAAGCAGCGAAGAGACGGTCAGCGTCAGTAGGGTCATGTAACGTCCCTGCCCCTGATCTTGCTGAAGGTAGCGGAGTGAGTAACGATATAGAAGGACACCAAAACCGGAGATGATGACCATCATAATCGAAGCTAAACGGTCAACAGTGACCCCGATAAACGGCAGGAAAGTCCAGTTCGATTCCCATCCTAAACGGATTTGAGTTCCTTCAGAAGATGCGAGCTGCAAAAGCAGAGCAATAGCGAAACCAAATGCAACGACGTGGGCCCAGAGACCAAATCGATAGTTCTTCGAGCCTCCGACTTGTTGAGTCGGAAAAGATGTTAATAAAGCGGCCGCCAGCGGCGCGAAAGGGACGATGAGGGCAAAGTAATCAGGCATCTAGTTTGCTTGTTATGAAATGTATCGCTATAGACTACGTGTTTTTTCACAGATAAAAAAAATCTTATGTGACAAGTTTGTCACATAAGATTTTGGGCATTTGTTTGATTTTTAGTCGCCGTGGCAATTTCTATCTATGGGGTGCAAATCGTTGTAGTCTTGTCGCTAGCTCTTTTAGATTAGGTAGGTTAAAGCTAAGGCCTTGATAAAATTGTTTTTTTGCTTTGGGGGCCTCCATAGCATAAGCCCCATCGAGCATCATTTTTCTAAGATCGATCAATGGGATTATGGTAGTTTTTAACACAATCATTTGTTTTAGGGGCAACCTCTTGCTCCTTGAATGCCTTCACTTTACCTCTATTGTGACACGATCTCATTCGTTTGTTCCTCTCAATATGCCTAAGCTTTTCAAAAACCAATCGATCTTCTGGGTTCTCGTTGCGGCCTTCTCAATTTCAACTTTTTGCAGTTCATGCTCCAACCTAAGGGATGATGGGGAAAAGGCTCTGGCTTTGGCTATGCAGGCTTATGAAGATTACGATTTACCTACCACTCTCCCGAAGACCCGTTCGAATGTTTATGTCAAAGTTTCGCTGTCCAATCGTATGGCCTACGTCATGGAAGGTGGAAGCCCTCTCCTGGTAATGCCAGTGACGGTTGGAAGAAGTTCAGCGAAGACACCAACTGGCAATTTCAAGATTAGAGCGAAAACTCGCGATTATCGGGCGAATACGCATGGTTACCGGATCAAGGGAGACATTGTGCGGGGGTGTTATCTGCGGAATAAGCCAGCGGGATGGGGTTTTAAGGGGACTCCAATGCCTTATTGGTGTGAGTTTAAATCAGCCTATGGATTTCATACAGGATGGATGAAGCCTTTTCCCGCATCTGGAGGATGCTTGCGGATGCACAAAAATGTCGCACCAAAGTTTTTTCGATTGGTGAGTGTGGGAACTCCGGTATCCATTGACCATACACAGCCTGAAGACCAAACGATCGGCCACGACATTCCTCGTCCTCCGGACTCCACGCCATTTCCTGGATACCCGGTCAGAATGATGGCTCTGACCGACAAGTTTTTTTCGATGCACTCGACGCCGACCTACTTAAATCGGGAGCCGCAGCCTTCAGAGTCAGTTCTAATTGGAAATTGAAGACGGTTGTTTGAATCGTGGTCCTTAGTGTGTATTCAATTCTACCATGAAATTGCTGTGCCTTTTCGTTTTTCTGTGTCCCGTCCTTAATGCCTCAACCGCGATCGAGTTCATCGCTGGGAAAAGGACATTGTTCCTAGGCGATAGTATCACGCAGGCTGGAACTTATGTAAGCTTCACTTCCTACTATCTTCAGCGTCTTCATCCGGAGAAGGATTTTGATATCTATCCGCTCGGTCTTGGCAGTGAGACTGTTTCGGGACTGAGTGAAGAGGGGCACGCCGGTGGCCGTTTTCCGAGGCCTTCTTTATTCGAGCGACTCGATCGTGTATTGACTAAAGTAAAACCCAAAATTGTTTTTGCATGTTACGGGATCAACTGCGGAATTTACAAACCACTCGATGAGGAGCGATTCAACGCTTTTAAGTCAGGAGTGAAACGGCTCATCGCGAAGAGCAAGAAGGCGGGAGCGGAAAAAATCTACATCGTAACTCCTCCTATTTATGATGCTACGACGAAGGCGGGACAATTCAATTACGATTCGGTTATGACGTCTTACGCGGCGTGGCAAATGACGATTAAAGAGGAGGGTGTTCATGTAATTGATCTGCATTCTGCGATGCGGAAGGCACGTGATATTCGCAAGGAAGTGTTTTCAGGAGACCGGGTGCATCCTGGGAAAGAAGGACATTTGTTTATGGCGACCTCAATCCTGAAGGGGCTCGGTGTCGAGACAGCAGACGAAGATGTCGGGGAGATTCAAAAAGATCCATTATTTAAAAAGGTCGATCAACTTCGGAGTTTCCGCGGAAAGCAGTGGATGAAGCATGTCGGTTACACCCGCGAAAAGTTAGTGAAGCCGCAGCCGCTTGGTGACACCGAGAAGATGGTTTCGGGGATACAGGCCGAGATTAATCAACTACGGCGGGTAAGATAGCGAGTTTATGGTCGTGTCTGGCCCCTTTGCCTGAGGCCCTATGCTCACTTGTTTGATGGCGGCCGATCCATTTTCTTTTAAACTAGAAAAGGTCTGTGTTGTTGTTCGGCTCCTTTTCCTAAAGTCCTTGAAGTTCGCTGTCAGCATTACCAATTTTTTTGGCGGACACGCCCATGCGTTTCATCATTCCAACGTAAACGCTCGCAAGTGGAGCATTGTCATCCGCTTTGAGGTGGCGACCGGTTTTGAGTTGGCCGTTAGCACCGCCTGCTAGAACAACGGGGATGTCACGAGTGGCGTGGGCGTTCCCATCGCGGATGCCAGAGCCAAAGAGGACCATGGAGTTATCGAGGACAGTGGAGTTGCCTTCAGGCAAGCTCTTCATTTTTTGAAGAAGGTAGGCAAGTTGCGCGGAGTGCCAGGTATTGATTCTCTGGTATTGATCCAGTTGTTTTTCGTCACCTTTGTGGTGTGAGATGGAGTGGTGACTGCCGCTGACGCCGTCGAGGAAAGAGAAGTTCTTTCCGGAAACGGCGTTGCCGAACATGAAGGTGGAAACGCGGGTAGAATCAGTCCAGAAGGCGAGGGCAATCAGGTCCAGCATGAGGCGTGCATGCTCGGTGTGGTCGATTCGCTGGACCGAGCCTAGGCCCTTTTTGTCTCCTCCCATCGCTATGCCAATCCGCTTGTTCAGCTCGGCGAGTCGCTTGGCGGCGGCTTCGCTGATATTTTGTCCAGCGCCAATTTGTCTGGCCTCGTTTTCAATACGGCGTTCGACTTCACGAACACTTTCAAGGTATTGCTCGAGCTTGTGCTTGTCCTCGGTGCCTAGGGTTTTCTTGAGAGAATTAGCGTCGTCGAGAACGATGTCGATGACAGAGCGATCTTCGGATTTACTCTTGCCGCTTTTATCGGTGTTGCGAAAGAGTCGATCAAAGGCGCTTTGAGGGTTGATTTCGCAAGGAAGAGGGACCTCGGGCTTCTTCCAAGAAATATGGGAACCGTAAAGCCGGGTCAGGTTCACGTTGCGGTCGATCCCGGAAGTGATGGGCTCGGTGCCCAGCTCCATGGAAGGAAGCTTGGTATTTCGGCCGATTGCTTCAGCAGCAATTTGGTCGATCGAGATCCCATTTGCCGAGACATCCGACCCGGTGGTGCTGGCGATGGTGGAGCAGGTGAGCCAGCCGGCGGTTTTGAAGTAGTGCCCATCACCTTTGTGGGAGGGCTTATTGGTTAGCCCACTGATGACCGTAAGGTGTTCTTTGACCGCTTCAAGCGGGCTTAGGATAGGGGAAAGCTCGAAGTTTTTTCCACTACCACTGGGAGTCCATTTGTCGGGTCGGACCCCATTGGGCATGAAGAGGCATGCCATGCGGACGGGATCACCTGAAGAGACTTTTTGTCCGTAAAGCGGACGCATTGCTTCGAGAAATGGGAGAGCGAGGGTCGCGCCAAATCCGCGGAGGGTTTGGCGACGGGAAATCTGCCAGCGATGGGTGTGAATATTGGCCATGGGCTTTGGAGGTGCGGGAATGATCGACAAGAGAATGTTAGTGGGGACCTAGAGAAATTACAACCGAACAGGTCGGCATCCTTTCATGATTAAATTAATTTTGATATCTCATGGGAATCCGCTCAGTCTTTCCGCGATGAGAATTTTGGCTGCCTTTCTTTTGTCGGTGTCTCTGTCTTGTTCCCTTATTTCGTGCGGTGGGCCATTAGGATCAAGGGATTTTGTGTCCTATCAATTCCAATATGGGAAAACAGCACTTTTACAGAATGGAATTGCTTATGCTCCTAGGAGAGCTCCAGCGGCCGTCCATCGGGCGATTGCAGCGGGTAACCGTCTTCAAAATAAACCGTATAAGTGGGGCGGAGGCCATGCAGTTTTGAATGATAGAGGTTATGATTGTTCTGGTGCGGTTTCTTATGTCTTAAGGGAAGCAGGCCTTATGAGTGGGCACATGTCTTCAAGGGGATTTTTGAATTACGGGGAATCTGGCTCGGGGAAATGGATTACGCTTTATGTGAGAAATGGTCATGTTTTTTTGACTGTGGCGGGTCTCAGGATCGATACCGGTTGGGGTGGTGGTCGAAAAGGGCCACGTTGGCAAACAGGGTCTCGTCCTGGGAAAGGGCATATCATGAGACACCCGCCAGGTTTTTAGGCATGAAAAAGCCCCGCGGTGTTTCACCGGCGGGGCTTGGAAATTTTGCGGGTTTCAGTGCCTAGCTGCGTCGGCGTCTTACGAGTCCGAGGCAACCAAGGGCGAGGAGACCGAGGGATGTTGCTTCTGGGATCGCCGAGGCCACTCCGTTGTCCTTGATGTTCAGAATGGCTGCCTCATCGAGAGCGGTGTTCCAAATGGAGACATCGTCGATGTTGCCGCTGAAATAGAAATTGAGTCCATTGTCTTGACCTGCGCCGATGTGAAGGCTTTCAAATTCAACTGTCCCGTTTGGAGAGTATTGATTCGGAGCGGTTTCAGTAGCAGCGAGAGCGCCATCAATCCAAATTGATTTGGTATCCGTGCCAGCATCAAAGGTCATTGCAAGGTGTGTCCATGCATTTGGTGTAACAGAACCACCTACCATGGTATCCCACCCCGGATTTCCGTCGCCTGTCCAGAAATTCCAATTTCCTCCGTTGTCATTGTATAGGATATAACCATGAGTGCTTGTTCCTCCACCGACGTCGTCGCGACTGGTGATGGGGGAGGCGAAGCCACCTGTCGATGAGGCATTGGCCCAGAGTGCCACGGTGTAGCTGGATGGGTTAAGGGCAGCATTAAAAGGAATGTCAATGTGGCCGTTGTCGGGGAAAGCAGCTGAACTCCCAGTGTTTCCGTTTGCTCCTGCCTGGCCAAAGTTAACTGTTCCACCGACGACGGAACCATCGAGGCCGTTGCCACTAGCATCCAAAGCATCGGTATCGAGGGGGTAGTAAGCAACAAGACTCGCCGACGAAACAATTGGGAGAAGAGCAGTGAGATAGGGGAAGAGCGAAATAAATTTCATGGTGATAGGAGCAGGATTGAGGAAAGTATTAGAATTGGGACGGGAGGGCAAGGATTCTTTTAGAGTGGGCGGACACGATAGAAAGCCTTCGAAGTTCCGGCGGGAAGAGAGAGGTCAGTGAATGTTGTTGTTTCTCCATCGCTGTTAAGGTTGTCAGTGAGTTCGTCCCAAATTATTAAATCGGTAGAGCGTTCCACGATGTAAGTGGCGTTGCTTACCGAGTCGAAGGTGATCGTAACTTGTCCATCAGCAGGACCGAAGTTCAAAGCGGTGATCACTAGATCTCTTGCGGCTCCGCTGAAGCCCCCGACGCCGCTTGTCATGATCGTATTGATGTCCTGTTCGGAGAGCGCGGCGCGGAAGAGGCCGACATCATCGATTTTTCCGTCAAAATAGAAGTTGAGTCCATCGTCCTGACCTGCACCAATATGGAGGACTTCCATTTCTACAGTCCCATTGGGAGAATATTGGTTGGCTGCGGTATCAGAGGCGGCGAGAACACCATCGACATAGAAGCTTTTCGTCTCGGTAAGACTGTCGTAACTAATCGCAAGATGCGTCCAAGTGTCCGTCAATACGGGGCCTGCAGGAAGCGTGTCCCACCCGGGATTTCCGTCGCCTGTCCAGAAGTTCCAGCTACCTCCGTTGTCGTTATAAATGATAAATCCGTGGGTTGACACTCCTCCATTGACATCATCACGACTCGTGATGGGTGAGGCAAATCCTCCAGTTGTTGATGCGTTCGCCCACATCGTTACGGTAAAGTCGGTTGGGTTAAGATTCTGATCAAAGGGGACGTCAATGCGCGATCCTCCATCAAATGTCAGTGATCCTCCGGTCGTGGCGTTTGCCCCTTCAGCAGATGTAACTGAGCCCTCAATTGTTCCGTTAAAGCCATTGCCACTTGCATCGGTTCCATCGATATCTAAGGGCCACCATGCGACAAGGATATCTCCAAATGGAACCTGTGCAGATAGGGCTACGACCGCGTTGGGCACAAGGGGGTCATCGCTCACAATCTCGAGAGAAGCGGTAAAGGTCCCTTCTTCTCCCTGACTATCGAAGGTCACTTCGACGTTCCCGGTTCCACCCCCAGCAGCGAGGGAAGCTGGGCCGCTTGCTTTGAAGTTTTCGGCATCGGGGCCCGTGATGTTGAAGGCTGAAATATTGAGTTCGCGTGTTGCCCCGCTGTTAGTGATTGTCAGGGAGCCATTGGTAGTTTCGCCGAGGTCGAGAGTCTGGTCGCTCACGAGCATGGGATCATGGATGACTCCGCTGATGCTGATGATACGGGCGGCTGTCAAAGAGTCGTTGCTAGTGATTTGAAGATCGGCGGAAAACTCCCCGTTTGCTCCGAGGGGATTGAAAGCGATGGTGATATTGCCGGTCTGGCCTGGTGCAATGCTCCCTGGGAGAGTGCTGACTGAGAAATTAGCATCATCCTCAAAGGTGGCTGCCGAAATGGTGAGTGACTGAGTCTGTCCACCGTTCTTAATGGGGATATCCAGACTTTGAAGTGTTCCATCAAGGTCTACCATAATCGCATTGGGAGTAGATAGTGCGGGATCAGCACGGCCACTTACGATGCCATTGTCCATGATGTTTTGAATGAATGACTCCTCCAATACTTCGTTCCAGATTCCAACGTCGTCGATGAGCCCGTCAAAATAGAAGTTGAGTCCATCGTCTTGACCTGAACCGATGTGAAGATCTTCAAATTCAACCGATCCGTTGGGCGAGTATTGGGCTGGCGCAGTTTCGGTGGCCGCTAGAGAGCCATTGATCCAGATTGACTTGGTGTCTGTGGCAGCATCAAAAGTGAGGGCCATATGTGTCCAGACGTTTGGTTCAACGGGACCGCCTACCATCGTATCCCATCCGGGATCTCCGTCACCTGTCCAAAAATTCCAGTTCCCTCCGTTATCATTATAAAGGATGAACCCGTGGGTGCTCGTCCCTCCGCCGACATCATCGCGGCTGGTGATAGGAGAGGCAAAGCCACCCGTCGACGAGGCGTTGGCCCAAAGCGCCACCGTGAAGCTCTCGGCGTTGAGGGTTTCGTTAAAAGGAATGTCAATATGCCCATTATCAGGAAAGGAGGCCGAAGAGCTGGTGTTGGCATTGGCTCCGTCCTGACCGTAGGTTACCGTTCCACCTTGGATTTCGCCATCGTAACCGTTACCTGTGGCGTCGAGGGCGTCGGTATCGAGGGGGTAGTGGGCGACAAGCTCTGCGTGGCAACTCTCGAACGTGAGACAGGCGATGAGGATTTTAGAAAGTTTTTTCATGAGAGTATGGGGAGCATCGGTTTTGGATTATACTAATGAATATCAACTTTTTAATTTTGAAGCAAGTTCAGAGTCACACGGATTCGAAAAAACCAGCGGGTGCCAGAAACGGCCGATGATAATTTTGATTTAATGAGCGCGGTTCCATTCCCCTGATGGGTCCTACTTTGTTCGATTAGCAGAGCTGATGCGTCGTTCCAGTTGATAAGGTTGGTGGAAGCTTCGATCTGGAAAGTGATATCGTCTGCTCCCAAACGTCTGAGGTAGGTGAAAGTGTCCCCGTTCATTTGTGTCATCCCTCCGTTGCCAAGGGCGTAGTCAATCAGGTCTTGTATTCCGTTTCCATTTAAGTCGCCGTTAGCTTGGCCACTGAAAGCGATGGCGTCGGTGGTTCCGGGATTTCCTCCAGTCGTCAAACTGGGCCGCCAATTCGAGGCGAGTGATGGGTCCGGCTTAAGCGTGGGGTTTATAAGAATCAGACTTGTCCCTCCGCCATCGGGCGAGATCGGCCACGGAGCCTGATCATCGTAACGAAACTCTGAAATAGTGCTGCGGGAGGCATCTTCAAGCTTGAGGAGTTCGCCACCGTTGCTGAGAGCTGTCCCATTTTTGAAATCGGAGGCACTAATAACCATACGATTTCCGGGAGCAAGGAGCGTGCCAGCGGGAATGGTGTAATTGATACCATCCGTGAATGATATTCCTCCGAGGTTTAGAGTAACACTCTTGCTAATATTCATGATTTCAATGAATTCTTCGCCTGCTCCTTCGCCTGGATGATACATAATTTCAGAGATGACTAAAAAGCGCTGAGCATCGCTGGGCTGGTCTTCAGTAATTACTTCCGAGATCAGCGAACCGTCGGAATCAGATAAACTTAGAATCTCGGTGAAGTTGGAAAGGTGACCGTCATAGTTTCCGATAACATAGTGCCCTTCCCTGCCGGTTGGGCTCGCTGGGCGGAGGCGGAAATCATGAACGTCGGGTGAGAGGTATAGGCTACTATTGGAAGGGATGACGGTGCCAGGAGGCAGGCTTAATTCGACACCACCACTGATATTCCAGCCTGATAAATCAACTGCTTCATTGTTCGGATTTTTCAGTTCAATAAATTCTTCATCTTGATTTCCGGAATCTGGATTCGACTCGATATTGCCAAAGTTTATCACGAGTCCGGATGACTGCTCTTGTGGGATCAGACCAGAACCACTCGGGCCGTAAGTTTTAAAGAGAGCGTTACGGCGATTCGGAAGAGAGGTGTTGAGAACGCCATTGTAACCGTTATTAAAATTAGTAATTCCGGCACCTGACCAGAGCGCTTGGTCCACTACGACGTCACGCTGTATAGTAGTCCGAAACCCTTCTAGGAGACCTTCAAAGTATCCACTATTGGCACCCGGGCGGTCGACCAGTTCTGGTTCGCAGAGAAGGTCACTGCTTCCCGATGATTGATTAATGATCTGGATGGCAAGAACGTTTTCGCCAGGGATCAGTGATACTCCAGGAAGAGGGAATTCGACAAAGTTGATGGCCTGGCTATCTGGATGTGATGAAGCAGTGGAGTTGTAACGAACTGCTCCGTTGATGTTGTCACGGGCAATCTCTTTACCATTAAGATAGGCCACGAAGCCATCATCATAGCGCATTCTTAAGACGAGATCTGAGGAAGGAGAATCGGCCACGTTGAAGTGGAAGCGTTGGTAAACGGAAGTGCCATTCGGGAGGCTTTCGGAAGGTTTAACCCGAGTTTCGATCAGGCCCAAGTAGTCGCCGGGATTGTTTTCGTAACCGAGTCCGGCGATGCCAGAGAGCCAATCGGAGTCATCGAATTCGGGGAGATACCAGCTTGATTCTAGGGAGGCATCGATTGGAGCCAAGTAGCGAAGGCGTGCTCCTCGGTCGAGAATGGTGGTTGAGGGTCCGGCTTCGGGGATAGCGAGGTATTCATCCATTAGCGTTCTGACTCGGCGCATATACATTTCGCGAGTCACCGGATTATCGAGGATAGCCGCGTGGAGGTGGTTTTGCCAGATGGGGTTGGGGTTGCCGCCCACTAGTTCCTGAGTGTGCAAGGCGTCGCCATAAAGTGGGCTTGACCAGTTCTCGTTCCCATTTGTCCGGCCAGTGGGAAGCCCCTGATCGCCATCCCAAGCAATGCGAAACCACTCGCCGCGATCTAAGTCATGATAAACGTAGTAGTTCTTGGTCAGTTGGTCGTGGTTGAAAGGAACACACATTGCAGCCATCACGTTTATGTAGTTTGGCACATTCACCGCGTCGGCCACGAATTCGAAACGATTAGGATTTGAAATATTAATCCCTGAAGTTAGCTCGCGAAGCTCCGTGTAGGGTTCGTTTTTTCGGAGAACTTTACGGTAGAGACTGGAGTTTACGGTGGGGGAAAGAGTGGCTGGAACATTAATCGCCTTATACATCGAGCCAGTTGGGTTGATACCACGGCGTTCAAGGAATTCCTCATCGACTTGCTCCACGAAGGTGAAGAGTCCCATATCGGATCCGTTGCGCTTGATCCAAAGATAGCGCGTTTCAGGAGCCATCGCTCCCGCCTCATTGAGGAAGGCGAAGATCGTATTCTCGCGGATATAGGAATCGCGGTAGTGGGAATTAACATTAATTTCCTCAACTCGTTTGGCCTCTGGTTTCCACCTGAAATGATCTCCGCGTTGGAAGTCGAACTTGTATTTGTGCTTCGGCCAGTTAGCGGTACTTTGACCTCGGATTCGGCAAAAAATGTTGTCGTAAAATTGGTCTTCAAAATAAAGCGATCCACGGGTCCCCCCGCGTGAGTCTGCTGCGCGGCTGTTTTCGACAAACCAATGCATGACCGGTTGGTCAACCGAGATGCTAGGATCGCTGATCACAGTTCCAAAGTATTGAGCTGATTCGGTGAGATCGGGGAAGGGTGGTTCGCGGGTCGATTCTCCGGAAGTTGTTGTTGCAATAAGATACCAACGGACCATTTCTCCAGCCTCATAGGCACTCGCGGGAATGGTCGTGCTATATTGGTCATCTGCACCCTTCGTCATCGTGAGTTGTCGTTCTGTTCCAAATCCAACGCGATAGAAGAGCTTGGAGCTGGCAATGGCGCCAATTCGTGGAGTGATATTTGCGCTAATGACGAGGTCTTTCCCAGGAGTGGGTGATAATGGGTTTCGAGTCAGCCCTTTAACCTTGGGGCCGATTTCTCTTCGCGAGGAACCGTTGGCTGCGCCTGGGGTTGGTTCGAGATAAGTGAGGGTTCCCGAGCTGCTGAGGCCATAAGAAACATCATCGAATTGGGTTGGATAAGCGGGAGAAAACTCCGAGATTAGATTCCCGTTTGGATCCGATAGCGCGAGATAATCGCCGGTTTTTGAGAGTTTGAAATTGAGTGCTTCAAGGCTGCTGTCAGCGAAGAAGATCTTGTAACCGCCTGCTGAAATTTGGCCGGAAGGAAAAGTAAATTTCTCGAGTTGGGTAGAGTCGTCGCTGAGATGCCAACCTCCGATTTCTATGGCAAACGGATTTGGATTATGGAGTTCGATCCAGTCAGAGCGATTGCCATCGGGTGCGATGAGCCCGGTTTTATTGTCTGCGATAAATTCGGTGATGATGGGATCTAAAGATTCAACATCCACTCCGACCGTGATTTGGGATGTCGCTGCGGGAGATGATTCTCCGATTGCGGTGATGGTGTAAGTGGTGGTTTCGGAGGGAGTCACCATAACGTTTCCGCGATCCGCGGCGACGCTACCCACATTGGGTAAAATGCTGACCGAGGTGGCATTTTGAATCTCCCAAGAAAGAGTGGCATTCTGTCCTGAATCAATGAATGGAGGACTGGCCTCGAATACCGTAACGGAAGGCGGTCCGCCCGGCACGCCATTCGTCATGATGTCTTTGATTTCTGCCGAAGTTAAAGCGTGATCCCAAAGAGCAACATCATCGATCAGGCCATCGAAGAAAAATGCTCCGCCACTGTCGGCACCCGAACCGATGTGTAGGTTTTCCGATTGAGGACCGTTAGGATCGTAAAGGTTAGGAGCTGAATTGGAACCTGCAAGCGAGCCGTTGACATAGAGTTTTTTTGTTTGGCTACCATCATCATAGCTGACAGCGATATGAGTCCAGGAGCCGATCTCGACTTTTCCCCCGGACATTTGATTCCAGGCTCCGGAAGGCCCACCTGTCCCGGTCCAAAAATTCCAATTTCCGCTGCGGTCATTATATACAAGGTAACCATGAACCGATGTTGGTGTGTCGTCGCGACTGGTGACTGGGGACGCAAAGCCGTTCGTGCTATCGGCATTGACCCACATTGAAAGGGTGAAACTTTCTGGATTCATTGCTGAATCAAAAGGCACCGTAATGGTTGAACTGGAACCATTAAACTCGGCTGCGGTGCCAGTGTGGTTGGCGGCTCCCTCTACGCCAAAGATCACGCCAGATTCGGCGCCGTCGTGATTCCCAAGGAGATCTTTTGCATTGGCGTCAAGTGGCCAGTGGGCGACTAGCTCAGCTTGGGCCCGGAAAGCTGTGATAAGGAGTAGTGCAAGAAAAGTTTGAGCAAGCAATTTCATGGGAGGAATAATAGCCTCTTGAGTTAGGTGGCATCATTCAAGTAGCTTCTTTAGTAGATTAGTGATGAAAATTATTCCCATTTTGGCTTTCGCGACCCTTTCCGCTCCTGTGAAAGCCATCGAGGGTCATAGACTTAACAAACCTAATTCATCTGAGGGAACGACCATGTTTGACCGCTTAGATGCAGAAAGGACAGGAATTGATTTCACGCGCGAATGGAAGCCTCCTGTAAAGTGGGCGGCGGAAATTAGCGGCTCTTTTACGGGGGGAGGAGTTTGTCTAGGAGACTTTGATCGTGATGGAGACACGGATCTTTTTCTTTCAAGAATGACTGATGGAGGAAGGCTCTATCGAAATCTTGGTGATTTTAAATTTGAAGATGTCACTGAGGAGATGGGAATGGCTTCACTTGGGCTTTGGGGGGCAGGTTGCACCTGGGCTGATGTGGACGGCGACGGTTGGCTTGATCTTTATCTCTGCGCTTTTGATGGTCCTAACCGGCTTTTCATCAATCAAGCCGGGAAGGGATTTGAAGATCAGGCCGAAGAACAAGGACTCGCTTTCAAGGGAGCTAGTTTAATGATGGCCTTCAGCGATTATGACCGCGATGGCGATTTAGATGGCTATCTTTTAACCAACCGGATTCCGCCTGGAGAGGAACTTAAGGACGTGCGCTTTCGGCTCGTCAAAGGGCCGGAGGGCGAACCCGTAATTTTACCCGAAGAGATGCAACAATATGCGGGGCTCATTAAATCGCCCAGCGGCTACAAGCAAATTGCCTCTGGACAATTCGACCGCCTCTATCGAAACGATGGCGGAAAGTTTGTTGAAGTGGGGAAAGAGGCCGGCGTCCGCGAATCTGAATATGGCCTGTCTGCGACTTGGTGGGACTACGATGCCGATGGATGGCCCGATCTCTACGTCGCAAATGATTTTTACGGAGCTGATCACCTTTACCGCAACAAAGGGGACGGCACTTTTGAAGATGTTGCTCCTAGAGCTTTGCCCCACACTCCTTGGTTTTCAATGGGGTCGGATGTGGCCGATATTAATAATGACGGGCTTTTTGATTACATGGCTTCAGACATGGCTGGTAGCGATCACTACAAAGAAAAGATGTCGATGGGAAATATGACTGGGAAGGATAGTGACTCCTGGTTTCTTAATTGGCCAATTCCAGCTCAATATATGCGAAATGCGGTTTACCTCAATACGGGAACCGGTCGCTTTAATGAGATTGCTTTTCAGACCGGGTTAGCGGCAACTGATTGGACTTGGGCAATCAAATTTGGCGATCTTGACTGCGACGGGCGGGAGGATGTTTTCATCTCCACTGGTATGAGCCGGGATTGGTTTAATAGTGATTTGCGGAACCAGGAGGAGGCCTTAATTCTCAGCAAAGGAAGCGCTGCGGGGCGGGCTTTTTGGAATGATAAGGAACCACTAGCTTTGAAAAATTGGGCCTTCCGAAATGAGGGCGACTTAAAGTTTAGCGACGTGGGTCATGAATGGGGGCTCGATGTAAAAGCAGTCAGTTACGGAGCGGCCTTGGGTGATCTTGATGGGGATGGAGATCTTGATTTAGTGGTCAATAATTTTGGTGGGGCACCTGGGGTTTATCGAAACGGGCAGGAGAAGGGTGAGCGATTAACTTTGGACCTGCGTGGTGCGGGGAGAAATTTCTCTGCGCTCGGTGCGGTGGTGCGAGTTGAAATTTCGAGCGAGCCATCTGTCTTAATGCGAAGCGTAACGGCATCGCGGGGTTTCATGTCTAGTAATGATACTTTGCTGCACTTTGGTTTGGGCGCGGCCAATAAGGCAAATCGAGTCGTCATCGACTGGCCGGATGGAGGACGACAAATCCTCGAAAACCTGTCTGCTGGAAAGCGTTATGTGATTGAGCAACCTGAGAACCTCCCATCCCGAAAAAAGAAGAAGGCAAAGAGTCTCTTCACTGAGTCGAGGATGCTCTCGCGGGTGAGACCCACTGAGGATATTTTTAACGATTTTAATAAGCAGCCACTCCTGCCCACGATGCATTCACAGATGGGGCCAGGAATTGCAGTGGGTGACATCAATCGTGATGGCCGCGAGGATCTCTATGTTTCGCATCCGGCAGGGCAGGAAGGAAAACTTTACCAACAAACCGATGGTAGTGGCCGATCGACCTTCTCTGAGCTGGAGACCAAGGTGCTTGCGGTGGATGCTGCGAGTGAGGATATGGCCCCTCTTTTCTTCGATGCAGATAATGATGGCGATCTTGATCTCTTCGTGGTGAGTGGAGGGGTCGAAGGTGATCCAGGGCAAGGAGTTTATCGTGATCGTCTTTATCTGAATTCGGGCCAAGGCGAGTTTCAAAAAGCTCCTACTGGAATGTTACCGGGAAGCACTGGGAGTGGCTCGGTGGCGTGTGCCGCAGACTATGATCGGGATGGCGATTTGGATCTCTTCGTGGGAGGGAGGGTGGTTCCGGGTTCTTACCCCGAGTCGCCGCAAAGCGAGCTCCTTCAGAACGACGGAGGGAAGAAGTTTGTTGATGTGGCTGCGGGACGGTTAGGAGGGTTGGTCACTTCGGCCTTATGGACTGATGTTGATGGCGATGGCTGGTTGGACTTACTCGTAACCCGGGAATGGGGCGTCGTTGCTCTTTTCCGAAACAATAAGGGTGAGTTGATTGAGGACACTCAAAAAGCTGGACTTGCGGATCGCACCGGGTGGTGGAACAGCATCGTGGGAGGAGATTTTGATGGTGATGGCGACTTCGACTACGTGGTTGGAAATAACGGGCTCAACACTAAGTATGAAACGCCAGCGCTTCTTTACTATGGTGATGTAGATGGCAGTGGTAGAAAGAGGATTCTCGAAGCCGAGATGGAGAAGGGTAAGTGTTTTCCGATTCGTGGATTGAGCTGTTCCAGCAACGCCATGCCTTTTTTGAGAAAAAAGACTCCTAAGTTCCACGACTTCGCCTCGGCAACGCTATTTGATTTGTATTCAGGCGGCTTAGATAAGGCAGATCGTTACGAGGTTAATACGCTAGAAAGTGGGCTGCTGATCAATTCAGGTGAGGGAATTTTTGAGTTTCGATCACTGCCTGCGATAGCGCAGGTTGCTCCGGTTTTTGGAATGGCAGTGAGTGACTTTGATGGCGATGGAAATCTCGATGTCTTTTTGGCGCAAAATTCCTTTGCCCCACAGGTGGAAACTGGCCGGATGGATGGGGGAACGGGCGCGCTTTTAAAAGGGCTCGGCGATGGTTTCTTCGAAGCGATTCGCGCGGACCGGAGTGGTATCATTGCTGCGGGCGATGCCAAAGGTGTGGCGCTTGCCGATGTGAACAGCGATCGTTGGCCGGATCTTCTTGTTGCGAATAATGATGCGGCGTTGCAGGTCTTTGAATCAGTTCCTCCACCAGGAGCACGAAGTTTGACTGTCGAACTCAAGGCGCCATGGGTCTTGGCCGTAGGGGCGCTCGTTAAAGTGACACTCGAAAGTGGCAAAACATATATTCGTGAAATTTCGGCAGGTGGTTCGTATCTCTCTCAGTCATCGAGTATCCCGCAATTCACCATTCCGATTGGCGAGTCTGCCAAATCGATCTCAGTGAGGTGGTCGGATGGTGAGACTACTTCGGCACAAGTGACTGGTGATGCGATGACGATTTCACGTGGTCATTGAAATCAATACGACGATTCGACTGATAGACAGCATTCGGAAATACAGTAAAATTCTGGAGTGTTTGGACGAATCATCAGGTTTCTGGGTTTGTTAATCGGTCCTCTTTTGGGTGCCGAGACGGACTGGGCGTATGCCCCGGTTGAAAATCCCGAGCTCCCCAAGGTCGATACAGCAAATTGGACTCGGGAAGAGATGGACTTCTTCGTCTTGGCTGGGATTGAGAAGCGGGATTATCTTCCGACCAAGCCCGCCGCAAAGCGAACTCTGATAAGGCGAGCTTACCTTGATTTACACGGGCTGCCTCCCTCGACTGGTCAGATCGAGGCCTTCCTAAAAGATGAGCGCCCTGATGCTTGGGCGCGATTGATTGATGAGCTTTTAAAATCACCGAGATACGGCGAGCGATGGGGCCGGCATTGGCTTGATGTTGCCCGTTATGCGGATACTAACGGAATGGACGAAGATATTGCCCATCCGTCTGCATGGCGATACCGGGATTATGTCATCCGCTCATTTAATAAAGATAAGCCATTCGATCGATTTATTGTCGAACAGTTAGCGGGGGATTTGTTGCCGGCGAAGGATCTTGCTCAAAAGCGGGAGCAAACAGTGGGGCTCGGCTTTCTTTCGGTAGGTCCTAAAATGTTGGCTTGTGATGATCCGGACAAAATGCGGCGCGATATTATTGACGAACAAATGGATACGATGGGGCGCGCTTTTTTAGGAATGACGATCGGTTGTGCACGTTGCCATGATCATAAGATTGATCCTATTTCAATTAAGGATTATTACGGGCTCGCAGGAATCTTTATGTCTACGAAGACGCTCACGAAGTACTCGGTAGTGGCTGAATTTCATGAGCACGATCTTACAAAGGGAGAGGATCAAAAAAAATGGCTTGAGGTAAGACGACTTGAAGGTGAGCAGAAAAAAAAGGAAACTCCGAAGGATGAGAAGGATAAGCTCGCCGAGGAAATTACCGCTTTAAAAAAAGGCCTCCCGGCCCCTTTCAAAGTAATGGGCGTGACGGAGTATCCCACTCAAGACGTGAAGGTTCATTTGCGGGGCGATTATTTGACCTTGGGTGAAGAAGTTCCGCGCGGGGTGCCAGCAATTTGGACTGAAGGGAAAAAGGTCGCCATGCCGGAAAAGCAAAGCGGCCGACTGGAATTGGCGCGATGGATTGCTTCGGCTGATAACCCTCTGACAGCCCGGGTGATCGTCAATCGTCTTTGGCGCTGGCACTTTGGGCGAGGAATCGTGCCGACTCCGGATAACTTTGGTGGGCTGGGTGAAAAGCCAACACATCCTGAGTTACTAGATCATTTAGCTCGAAAGTTTGTCGAGTCCGGGTGGTCCGTGAAATCAATGCATCGGCTTATGATGAATTCGGCAACTTATCGTCAGTCGGCTGAGGCAGACTTGGCGTTAGTTGAATATGACCCGGAGAACAAACTCTTCGCGCGTTGGCAGCGTCGACGAGTTGAGTCGGAAGTGGTTCGCGATAGCATTCTCATGAAGGCGAATCGGCTCGACTTGGACATGGGGGGCTCAATGTTGGTGGTCCAACCGAATAAATACGCCAATCAAGGGAAGCTGACGGAGCATTCCATAGTTCCGAGGCGAACGATCTATTTACCGGTTTACCGGAGCTCGGGATATGATGGTCAAAAGGCTTTTGATACGGCTGATCCGGCGGTGTCAAATGGCAATCGGCGAACCTCTACGGTTGCAGGGCAGGCGCTGTTTTTAATGAATAGCGAGCTGATGCACGCGTCGTCTAAGGCTTTGGCTGAACTGGTCATCTCAAAAGCGACCAAGCATCGACCAGCATGGATGATCAAACATGTTTTGGGCCGTGACCCTACAAAAGATGAGACCGCTCGAGGTAATACTTTTGTTGAAAAATATGGCGACGAAAGAGGGGCGCTGGCTGCTTTTGCGAGAGTTCTTTTATCGAGTAACGAATTTTTGTATATGGATTAAAACATTATGAGTTTGTGTCGTCATCGTGCGGGGTTGCCACTTTCCCGTCGGGAAATGTTGCAGCGATCCGGAACAGGGTTCGGAGCGCTTGCCTTGCAGGCGATGTTGGCCAGGGAAGCACGGGGGGAGGCGAAGGCGCCTTCGTTACCTGGCACTGCTAAACGAGTGATCTTTCTCTTTATGCACGGGGGTCCATCGACAGTTGATTTATTCGATCCCAAGCCGCTTCTGGTCCGAGATAATGGGAAGCCCTTTCCGCTCAAAGTCCCTCGGATTACCTCACATAAATCAAAAAATCTTCTTTTGAAATCTCCTTGGTCTTGCGCGCAGCATGGAGAAAGTGGCGCGCAGGTCAGCGAGCTACTTCCGCATATCGCGTCCATCACAGATGATCTTTGTTTTGTGAGATCAATGCATGGTTCGAACTCTCGCCATGGGGGGGCTTTGTTGGAATTACACACCGGATCAGATACTTTCACTCGACCTTCGATGGGCTCGTGGATCAACTACGGTCTCGGCTCAGAAAACGATAATCTCCCTGGCTTCATTACGATTAATCCTAGCGGCAGCCATGGAGGAGCTGGCGCCTGGTCTTCTGCTTTTCTCCCCGCAAAATATAGTGGAACAAGAATTGGCGGGAAGAGCGGCGGGATGAAAGTCCCTTTCATCGATAATCCGTTACAGGATCGCGGGAAGCAGCGAAAGGAGTTGGATTTATTGGCGTCGTTCAATCGGGATCATCTCGCTCAACGTGGAGTTGATAGTGAACTCGAATCACGAATCGCTTCCTATGAATTGGCTTTCAAAATGCAAATGGAGGTGCCTGGAGTACAGGATTTTTCGAGTGAGCCGGATCATATCAAAAAGCTGTATGGGGCGGATGTTGAGCCGACTAAGTCCTTTGGCGAGCAGTGCCTCATGGCGCGTCGTTTTAGCGAAGCTGGAGTGCGCTTCGTTCAGCTGTCTCATAGATACTGGGATTCTCATGGAAACCTAAAAAAGGAACACGAGAAGCTGAGCAAGGAGATGGATAAGCCGGTTGCTGGACTGATCTCGGATTTGAAACAACGGGGTCTTCTTGATGAGACGCTTGTGCTTTGGGGTGGGGAATTTGGCCGAACACCAACCGCGCAGGGAAATGATGGCCGGGATCATAATCCCCATGGCTTCACCATGTTTATGGCTGGAGGAGGGATAAAGCCAGGGACGGTTTATGGTTCAACCGACGACTATGGCTACTATGCAGAAGACAAGCCTGTTCACTTTCATGATCTTCATGCGACGATTCTCCACTTGATGGGGATTGACCACGAGGAATTCACCTATCGCTACGCTGGCCGCGATTTCAGGCTAACGGATGTCGAAGGAAAGGTGGTCCATGAAATCCTCTCGTGATTTTAGCGCTTCGATGGAGGGTTGATTATGGAGGTAACCTGGACATGCTCCGCGCATGTCGTTTGGGGATATTTGCGCGGTGGCTTCGGCGTTGTTCTGGTCGGTGGCAGTGATCCTGATGCGGGTGTCAGGATTGAAGGTGCCCCCACTGCCACTCACCTTTTTTAAGATCTGGGTCGCGGTCTTGCTTTTGATGGGAACCCTCTTGTGGGAAGGGAGCCCGTGGGTTTTGGACTTAACGAGTCAGGACTATCTGCGGCTTGTGGTGAGTGCGGTATTGGGAATTACGTTGGCGGACACAATGATTGCGTCGGCTTTAAATCGTCTGGGTGCGAGTTTGCAAGCTTTGGCGGACTGTGTGTATTCACCGGTCATTGCACTCGTTGGCTTGGTGATGTTTGGGGAGCATTTGAGCGCTTGGGAAATGATGGGTGGAGCACTTGTGGTGTCGGGAGTTTTTGTTGGTGCTACGCGAACGGTTGAGATTAAAAAGCCGAATGATCTCTGGATAGGAATTCTTCTGGCAGCTGGTGCGCACATTATTATGGCGGTCGGTATTTTGATGGTGCGGGATCTCTTTCGGGAGCACTCTTTGGTTTGGGTTTCAACTTTCCGATTCGTAGTCGCGGGAGTTGTGATGCTTTTTTGGGGGGCTCTGGGAGGGAGAAAAAAGTTAAGGCATTTATTCCTTGGTTTTCGGACGCGGGAGACTTGGAAGTTTATGATTCCAATGTCGATTCTCGGACCCTTCCTAGCGACCCTATTTTGGGTTGCTGGATTCAAGCATTTGAATGCAGGGCGGGCGGCTATTTTCAATCAACTTTCAACAGTCTTCATCGTGATATTGGCTTATCTCATCCTGAAAGAAAAGTTTACGGCGCGGAAGATTGCTGGGGTCTTGCTTGCGATTGTTGGTTCATTGGTGGTTGCGATGCATTGAGGTAAAAATTACGGGGATAGTTGTCAGAGGAATCATTGCCTGATTGACTGACTTAGCTTTAAAGATTTTTTACTCTCATGAAATTGACCTTCCTTCTCCTTAGTTTCTTTTTGTCCTCCGCTCTTGCCGATGATTGGCCACAGTGGTTTGGGCCGGAGCATGATGGTGTTTGGCGAGAGACGGGGATTATTGATAAATTTCCAGATGGTGGGCCGAAGGTCCTTTGGAGGACTCCTGTTAATCGTGGATACGCAGGGCCATCAGTCGCTGGAGATCGTGTTTTTTTGATGGATCGTAAGGCTCTCGATACCCAAGAAGCGAAGGCAAAGGGAGCACGAACTGGAGAGAAACAGGGAAACGAGCGGCTTCTCTGTCTCAACGCAGTCACTGGGAAAGTGATTTGGGAGAAAGCCTATGATTGTCCTTACACTATGTCTTATTCAGCGGGGCCCCGAGTGACTCCCCTCGTCGATGGCGACCGCGTTTACACTTTTGGCGGAGAGGGTAATCTCATCTGCCGTGCGACCGAGGATGGCTCAAAGAAATGGGCTCACGATTTCAAAGAACTGTTCGGCGTAAAAACCCAGACTTGGGGATTTGCCGCTTCACCGCTTGTGCACGGTAATCTTTTGATCTGCCTTGCGAGCGGTGATGGAACGACTGCGGTGGCTTTCAATAAAGTATCTGGAAAAGAGATTTGGAGATCTCTTTCGGCAAAGCAGCCCGGCTATTGCCCGCCCTGTATTGTTAAACATAAGGGACGTGATCTCCTTCTGATTTGGCATCCCGAAGCAATTAACGCGCTCGATCCCTTAAATGGAAAAATCTACTGGAGGGTGCCGTGGAAGGTGCGCTACGGACTCACTATTACAGCGCCGCAGATGATTGATGATGAGCATCTTTTCTTGAGCAGTTTTTACAATGGATCGACGCTTCTCAAGCTAAAGGAAGATGAGTCTACTCCGGATATCGTGTATCGCACAGAACGCGCAAGCGAGAGAAAGACGACCCATCTGCATGGGATTATGAACACACCGGTGCTACGCGACGGACATCTTTTCGGAGCCTGTAGCTATGGAGAATTTCGTTGTATGGAAGCGCTGTCTGGAAAACGGGTTTGGGAATCTCTCAAACCGATCGCGCTTAAGGAGCCCGTTCGCTGGGGGACTGTTTTCGTCACCCCTCATGAGGACCGCTATTTTCTTTTTACCGAAAAGGGTGATCTGGTCATCGCTAATCTCTCAGTGGAAGGCTACGAAGAAATTGATCGAGCTCATGTCATCAAACCTAATGGTCTCGATTTGAGGCAACGGGATATCGTTTGGTCACATCCTGCGTATGCCCGAAAGTGCGCCTTCATTCGTAATGATAGCGAAGTGATCTGTGTCTCTCTTGCGAAGCCGCAGTGAGGAAGAGAGCAATGGCATTTTGAGGCCACCTAAAAACCGGGATGGCTCGGGAATTATTGATAATCAATAGTTTAGGCATCCGTCTCTTTTTGAAGAAGAAGTGATCTTCAGGATAAGTTTTCTTTCTTTTTGTCTAGTTGGATCAAGGGAAAGGGCGTTGGTTGAGATCTCGGGTAGGCCGGGTCAGTGCTTGGTTCTTTGACAGTGAGGAAAAAACTGATACGTCGCCGCATGTTTAGAATTCGAAGGAGCCTTTGTCTTTTACAAATCATCTGTTTTTCAGGAGTGGCAGGCTTACTGGCTTTCGCAAATTCAGGAAGGCCGGAGAAGGCCGTGCCTGTCTTCAAAGATGGTGAAGCGCAGATCGTGAAGCGCTTTGAAGATCCTGACTTTTGGATTCGCCATGATTTGTGGGTCGAAACAGAAAGCGATCTCGATAAGGATGGACGCCCGGACCGGGTTCATGTTGCCGTGACCCGCCCGCGCCAAACCGACACCGAGGGCCTAAAGCTCCCGGTGGTTTACGTGACAAGCCCCTATTTTGCAGGCACTGCTCCCGATGCTCAAGATACCATGTGGTCACCACGTCAGGAACTGGGTGAAGAACCGCCAAAAAGGACGAAAAGTAATCAGATAGAGAGAAAAGGTGAGCGGCCTATTATCTCAAAGAGTCATGCAAAAACTTGGGTGCCTCGCGGATATATCGTGGTGCATTCTTCTTCGCCGGGGACGGGACTTTCACAAGGATGCCCTACAATCGGGGGAATAAATGAAGCCTTAGCTCCAAAAGCGGTCGTGCAGTGGCTCACCGGAAAAGCTTCCGGATTTACGACTCCTGATGGGCAGGAAAAAGTCGAGGCGTATTGGTCGACCGGAAAAGTTGGGATGACTGGAACTTCATTTAATGGGACTCTTCCACTTGCGGCTGCGACGACTGGAGTGGAGGGACTTGAGGCGATTATTCCGATTGCACCAAATACTTCCTACTACCACTACTATCGCTCGAATGGGCTTGTGAGGCATCCTGGCGGCTTCATTGGGGAGGACATTGACTGCCTTTTTGATTTTGTTAATAGCGGAAATCCGGAGAAGCGGGAATTGTGCGATTGTGCGATTCGAGATGAGGAAATGATTAAGAGTTTTGATCGTAAAAATGGTGACTACAATGATTTCTGGGCAGGCCGGGATTACCTCAATCAATTGGACAATTTAAAGGCCGCTACCTTGATGGCACACGCTTTCAATGATTGGAATGTTCAGCCGGAACATAGTGTTCGAATTTACGAAGCTTTGAAGAAGAAGGGCGTGCCAGTCCAGGCGTATTTTCATCAGGGCGGGCACGGTGGAGAGCCACCCCTGAAGCAGATGAATCGTTGGTTTACACGTTACCTTCATGGTGTGGTGAACAATGTCGAAAACGATCCTAAATCTTGGATCGTACGTGAGGGAGCGAAGCGAGAAGAGCCGACTTCTTATCATGACTATCCGAATCCGGCAGCGCGGCCTGTCGAATTTTCTCTAAGTCCGGGTGCTCCGGAGAAAGGGGGAATGGATATCCAAAAAGGAGAGAAACCGGGAAAGGAGACTTTGGTGGATAACTTTTCGTTTGATGGTATCTCGCTGGCAAAGGCGGAATGGACTAAGCATCGCTTGATTTATACGACTCCTATTCTAAAGCAAGCTGTCCATCTTTCGGGGACCTCAACGATTAAAATTCGTTTGGCCAGTAGTAAGCCTGCTGCAAATCTTTCAGTGTGGATGGTTTCTCTTCCTTGGAATGATAAGAAGAAGGCTCTGATCACGGATAATATTATCACGCGTGGTTGGGCCGACCCGCAGAACTATCGTTCTATTCGGAAGGGTGAGCGACTGAAGCCTGGCAAATTTTACGATATGACCTTTGACCTGCAGCCTGATGATCAGGTGATCCCGGCTGGGCAGCAAATTGGGCTCATGATTTTCTCAAGCGATCGCGAGTTTACTTTGTGGCCTGATCCCGGAACCGAACTGACGGTCGATTTAGGTGCCACTTCAATTACCTTGCCGATTGTTGGTGGGCTTGATGGATGGAAGAAAAGCCAGACCGATAAAGTCGAGGAACCCAAGGAGGAGAAATCCGAGGAGAAAAAACCGGCTGGTTCACCCAGCGGCCCCAATTCCGGGAGGATGTGGTTCAACTCAGATGATGAAGTCTTGCCAGTCCGCTTTGATCATTGACCTTTATCAAGATCGCGGGTCCACGTTTTGTGGAGTGCGATGAGCTCTTGGACTCGTGCTGGTTTCTCTTCCGCATAGTCTGTTACTTCTGGTTTTTCGTCGGTGAGATGATGGAGCGTATACCGCATTTCATTCTTCGGTTTTCCCTGCTTATTTCCGATTAATTTCCAATCACCTTTTCTTACCGCCCAGCTATTCCTCCATTGGAAATGAAGGACTTCGTGAGCGGCGGGCGCCTCTGCCGAATTAATGACAGGTTGGAGGCTATGGCCGTCTAGGACAACATCTGGCTTTTTAATTCCACACCATTCCAGCAAGCTTGGATACCAGTCCATGATCGTAATGATCTGATCTCTAACGATTCCTTTCGGCAGTTTGGCAGGCCAGCTGACAACGGCGGGAACGCGGATACCGCCTTCGAGGAAAGTTCCTTTTGCGCCGATCCATTTTCCGGTGTTGCCGCCACCACCATGGGCCATATAGTAGTGTCCCTTGGGATGGCCACTGCTGTGGTCTTCGTATCGAATGTTCGCGCCATCTTCTGCTGAGTGACCGTTATCACTTTGAAAAATGACGATGGTATTTTCAGTCAGGCCAAGTTGAGATAATTTTTCTAAAACTTGCCCGATGTAGTAATCGGTAGTCGTAATCATGGCGGCGTAGGATCGCCGTGGCATATCCAGCTCCTTGTAGATAGCAGTATGCTCAGGAAGAGCTTGCTCGGGGTAATGAGGAATATTGAAACCTAGGTAGAGGAGAAAAGGGGCCTCCCGGTTTTTTTCGATAAAGGACAATGCTCGATTGGTGATTAATTCTGGGAAGTAGCTCCCTTTTTTGAATACCTCGGTCGTCCCCTCATAGAGATCATGATATCCCTTACCGTGGAGGAAGTAGTGGTTGTAGTTGTCAATGAAGCCATTACGAATGCCGAAAAATTCATCGAATCCCTGCTTCATTGGTCCGTGATTTCGGTGGGAACCGACATGCCATTTCCCAAATAAGGCTGTCCGATATCCACTTTCTTTAAAAGCCTCGGCAAAGGTTACTTCAGCGAGAGGCATGTTGAGGCCGTCAGGACCATTCATGTTTCCTTGGGTCCAGTTATTGATCCCTGAGCGTTGTGGATGACGACCTGTCAAGAAAGCCGCGCGCGAGGGGCAACAAACGGTATGCGCATAAGCTTGAGTGAAGCGGACTCCATTCTTTGCAAGTCGGTCCATGTTTGGAGTTTGAAGATCTTTTGATCCGTAACAACCGGCATCAAGAGTTCCTTGATCATCGGTATAGAAAATGACGACATTTGGTTTTTTGGATTGGTCAGCAAACGCAAGAGATGAGACTGCTGCGAAGATTATGAATACTATTGCCGCGTAACATTTGTGAGTTGAGACACAAGCGAGAGAAAAAATCATCTGTCGAAATTGTAGAGTTTTGTTTCATGTGGCCATTATCTTTTTTAATAGGTCGATCCTTCGAGGAGGATCAAAGGTTTCTCCTATCTTGACATGATCAAAACATCGTGAAGAGTCGAAACCAAATCATCTGTTTACGTGAGATTCATTATGCCTTCCAAATTTTCTTCGACTTGTAGTATTTTTCTTTGTCTGACTTCCATAGTGTGGGGAGGGAATTGGGCTCACTGGAGGGGGCCTGCTGGGAATGGTTCTTCACCTGATGCCAAGCCGCCAATCGAGTGGAGCGCGACCAAGAATGTAAAATGGAAAGTTCCGGTGCCGGGGCGTGGCTCAGGCTCCCCGGTGATTTGGGAAAACAAGGTCTTTGTCGTTTCTGCGGTGGCAGCGAAAGGAGGCCGGGGGTTTGACGGAGAACGCCTCTCGAAGTTGGCCTTCAAACTTTTTTGTTTTGACCGGGAGACTGGAAAAATCCTCTGGCAAAAGACTGCGATTACCGCGACCCCTCACCAAGGAACCCACTCCACGAATGGTTTTGCTTCCGCCTCACCTTGCACGAATGGTAAGCATGTTTATGCGCACTTCGGTTCTCGCGGGCTTTACTGCTACACCATGGATGGTGAGCTTGTCTGGAAGCGTGATGACTTTGGAAAGATGGACACTCGTAACGCTTTTGGTGAGGGGAGTTCTCCAACTCTTGAAGGCAATAAGATCCTTGTGCCATGGGACCATGAAGGGCCTTCTTCCCTTTATGCTCTCAATTGCCTCACTGGCAAAACGATTTGGCAGACTAAGCGGGACGAGCCGACCAACTGGTGCACCCCTTTTGTTGTTGAGAACCGCGGTGCCAAGCAAGTCGTGATGAATGGTCAGACCTGTATCCGTGGTTATGAGCTCGAAACTGGTAAGGAACTATGGCGTATTGCGGGAAAAGCCCAAAGACCGGTCACTTCTGCGGTGGCTATCAATGATCTAGTTATTGTCGCCAGTGGCTTCCGTGGATCCTATGGCGGGGCGTTTCGTCTCGGCGGACGAGGCGACCTCAAGGGCACCCAGAATGTCGCGTGGAGTTGGGAGAAGAATACGCCCGATCTCGCTTCGCCGCTTTTGTCCGGGAAGCTTCTCTATATGCATAAGGCCAAGTCGGCTTCACTTTCATGTGTGAATCCTCTCACTGGTGATGCTTATTATACGGCTGCAAGAATTCCAGGTCTCTCGACTCTCTATGCTTCTCCAGTCGCTGCAAACGGTCGGGTCTACATTACTGGACGAAGTGGAACGACCGTGGTTATTAAAGATAGTAAGAAGCTCGAGATTATTTCCACCAATTCACTTGATGAAGGAGTCGACGCAACTCTAGCTCCGATCGACAATCAGTTGTTTATCCGGGGTGAGCGCCATCTGTTCTGCATTGAAGACTCAAACTAGGGGTTTAGTCGTTTCTGCGACAGTAATTAGCCCTAGCCGGAGGGGAAAGACACTCCACTCATCCTTGGAATAATGGGTGGAGTCGCCTACTCCTTATTCTGGTTTTGAGCCTTTTAGTAGCTTGAAGAGGTCGGAATCAGTCGAGAGGATGACGGTTGTGTTTTCATCGAGTATTTTGTCGTAGGCTTCTAGTGTTTTCACAAACTCGTAAAAGCTCTCCCGCTCAGGAGTCCCGCCATAGGCTTCGGCGTAGATCCGGGTCGATTCGGCATCCGCTTCGCCAAGAATTGACTGAATTTTGCGATAGGCTTCTGATTCGATCCGCTTCACTTCCCTCTCCATCTTACCCATCGTCCGAGCCGCTTCGCCTGCTCCTTCGGAACGGAAGCGTTCGGCAATTTGCTGGCGTTCAGAAATCATCTGTTCGTAGATTTGCGGTGCCACGGACTGGTTGTAGTTTATTCGCTTGAAACGAAGGTCAAGGAGGTTGATTCCGATGTCCTCTAGTTTGGTTTTTGCGATCTCGTAAACATTATTTTCGATTTCCCGGCGGCCGATTTTGATGGGTTCGAAGACGGCTTCCTGTTCGGTCTGCAAATCAGTTTTTTCTGGTTTACGGTCCTTGGTGGATCGTACGACTTCGAGGAGATCGTGTTTGGCGACCGCATTTCGGGTTTCTGACCCCAGGATGTCGTCGAGACGTGACAGTGCACTTCGTTCATCCCGTAGGGTCTTGAAATAGACAAGAGGTTCGGAAATTTCCCAACGGGCAAAGGTATCAACCTGAATGTAGGTCTTGTCTCGGGTTGGCATTTGCGCGCTCTCGCCATCCCAAGCCAGAACACGCTTTTCGATCACGTTGACCTTGACGATGAAAGGTAACTTGAAATGTAACCCAGCCTCAGTGATAGGATCTCCGATCGACTTTCCAAACTGTGTTAGGATGACTTGTTGATCTTCTCTGACGGTATAAACCGTTCCAGTAACGAAGAGCAAAACGATGAGAACCAAAACTGCTGTTATAAATCCAAATACTTTTTTCATCGAGCGCCTCCCTTTCCATTTAATGCGTTGTTGAGGTCAAGAAGGGGCAGCGGTTTGCTGGCCTCTCCATCCATGATAAATTTGTTTTTAAGCCGGGGTAGAACATCCTGAATTTTCTCCAGATAGAGTCGCTGGCGGGTAATCTCTGGTGCCTTTTGGTATTCTTTGAAGAGAGCCAAGAAGCGCTCTGCATCACCGGTGGCCTCGTTGACTCGCTGAAGTTTCTCACCTTCCGCAGCACTGATTTTTTGATCCGCTTCACCTTTGCCTTTTGGAACAGCCTTATTATAAAGCCCCTCTGCGACGTTGATTTGTTTGGTTTTGTCCTGTTGTGCTTGGTTCACCTCGTTGAAGGAGGCTTGGACCTCCCGTGGTGGGTTTACGTTTTTCAGTTGAAGCGATTCAATTTTCAAACCGAGCCCATATTCGTCGACGAGTTCCTGAAGCTTGACTAGGGCGTCGGTTGCGATCGACTCACGGCCAATCGTAATAACCTCGTCGACGGTTCGATCACCAACCACTTCCCTCATCACTGATTCCGAGGCATCCCGCATCGTTTCTTCGGGATCACGAACTTTGAAAAGATACGCTTCTGGGTCACTGATACGGTACTGGATCACCCACTCCACAGCAGCGGCATTTTTATCACCTGTGATCATTGATTGTTCCTCGTAGAATTCTTTGGGGCGGGTCTGGAAGGGGTTCGTAGATCCTGCGGTTCCATATCCAAATTCCATCTTTAGGCGGCGGTCAACAGGAATGATCTCTTTGGTTTCAAACCAGAAGGGTAATTTAAAGTTCAAACCAGGCTCTGCTTTTCGATTGTATTTCCCGAAGCGCAAGACCACTGCTTCTGAATCGGTTGGGACTGTGAAGTAGCTGGTAAAGGCTCCTGCAAGCACGATAATTCCGGGAATGATTAGCCCAAGTCGGGGACTCAACTTTTTTAAGGCCTCCCGGGCGGCGTCGGCATCAATTTTTATCTCTGACATGTGCTCCTACACTCATGGTTGAATTGCGGGCAGGCAATGAGAATCTTGGTTTGTTTTTAGGTTCCTCTCACTTTTCGTCCTTTGGTCTCCGCTGATGGGTGAGCTCAACGATCATCGGGAGGTGGTCTGATAAGATCCAGGTGGTGTCGTCAGCAATGATCTCTGCGCGGGTTACTCGCTTGGCGAGAGAAGGGCTGGCAAATACATAGTCGAGGCGTCGCGCTTCCCCGTGGTCGCCCGGTTTTTGAATTTTGGTGGGGAAGCTTCCGGTGAAGCGGTAGCTAGCTCCGCGCTTCGAGTGTTCCAAATCGATCAGCCCAGCAGCGGTAAATTTCCTAATCACGGAGTAGTCCAACTTGCCATCTCGCAGATTTTTTTCTTTATATTTTGTATCACGGGCCGCGAAAAAGGGCTCGAGCCTAGTCTTCACATAGTGTCTTTCATCGGTCGTAGAGAAGGTGTTAAAATCACCGACCAAGGCAACCAATGCGCCCTTTGGAAGCTCGGCGATATCTGCCAAAATAAGGTCTGCTTCTCGCCCACGAATCTCCCAATTACTCGGGTGGAGGTGGATCACGTAGTAGTAGATCCCCTTGATGCGTGCGCGTAGCAAGCCGTGATGGAAGCCCTCGCGGAAACGGCGGATCTCTTCGATCGGGAAGCGCGAGGTGATACCGGTGGGAAACCCACTTTCTTTGAGGATTGCTGAATGACTGTGTCCCCAAGCTGCTGCGTCGGCCTTCAATTTATCTGCGGTGTATCCGTTCAGTTCCTGTAGCGAGACGATATCTGGGTTTTGAGTCTCCATCCAATTTAAGAAGCTCGTCTTACGTTCTGGAACCTTAGTAAATCCATACCACACATTATAGGAAAGGAGACGTAAGTGATCGGCGGCGCAGGTTGAATTGATGGGAATAAGTGCGAGAAATAAGAGGAGGAAAACCTTGGGCATCGGACAGGATAATACGACGAGTAGGACGGAAGATCTATCGAGAGGAATTGTTGACTGGTCCGGACAACATGCATCCCTCTAAAGGGGGGTAATAAATCAGTTTTGGAATGATCTAGCTGGAAAAGAAAGGTGATAATTCTTTTGTGGGAGCCGCATGTCTTAGCTAATTGCCCTTATCAGATTTTGTCTTTTTCACCGGTTTGCCATTACGGCCGACCGCCTCGGGATAACGGTCCAGAATCGCCCGTAAGCGTTTCACTTCAGCTGGCTTTCCCATGGCTATATTCTTAGTCTCGAGAGGATCTTCTCGGTAGTCGTAAAGTTCGATTTCTGCTGACTTACGCGGGGCACCGGGTTGTTTCCATTCTACGAGACGGAATCTTTCGGTGCGGATGGCGCGGCCCATTTTTCTTTTGGGATAAGCATGAAATGCATGGTCGCGAACTCGTGCAGCAGGATTTTTCAGTACGGGCACGAGGCTCACGCCATCGATTGGCTGTGGCCCTGCCGGTGCGGGAAGACCGGCCAACTCGGCCAGAGTCGGGAAAATGTCTACGCTCTCCGCCAATTGGCGGGTCGAGGAATTTGCTTGGGTCACACCAGGGGCGGAGATCAGGATCGGAATACGATTAGCCTGCTCGTAGTTGGTATGCTTTGTCCAGATCCCGAGATCACCGAGATGAAAACCGTGGTCGCCCCAGAGGACCACGATGGTGTCATCAGCTAACTTGAGACGCTCAAGTGCGTCGGTCACCCTCCCAATCTGGGCGTCGACGTAGCTGGTGCTGGCGTAGTAACCGTGGATGAGTTTGCGGGCCAGTTCCTTGGTGATCTGCGCGGGATCGTTTTTGTCGGGAACCGGGAAGTAGTTCCGGATTTCTCCGCCGCGCTTTTGAGCCACCTTGGGTGAGCCTTCCGGGAGATCAGAGTTCTCTGCCAGTTTGAACTTTTTAGGATCATACAGATCCCAATATTTTTTGGGTGCTGAGAATGGTAAATGGGGCCGCGCAAAACCTGCGACGATAAAGAATGGCTCCTGCTTTTGCTTCGCAGCCTGAAGACGCTTGATGGTCTCCGCGGCGACTCGACCGTCGGCGTAGGCGTCGTCCTCGACATCGGGGGATTCAAAAGCGGCTCCCCGGGGAAGCTTGTTCATTCCTCCCGGGGGAGATGGTTGGTTTTGAAACATGGCCTCCTCGCGAGTTAGTCCGTCTTCCGGCTTTGATGCGGGATCGACGTATTCGATGACCTTTTCCTTGAAGTGGGGGACTGAGAACGATTCCGGATCACCCTTGTTCCCATGGCCGATGTGATAGACTTTCCCAAGAGACTCGGTCCGATAGCCATGCTTCGCAAAATGCTGTGGTATGGTAACGGCGGTCGGCCAGGTTTTCCTCAGGTGGCTGCCTAGACCGTAGAGACCGGTCGAAGTGGAATGAGAGCCAAGCATCAATGCGAATCGTGATGGTGCGCAAACAGCCTGATTGCAATACGCAAGATCAAAGCGCATCCCGCTGGCAGCGAGCTCGTCCATGTTTGGTGTTTTTGCCAAGGTATCGCCATGACACCCCATGATGGGTTTCAGGTCGTCGACCAAGATGAGAAGCACGTTCGGTTTCTCGCTGGCTTGAAGTATCGAGCCAAACAGGATCATAAAAAGAATCCAACTGTGAACCAAACGCCAATCCACAGGGGAAGGGGTAATTTGGTAAGAGCTGACTAGTTTCGATTCATGGTTGGTTTTGCTCATCATCTGTAATGCTTCTCACTGGATTGTGTCATCACGATGAAGGAAGCACGAAATTTAGACAAGCCTCCCGCTTGTAAGTATCAAAGGTCCCAAGGAGTCTTGTCGGATTTAGGCTGTTTTCTGATTCCGGTAATCTTCTCTATCTTACGATTTCTGGAAGAATAAAAGAGATCATCAATCGCCTTGATTGATTTGGGAATGGCGATGCGTATAAAGCCCCGATGAATTTGCGAAAGAGAATTACGATCGGCCTCCTTTTTCTGGGCTCTATTTTGGGCGTGGCCAAGGCAGCGCAGAAGCCCAACATCCTCTGGATTACCAGCGAGGATAATGGGGTTTCTTGGATTAGTTGTTATGGCGGAAAGAACACCAAAACTCCGGCGATTGATCAATTGGCTCAGGAGGGTTTTCGCTACCTTTATTGCTTTGATAATGCGGCGGTTTGCGCCCCCACACGTTCTTGTTGGATTACGGGAATGTATGGAATCTCTAATGGGACTCAGCCGATGCGGAGCCGGAATGAGATTCCACATGACAAAATCCCATACTACCCCGATCTTTTGAAAAAGGCTGGATATCACACCTCGAATCCCGGGAAGACCGACTACAATATTGGGGGCCGAGATGACTATGAAGCTTGGGACTTGGGGAAACAGGGAGGCAGGAAAAAGCGCGTCGCTTACGGTTGGCAGGCCCGAAAAAAGGGGCAGCCGTTTTTCTGTGTCTACAATACCACCACCAGTCACGAGAGTAAGGCGCACGGCGCTGCGAATCAGTTGAAGAATGACCCAAAGAAAATGTCCCTATTTTCTTATCATCCTGATCTTCCCGTAATTCGAAAAAACTACGCGAAATATGCCGATGCCGTGGAGCGAATGGATGGCGACGTTGCTAAGTGTATCGCGGCCTTAAAAAAGGATGGGCTCTATGAGGACACGATCATCATTTATAATTCCGACCACGGTGGGGTTATGGCGCGAAGTAAACGTTTTCTCTATTCCAGCGGAGTTCATTGTCCGCTGATCGTGCGGATCCCTGAGAAATACAAAGATCTCTATCCCGCCGATAAACCTGGGTCGACGGTGGAGCGCCTTGTGAGCTTCGTAGACATGCCTAAGACCTGGTTGAGCCTCGCTGGTGCGGAAATCCCCTCAAGCTTTCAGGGCCGAGTCTTTTTTGGGAAAGGGGCGGAGGCTGAGCCGAAGCATCACTTGGGATTCCGCGAGCGTGCCGACGAGCGTCTTGATCACGTTCGCTTGATGCGTGACAAGCGATTTGCATATCACAAAAATTACATGCCCTATGCGCCTGCTGGCCAGCATTTGGCATATCTTTGGAAAGCTCCTGCGACGCCTGCCTGGGAAAAGCATCACCGTGCAGGTAAGACCGATGAAGTGACCGGGCGATTTTTCCGTCCCCGCGTATCTGAGGAGTTTTATGACAACGAGAGTGATTTTGATAATGTTAAAAACTTAATCAATGAACCGAGGCATCAGGCCAAAATCGCCGAACTGAAAGCTGCGTTGCGTAAAAAACAGCTCGAGCTTTTTGATTCTGGACTTCTTCCTGAAGCAATGCGGATGCGTCGCGCTGCAGCAAATGGCATCACGATCTATGAGATGGTGCGTAATAAGGCACTCTATCCTTTAGAGGTGTATCTCGATGCATCTGATAAAGCCTTGGCTCGTGATGCGAAGAATCTCGAGGGTTTTGTGAAGGCAATGAGCCATCAAGACGAAGGAATACGCTGGTGGGCGATTGTGGGTCTTCATTTGCTCGAGAAAGATGCGGCCTCAGCCAATTCAACCCTTAAACGTGCTCTCAAGGACGACTGTCACGAAGTGCGTATGATGGCGGCTTGGAGTCTGGTTAAGCTGGGTGACTCCGATGATGCCCTAGCTTGCTTGGAGGACCTTCTTTTCAATGCCACTAAAAACGAGATGATGCTCCACAACATCCTCGATTGGATGGGGGAGCCGGTCTTGCCGCTGGTGAAAAAGCATCTCGCCAAGGGTGGAAGCAAGAAAGGGAAATACGGGATCAGTATCCTTGGAAGAGTGGGGGAATTACAGGGTTGGTAACAATGCCTTTATTAAGAGATTTTCAATGAAAAGAGAAAAAGCCGGATCGCGTTTTACGATCCGGCTTTTGAAAGAATCATTTTGCCAGGTTCTAATTGAAGCTAGCGTCTGAAGACGAAGGCTACTCCTCAGCAACACGGACCCGATAGAAGAATTTGGCGTTGCCTGCTGCCGCTCCGGGATCAGTGAATGATTGAATCTCGGATTGAGCGACCAGAGAATCATTGATTTCTAGCCATCCCCCAGGTTCTCCAGAAGAGCGCAGCGTGGTGCTACGGTCAACGGCATAGATGAGTCCGACCTTTGCTTGGAAGCTGAAGGTTACGTTGTTGTTGTCTGGATCGACTGATAGTTCGGTAATAATTAGGTCCTGGTTCGCTCCGGCGATTATGTCCACTTTAGCGTAATCAAGACTTGCCCAACGAGAGCTTCCGGTCGGAGTGCTTCGGACTTCCACATAGTGATCAAAACCGGCTCCAAGTTCTGCGGTGCCTCCCAAATCATCGAGGGTGAAATCCCAGCTTTGAGCGGCGCTAAAATCTGCTTCGGAGTGGGGTTGCATTTCTCCAATCTGTTTACCATCGACAAAGAAGGTGAGATCATAACCTGACTCAACTGCTGGGTCTAATTCGTTCAGATTATAAAAATCGACCGTAAAGGTGAAGGCGTCGTTTGGGCCAACTGTTCTTGGAACATTAAAGTGCCAGCGCATATTGGGGTCTCCATTCGTTAAGGCCCTATCAAAGTAGCTCTCATTGACGTCTACGTCGCCAACAGGAGTGTAGTCACCTCCGTCAACGACCGTGTTGTAACTGCCTGCAAAGTAGTAATCATCATCGACATCACGGTTATTACCAGCTCCCCCAGTATTGGCAGGGTTTCCTGGCAAGATGTCTTCCCCGGATTCTTGGACCCCTGAGGCGAAAAAATCAACTCCATTAAAGAAAGCAGGATCGTTGAGGGAAGCATTACCGTCCCCGTCTTGACCGTCGTCGTCAACTCCGAGGAACCACAAGGTTCCTTCGTTACCGAAGGGCACAAAGAACCGTGCGCCAAACCGCACGATGATTTCTCCATCGGAGGTGTCGTTGGAAGTTACGATTAACTCAGCCGAAACGCTTTCTTCGATGTCTCCAGGAGTCACGGAAAGCTCGATTTGTGCTTCGGCTCCAGGCGCTATGACGAGGGGAAGGTCGGGGGCATTCAACGAAAAGGCGTCTGGACGCTCACCCCCAAGGGTGAGCTCGCTGATGACTAGATTCTGTGCTTGGCCAGTATTTGTAAAAACGATGGTTTCGGTCGCAGTTTCGCCTCCCACCTTTATGTCACCAAAGTTAAGTGCGTTTGCGGCAGAAATGTTTGGGTCATCCTCGACTTTGGGTTCGGATGAGACCTCCAACTGCGCATAGTCAAGACTGGCCCAGCGGGCGCTGCCGGTTGAAGTACTCCTAACTTCGACATAATGATCAAATCCTGACCCGATCTTCTCGATGCCGCCGAGGTCATCCAAGCCAAAGTCCCAGCTTTGTGCTGAGGAGAGATCGATATCCATATGGGATTGCATTTCCCCAATCTGTTTTCCATCGACCCAGAAAGTAAGATCATAACTTGAGATATCTCCTCCGGTTTGCTCGTTGAGATTATAAAAATCTATCGTAAACGTGAAGTTGTCATCTGGCGTCACGGTTTCGGGAATATTGAAATGCCAGCGCATATTAGGATCTCCATTGGTCAGCGCGCGATCATAGTATGATTCATTTTCCAAAACGACACCGACTGGATCATAACCGCCATCGCCAGCTGCTGTCGTGTAAGCTCCTGCAAAGTAGTAATCATCATCAATATCACGAGTGCCACCAGATCCACCAGTGTTAGCTGGGTTACCTGGAAGAGCATCTTGTCCCTTTTCTTGAACTCCCGAGACGTTAAAATCTACTCCGTTTAGAGTGGCGGGGTCGCCGAGAGTGGCGTCGCCGTTGCCGTCTTGGGTCTGATCATCAGCGCCAATATTCCAAATAACTGCGGCAGAGGCAGAATAGGAGAAGATACACATGCCAACAATGACCCGAATTTGTTTAATAGACATCCAACAAAAATGCCGATTAATTTTTTAGAGACAAGTAAAATATGAGTTTTGATTAAGGCTTGGAGAGCGTTTGTTGGGACAAAAGTTTTGCCTGCTGAGCTCGTTTTGAGGGCTGTGGTATCGGTGGTGTGCTTTATTGATGTGTACAAAAATCAAGGAGGCTCTCATGAACCTCCTCGATGGAAAAATACTTTGATGTTGACGATGTTTACGGTGTCACCCGCTGTAATCGTCTTAGGATCGGCGTCTTAGGAAGAGAAAGCTAACTGTTCCAAGAAGAAGCAAGCTCGATGATGGCTCAGGAATGGCATTTCCGTTAGCCTCAAGTTGGGCGTAGTCAAGGCTGGCCCAGCGGGAACTGCCGACTGGGCTAGTCCTAATTTCTAGGTAGTGATCGAATCCAGGGCCTTGCTCTGCGGCTCCGCCCAAGTCACTCAGCGCGAAATCCCAGCTTTGAGCGGCACTGAGGTCAGCGTCCGAGTGTGGTTGCATATTACCCACCTGATTGCCATCAACCCAAAATGTCATATCATAACCGGAAGCGTCTCCGGCATTTGATTCGTTAAGATTATAAAAATCGACCGTGAAAGTAAGCGTGTCGCTTGCTCCTACTGTCTCAGGCACATTAAAGTGCCAACGCATATTAGGATCTCCATTGGTGAGCGCGCGGTCATAATATGATTCGCTAACTGCAACGGTTCCAACTGGGGTATAGTCTCCTGCAGCAGTGGTGTAAACACCGGCAAAGTAGTAATCATCATCAATATCACGAGTGCCACCAGATCCACCAGTGTTGGCTGGGTTGCCTGGAAGAGCGTCTTGTCCCTTTTCTTGAACTCCCGAGACGTTGAATGCTGCCCCGTTGAGAGTGGCAGCGTCGCCGAGAGTGGCGTCGCCGTTGCCGTCTTGAGTTTGGTCATCGGCTCCAATGCTCCAGAGGACTGCGCCATGAGCTGGAATCGCCAATAAACCGAGTAACGTTGCAAGTTTGTGATTCATAGGGGGAGTGCATAACTAACTGCAGATAAGAAAGCAATAGGAAATTACATGATTTTGATTTTTTCAAATTGACCATTGTGGCTAGAATCTAAACCTGTTTGCTTAACGATGATGATACGGGTTACTTCAATTTTTGGCAGCACGATCATCGTGATCGGACTGATTTTTTTCCTTCTGAGGGGAAAAGATCCCAACAGTTCCTCAACTTCTAAGATTTCCGAGCGAATTCCAGCACTTGTGGCCAGCGAAGAGCTTATTTTGGACCTTACGAAGGAGCTCAAGGAAATTACCCGGGAGTTGAAGAATTTCAGTGAACCGACCTCAGGATCAGTCTCGTTAAAAAAACTAGCGATTGAGTGGTCCAGCGACGTCGATTTTTTTGATAGTGCTTCATTGAAGATCGTTAAGGGGGAGTTTACTTCCGGGAAAAAAGAAGATTACGTGGCTGAGATCGCTTTTAAGGCGGTAGTTCGGACCAAAAGCAGAAAATGGAAGGAGCGCTACTCTTCTTATCGGGTCCTCTGGTCCAGAGAGGATGGTCATTACGAAATGGCCGATTGGACCTTGATCCGAGACCTTGATAAGCCAGAGAGATCTCGCAAATATTTTCGTGACCGTTTGGTCGAAGCATTGCCTGATCTCTCGACCCGTCGTCGTCTTACTCAATCGGAACATCGACGGGCATTGAGTTACCACTATAGCACCAATAAAAAAATGGTGCCTACGCAAGACTTTGAACCCATTGCAATGGTTTTCAAGCCAGCGGTTTCGGTGGTCGACGTCGATAATGACGGGTGGGATGATGTTTATATCATGGTGCGTCTGGGGAAAAATTTGTTCCTGCACAATCAAGGTGACGGAACTTTTGTGGAGAAAGCTTCTGACCTCGAGCTTTCTTTCCCTGGCAATTCCACCTGCGGAATATTTGCGGATTTTGACAATGATGGAGATTCAGATCTGATGCTCGGCAGGAGTATCGAGCGAATGATTTACCTTGAGAATACTGAAGGTTGGTTTCGGATCGTCGAACAGAAAAAGACGGAGCTGCCATTTTTGGCGACTTCTCTCGCTGCCGCAGATTATAACGGAGACGGCCTACTTGACCTTTATGTTACGACCTATCGGAGGGGAAATTTGACCGGAAGTATCCCTGGGTTTGTAGGAGAGGAAGGAACTGATTGGTGTGCGAAATATCTCACGGCAAAGGAGGCAAGGATCTTCCGGCAGAAGTATCAAAAATCGCGTCAAGAAACTCACGGGGGTTACCTAAATCAAACGGGTCCTCCTAATTGGCTTCTTAAAAATATGGGGAACGGCCAGTTCGAAAGAGTTCATTCTGACTCCTCGATTAGTAGCTGGAAAAATTCCCTTCAAGGAACGTGGGGAGATTTTGATGAAGATGGGGATCCGGATCTTGCGGTGGCAAACGACTGGGCGGTCGATCATCTTTTTCGCAATGATGGGGAAGAGGGTTTCGTCGATATCGCCTCTGAAACTGGCTTGGACCACATGGGCTTTGGGATGGGAGCGTGCTGGGGGGACTACGATGGCGACGGGAAGGATGATCTCTTTGTCACCAATATGTTTAGCAAAGCAGGGCAACGAGTTTTGGGCGATTTCGCTGAGGTGGACCGCCGCTTTGTGGAGGCGGCATCCGGCAATTTTCTTTATCGTCAGAAAGAAGGAAGGTTCGAACAGCTTGCAGGATATGGAGAGTCAAGGATCCCTGTTGCTAGGTCTGGTTGGTCTTGGGGTGGCCAATTTGTTGATATCGACAACGATCGAGATCTCGATATTCACGTCTTGAGTGGGTATTTTACCGCTCCGCGTTCTTTTGAATCGGATATTGATTTGTGAAGTAATCTTTGGCGCACGGTCGTGCGGCAAGATGAAAATATTGGAGGGGAAATCAGTAAATCGGAAGCTTGGGATCGCGACCCCCAAACCGGGATCGTCGATAACTTAGTGGACGCCCGTGTCGAAGCGGGTGATGAAATGATAGATGGTAAGCTTCGGGTTCACTCTCTGAGTGGTCACGAGCGAAACAAGCTTTACCTCAATGACGGAACTCCTTCGAACTTTTCAGACCAGTCTGGTCTCTCCGGTTTGGACGATGAATCGGATAGCCGAGCCTTTGCCGTTTTTGATTATGACCGGGACGGTTGGAGTGACATCGTTTCAGTCAATGCCATGAATCCGCTGACACGGCTCTTTCACAATGAAATGGGTGATGAAGGTCGGAGCGGTAATTTTATCGCCCTTTCTTTCAAGGGAGGTAATCGAACCGCTACCGCATCAGATTGGAGCAATCGTGATGGATACGGCGCCCGGGTTGAAGTTAGGAGGGGAGACGAGAGGATCGAGAGAGAGCACCGCTGTGGTCAAGGGTATGGTTCACAAAATAGCGCTGTTATGATTGTTGGATTGGGCGATTGGGAAGAGGTCGACGAGGTGATTGTAAAGTGGCCGTCTGGAAGGAAATCCATCGTCAGTCGAGTCAAGCAAGGAGAGTGGCTGACTGTCGACGAGCGGGGGGGCGAGGAGCGTAAACCCTACCGCCGGAATGTGAAATCAAAACAGAAGTCTCTCCTAGGCAAGGCAGTCTTCCCGCTCGGGTATCAATCAAAAGCTCGTTTGACGGTTTGGAAGGGAATGGCCACGTGGTGTCCCGCTTGCGCTCGTTACCGGCCATATTTCGAGCATCTCAAAGAGATGACTCAGGGGCTTGGCGTGGAATTCCGTGGCTTTCCTCTTGATGAAACTGAGGGCCGCGAAGCTCTAGTTGCTTATCAGAATAATCATAATCTTCCGTATGATTTACAAACGGACCTCTCGATGTTGGATCGTAAAAAAGCAGAGGTGTTTCTAGAGCGTTGGATTGGAGCGGCGGAGCTGCCGTATCCCACTTCTGTCGTAACGAACCAACAAGGAGAGATTCTGTGGGCAGGTGCTGGGGCGCCTACCGTGTCAGAGCTTCGTCGTTTTCTTGCCACCGAGTGATTGACCTTCCGGGAATGAATAAGCTCTCCAGGGCTGGGTTGAGGTGATTCTAATTAAGGGAAATTGGGATTACTTGCCGAAGGGCCTCAACGCCGGGTCTCCAATCACCACATAGAGCAATGAATTCTGTGCGGGTTTCTTTGTTTTCTCTCGTATTATAAAGTCGCCCGACTTGACCTCTTTTAAATTGATCAACCCGTTGATCAAGCGCTGGTATGCTTCGCCTACCGTTCTTCCCTCGAGCCAATTTTCTAGCACGGGATAAAGGTGAGGGAAACCTGAGCTAAGCCTTTGGTGTCCAAATGCAACTATGGCGCCTTGGTCGATGGCGCGGAGTATAAAAGCATCTCGCTTTTTTACGGTGTAGCCACCGGGGGCGTCACGCATTTCTGGAAGATCCGATTTCTTAGGTGAGGCAGAAAAACAGGATCCAGTCAGCAACACCTTCCCCTGCAAGTTTGAAGGTATCCCTTGGATATCAACACTGCAGGACATCCCGGGCACCCCATGGCCATGCATGACGATCAAGTTTGATTCGTTAAACTCGCTAGATAATTCCGCGGAGAACGATTCGATAAATTTACCGCCACCTGGGGCTTCTAAATTCCAAACTTGTTTGCCTTTGAGCCGGGGCGCAGTCGTTGCTTTCTTCCCGTAAATTGCAACGATAGGTGTTTCCAAGTTACGCTTGCGAAAATGTTGTCGTAGTATCGCAGCCTTTTGGAGAGATCTTGTCTCGGTATCCCTCAACACCTGACTGATCGCAATCGGCTTCAATTTTTCGATAGTGATAGGATTATGCTGTAATGACTGCTCGATGAGTTTTGAGAATGCCTTTGCATTAGAAGCCATTAAAAATCCGGGGAATACATCGAGTTCCGGATCGCTATCTAAGGTCGAAAAAAGTTCCCACATCCCCATCAACATATTTTCCCGGAATGATTCTAGACGTGGCGCAATCGCGGCATACTTGGGGGCAATCGCACGAAGCTGCTTTTGTAACGTTTCAAACCTTTCTTCTTGTTCGTGTAACAAAGCCAAGTCTGGCACACTCATAAGCTGTCCTTGGTGGTGTGCTGCAAGTTTTTTCAATGACTTCAGATAGGCTGTATCGACGTGATCGGTCAGGATGACATACTGTGTTCCGCCAACGGCATGTTTTTCTGTCCCAAGCAAGAAGGCTGAATTACGGGCCTCTTCACGTGACAGAGGGACACCTTTTCTAAGCCGCTTCAGTTCGCTTATCTTAGGGGTCACAAATTTTGGAGTCCCTATTTTTTGTTTTTGAGCGCGCAGCAAAGTCCCATCAGCTGCAATTCCAAAGCGCTTGCGAAAGGCAATGACCTCTTGGGGGGAAACCTTTTGGTCACCATTGACATCCCAACGAGGAAACTGCCTCGCATAGCGGCTACCAGTAACTTCGCCGGCTTCTAATAGGCCATCTTTGTTGCCGTCGTGATTCTTGTAAATCTCGGTAACAGGCGGTTGTTGACCCTGAGCGTATCCTACATAGGAAGTGGAGACGACCATCATTAAGGTGCAAAAAATGAAAAAATGCATGGGAGGTTGTTGGTGAATTGCTAAGTAGTCTGCTAGGAATTTGCTTTTGGCGAGGGGACTTTGAGCTGCCCCTTAGGGTGAATTTAATGAGGAGAAGTTGCCCTATTTTGAAGCGCGAAAATCGAGCGACCACATAAAAATATTGAGACCACCGCCACTGGATTGGAACGCTAACAAGACTTAAGGTAAGATCTTTTCTAGGCCAAAATATCTTTGATGATGTGGCCGTGGACGTCGGTGAGGCGCATGTCTCTCGAAGAAAAGCGAAAGGTGCTTTTGGTGTGGTCGATGCCAAGGAGGTGAAGCATGGTGGCGTGGAGGTCGTGAATCTCCACTTTGTTTTCGATGGCTTTGTATCCCCATTCGTCGGTCGCACCGTAGGACACCCCGGGTTTTACGCCGCCGCCGGCGAGCCAAGTGGTGAAGCCGAAGGGGTTGTGGTCGCGGCCGTTCCCTCCTTGAGCGAAGGGTGTTCGGCCGAATTCACCGGTCCAGATGACGAGGGTCTCCTCGAGAATGCCCAGTTTTTTCAAGTCGGTGATGAGAGCGGCGATCGGTTGATCGACCGTTTTACAATTTTTGTTGTGACCATCAAGTAGGTTATTGTGTTGATCCCATCGATCGCCGTTGCCACCGGGGCAAGTGAGTTCGATGAAGCGAACCCCGCGTTCGACGAGGCGGCGAGCGAGAAGGCATTGTCTGCCGAAGGTTTTGGTCTGATTAAAATCGGAGTCTAGGCCATACATTTTTTTCACAGTGTCCGACTCGCCGGAGAGGTCTAGGAGGTCTGGGACTGCGGCTTGCATACGGAAGGCGGTTTCGTAATTTAGGATAGCAGATTCAATCTGATCTTCGCCTGCGAATCGTTCTTTAGAAGAGAGATCGAGCTGTCGCATGAGATCGAGCTTTCGCCTTTGAATTGCGGGGCTGGATTCGGCGGGTTTGATATTTGCGACGGGAGTGTTTCCGGGGTTAAAGACCGATCCCTGATAGGCGGCAGGAAGGTAGCCAGAATTGAAATTATCGAGTCCTCCTGGAGGAATCAGGCCTCCGTTCAGGACGACAAACCCGGGGAGGTTTTGGTTTTCGGTGCCGAGCCCATAACCAACCCAAGCGCCCATGCTAGGGCGGCCTTGAAGGCCTGATCCGGTGTGGAGGAAGTAGTTCGCCGCGGTGTGTTCGGGGAACTTGGAAGTCATCGATTTGATGAAGGTAAGATCGTCGGCGACTTTCGCAATATTGGGGAATAGATCGCTGACCCATGCCCCTGACTCGCCATGTTGTTTGAAGGCCCAGGGAGATTGCATGACCTTTCCGATGTTGTCGAACTGGGTGGGCTCGAGCTTTCCGATGGCTTTTCGGGGATCCTGGCCGTTGAACTTTTTCAGCAGGGGCTTGTAGTCGAAGGTATCGACATGCGAGGGGCCACCATCCATGTAGAGGAAGATGACGTTTTTGGCTTTGGGCGCGTAGTGGGGCTTCTTGGGAGCAAGGGGATCCGTAGGGTTATAGTCCGCTTTTTCTGCAGAACTATTCTCTGCGAGGAGAGCAGAGAGAGCAACAGCCCCAAATCCACAGGCGGACTGGTTGAGCATCTCACGGCGGGTGAGTGAGGAGGGACGGAAGTTTCGGCAGTGCATTACGAAGTGAAGTGGCGAGTGATTAGGAAGGCTTTCAGTTCAAGAAAATGAATTCCTTAGTATTCCAGACGGAATGCGCAAAGTCCACCCAGGCGGTTTTTTGGGATGGATGTGATTCAATCCAGGCGAGGGTCGTTTTCATTTGTTCGGGTGAAGGGCGACGGGCGGAGGCCTGAAGGAACATCGTGTTGATTCGGGTCTTCGTGTCCTTGATGTTTGCGGTTGAGTCAGCCCAGCGTTTGGACTCGCTCACGACAAAGGGATCATTCATCAAGGTTAAGGCTTGAGCGGGGACGTTGGAAACAGTGCGTCTCGCGACGGAGGAAAATGGACTGGGCATGTCGAAGGCCAGCATCATGGGCGGAAGGAAGTTACGACGGATACTGGTATAGATAGAGCGGCGGCCGGCGCCATCGAGTGGGCCCGACCGAGGGCGGCCTCGGCCTTGCATGAAACTAGTGATGTAAACGGGAACCGAATTACCGAAAAGCTTACGATCAAGCCGACCAGAGATGGCGAGCATGGAATCGCGGATCGCTTCGGCTTGTAGACGACGGACGGGAGACTTATGAAGAAGAATGTTTTCGGGGTCAGTATCAGCAAGATAGCTAAGGCTGAGATCGGAGTGAGGTGTGGCTGACTGACGGTAGGTTTTTGAGAGAACGATTTGGCGGATAAGTTTTTTCTGAGACCACTTTCCTTCGATAAGAGAAGCCGCGAGTGAATCGAGAAGCATGGGATTGGATGGAGCGATACCCATGGGGCCGAAGTCATCAACAGTGGGGACGATACCGCGCCCGAAAAGGTGATGCCAAATACGGTTTGCGGCAACACGGGCGGTGAGCGGATTTTCTCGCGAAACGACCTGTTCTGCGAGCTCGAGACGGCCGGAAGCATTTTTTGGAGGTGCGATAGCATCCCCACCAAGCGCGGTCAGGAAGCGGCGGGGAACTTCTTTGCCAAGATTTTTGTGCGAGCCTCGGATGTGGACGTAATCATTTTCGGGAGTGCCATCGGTAACCGAGAGGATAGTGGCCGAAGGGTTTGGAATTGCATCCGAGATCTTTCTAGCGGCTTTGGAAAGATTTTCAAGTTTACTGGTGATTTGCTTCTCTGGCTTTTTGGCATCTGAATTGGCAGAGAGAATTCCTTCAATTTTCGGGAGATCACGTGTAGTGCATACGGCTTTCACTTCGATCGCTCCGGGGCCGGAATCGATAATTTCAAGGTAGGCTTTTTGCCCGGATTTTTGGGCGATATCCTTACTGCTCAGAGTAACCCATTGCCATTTGTCACCGGTCTTGATGTCCTTGCGGGTGCCGCTGAAAAGAAGCCCATTGAAGACTTGCATAAAGTGGCCGTCAATCGTGAGGCGGACTTTGGCTGTCCCTTTGACGTAAAGGTGAACACGGTCGCCATTAATTGTGAAAGTGGGCGTGCGAAGAACACCGTGTAGTTTTTCTCCATAGCGGCCGCTGTCGTATACTGCGTGTTCGGCAATAGAGTTTTTTACAGGGATCCAAGTAAGAGCGGGAATGGATGAATCACCGAAGGCCTGGCCGGAGGGGAACCAGTTGGAGTTGGTGGGGAGAAGGAGTCCTTCGGGAGCATTCGTTGGAGGGGTTACTTGAATCCCCAAATCCTTGAAATTCTCATTTCCATTAGCCGCGATCTTTTCAATTTCTTCGATGCCCCGGGCGATTTTCTTTCCAAGATCTTGTGTGTACTCATTACGCCGAGTGCTTTGGAGGTAGCCGGTGAGGGCGTAGTAGTCTTCAGTCGAGATCGCATCAAATTTGTGATCGTGGCAACGGGCACAGGCGACTGAAAGGCCGAGGAATGATTTCGAGAAGGTGTCGATCATGTTGTCGATCCGTATGGCCTCGTCTCCTCGAACATCTGTTGGTGAGTGGGTTGCTTCACCGAGATACCAAAAGCCGGTGGCGATGATGGATTCGTTGGTTTGATTTTCAGGGTGAAGTCGAGGCTCTTGAAGGAGGTCGCCAGCGATGTGTTCCGCGACGAACTGGTCATAAGGAACATCCGCATTGAGCGCGCGTATGACGTAATCGCGGTATTGATGGGCGTTGTGAATCGGGTAGTCGAATTCGTGACCATGACTTTCAGCATAGCGCATAAGGTCGAGCCAGTGACGACCCCAGCGTTCGCCGAAGTGAGGGGAGTCGAGGAGACGATCGACGGTTGACGCGATGGCTGTATCTAGATCGGTAACAATGTCTTTCTCGAAGCGTTCGATTTCTTCGACCGTTGGAGGTAGGCCGGTGAGGTCGAAGGTCAGACGTCGGAGAAGGGTGACAGGTTCAGCATGGGGAGCGGGGCGGAGTTTTGCGTCCTTGAGCTTTTTGCCAATGAGATCATCGATGAAGCCTGGAGCCCGGGGAGCTGGAGCGAGAGGCTTCCAGCTCCAATGCTCCGACTTGCGTTTTGCGAGGTCGAAGTCTTTGGCGTTGTGTTTGGCCGCGGAAGCTTCTCCTGCCGGCCAGGCTGCTCCGTTTTTGACCCAAGTTTCAAAATCGGCGATGACGGCATCCGGTAGTTTTGATTTAGGCGGCATTTCCATGTCGGTGTCCGTGTAGCGGATCACTTCAATGAGAAGCGACTTTTCGGGATCACCGGGGACGATAGCTGGACCGGTATCCCCGCCTTTGAGGAAACCAGCACGGTTATCGAGGTAGAGAGAAGCTTTGAGCTTTTTCGAGTTGGAGGAGTGACATTTGTAGCAATGTTCTGCGAGGACAGGCCTGATTTTCTTCTCGAAAAATTCCAGGCTGCCGGACGAAAAATTTTCCGCAGCGGGGACCAGCGGGATACCAGAAATAAAGAGAAGGAATCCGAGGACGCATTTAGGAGGCGTGGCCATGATAAGGAAACGTAGTAAGATGTGGGAAATTACAAGCAACTCCCCCTATTATTTTCTCCACGACCCATTCCGAGCTTAAATTTCCTCAAAGGTCCTGAAGAGATCCCGAGGATAGTGGATTATTTCCCTAAAACAAATTCTTGAGTTAATACAGGTTTCCATTTTGGAGGGGCTTGAGGCTAAGACCAGTAATTACCTAGGGCGTATCTACCCGGATAATTCGGAGGTAGCGCTTCGCCCGGTCCATCTTAACAATCGGAGGGTCGGTCAGAGAATCTAGATAGGTGATAGCACTCCTTCCGCTGGCCATTGCTTCAGCTGGGACCCGGCTCCACGTCTTAAGGTCCTCAGACCACTGGATTTCCAAACTTCCAAAAGCGAACTCTGCTGCGGTCTTGAGAGTTGCACCCGCTTGGCTAAAATCAAAAAGCTGATCGGGGGCTGTGGCCCGACTAAAGCCTAGTGCAAAATAATGGTAGTTTGACGCAGAGGGCCAGAGCTGAAATTCATCTTCACTCTGGGAGGGAAACCCTTGTTGCGCGGCCCATCTCGCGTAATCAGCAACCTCGATAAAGGTTTCACCGACGGCCTTCATGATACCATCAATCTTAACATCGGCAGCAACTGGGGACTCCTCGGTATCAATCGCCTGCTCTAGGCTTAGGGGCAGCTCAACGGCAAGATTGAAGTAGACTCGCGATCCCACCGTTCTGCTTGGGGTCACGGTAATCTTTCCAGATCCTCCCCCTACGCCCGAGAAAGGTTGGTCAGCAAAATTAAAGTCGATTTCTTGTCCGCCCGTTAGGAGGGTGTAGGCCGAACCATCAAGCACGCCTCGATCGGCCGTAACTTCATATTGTGAGGCATCAAATTCCCCAGTTTCTGGATCAACAATACCCGGTTCAGAAACCGACCGCAGAGAAAATCCCAGACCTTTGCTAGTGAAAGAATAGTTCGCAAGAAAGTTTCCCGAGGAGAGATCGACGTCAGTCCCGCGCACGTTGGCGTCTAGAATCGTGAGTTGGTCAGTGCTTGAAATCCCTGGAATGATATTCACTTCCACTTGGATGCTACCTGTGAGCCTTGACGTGTCATCTGACCCTCCAATCAGTTGAACGTCCAAATCCATATCGAACTCGTTAAAGCCACGCTCTTGGACAAGGCTTAAGGTGGCCCGGTTCGGGGTTTGGGCGCTGAGTAGCAACGGAATACAAAACAGTAAAACCTGAATAAAAACCCTCATGGAGGATCGGTATCATAAATCGTGATTCAGGCGAAGTAATTCTAGTCCGAGTGATGCGAAAATTCAGATTTTCTTCGTCGACAAAGATTGCCATATCGAGGTTCTAAACCGATTTAGCTAGCGTCGCTTCCTGATGTCTTGGAGCTAGTAGATCTATTTGCAAGCTTTTGGAATCTCAGCTTTTGACCGATTGGTTTTCAATTTCTTCTTGAGTGCGTTCGCAAAAAATTCCTCCATTGCCTTAAAAGTCTGGGATTCCTTCGCTCTGAAGACTCCGTGCCCACCATCTTTAAATCTCATGAGTGTGATATTTTTTGCACCGCTTGCTTTAAGTCGATCCGCCAAGACTTCACCCTGCTTAAACGGAACGGTGCGATCATTTTCAGCATGAACCAGGAGGAACGGTGGGGCATCCGCGGCCACATAGGTGACCGGAGATGCTTTTGAAGCTCGAACATGGTGGGTTTCTTGATCTCCTGCAAGTAGTCCCCGGTTGGGAAATAACTGATTTTTCCACTTGAGGAAATTGGAGGGAGTGGCTGAGGCACAGACAGCCTGAACAAGAGAAGACTGTTCTAAATGAGTTCCTTGGCCTTCGAGGTCGGCCTCTTTTTTTACCAAGCCAAGCATCGAGACTAGGTGTGCCCCTGCAGAGTTACCATAGGCTCCAATCCGTTTTGGATCTAGCCCGAGCTCCTTCGAATTGGCGCGGAACCATCGAACGGCATTTTTGACATCATGAACACATGCGGGAAAGCCGCCGCCATTACCAGTCAGTCGATAATTGACTGAGATACAGACATAACCCTCTGCCGCATAACGGGCTGGCAGAGAAGCCCAGAACCCGCCGTCTTTGCTCCCGCTTCTCCACCCGCCTCCATGAACAAAGACTATCCCAGGGCGGCCACCTTTCGGTGCTTCTTTTTTGGGTAAATAGACATCCAGTTTCCACCGATTATGCCCACTGCGGTAGACTTGATTTTTTCTCACCGTCACCCCTTTCACGAGAGCTGCCTCCGGCCTTCTCTGCTGCGCTTCATTTCTAGGATTTTGCTTAAGACGCTCATCGAGGTTCCTTAATTCCTCTTTGGTTAATTTACCGTCCCCATCACGGTCGTTCCGATCAAAAAACCGCCTCATCAGCCCAGTTGTTTCTTCAAGTGTTAAAACACCATCGTTGTTTTTGTCTGTCTTCAGCCACTGTTCCACCCTCTTACTTTCAGGATCTGCGAACAAGGGGGGGATTGTGAGTAGGATCACTGAGAAAATTCTTGAAACACGCATTAATCAATAAACCTTCTATACTCTTGTTGGTTTCTATTTTTTTAAACTAGTAGTCCTTTTTGCCTTGGTTTCCAGAGTCCTAGCAGTGCTTCAAAAATACAAAGAGGCGGACCATGAATCAGGGCCGCCTCTGAGGTGGGAAGTGAGCTCCCTTAAAAATATCAGACTATTCGCCTCCTTCTTCGGAGGTTTGGATCCGGAAAAAACGTGCGGTGTTTGAGCCGAGAAATTGACCCGCTTCGACATCTTCCCAATTTTTCAAGTCGGTAGACACCTGAAGTTTGACAAACCAATTTTTAGACGGGTCCTCGGTTGGTGGCAGCAGGATAGGAGGCGAAGTGTTCACTGGCGAAGGTTTGGTGATTTTGTAGCTGATTCGATAAGGTCCTGTGACGGGGCTAGTCTGAACAAAGGTGCTTAGAACAATATCACAAGGACCTACCGCGAGCTGAGACGGAGGCTCAGAGGTAGTGCCATCACTCATGGTATTGCGTAACTTCGTAGCGCGGTCATTGACGACCCACCATCTTTGCCACATCAGCGAGTCGGTGCCTTCAGGTTTGATCTTAATATTGATTACGGTTTTAGGTGTCCTTGCATTGGCACTGATCACTTCAAAGAGCTCTCCTTCTTTCAGGGTCAAGACAGGGACCTCTTCGAGGTTAAAGCCCTGATCCCGAGTAAAATTTCCGTAGGTTACTTCACTCGCTTGAAGGCTTCCAAAGGTGACGAAACTGGCGAAGATTACTTTAATTGTCTGAGGTTTGAATATTTTCATAAATAGATATTTTTTGAGGCGGGTAATGATCTTACCTAAGCCGCTAGAGAGTTGATCGGTTCTAGGGATCCCGTCACTCAAAAATTTGAGAGAAATGGAACCTAAAGATAATAGAAGTTTTCCCCACCTTCAGTTTATCTCTGCCAAGTCCTCTTGGTCACGATAGGATGACCTTAAAGAATGCAGATTTCCCTCTTTCCCTTAGGGATTGGGGTCAATTTCTGGCTGTCTCCAAGAAGTGTGCTCTCTATTTGGAGGATTCGCGAAGATAGAGCACCCGGCTAGCGACTTCGGCTTTCTGGATTTTAGTCCATGGGGCGGTGAGCAGAGTCGGATCAAATTGATAACCTGGCTTGCTGTCTTGGAGGACAATGACGGTGTTCAGAATAAGGTTGGCGAGGATATGGTTGTCGGTGGAGTTGAGAATTTCGGTGAGAATGGGGCGAGGGTCTTGTTGCCCAGTTAGGCCCAGAAATTCTACAGCACGGGTTCGTACAAGTGATTCGCTATCATTATTGGCGAGTTGTTTGGCCTGCTCGTAAAATGGTTCCGCCTCCTTGCCGAATGAGCTACAAACGATGAGGCCCCAGTAACGATCCCAAGGATTTTTTGAACTGAGAGCGGAAGAAATCCCCTGACGACTTTTTTTAAAACTCCCAAGACTGAGGTCGGCAATATCGATGAACTTCGAAATTTGCGCTTTATGTTTCTGGCCAAAATTTATGGGATTTTTGAGTCCGGCTCTGATGAAAATGGGTTCGGGAAAAAAACTAAGATCGGGCAAACCTTTGACTTTTTTCTGAAGTAAGGCGCGCATTGAAAGGAGGGTTTTTTGGTGGTTTGGATCGTTGGCGAGATTGTTTACTTCGTCAGGATCGGCGGAGAGATCGTAGAGCGTTTCGGCAGGACGAGATTTGAAGAATTGTTGTTGGGCCGCGTTGAGTTTTCCAGCGAGATAAAGTTCACGCCATTGGGAGAAGGGCGTTTGCTTGTAGCGATACTCGTTGTAAAGACCGTCGAAATTGAATGGCTGGTAATTTCTGCTGTAGCGGAAATCTCCTTTTCGCAGCGTGCGGACGAGGTCGTACTTTTCGTCAAAGCGATCGGCGTATCCGAATGATTGATCGCGTTTGTTGAGCTCTGGTAGCGAAACTCCTTTTCCGAGAAAAGGCTTTCCGTCGATGGCGGCAGGAACTTCAATACCGGCAAGGTTCAGGACGGTTGCAGAGAGGTCGACGAATTGTACGAAACCATCAACGCGTGTTCCTGGAGAAGCGGGAGCAAGGTGTTGCCAGTTTTTTGGAATGGAAACAACCATAGGAATGCGCAAACCGCTTTCATTAGCGTAGCCTTTGCTGCCAGGCATCACGCCGCCGTGATCGCCGTAGTAGAAGATGAAAGTGTCGTCGAGGAGCTTGTCCTTTTCGAGCTGCTTGAGGAAAGCTCCCATCTGCGCGTCGACTGCCATGTGCATATCGAGGTAGTGGGCATAAGAGCGTCGGAAGACCGGTGTGTCAGGATGGTAGGCGGCGAGCTTGACCTTGGCTGGATCAGTCTTGAGCCGAAACTTTAAGGGGTCGCCGAAGGTCTTGCCCTCGTGGGTCGTTCCAAAGTTCTGCACATGGAAGAAAGGCTGTCCGGGTTTGCGGTTCTTGTAGCTGGCTTTGCGTGAAGAGGCATCCCAGACCTCTCTTTTATCAGCCGGATGAAAATTATAATCTTCCTTAGAATTATTAGTGGTGTGATATCCATTTTCACGAAGATAAAAGGGAAACATCTTGAGCCCATCGGGCATGGGAACGGTGGCTTGTTTGCGATGATACTGCGCGCCGGTGCGTGGGGCGTAGCAACCGGAGATAATGGTGCTGCGGGCGACCGAGCAAACGGGAGCGCAGGAGAAGGCGTGATTAAAGACGAGCCCATTTTTGGCGAGTCGTTCGATAGTCGGCATCGGGGCTCCACTCGGGCCATAAATACGGAGCCATTTGGCAGAGTTGTCCTCGGAAACGATCCAGACGATATTAGGCTTGTCTTGTTTTGCTTCGGCTGCACAAGGGACGAGGTAAGCGAGGAGAAGGAGAAATCGGGCGATTTTCATAAGTTGGGGGGATGGTGACCAGTCATACCCTGTTTCGAGAAGAACTATTTCTCCGTAATGTCATTGGGGCAGGACTACATGGTTTGGTATTCCTCCTAAGGAGTGACTAGGAATTTTCCTTTGGCGGAATGGGGAGGGGCGGCGCAGATGGTGGAGAAAGGGGGTGCAGTCGCTTGCGATAGTCTCTTGGCGACATACCGATGAGTTCGGAGAATTTTTTGGAGAAGGCTGAGTGGTCGTAGAAGCCAACTTGGAGAGCAATCTCGGTCACGGGAAGTGTGGTTTTCACGAGAAGTTCGCAGGCTTCGAGTATTCTAAGACGGCCAACATATTTTTGCGGACTTGTTTTAAAAGTCTCTTGAAAGCGCCGCTGGAGTTTGCGAACTGACATGCCGATACTCTTGGCAAGATCAGGCATGGAGACTTTGGAGGCGGAGTTGTTTTTAAGATACTCTGTAACGGGAAGGAGATCGAGGTAGGGTTGGAGCGAAGTTCGAACACCTTCGAAGCTTTTTACGAGACCGCACACTCCGGCCACTTTGCCGTCTTGATCGAAGAGTGGAATTTTATTGGTAACGAACCATTCAGGCTCCCCGATTTGATTGGGGAATAGTTCGACAATTTCAATCAGGGGCTCTTTTGATGCAATGACCTTACGATCGTCGTTCATGTATTTCTCAGCCATCTCGATGGGAAAAATTTCCCGATCGGACTTCCCGATCATTTTTTCCTCGGTTTGGAAGCCGCAGCGCTCCACAAAAGTTTGGTTCCCAGCCATGAGCCGCAGTTCGAGGTCTTTGACGAAATAGAGGGTGTCGGGCATATAGTTGAACAGCTCGGAAACCTGACCGGGACAGAGCTTTTCGATCCATTGCCTCTTGATTTCGTGGGGAGACATGTCGCTTTTATACACAAAATAATCGTTCATGCACTAGTAAAGGAACGGTGAAATCGCTATGGTCTAGTCATCATGTCAAACGAGCAGATTAATATTGCGATCGTCGGACTCGGTTTTGGTGCCGAATTCATCCCGATTTATCAACGTCATCCGAATGCCAATATGGTGGCTATTTGTCAGCGGACGCAATCCACTTTGGATGAAATTGGTGACAAGTATGGCGTGGAAAAGCGCTATAATGATTACGATGCTTTGTTGGGTGATCCGGATATCGATGCGGTTCACATTAATACCGCGATTCCTGATCATGCGGCGCACACAATAGCGGCTTTGAAGGCAGGGAAGCATGTTGCGTGCACAGTGCCCATGGCGACTTCTGTGGAAGATTGTCGTCAAATCGTAGAGCTTTGTAACGAGACCGGCCTGAAATACATGATGATGGAGACGGTGGTTTATGCACGAGAGTTTCTCTACATGAAGGAACTTTATGACAAGGGTGAGCTCGGGAAGTTACAGTTTTTGAAGGCGTCTCATCAGCAGGATATGGAAGGCTGGCCGGGATATTGGCCGGGGCTCCCTCCAATGCATTATGCGACGCATTGTGTGGGTCCGGTTCTAGGGCTTGGACGTCATGAGGCGGAATATGTTTCGTGCTTCGCATCGGGAACGATCGCGGAGGATATGCACGATTGTTATGGCTCGCCATACGCTATTCAAAGTTGTCACATTAAGTTCAAGAATAGTGATCTTTCGGGGCTCGTTTATCGCTCGCTCTTTGATGTGGCCCGTCAGTATCGCGAGTCTTTTGAAGTCTACGGCGTTGATAAATCGGTTGAGTGGCCCCTCATCGAAGGTGAGCCCTTAGTGGTTCATACAGCGAAGAAGCCCGAGCCAGAGATTCCCGAGAAGGTTGAATGCCCTGACTTTGCTCATTTACTTCCCGACGAAATCGCACCTTTCACGACGGGAGGAGTTTACGGTGGCGACGAAGGAGAAGATCACCTTTCCTATACCCAAGGTGGAGGTCACGGTGGCTCACATCCTCACTTGGCGCATCAGTTTGTTGAATTGCTACGAGGGAATGGCGAGGGTTACCCCAATGCCGCCCAGTCAGCCAACATTACTTGCACGGGTATTCTTGCACACGAGTCCGCTCAAAAAGGTGGCGAGTTGATTAAGCTTCCTGAATTCACTTTACAATAATCTTGGTCATGAAACGTCTCGTAATAGCCATTCCTCTCGTTCTGCTCGCAGCTCTTTCTTTCGCTTTGAATAAAGCAGAAACTCCCGCTGAGGCTGAGGGGCCAATTCGGATTTTATTTTTGGGTCACGATTCGGAGCATCATGATTCCAACAAGTATTTTCCGATGCTTTCAAAAGCTTTAGGCCGAGATGGGATTTACTTTGATTACTACACTGATGTCGAAGAGGCGCTGGAAGATTTTTCACATCTTTCGAAATATGATGGAGTTTTGCTATATGCGAACCATGGCGCAATTTCGGAGAAACAGTATGGGAACTTGAAACGGTATATCACTGAAGGAGGAGGGTTTATCCCTGTCCATTGTGCGAGTGCTTGTTTTAATAATGAGCCTGACTTCGTGAGATTGGTAGGTGGGAAGTTTGCTCATCATAAGGGAAAGGAATTTACCACGACAGTGGTGGCTCCGAAGCATCCGGCGATGAAGAATGTTAGGGAATTCAAGGCCTGGGATGAGACTTATGTGCATTCGGGACATGGAAGTGATCGCACAATTCTTATGGTTCGGAAACCCGAGGGAGATGATAACGTCAAAAAGCCCGAGCCTTGGACCTGGACCCGGAACGAGGGGAAGGGTCGTGTTTTTTATACAGCCTCGGGCCATGACCAACGGGTTTGGTCTCGTGACGAATTCCACCAACTTCTGAAGTCGGGGATTCTTTGGGCTATTGGAGAGGACCGTAAGAAATCGTATGAGGGTTTCATCTCATCGCGTAAGGCACTGACTTATGAGACGCGTGCTAATATCCCCAACTACGAGAAACGTCCAAAGCCACTTCAGTATCAACATCCGCTGAGTCCCGAGGAGAGTTTAAAATACACTCAAGTTCCGGTGGGTTGGAGACTGCAGCTATTCGCCTCAGAGCCACAAATCGTAAATCCTATTGGTTTGGCCTGGGATGAAAGTGGCCGACTTTGGGCCGCGGAGACAGTGGATTATCCGAATGAGATTAAGGCGGAGCGCAAGGGTGACGATAAGATCAAGATTCTAGCGGATACGAATGGTGACGGCCGATGCGATAAGGTGACGGTATTTGCAGATGGTCTCAATATCCCGACTTCGCTGACGTTTGGAAATGGAGGTGTCTACGTGCATCACGCGGCCGAGACTTTATTCCTTAAAGATACTGATGGAGATGATAAGGCGGATATTCGTGAGGTTGTTTTGAGGGGATGGGGAACTGGTGATACACATGCCGGCCCATCGAATCTTCGCTATGGTCTCGATAACGAAATTTGGGGGACGGTCGGTTATTCCTCGTTTTCTAATGATGGGAATCGATTCGGGAGCGGGGTGTATCGTTTTACAAAAGATGGTTCGTCCCTGGAGTTTCTGCACCAGTTCAATAATAACACTTGGGGTTTGGGCCTTAATAATGAGGGAGATGTATTCGGCTCGACCGCTAACAATAACCCAAGCTTCTTCTGTGGGATTCCAGCAACGATTCTTCCAGGAAGAAAAGGGTTAAGCGCGAAGATGGTGGCTTCCTCCTCTACCTTCCATCCGATCACGCCCAATATCCGACAAGTTGATGTTTTCGGTGGTTATACTGCGGCAGCTGGCCATGCCTTTGCCAATTCAGACAACTTCCCTGAATCGTGGCGCGGGAAGCGGGCCTTCGTAGCAGGACCAACCGGGAATCTACTCGGGATGTTTGAGACGAGCCGAAATGGCGCAGGATATCAGTCGAAGAACGCATTTCAGCTAGTTGCTTCAGCTGATGAATGGTTCTCTCCGGTTGCGGCTGAGGTCGGTCCTGATGGGAATCTTTGGATTTCCGACTGGTATAATTTCATCATTCAACACAACCCTACTCCCAACGACAATCGTGGTGGATATGCTGCCAAGAATGGAAAAGGAAACGCGCATATTAATCCAAACCGGGATCGGCAACATGGGCGGATTTATCGCTTGGTTTGGGACAAGGCTCCCGATTCGGAAATAAAATCACTGGCAGGAGCTTCCAATGAGGAATTGCTCTGGGCATTGGGTGACTCCAACCAATTTTGGCGACTCACCGCGCAAAGACTTCTAGTGGATGGAAAGAAGATCGAGGCGGTTGAATCGCTGCGAGCTCTTGTCGGGAAACCTGGGATTGGTGCCATTCATGCGCTTTGGACTCTTGATGGATTAGGAAAGTTGGATGCTGACACTCATCGTAATGCCTTGCTCTCAACAAATCCTGTTCTTCGTCGTAATGCGGTGCGTGCTCTACCATTGGACGATTCAGGAGTAGACCTCATTTTTCAATCTGGAGTCATTAACGATTCCGATCTCACGACTCGTCTTGCTGCTTTTGTGGCCTTGGCGCAATTCCCGACAAGTGAGCCTGTTAAAAATGCGGTAACCTCTCTTGGGAATGATGAAGTGAATCAAAAAGATGAATGGTTATCGGCGGCTCTCGATGCGGCAGGAAAAAAACATCAGGCTGAAGCATTTTCTGATTTGGAGTATCAAGAGTCGAATGAGAATTTGTTGGAGAATGTGAACTGGGAAGTTTCCATTCATAGTGGAAATGGAGCTCAACATCTAAGGCCCACTAAAGAAGGCGCCAAGGGGGGCAAGTGTCTTAAAATTGAATCAAAAAAGCCGACTGATACTTCGTGGGGAGCCGAGGTTAAGGTGAAAGCAAATACTCGATATCGTTTGCGAGGTAAGATTAAGACAGAGGGAATTCAAGGGGGGGGATTGGGCGCGCTTTTCAATGTGCATGAATTGCAAAGTCCTGAGAGAGTTAAGACTAAGGCTCTTCGTGGAAAGAAGGATTGGACCGAGGTTTCGATTGATTTCAATTCTTTAGGAAGGAAGGAAATTACGATCAATGCGCTCTTTGGAGGGTGGGGGCAGTCCACGGGAATTGCTTGGTTTGATGAGATCGAGCTGAAAGAATTGGCGGCCATCCCTAAAATACCAACTGATGTCAAATTGCGCCTGGGTGATGCGACACGAGGAAAGAAGTTATTTAATACTCACCCGGTGGCTGCTTGCAGCCGTTGTCATGTGGTTGGAGGAAAGGGTGGTGTGATTGGCCCAGCGTTGGATACGATTGCCGCGAGAAAAGGGCCTGACTATATTAAAAGATCTTTGCTGGAGCCAAATGCCGAAATCGCCGAGGGCTATCCCTTGAAGGTTTCGCCGATGCCACCTATGAATCTGCTTTTAGAGCCTCAGGAAATCGAGGATATCCTAGCCTATTTACAGACTTTGAAATAACTGAACTGTTAGGAATTTTCCTTTGGAGAGAAGAGAAGCCAGAGCTGGGAGAGTCGGGTAGGGGAGAAAAGTGGTGGACCACCAACGTGCTCCAGTAGTCCTCAGCTAATGCTGTGAGTTCAAACCATCCTTAGATCTTCCCTTGCTGCTGCTTCACCAGTTCCCTCCTGTAAAGTTCCTCTGCCACGAGGTCTTCCCGGGCCTCAATCGAGTAAAAGATAAACCCCAACGCCCTCCGGCTGCGCGTCGCTGATAAATTCCCTTCGGCCCGGTGGATTGTCAGCGCATGGTGCGCCAGTAGATCGCCCGGCGCAGCCGGCATCGCCTCTTCCGCTGCAAGGTCTTCTTGCCGCCCAAAATCCGTCATCCCCTGCGAAAACCCCAACGTCCCCGACCGCCCGTGCTCCCACATCCCTTTCCGGTGCGAACCTTTCACATACCGCACACACCCATTCTCCTCGTCGACGTCCTCCAGTGCCATCCACATCGTCAACGCATGTGGCGGGTTCAGCTTAAAATAGAACCCGTCCTGGTGCGGCGGCGTCGGTTGACCCCCGGCGGCCGGCTTGTTGAAATACTGTAGATTTTTTCCGACCACCTTAGTTCCCAATAAATTCTCCGCCAGCCGCTGCGGCTTGTCCGCAAAGAATTCTCCGAACCAAGCATCGTGCTCATGCATCCGCTGAAGCTGCTTCAAGGTCGTCAGGTCATCCTTGTTCTCGTAAAAAACATGCTCGGCAGGCAATCCGGGTATCACTTCAGCAACATACCGCTCGACCTCCCGCAGGCACGTCGCCACTTCACTCCTCGACAAAAATGATCCAATTGCCACAAATCCATCTCGTTCAAAACGCTCACGGCTGCTCATGGCTCGAAACTTCTACTCGACAAAACCCTTTCTCCTTGGTTCCCGTATGCAAAAACTTAAGGGTATCATCGTTCCCGGTGATCGGCACCCCAACTTGTCGCCACGGGTCTTCACTACCTAAGTCCGCCGACTCAAAAAGCGTATAGCTACGCTGCGCTGAACTCTTGGGAACCGTGATTGCCAGCCACCCATCAAGCGTCTCGCGGATCGCCCCGATCCCAAAAGCAGAAGTCGGATCCACTGGGCTCGTACCCGCCCAAAATTCGTCGAGGTTCGACCTCGACGCGGCGGTGACTGAGGTCAGCGTGTTCGGGTGTCCAGCGGCCGGCTCGGTGCCACGCCGGCGAACCCGGTGCCCGTGGTTCCGAGCTTGTCGAACACGACCTCTGCTGCGGTGTTGGTGGACACGCAGAGCATCCCATCTTCATCGGGCTCGACGATCACCGCGTTTGCGATCGTCTGGCCTGCCCGGTAGTTGATGTTGGACGTCTCGGTTGGCC